>Ga0070730_10002847_pt1 | contig 15676 bp, 13 predicted proteins | sample Coa_R1_3_FD_66447 | JGI IMG/M metagenome (GOLD analysis project Ga0070730, IMG submission 66447) | Surface soil microbial communities from Centralia Pennsylvania, which are recovering from an underground coalmine fire - Coalmine... | ecosystem: Environmental > Terrestrial > Soil > Unclassified ...
GGCCAAGCTGGAAAAATTTGAAATCTAGGCACAAAAAGTAAATGGGCCGATTGCCAAGAAGCGGTGACAATTTCCTTGGCGAACGGCCCATTCGATCCTGAATTGGATCGGAGGTGATACTTATATGGTAGCCCCACTATAGGCTTTGTCAAGTAAACTCCAGGGTACCTGCTGCACTAATCCTGGTGCAATCCGGCGCCAGATACGTTGACACCCGGCTTGGCTGGATGGTAACTTAGAGAGTTTTAGAGCCCCTTTTTCCCATCCCACAGAAGCCTCCCCTCGGCGGGACTTGTTCGGTTGGATATAAAATTGTTCGCGGGTGAAGCTTGTCCGCAGAGCACAGCAGACAGGGAAAAGGTGTGGCTGCAACCGCTAATTAAATTAATAGCAAAGCAGGAAGAAATAATAGCGACTGTACATGGACCAGGCCCTTCTCCAAGCGCTCGAAGGATTTCTCATCGGAGCTATTCCGACCATCATCTTTATTGCTTTTTTATACGTTGCCTATCGTTCTCTGGTCTACACCCCGCTGCAGAAAGTCCTTCGCGAGCGCTACGAGCGCACCGAAGGCGCCGTAGCCAAAGCGCAGGCCGATATCGCGGCCGCTGCCGCTAAAACTTCAGAATATGAATTACGCTTACGCGAGGCACGCCAAGCTATCTTTAAGGTGCAAGAGGCGCGCCGCCAGACGCTTACTCAAAGCCGCGAGGCCGCTTTGAAAGAAACGCGGACACGCGCGCAACAGATGGTGCTCGAAGCCCGCAGCACCCTGGAGGTCGAAGTGGTTGAGGCCAGAAAGCGGCTGCATCAGGATGCAGAAGCGCTGGCAGCAGAGGTGATCCGGACGATCTTGAAGCCGGTAGGGGCGGCTCCGGTGGGTGGGCGCTCATGAAGGTAATGCGATTGTTGGTAACGCGAGCGTCCTATCGGCTGTCCTGGCAGCTTAGCCAAACGCTTTCCTTGGCGGCCATGGTGCTGCTGCTTGCGGTCATGGCTGGCGCACAACAAGGTTCTGCCGAAAAAAACTCTGCGGAAAAACAGCCGGCAACGGCGCAGCAGGCGCGATCTGTATCTGAGCCAACACAAGATCTGCAGACACCCGCAGCGCAGTTGGCTGATGCCGCCAATGATGCCGCTGGGCGCGAACCCAACAAATCGGAGGACGAAAACGCGCAGTTCAAGCATTCGGCCATGGTGAAGCGCATGGCAAAGTGGCTGCACATCACCGTTGACCAGACTTATTGGCTTAGTGTCGTACTTAACTTTGTCCTTGTTATTGTCTTAGTTTGGTTTCTGCTGACAACAGGAGTGCTCTTACCGTGGCCAGACGGTGTGCGAGGATGGTTGCGTGACCGTACGTCGGCGATCCAAAAAGGAATGGAAGAGGCGCGGCGCGCCAGTGAAGACGCCAACCGCCGCTTACGCGAAATTGAAGACAAGCTGGCCCGGCTGGATGCGGAGATCGCGCAACTGCAGGCCACCGCTTCCGCGCAAGCCGATGAAGAGGCGGCAAGGCTGAAAGCCGCTGCGGAACAAGAGCAGCGCCGGATCATTCAGAATGCCGAGCAGGAAATTGGCGCTGCCGCCAATGCCGCGCGCCGAGACCTAAAAGCCTACTCCGCCGAACTGGCGGTGAGTCTGGCGGAAAAACGCATCAAGGTTGATCAGGCGACCGATCAGGAGCTGGTTCGCGACTTCGTAGATCAACTGGGAAGGAATGGCAGCCGATGAGCGTAGTCACAGGACGGTACGCGCGTGCTCTGGCCGATGCGGTCTTTGACCAGAAGCTGGATGCGCTCAAAACCGCTGCCGCCTTGCGCGAGATCGAGGCGCTACTTAATTCGAGCCCGGAGCTGCGCGTGGTTTGGGAGAATCCTTCAGTTTCTCCCGAGCAGAAACGCGCCGTGCTCGATGCCATTGCCGCAAAAGCCAAGCTGCCCAAGGTATTGCGTAATTTTATGGCGGTGCTGATCGATCATCGTCGCATCGAGCAGTTGGCGGAAATAGCGGGTGAGTTCGAAGCTGAGATCAACGATCGCCTGGGCCTTGCTGAGGCTGAGGTCACCTCGGCGCGTGAGCTGGGGGCAAATGAGCGTAAGCAGCTTGAGAAGAAAGTCGCCGAAGTGGTGGGCAAAACCATTAAAGCGCGCTACATCACAGATACCAATGTGCTGGGCGGGGCGGTGATCCGCGTGGGCAGCACAATTTATGACGGTTCGGTGCGAGGGCAGTTGCAGAAGTTGAAAGAAGCGTTGAGTAATTAGCGGTTTTAGCTTTTTGCCCTTAGCTTTTAGCCTTTAGCTAAAACGGGTTTTGCAGAGTAAGAGATTCACGCCGCCCATTATAGTAAAAGCAAGAGTTTTCTATAAAAGATTAAAGCTAAGAGCTAAAGGCTAAAAGCTAACAGCTCAGACACAAAGATTAAGAGCTCGAAAATTTTTCGGAGTCATACATGGCTGGAATCAAAGCTGACGAAATAACAAAGATACTGCGCGAGCAGATTGAGAACTACGAGTCCAAGATTTCAGTGGATGAGATCGGTACGGTCATCTCCCTGGGCGACGGCATTGCGCGCGTCCACGGACTCGATAAGGTCATGGCCGGCGAGTTGATAACTTTCCCGCATGGCGTGGCCGGCATTGCCATGAACCTGGAAGAAGACCAGGTGGGCGCGGTGCTGCTGGGCGACTACACCGAGATTAAAGAAGGCGATGAGGTGAAGCGGACGGGGCGCATCATGAGCGTCCCGGTGGGCGATGCCATGGTGGGGCGCGTAGTAAACGCCCTTGGCGAGGCGATTGACGATAGAGGTCCCATCAACACCAAGCAGTTTATTCCGGTCGAGCGCATCGCTCCCGGCGTAATTGACCGCCAGCCGGTGCGCGAACCCATGGCCACCGGACTCAAAGCCATTGACAGCATGATTCCTATCGGCCGCGGCCAGCGCGAGCTGATCATCGGCGACCGCCAGACAGGCAAGACCGCAGTTGCTCTCGACACCATCATCAACAGCCGGGGCAACAACCTGATTTGTATTTATTGCGCCATCGGCCAGAAGCGTTCTTCCATCGCGCAAGTGGTGAAGACGCTGACCGACTTCGGCGCCATGGATTACACCATCGTGGTGGCGGCATCGGCGTCGGAGCCGGCGCCGATGCAATACATCGCTCCCTACGCCGCGTGCGCCATCGGGGAATATTTCCGCGACAACGGCAAGCACGCGCTGGTGATCTACGACGATCTTTCCAAGCATGCGGCGTCGTACCGGGAAATTTCGCTGCTGCTGCGCCGGCCACCGGGGCGCGAGGCTTATCCGGGAGACGTTTTTTATCTGCACTCACGGCTGCTGGAGCGCGCCGCCAAAATGTCTGACAAATTAGGCGGCGGCTCGCTGACCGCGCTGCCCATCATTGAGACCCAGGCGGGCGACGTTTCCGCGTACATTCCGACCAACGTTATCTCCATTACCGACGGGCAGATTTACCTGGAAACGGACCTGTTCAACTCCGGCATCCGTCCAGCGGTGAACGTAGGACTTTCCGTCAGCCGCGTGGGCGGCGCTGCGCAGATCAAAGCCATGCGCCAGGTGGCAGGAACGCTCAAACTTGAGCTGGCGCAGTATCGCGAGCTGGCGGCATTTTCGCAGTTCGGCTCCGATCTCGACAAGGCCACGCAGGCGCAGTTGAACCGCGGCGCCAGGCTGGTTGAGATTCTGAAGCAGCCGCAGTACCAGCCGCTGCCCTTTGAAAAGCAGATTGCCATCATCTTCGCCGGAACTTCCGGCGTGATTGACGATTTGCCGGTAGAGCAGATTCGTGACTTTGAAACCGAGTTCTACAAATATGTTGAGACCATGAACCCGGGCATCTTCAAGGCGATTGCTGAGAAGAAGGTCTTGGATGATGGCATCAAGGCGGATCTCACGCGCGTGCTTGGCGAATTCAAACAGAAGTTTGTGGCGGACAGGCAGGCAGTGACGGCTTAGTACTCAGTACTCAGTACTCAGTACTCGGTACTCAGTACTCAGAAGAGCGACGACATACGATTTACGGTTGTCGAAATGTAAAATTCGAGTCTCACGCGTCTTGCTCGAAACTTGAAACTGGAAACTCGAAACTGATTAACAATGGCTAACATACTCGATATACGGCGGCGGATACGCAGTGTGAAGAACACGCGGCAGATCACCAAGGCCATGAAGATGGTCTCGGCGGCCAAGCTCCGCCGCGCCCAGGAGCGAGCACTGGCGGGGCGTCCTTACGCGCAGATGCTCACCAATGTGCTCAAGTCACTGGTGCAGCGGGTGGAAATTTACAATCCTGAAACGGGAGAGCCGCTTCATCCATTGCTGGTGCGCAGGCCCGAAAAGAGCGTGACTCTTATCGTGGTGAGCGGCGACAAGGGCCTGGCCGGGGCCTTCAACGCCAACATCGTAAAGGCCGCGGCCAAGTTCATTGAAAGCAAGCGCGGAAAAAATATCGATATCGAGGCCGTGGGACGCAAGGGGCGCGATTATTTCCGACGGCGTTATAAGGTGGTGCCGCAAGCGGCCAAGAGCGAGAACGAGACCAACAGTCAGGGCGCTGAAGCCGGCCAGCGCGTGGCGGAGATCCAGATTGTCGGCGAACAGGTCGGCATTCTGAACAAGATTGCCTTCAATCATGCCCGCGAACTGGCCGCGACGATCATCGAGCGCTACACGCGTGGCGAGGCCGATTCGGTTTACATCATCTTCAACGAGTTCAAGTCGGTGATCTCGCAGCGCGTGGTGGTGGATACCGTGTTGCCCATCGGCGAGATTGGAGCGCATGATATCCAGCAGGCAGAAGAATTGTCGGAAGAGGCGCGCCGGCGTGCTGCCGAGGCGGCCATCCACTCCGGCGTGAGTGTGCGCGAGGCAGACACCACTGAAGCCGACAAAAAAGCCGCCGCGTTTGCCACGGCGCAGGTGGATTACATTTACGAACAGCCGCCGCAGGAGCTGTTCCGCGACCTGCTGCCCAAGTACGTGGCCATCCAGATTTATCGCGCGCTGATGGAGTCGGTGGCGGCCGAACATGCTGCCCGGATGACGGCAATGGAGTCGGCCACCAACAACGCTTCAGAGATGATTGACGACCTGACGCTGGCCATGAACCGAGTCCGCCAGGCGAAGATCACGAAAGAGATCATTGAGATTGTGAGCGGAGCGGCAGCGCTGTAAAGCAGTTTCGAGTTTCAAGTTTCCAGTTTCAAGCTAATGTCTTAACTCGAAACTTGAAACTTTTAAAACCGAGAGCCGAGACGTAGCAAGCTACGTTTCTACGAAAATAATAATTATGGAAAACATAGGAAAAGTCATACAGATTGCCGGCCCTGCCGTAGACGTGCAGTTTGCCGAGAGCCATTTGCCACTTATTTACACGGCTGTGCGGGTGACCAGCGAAGGATTCAATGTCCCTCAGCCCATCAATGTGATCCTCGAAGTGCAGCAGCACCTGGGCGAAGGGCGCGTGCGCGCCATTGCCATGGAGGCCACCGAGGGCATGGTGCGGGGCATGAAGGCCATTGACCTGGGCGGGCCGATCACGGTGCCTGTAGGCCGCGAGACGCTGGGCCGCGTGATCAATGTGATTGGTGAGCCGGTGGACCAGTTGGGTCCTATCCACGCAAAACAGCGGCTCCCCATCCATCGCCAGGCGCCTTCATTTGAAGAGCAGGCCACAACGGCGGAGATGTTTGAAACTGGCGTCAAAGTCATTGACCTGATTCAGCCATTCCTGAAGGGCGGCAAGATCGGTTTGTTCGGCGGCGCAGGCGTGGGCAAGACCGTGATCATCATGGAATTGATCAACAACGTCGCCAAGCAGCACGGCGGATATTCCGTTTTCGCCGGCGTGGGCGAGCGCACGCGCGAGGGCAACGACCTGTGGCTGGAGATGAGCGAATCGGGCGTGATCAAGCCCGGCGATCCCTCCAAATCAAAAGCCGCTCTTGTGTACGGACAGATGACCGAGCCTCCAGGCGCGCGGCTGCGCGTGGCCCTGACTGGACTTACGGTCGCCGAATACTTCCGCGACGTCGAGGGCGCAGACACGCTGCTGTTCATTGACAACATCTTCCGCTTCACGCAGGCGGGCTCTGAAGTTTCCGCGCTGCTAGGGCGCATGCCCAGCGCCGTGGGTTACCAGCCCAACCTGGCGACGGAGATGGGCGAGCTGCAGGAGCGCATTACTTCCACCAAGAAAGGCTCGGTGACTTCGGTGCAGGCGATTTATGTTCCGGCCGATGATTTGACCGATCCGGCTCCCGCGACTACATTCGCACATCTTGACGCGACCACGGTGCTCTCCAGACCGCTGACGGAGATCGGGATTTATCCGGCGGTGGATCCGCTGGCTTCCACTTCGCGCATTCTCGATCCGCGCATTGTAGGGAAGGAACACTACGATGTGGCGCAAGGTGTGAAGAAATTATTGCAGCGCTATAAAGACCTGCAGGACATCATCGCTATTCTTGGCCTTGACGAACTCAGCGAAGACGATAAAATCACCGTCGCCCGCGCACGCAAAGTGCAGAAGTTCCTGTCGCAGCCGTTCTTCGTGGCGGCACAGTTCACCGGACGCGATGGCCGCTACGTAAAGATTGCAGATACGGTGCGCAGCTTCCGCGAGATCATCGAGGGCAAACACGACGATATTCCCGAGCAGGCATTTTATATGAAGGGGTCGATCGACGAAGTGCTCGAGGATGCGCAGAAGATGAAAGCAGCAGCGTAAAGCAGTTGCCGGTTGCCAGTAGTCAGTTGCCAGTATTGCGGGCAGCCGACGCAGCAGTTTAACTGGGAACTGGCGACTGGCAACCGGCAACTGAACCAATGGCAGACACAATCCAACTCGAAATCGTTACTCCTGACCGCATGATTGTGAGCGATAGGGCAGAGGAGATCCAGATTCCGGGCAAGAGCGGATACCTGGGAATCCTGCCGGGACACGCTCCCCTGATCACCGAAATTGCGGTCGGCGAAATCACTTACCGCAAGGGAAGTGAGACCAAGCACATCGCCGTTGCCTGGGGCTTTGCCGAGGTGCTGCCGGAGAAGGTCACAATTCTGGCGGAAACCGCCGAGCGCGCTGCCGACATTGATGTTGCCCGCGCGCAAGAAGCCATGCAGCGCGCCGAGTCGCGACTCAAACAGGGCGGAGCTGACTTGGATTACGCCCGCGAAGAAGATGCTTTAAAGCGGGCGCAGACGCGGATCGATGTGGCTGCGAAGAAATAGCTTTTAGCTCTTAGCCTTTAGCGAAAGCCGCCAAAATACGGCGGCTTTTTTATTTTTAATCCTGTGAATTAGTAAAAATTCAATGGCCGTTGGCGGATGATCGTGCTCGTCCCATACGCGGTCGGTTTAATAGCTCTTTCAGCTCCTTTGGCGGATTGAGCAGGGTAAGCTTCACATTCACTAAGTTAGACCTATAATCCACCGAAGTTTCAAAGATTTCTTCCGGCTTCACGTCGGATCGGGCGTGGATGTCGCGCAGAAAATCTTCGAGGCCGGCGGAACCATCGTAGGGTGTTCCCTGGTAAGCTTGCCATGCCTTCAATAATTTCTCCCGCGCGCCCGGTTGTGATTCCACGCCATTTACGATCAGCTTGCCGTAATGAAATAATCCACCTTCATCTACATCGATCACCAATGAGATCAGGCCGGCATCTTCATCAATCTTTGGGTCTGGAACGGGCGTAAAGTTGATATATCCAATAACTCCGTAAAGCTTGCGGAGGTTCTCAAGGCCCACGCGGATTTTATCGGTATTGAAGATGTCACCAGTGTTGATGGGAAACTGGGTTCGCAAGTCATCCACAGGAAAGGCGGTCACGCCGGTGAACGATATGTCCTGCAGGCGATACTGCCGGCCTTCTTCAACGGAAATGGTGACGTCAATCAACCCCTGCTTTTCATTCTGCCGTACCGCGCTGATCTCCGGTTTCTCAACCAGAGCTTTGAAATAACCGCGCTCCTGATACGCCTGGCGTACACGCTCGGCAGTCTGGTCCACATCCTCGTTCAAGTTTCCGCAAGGATGTATGTTCCTTCTGATCTCTTGAGCGATCTTCCTCTTATCCGCCGGCGAGAGCTTTGTAACGTGGCGAAAGGTAAAGTTGACCACGGCTACGTCGGTTGTTGAATCAGGCGACCCGTTATCGCAGGCTGGCACTTTGGACGGCGCTGGCCGGCGGGCATGCGCCAGGGAAGAAGCGCAGAGAAGCAACATGCAGATTGGGAGAGCCTTCTGCATATGCGAGAAATTATAGTCTCAATTGTCCATAGCCGTCAGCACCCAGCCAAGAGGGAATAGCAATGGGAACTTAGATTAGCCAAACAAGAAGCCCTTTCGCCTGTCTGGAGACAAAAGCTAAAAGCTAAAAGCTGTTAGTGCGGCCTGACCGCGACCAGATCGGGAACGAAGCTCAGCGGGATCTGAACCGCATCCGTAGCGGCGCTTACATTAATCTGGTGCACGCTGCCATTGCCGCCATCATTCACTCCCACGTAGACGGACGCGCTATCAAGCGTGGCGCCGCCGCTAGTGGTGAAAGGTGCAGTACCGGCAAGAATGACCGCGCCGGTGGCAGTGCCGTCATAGCTGAGCAGTTTTCCGGCTACATTTCCGGCTACGTTGTTAGTAGTGATGTAGGCATGGCTGCCATCAGGGGTAACAATGATTTGTTGTGGGGTAGCATCAATGGTGGCAAAAGTAAGTGTATTCAAAGTTTCGGTAATGGTCGGGGCCGTTGTTGGACAAGCAGTTGCGTTGACCGTTGTTTGAATGACGGCCAGCTTCGGCAGTTCGGCGCCGAGCATCTTGGTGCCATCAGGAAGAGTTTTCACCAACTGAGTAGCGACCGCTCCGGTCGGCCCTGGGGTGTGAAGGGCGTTATTGCAGACGACGACTGAAGGAGTACTGGTCGCGGCTAGGTACGCCAGGCTGCCGGTGGCCAGGAAGCTGACACTGTTTGCCGTCACTGTATTAGAAACCGTTCTGACCGTAGTGCCCTGCACGACACGCACTCCTGTAGCGTCAGCTACCACGACTTCGGAGCTGTCGGGCGAGAAGTCGGCAGCTACCGCATTGCTAATGTTCAGCGTGGTTACGGTGTTCGCGCTGGCATTATATAAAACCGTAGGATTGCCAGAACCACCGAGTAGAACGAATGTTCCATTGGGCGAAACCGCAAGCACCGTTCCGGGAGCATTGCTGACCGTTTTGGTGAAGGTGTTGTTAGTGGCGTTGACAACCATGAGGCCGCTGGCTGATCCCAAATACGCGTTGGCTCCCTGAGGGTCGAAGAGCAGCGAGTTGGCTCCGGCTGGCAAGGTAATCGCTGTCCCCGGAACGTTGGTGGTGGTATCAATGGGCACCAGCGAAGTTGTTCCGGAGGCGATCGCATACACACTCGTGGCCGAAGATCCGGCAACGCTGGCGACGGCAATATTGCTGGTCACCAGGAGTCCCTGGTTTTTGTTGCATCCGCTGTTCAACGCGCATGATGCGGTGATGTTCGAGGAGCCAGGCGCAACCGCGGTTACCAATCCCGCGCTGCTGACGGTTGCCACGGCAGATAGACTGCTGTTCCATGTCAGGGTCGGAAATGGGTTATTGACCTGATTACCATTGGTGTCAAAAACCGTGACCGACATCTGTTGGGTTGCACCTACTGCAGCCGGCGAAGGACTAAAGACTGTATTGCCATTGGCGCCGCTAATGACGATATTCGCCACCGGACACTCCTGGAAAATTACGGCAGCGCTGTTCACCGGATTAGTAATATTTACACTGGCGGTAATCGTCGTGGATCCGGGAATGAGTGCAGTGATGGTATTGGAGGTAGCTATGCCCGTATTCGATATAGTGCCAATAGTGCTGTCAGCGATACTCCAGGTAAATCCTCCGACTTGGGACGTGATGTCATTGTTGCTTGCGTCGAATGCCTGCGCAGTATAGCCAATTTGCCCGGACTGAGAAACGCAGGCGGGATTTGCAGGACTAACCACCACTCTGGCCACTTTGGGATGCACATTAACGGTAACTGTGTTACTGGTAACGCCCTGAGCAGTAACGGTGATGTGGGCTGTTTGTACGCCGGTCGCTGCTTTGCAAACAATCGGGTTGCTCAGCGAATCCCACGTGCCGGCACAGAGTAATGCAGTCACAGCGGTGGTGCTTACCAGAGCGTTTGAAATCTGAACAGGGGTGACCATATCGAAGGCCTTATCAGAGGTGAACGTAAAGGTCTGATTGGTGACGACGTTTCCTTTGGCGTCCGTGGCGTTCACCGTCATCTGGAGAACGTCGCCGTCGTTGAGCGAAATTGTTGGGTTGGGGGTCAAAGTAATGCTCGTGATGGGACCGATTGTGTTGGAGTGGCCGCCGCCACAACCAGCCAGGAAGATAATCATTGTAAGAGTAATAAGGATGAAGCCTGCAACCGCTGACCGCAAATATTGCATTGATCCTCCCCACCCAACCGCGGGTGGTCCTGAAATTCCGCCTGAATGGCTGAAAACAAACAGTGTAGCAGCTTTCGGGGAGTGGTTCCTAGAGCCAGTGAATCACGGAGGAATGCTCGGCTTCGAATTTTGGCGCGGGTGCAGGGCGCTTATACCTCCATGTTCGATCTTGGCCGCTTACGGAAATCTAGGCGAAGGACAGGAATTCAAGTCAGGTGCGCATGGTACTTCGGTAATCTACCCTAGGGAGGGCGGCGGTGACATGCTCTCATCATGGCGTACTTTCCTCAGACAGACCGAAGGGTGCGGTCCCCCCGCGTGCGGGTGCCGCAGGGGCCAAAAGTTCTGTTTATGGTGGATAACCAGCCGGTTGAGGGTGTGCTGCACAAGCTTTCACTGACCGGCGGCGCAGTCCAGATGGCACAGGCGTGCGCACCAGGTGTGATCGCCGAGATCAGGCTGCACACCAACTCCGGGACAGTTCAGGCAGTGGTAGAGATGTTGGCCAAGAACGATGCCAGCGCCCTCGAGCAACCTTTCCGTTTTGTGGCTCTGGGCAATGACGATCAGAAGCTGCTGGTCTCCGCCATCAAAAACCTGCGTAAACAGGGATTCGGGGACGCGGCGGAGTGACTTCGCAAGGGACGCCGTGGCTTAGGATTTGAATCGGACCCGGTGCTTCCATCATCTTTTACACATAGCAGGCGGTCAGGCGCTTTCATCATGGGATTGGAAGGGCCCACGGCTTGTTTGTGATATCCAGCAGGGCAACCACCGGTGGATAGAGGCTCGCAACCTGTGACCCCAAAGTAAGTGATGGGTTTACAGGTTGGCGGGGCGGTTGCCTGAGAGTCTGCTTTTGAGCCGTTTTGGGTGAAAGCAAACGCTGGAATCAACAGGAAAACCAAGAGAAATCTTTGCATTGGGCGGGCCCTCCAATCTGAAACCGGAACGAACGAAAGGTATTTTCTTGCAAACCGCCTCGATCCTGCAACGATCTTAGGAGCTTGGCGGGCCATCCTGGTTCGTTACGCGAAGATTGTTGACAGCAAAGGCACGTTCACGGCCCTGATTCCTGCTCAATAGGGTTGACGAAGCCGGAACAAGGTTGTTATATTTAATAGGTTCTGCGAGCAAGGCTGTAACGGCTGTGTGGGGGTGAACCCCAGAACGGTCTGGTTAGTTTCCATGTAGTAGTTGAGCAGCGGCAGGTGGCGCGCTGCAAACACCACATATATCTCGCTGAAACATGATCTGCGCTTCCTTCCCACCCGTGGTAAGGGTATGCAGGTCGAAGCTGACGAAACGGAGCATCTCCAGGGTAACCCGGCGCGATGCCACCGTCGGAAGCTAAATCAAAATTCTGGAAACCAGTAAGCATTCCCGCGCTGATGAGGAAGAGCGTGTGCGGGAAAGTATGGTTTGGCATGCGTGCGACAACATGCGCCACGCGGGCCCGCCGCAAAAAGGCGGCGAGGGCTCAGGAGAAAAGAAACTTTGCCTACGTTTAATCAATTGGTCCGCAAGGGAAGGACAGCGCCGAAATTTAAGACGGCGAGTCCGGCGCTGCAGGAGTGTCCGCAGCGGCGCGGGGTCTGCACGCGCGTGTATACGCAGACGCCCAAGAAGCCGAACTCGGCGCTGCGCAAAGTAGCGCGCGTCCGTTTGACCAATGGCATTGAAGTTACCACCTATATTCCCGGTGTCGGTCACAACCTGCAGGAGCACTCGATTGTGCTGATCCGCGGGGGCCGCGTAAAAGACCTGCCGGGTGTGCGCTATCACGTGGTGCGCGGCACGCTGGATACCACCGGGGTGGCCAACCGCAAGCAGGGACGCTCCAAGTATGGAGCCAAGCGGCCGAAGGCGTAGGAAGTTTCAAGTTTCGAGTTTCAGGTTTCGAGAAAGTGGCGAGGCCCATCAGGCCCGCAGATGAAAGAACTGAAAGATTTTGTGACCGCGAATAAGTGAGCGGTTTTATAGAGAGTAACGATGCCGAGAAAAGGACACATAGCGAAGCGCGAAGTTGAGCCGGATGCGGTGTACAACTCCACGCTGGTCACCAAGTTCGTGAATTCGATGATGTGGGATGGCAAGAAGTCCACGTCAGAGTCGATTTTTTACAACGCCATGAAGCAGCTCGAGAAAAAGGGCGGCGATGAGCCCCTGAAGCTGTTCAAGAAGGCGGTGGAAAACACCAAGCCGCTGCTGGAAGTGAAGACCCGCCGCGTGGGCGGAGCCAACTACCAGGTGCCGGTGGAGGTTGCCGCCGACCGGCGTACGTCCCTGGCCATCCGCTGGATCCTGGCTTACAGCCGCGAGCGCGGCGAAAAAGGCATGATCGATAAGCTGGCCAATGAGCTGCTCGATGCCTCCAACGGCAAAGGCGCTGCGATCAAGAAGAAAGAAGATGTCCATCGCATGGCAGAGGCCAATAAGGCATTCGCGCATTATCGGTGGTGAGAAAGCTTTTAGCTGTTAGCTCTTAGCTTTTAGCTAGGCAAGAATTAAGAGTAGAGACGTAGCTTGCTACGTCTCAGCACGACAGATCCGAGACGTAGCAAGCTACGTCTCTACAAGAAAAGAAACAGAGAAATAAAGTGCCTCGTACAGTTCCATTAGAGCGTTGCAGAAACATCGGCATCATGGCCCACATCGATGCCGGCAAGACCACTACGACCGAGCGCATCCTTTTCTATACGGGACGCCTGCATCGCCTCGGCGAAGTGCACGAAGGCACTGCGACCATGGATTGGATGGAGCAGGAGCAGGAGCGCGGCATCACTATCACCAGCGCCGCTACCACATGCTCCTGGCGCGACGTCCGCATCAACATTATTGATACCCCCGGCCACGTGGATTTCACCGCCGAAGTCGAGCGCTCCCTGCGCGTGCTCGATGGCGCGGTCGCGCTGTTCGACGCGGTTCACGGGGTGCAGCCGCAGTCGGAAAAAGTATGGCGGCAGGCCGATAAATACGGCGTCCCACGCATTTGCTTTATCAACAAAATCGACAAGATGGGCGCGGATTTTGAACATGCAGTGGATACCATCCGCAAGCGCCTCAATGCCAAGCCGGTCGCCATCCAGATTCCTGTCGGGCAAGAAGATAAATTCAAAGGCGTCGTTGACCTGATCGAAATGCGGGCCATCATTTGGACAGATGAGACCCTGGGCGCCGAGTACGTGATCGAAGAAATTCCCGCCGAGCTGAAGAAGAAAGCCGAAGCCTTCCACGCACAATTAGTCGAAACCATCGCTGAAAATGACGACGAAATTCTGCACAAGTTCCTGGAAGGGGAGACCATCACCCCTGCCGAGTTGAAGAAATCGCTGCGCAAGAGCACGATTGAATTGAAAGTGTTCCCGGTGCTGGTGGGCACGTCGTTTAAGAATAAAGGCGTACAGCCGCTGCTGGATGCGGTGGTGGATTACCTGCCCTCGCCGCTGGATATTCCGGTGATTACCGGCCTCGATCCCGACAACGGCGAAAAAATCACGCGCAAAGTGGATGACAAAGAGCCCTTCAGCGCGCTGGCATTCAAGATCATGGCTGACCCGTTCGTGGGGCAGCTTACGTTTATCCGGGTATACTCGGGCCAGTTGCAATCGGGCCAGAGCGTGTTGAGCTCCGGCAAAGGCAGGACCGAGCGCATTGGCCGCCTGCTCAAGATGCACGCCAACAAGCGCGAAGACATCACCGAAATTCTGGCGGGCGATATTTGCGCCGCGGTCGGACTGAAAAACGTCACCACCGGCGATACCATTAGTGACGAAAAACATCCTATCCTGCTGGAATCCATCACATTTGCTGTTCCCGTCATCTCCGTTGCAGTAGAACCCAAAACCAAAGCCGATCAGGAAAAAATGTCGCTGGCGCTGAGCAAGCTGTCGCAGGAAGACCCGACCTTTAAGGTCCACACCGATCCTGACAGCGGCCAGACCATTATCAGCGGCATGGGCGAGCTGCATTTGGAAATCATCGTTGACCGCATGATGCGCGAGTACAAGGTTGAGGCCAATGTGGGCAAACCGCAGGTGGCGTATCGCGAGACCATCCGCAAGAAAGCCGAAGCGGAAGGCAAATACATTCGCCAGACCGGTGGCCGCGGGCAGTATGGCCACGCCAAGATCCGTATTGAGCCCAACGAGGCCGGCAAGGGCTACGAATTCCTGAACGAAATTACCGGCGGTTCGGTGCCCAAGGAATACATCAAGCCGATTGACCAGGGCATTCAGGAGGCGCTCGAAGGTGGAGTGCTGGCCGGCTATCCCATGGTTGATATCAAGGTCGAACTTTACGATGGCAGCTACCACGAAGTTGACTCCAACGAAATGGCCTTCAAGATCGCCGGTTCGATGGCGTTCAAAGAAGCTGCGCGCAAGGCTTCGCCGGTGTTGCTGGAGCCGGTGATGGCAGTGGAAGTGGTTACGCCGGAAGATTACGCCGGAACGATCATGGGCGACCTGAGCTCGCGCCGCGGACGCATTGAAGGCATGGAGCACCGTGCCGGCTCGCAGGTGATCAAAGCCATCGTGCCCCTGGCGGAGATGTTTGGCTATGCCACGCATATGCGCTCAAGCACGCAGGGGCGCGCCGAATACTCGATGCACTTTGCGCGCTACGAAGAGGCCCCGCGCTCGGTGGCGGAAGAAATTATCGCCAAGGCGCAGGGCAAAGCAGTAAGCCGCTGACCAGGGCGAAGCTCCCGGTTCCTGGTCATCCGTGAATTGGTAGCCAGCGAAGGCCGGGAAGGCGATGTTGAGCGGGTCTTCGGGCCGGCGGGAATCTGGAGTGAGCTGCTCGGGAAAGCAGCAGGGTATTTGGGTTCGGAGTTGACTTGCAAGTCTCGAACAGAAAGACGTTACCGGGCTTGCGATTCCTGGACCTCGCACTGGGAGTTTGAATGGTTCCGCAAGCAGCATCAGCTTGATTGCGAGCGATTCGCTCAACTGGTGGCCAGTGAAGGATTGCTGGAAAGAGAAATTTTTTTGGGCGCGTACTACGTAAATGAGTCCGGGCCTGATGATGAAACAGATATTGTTCCGGCATAGAGCGCCGGAAAAGAAGAGCTAAAAGCTTAAGAGCTAAGAATTAACAGCCAGGAGCTAAGAGAAGGAAGATGGCCAAAGAAAAATTTGACCGCAGCAAGCCGCATGTGAACGTAGGGACGATCGGGCA
>Ga0070730_10002848_pt1 | contig 15673 bp, 13 predicted proteins | sample Coa_R1_3_FD_66447 | JGI IMG/M metagenome (GOLD analysis project Ga0070730, IMG submission 66447) | Surface soil microbial communities from Centralia Pennsylvania, which are recovering from an underground coalmine fire - Coalmine... | ecosystem: Environmental > Terrestrial > Soil > Unclassified ...
CCCTCGGTGCTCTTCGCCCGCTTGATCGCATCGAACAGCAGCCACGCCCCATCGTAGCTTTCCATCACCGCGCCCGAGGGATCAGCATTGTGCTTCTGCTTGTAAGCCGTCACGAACGCCTTCGTCTTTTCGTTCCACGACGCCTTGGGCAGTCCGACATTCTCCGTCACGAGCCATTGTCCCGCAGGCCCGACATTCTGCCAGAACGTCGGATCCACCGCCTCGCCACCCGAATTGTAGATCCCGCAATTCGCTGTGGGGGCGAACCCAAGGTCATGCGCCTGCCGGATCATCGGATATGCGCCTGCCTCGGAATATACGCTCAGGAAGAAATCAAACGGTGGCGACGCGCTCTTGAACCGCAGGATCTGCGCGGTGAAGTCCGTCAGGTTCGGATCCGCGTCCACCGCGATGAACTTGACCCCAGCCGACGTCAGCTGTTGCTGCACCAGTGTGCGTGCCGCCAGTCCCACGTCATTCTTCTCGGCGATGATCGCGACATTCTTGAACCCCGCCGCGGCAATCCACTGCCCGATCGTCACATCGATCAGCGACACCGCCGGCGCGTTGCGGAACACCTCGGGATAGCCCTTCGCAGTGATCTGATCGGACCATACGTCGCACGCCATGAACGGCGTGCCGTATTTGTGGAACACCTCCATTTCGGCCAGCGCCACAGGGCTGTGGAACTCGCCGAACACCGCCACCACCTTGTTCTGCTGCACCAGTCGTTCCGCCGCGGTGCGCCCCTCGGCCGGCATGCCGCGTGTATCGGCGAAGTTGATCTCGACTTTGCGACCCAGCACGCCGCCCTGCGCATTAACTTCATCCATCGCAAGCTGCGCCGCGTTCTTCATGTTTGTGCCCTCCGCGTAGCCGCCGGGAGGCGACAGCGGCCCGACCCAACCAATCTGTATCGGCTCGCCCGCCGCACGCACGCTGCGCCCGATCAGTGGCAGGCTTGCAGCCGCGCCTGCAGTAGCCAGCACGCTGCGCCGTGTCGTAGCCGTGACTGTCCCCTTGCTGGTGTTGTTTGGCACCGGTGGCTCCCTCGATTGGTGTCGCCATCCTGTCAAGAAGCCGTGCGCGCGCCAAGGGGAGGCGGCACCGAACCGGCATCCGCACGTTACCGAGGCGTAAGGCGACATCAGGAATACGATCATGAAACATATAGCGAGTGTGGCTGCCGTCAGTATCCTCGGCCTGTTGGCAGCGTGCGGACAGCAGCCAGGAGAACGCACCAGCGGCGGCGCGGCAGCCGGCGCAGCGTCGGGTGCGGCGGTTGGCGCACTGGCCGGCCCGCCAGGCATAGTGGTAGGCGGCCTTGTCGGTGCTGGCGCCGGCGCGGCTACCGGCGCCGCGACCAGGCCGGATCAATTGAACCTCGGCAAGCCCCCGTGGACCAATCCGGAAACCCGCGTGCCGACGCCGCACGGCTCGGTCACGCCGGCCAGCGCGCGTTCGCGCTACGGTTCCGATACTTCGCAGAATGCCGAGGTCGATCGCCTGAACGACCAAAGCTACCAGAACGCCCAGGGCCGCTAAGGGTCCGACGCCAGCGGGGCTGTCGATCCCCGCTGGCGAACCTTCTGGTTACGACTTGCGCGCATCCTCGCGCCGACCTACGGGATTCCGGTCTGAGCCGAGGATTTGAACGATGGCATCTGGCGAAACCGGCCTGCTGACCCGCCACCCCTGGGTCACTCGACGCGCGCTGACAGTCGCCGAATACCATCGTATGGGTGAAGTCGGCATCCTGCACGAGGACGACCGCGTCGAGCTCATCGAGGGAGAGCTCGTCGCCATGACACCCATCGGCAGCAACCACTCCGGCACAATCAATACGCTTAATCGTGCGCTGGTCATGGCGGTCGGCAGCCGAGGCGTCGTGGCCGTCCAGAACCCGGTACAGCTCGACGACCTGTCGGAACCGCAGCCCGACTTCTCCATCCTGCGTCCGCGCCCCGACGACTACCGCAGAGCGACGCCTCGCCCGGACGAGGTCGTGCTCATCATCGAGGTCGCCGACAGCAGCCTGGCCTACGACCGTGCCATAAAGCGCGCGCTCTATGCCCGCCACGGCATTCCCGAACCCTGGATCGTCAACCTCCAGGCCAACAACGTGGAGGTCTGTCTGAAGCCCGCTGGCGAGGCCTATACGGACATATCCACGATCGAACGCGACGGCACATTGGAGCCACAACTGTTGCCCGGAGCGGCGATCCCAGCCGCCGTGCTCCTCAGCTGAAACGTCCCCGCCACCGTTGACGCAGATTGTCGCCCCGGGGAACGGTAGCGCATGTCAGCAACGCTCAGCCCGCACGCCCATCTCGCCGCCAAGCACCGGTGGCATCCCGTCGAATTCGCCTTCTGGCTGGCGACCCTGCTGCCGTTCATCCTCACCCCCACCTACCTGACCCTCGCCAGCCAGATCGCCATCACCGCGATCTTCGCTGTCTCGCTCGATCTGATCATGGGCTACGCCGGCCTGGTCTCGCTCGGCCACGCCGCCTATTTCGGTCTTGGCGCCTATACCGCCGGCCTGATCGCCAAGGCCGGCTGGGGCGAGCCGTTCTCCGGCCTGCTCGTTGCCGCCGCGGTCACCGGGATTTTTGGTTACGTCACCGCGCTGGTTGTCACCCGCGTGCGGCATCTCGCACTGATCATGATCACGCTCGGCATCGGCCTGCTGCTCTACGAGGTCGCCAACCGCGAAAGCTGGCTCACCGGTGGCAACGATGGCCTGCAGGGCGTCGACATGTGGCCGCTGTTCGGCCGCTTCGACTTCGACCTCTACGGCTACACCGCCTACGCCTACGCGCTCGCCACCCTTCTGCTGGTCATTCTCGCCGCGCGCCGCCTGGTCCACTCCCCGTTCGGCCTCTCGCTCCGTGCCATCCGGGAGAACGAACGCCGCATGCCAGCCATCGGCGCTCCGAGCCGCGCCCGCCTCCGCGCCATCTATACGATTGCTGCTACAATCGCCGGCATCGCCGGTGCCCTGCTCGCGCAGACCACCCAGTTCGTCTCGCTCGGCGCTCTCAGCTTCGAGCGTTCGGCCGAACTCGTGACCATCCTGGTCATCGGCGGCACCGGCCGTCTCTACGGCGGCGTCATCGGCGCCATCGTCTACATGGTCGCCCGCGACCGCCTCTCCGGCATGAACCCCCAATACTGGTATTTCTGGATCGGCATGATGCTTATCGGCGTCGTCTTGTTCCTGCCCAATGGCATCCTCGGCGGCCTGATCGCTACAGCAAGGAAGGTATCGGTATCGCGACGAGGTTCGGATGGTGGTGAAGAGATTGCCTGACAGCCGCCGCTTGGGAAGCACGTGCGGTCTTCGTTCACCGCACTGCTCCCATTGTCAGGCCGCGCACTATGTACTTCTGCACCATCAGGCTGAGCAGCAGCTGCGGCAGGGCTGAGACAATCGTCGCTGCCGCCATCTGGCCCCACAGAACCTGCTCGTAGGAGATGAACTGGATCGCTCCTACCGTTACGGGGAAGGTCTGGCGGCCCGCAAGCATCAGCGGATAGTTGAACGCATTCCAGCAGAACATGAACCCCAGGATAACCGTAACTGCGAGGCCTGGCATGCTCAGCGGCAGGATCACGCGGGTGAGTATGCCCAGCCAGGAGCAACCATCGATTTGTGCGGCCTCTTGGATTTCCAGCGGTACTTCCATGAAGAAGCTGCGCAGCATCCAGATCGTGAATGGAAGGGTGATCAGCTGGTAAGCGAGGATCAGCCCAATATACGTGTTGTAGAGCCCAACGCGTTGGTAGAGGAGATAGAGCGGGATCACGAAGGCCAGAAAGGGCACGAACCGGAAACTCATGAAAATGAAGCCCAGCGAGTTCTTGAAGGGAAAGGAAAACCGGGCCAGTGCATAGGCAGCCGGAATGCTGACCACAACGGACAGCACAACAGCGCCGGTGGAAATGATCACACTGTTGAGGAAGAACAGCGGAAAGTCCGGTCGCGCTGACGCTTGTTGTCCATAATGGTTTCCCAGGAACAGAGCAGCGTAATTGTCCGCAATCGGCTGGAAGACAAATTTCGGTGGCGCCGAGATGACGTCCGCCGAATTCTTCAGTGACGTCAGCAGAATCCAGACGAACGGGAACGCCGTCCAGACGATCAGCACGATCGCGGTTAGCGCAATGGCGGTGTTCCGCGCGTAGGGCCGGTGCGCCAGAGACCATCCGGCAGTAGCCCTTTGTGGTTCCCGTTGCGCTGCGTAGCGACGCTGGAGCATCGGCAAGGTGCTCATTGGGCAGCACTCTCAGCTGTGCGATGCCAGAGGCGCAGCAATACGTAGCTGCTGGCGACCACCATCGCGAGCAACACAATGGCCTCGGCAACGCCGGTGCCCATCTGATACCATTGGAAGGCATATTGATAGGACATGATGGAGAGGTTGGTGGTCGCATCGTCCGGCCCGCCCGCCGTCGTCGCGTAGATGACGTCGAAGATGCGCAGCGAGTCCATCACGCGGAACGTGGCGGCAAGTATGATGAAAGGCCGCAGCAGCGGCAGGGTGATATAGCGCAGCATGGCCGCGGGACCGGCGCCATCAACCCGCGCAGCCTCGTAGGGCTCGATCGGCAATGACTGCAACCCACCGAGAATGATCAGCGAGATGAAGGGCAGGTTGCCCCAGGTGTCGATGATCAGGACAGACGCCATCGCTGCGTCTGGCGAGCCAAGCCAGTTCACTGGGGCTGCGCCGACGAACGACAGTGCGTAATTCAGGACACCGGCACCCGTCGAATCCATCATGACTTTCCACATCAGCGCGGCGATCACGGGTGGTATCATCAACGGCATCAGCATCATCGCGCGCATCACCCTGCGCCCGGGGATGTTCGCGTGCAGGAACAGCGCCACGGCGAGTCCCAAACCAACCTGGATGATGACTGCCACCAGCGTGTAGCCGACGGTGAACTCCAGGGCACGGCTGAACAGCGGTCGGTTCAGCAAACCGATGTAGTTATCCAGCCCGATGAAGCGGAATCGCTTGGGAAACTGCAGCCAATAATCGGTGAGACTGTAGTACAGGCCAAGGGCGAATGGGTACACCATCCCGACCAGCAGAACGAGCGCCGGAGCAAGCAGCAAGTACGGCAAGAATCGCCCCGGCCGCCGCCGGCGCCGGAGAGCTTTCGTATTCATGGTGCTACTGCGCCGTGATGCCGGCTTCCTTGAGCACCTGGCTGACTTCAACATTCGCGTGCTTCAGCGCGTCGGGCGCCGACATCCGCTTGAAGTAGATTGCGTGCAGCGCGCGGGCCCAGGTGTCGCCGAGACGTGTGCGAAGCGGCTCGGGAACCCATGCCACGCGCGCGGTTTCGAGATTCTTCTCGACCGTTTTTAGGTAGCTGCCACCGCCCCAGGACCCCATCGCCTTCTCGACCCGCGGATCCTTCGTGATAGAAGTACGCGACGGATTGTAGTTGCGGTGCGTGACAGTGGCCTCCAGCAAAGTGCGCGGTGATGTTGCCCATTGCACGAAGAGCCAGGATGCATCCTTGTCCTTGGCCGCCTTGTTCACACCCAGTGCCCACGTCCAAAGGCCGGAATATGTCTTGCCATCCGAGCCCGCCGGAAGCATCGCATAGCCAACCTTGCCGGCAACCTTCGACGTCGCAGGATCTTCGTAACCGGCTGCGAAGAAGTCGCAGTCCGCGATGATACCGGCCTGACCAGAGCCGAATGCGTCCTTCGCGTCGTACCATTGCATACTCGCCCAGTTCGGCGGGCCGCTCTCGCGGATCATGTCGACCCACATCTCGGTGTATTTCACTGAGCGCGGATCATCGAAGTCCGGCTGCAGCTTGTCGTTCAACTCACTCCACTGGTCATTGGTGTATGACTTGAGCCCACTGAGGAAGCCGGTGCCCAGGCTCGCGATGGTCGGGGTGCCGCGCGCGACGATACCGGCGATCCCCGCGTTCTTTTTGATCTGACGCGCCGCCTCGGCCATGCCTTCGACAGTCGTCGGCACCTCGATGTGGTACTGGTCGAACAGGTCCTTGCGAAACGCCAGGATGTAGCTCTCCTCCATGACCGGAACCGAGTAGAGCGAACCCTTCCCGACGCCACCGCCAATCTTGCCGTCCCAGCGGTTGGCGGCGATCAACGCCGGGTAGAAGTCTTCGAGCTTGTACCAGCTCGGATCGGTCAGCTTCGGATTGGCGAGGAAGTCGTCCAGCGGCACGATCCAGTCTGCGGTGACGAATTCCCAGTTCCGCATCGGCCCCGTCATGATGACCGGGAACTGCCCCTGCTGTGACGAAAGATCGGCGGCAAGCCTGGGGAAATATTGATCCTCTGGCAGTATCAGATAGTCCACATCGATACCGGTCAGGCTCTTGAAATCCGGGAGCAGTGGCAGCAGCGACTCGGTGAACGGATGCTTGTTCAGCGCAATCGTGAGCTTTTTGCCGGCGGCCTGGCGCCAGTCGATCTTGGCCTGCCGGTAGTATGAAAGCACGTCGTCATTTTGGGCTAATGCGGTGCGCGCGCCTTCCACAGCGAAGGGCATCGAGAGCAGCAAGCCCGTAAGCGAGCGACGACGTAAGCGCATACATTCCTCCCTCAGTCGACCGGTTCTTTTAGGCTGCCGCCACAGTTCAGACTGGCAGGCGAACACGAGGCTCACTCCTGTACACCTGACCCAAAGAGGCTATGCGGCTGGCCAGGATAGATCAAGCGCACGAGGTTGGCCTGGCTGTCCGGTTCCCGGCCGCGCCGGACCAGATTGCCTTCGAAAGCGCTTGCATGCCAGTTGGCCTGACGTCGGATATCTGCCCGCGATCCGATGGCCATCGCGGTCGGTCAGTTCATATGAATCAGGGCGCCCGGATCGCCATCCAGCGAGGGAGGAGGTGGCTATCCCTTCTGTAGAGGCACAACCGCAACATCTATCGACAGGGCATAGTTCGGACCAAACGATACCACAAAGTGATCCGCTCCGACGTAGTCCCGGTCTGGGGTGTAGACCATCAGCGCTGCACCATTGGACATCCGAACAGAAGCAGACCCGTGCGCTGGCTTGGTGATCACTTGTGGATCAGAGACGAAGCCTGTGTCTGATCGGTTGTTCATGACGAACGCCATCCCGCATGGCGCCCCATTCTGCGCGACGGTTATGTCGCCGTTACTGCGACCTGAGCCAGCAAAGCTTGACGCGGGGTGCACGACACAGGAATTCTGTGTGAGCTCCTGATGGCTGCATCCGCAGTACAGAAGGACGAGGAATAGAGCGGCACCAAGCTTGACGGCGAATTCGCACGGCAGCTTGAAGGTTGTGCTGCACTGCTTTCGTCCTGACATTTGTCGCAAGTCCATCCTGGTCGCCCTCGAATAGGAATGTCAGAAGTTCATGGCCATTCAGAACGTTCCGTCGGAATCGGCCTCAAACTGGAACTGGCAGGCATCGCCGACGATTTGACCCTGCATGTGGCCTTGGCTGGCTGTGCCGCGCATATACGCGATACCTGTGCCAGCGTTGAATGAGCCATCCGGCGCGATCGTGGCGGTGAAGACTCGCTGTGGTTGCCATGGCACCTGCGGCTGGTTCAGCACAAACCGGAACCCGCTATTTTGCACGGTCACCGTGAATATGTCGCTGGTGCCACAGCTTCCCGGCGGACCGCTCGCCAGTTGCATGAGGCCGTTATAGGTCCCGTTGACGCTGGTGACGCGCGGTGGCGAACGTGATGGGGCGGGCGCGGACGGAGGGTCGCCGCCAGAGCATCCCATGAGGCAAGCGACGAGGCTCGCTGCTGATGCTCGAGAGAATTTCTTTGCCATGCGAAGCGTTCCGGCATCTGTTCGTGCCTCAGCATTGCGGCGTCGTGACGTCGCAGGCTATGCAGATTCGGCATCTTCGCCCCAGGAACAGCCCGCCCGGCAGACGAGACGCACTGCACTGGACCAGGGCAGACGCCCACCCAGCTCAATTCATCCCGTTTCAGCCTTACGGATGGCGACCGACGACCCGTGTGTAACTCCGTCGATCCGTGCTTCAATATTTGCTGTGACCTCCGCAGCCCTCCGCACTACCAGCCTGCACAAATCCTTCGGCTCGCTCGTCGTCGCCCAGGACATCGCCATCACCCTCCCGCAAGGGGCTCGCTACGCCCTCATCGGCCCCAACGGTGCCGGCAAGACCACCCTGATCAACCTGATCACCGGCGTGCTCGAACCGGACGCCGGCCAGATCCATCTCGGCGACACCGACATCACTGCACTCGCACCCGATCGTCGGGTGAAGCAAGGTCTGGCGCGTACCTTCCAGATCAACACACTCTTCCCTGGCCTCGAACCGCTCGAAGCCGTCACTCTCGCCATCTGCGAGCGCGACAATATCGCCGCCACCTGGTGGCGCCGCCTCGCCAGCTTCCGCACCGCGGTGGACGAAGCCCACGCCATCCTCGCCTCGCTCAACCTCGCGTCGGTCGCCACCCGCCCCACGCGTGAACTCGCCTACGGCCAGCAGCGCCTCCTCGAAATCGCCCTCGCGCTGGCCACAAAACCAAAAGTCCTGCTGCTCGATGAACCCGCCGCCGGCGTGCCCCGCCAGGACAGCGGCGAACTCTTCAAGGCCATCACCAACCTGCCCACTGACATCTCGGTGCTCTTCATCGAGCACGACATGGACCTCGTCTTCCGCTTCGCCACCCGCGTCATCGTGATGGTCGGCGGTCGCCTGCTGCTGGAAGGCACGCCGGCCGAGATCGCTGCCGAACCCCGCGTCCGCGAAGTGTATCTCGGGCGCGCCCACAATGGTTGATACGTTACTTGCCCTGAACGACCTGCGCGCCGGCTATGGCGAGTCCATTGTCCTGGACGGCATCTCGCTCGATCTCTCCGAAGGAGGCAGCCTTGCCATCCTCGGCCGCAACGGCGTCGGCAAGTCCACGCTGCTGCTCACCATCATGGGCTTCACCCGCGTCGCTGCCGGCAGCATCCGTTGGCGTACCCGCGACATCATCCGCGTGCCACCGCATCGCCGCGCTCGCCTCGGCATCGGCTGGGTGGCGCAGGAACGGGAGATCTTCCCCTCGCTGACGGTCGAGGAAAATCTGACCGTCGCCGCCCGGCGTGGCCGCTGGGACGTGACGGCCATCTACACCCTGTTCCCCCGCCTGCGGGAGCGTCGCCGCAACATGGGCAACCATCTCTCGGGCGGCGAGCAGCAGATGCTGGCGATCGCCCGCGCGCTGACCACCAACCCGGCTTTGCTGCTGCTCGATGAACCGCTGGAAGGCCTGGCCCCGATCATCGTCGATGAACTCACAGACGCCATAGGCCGCATGATGGCCGACGAAGGCACCGCTATCATCCTGGTCGAGCAGCACACCGACGTCGCACTCTCACTGGCGCAGGAGGCTATCGTGATCGAACGCGGCACCATCGCCCTGCAAGGCCCGTCGAAAGTGCTGCTGGACGATCAGACCAGCCTGGACCGGCTGATCGGCCTCAATCTCGCGACATAATCGCAGCGCCTACCCGAACGCTCCCACCTCGTGGGTTACGATGGTGGCGATCTCGCGCACCAATCCGAACAGCGAGCGCATCGGCGCGAAGATCTCCTCGTGCTCGCGAGCATACGCCGCCGCCCCACGCGGTGCCGCAGGTTCGGCGTAGTCAAACTCCCCCGACTGATCCGGCGCCGCAGGAAAGATCTCGGCCAGCATCACCAGCGAAGGCTCCACCTCGAGCCGCAACAACGCGCGCTCCAGCACCTGCCGCGTCACCCCGTGCCGCGGCGAAAAATCCGCGATCTCCGTCGCCAGCAGCCAGATCCGATGGATCAGCGCCAGCCGTAGCGCGTGCAGCAGCACCTCCCGCGTCTGCATCCGAGGTGCATCCGGCCAGATCTCCCGCAGCGCCAGGTGATCGGCATGCACGCGCCGGAACATCGACTGCGCCGCTGCCCAGATATCCAGCCGTTCCAGCGCCCGCGCCACGCCCACCAATGCCTCGCGCGACCCTCGCTCTCCCGTGTGTTCCGCCCGATCGAACCACGTCCCCGGATCCAGCGACGCGATCACCGCCCGCAGCACATCGATGCTGGAATGCGCCAGCGCATGCGAAGCTAGGTCGACGGCGCGATGGAACCGCCGCGAGTTCTCCTTCAAGTCGACAAACAGCTCCGGATGCCGCGCGGCCGCCGCCCCAATCCCCTGCAGCGTGTTCGCGCACCACCCCAACTGCTGCAGGATCGCGTTGTTCGGAATCGCCCGCAGCTCCCGAGGATGCCGGATGCGTGCCGCACCGACCGCCCCCTCGGACTGCCGCGCCGCCGGCCGGGACCCGGTACGGTCCACCAGCGAGGGCCCGAACGCTCCCAGCAGCGCCGCGTAGCCTTCATCTTCCACCAGCGCTTCCATCCCCGCGCGCACAGTGGCGAAGAAGTCCGCGGCAAAGTCCGGATTGGCGTAAACCGGATCCTCGATCGGCCCAGCTGCCGGATGATACGTCTGCTGCGCAATCCCGGTGATCGTCGCCAGCGCCAGCTCGGGTGTGCCGAACAGCAGGTAGCCATCGCCGCCCTGGAACGCGCTTTCCTCCCGGACGCTCAGCCCCGCACGGAACAGCGCCTGCCGCGACGCCGTAGGCGACAGATACTTCAACCGATCCGCCAGCGATCCCGGATGCGCGCCACGCCCGACGCTCTCGCCATGCGTGTCGAACAGGATCACCTCGACGCCCGTCACGCCGTGCGCCGCCAGCGTCTGCCCGATCTTCAGCCGTAATCGCTCGATCAGGTAGCTCGCAGCCAACTGGCCCACATACCGCCCGGAATCCGAATACCCGAACTGCAGCGCCAGCCGTCCTGTCGTTTGTAGATACGCGCGGTAGTGCGGGCTGCGCAGCGCCTCTTCCAGCACCTCGGCGCCATGCTCCAGCGCGCTCGCGGTTTCGAACAGCGGGCTGATCTCGATATGCTTCTCAATGCCGAACAGCTTCGCCAGCCACAGCGCCGCCAGCAGCGTATATCCGGTCTCCGTCTCGGCGATCAGGAACCGTATCGGCTGAGAGCTGTCCACATGCTTGATGATCTGCGCGATCGTCATCATCAGCCGGATCGCCGAGGCCTGCTCCACCAGCAGCGCCCCGAAATCCACGTTCTGCGGCTGCACAGTATCCAACGCCGCATTCATCGCCCCGAACAGCACGCGCCGATGCGCGGGATCCTCCGGCGCATCGGCGATCCCGATCCGTTGCCGCACCGCGTTATGCAGCTGCGCCGCATTCAGCCGCACATGCGTGTGCGCCAGCGCCAGCCCATGCGACACCAGTCCCGCGCGTGCAACGCATAACGCCAGCCGCACATCATCATCCGGCGCGGCGGCGATCGCCTCCGCGAACAGCGGCAACAGCGGCTCCGGCGAGGTCAGCGCGACATCCCGCCGCCCCACCAGTGCCTGCGCGAAATCCGCCACCCGATGCGGCTGCGGCGCATCTGGACACAGCGCCAGCTGGTGCGACACAGCCTTCAGCGCTGTGGCGATCCGATCCGCCAGCGCCCCCGGCCCAACCTTCCCTTGCAGCCGCGCAAGCTGCCGCCGCTTCATCTCCAGCCGCAGCCGCAGCGTGTCCCACCAGCCGATATCGGTGCGCCCATCGGTATCGTAGCCAACCCAGCTCGACAGGATCACCGGCCGAGGAGTGAGCTCTGTCCACCGATCTGGCCACGCGCCCCGCGCCACTACCAGCAGCGCGGCGTTGAACTGGTCGATCGCGTCACGCCCATGCGCAATCGCCGCGCCCGCCTGCTCAAACTCCTCCTGCAGCGTTATGCGCGGGGCCCGATGCGACCCTGTGGTCAGTACCGGCCGGCCACTCGCGGTCTCCGCCAGCGCGTGCTCGACATCAGCCGGCAAAGCAAATGTCGGATGAGCAGTGAACACCGCCGCGAATCGGGCGCGTTCCACCAGCGCACGATACTCCGCCCAGCGCACCGGACTGTCGTTCGGATCCGGCCGTAACAATCGTTGTGCCAAGTCTTTCAATGTAGCGGCATGTGTCACTACATCCACACCGCCAACGTAGTCGGCTATCCGCTTCGCACGGTCGGCGAATGCGGCATCGCGCAGATACCGGATGACCGCCGCCAACATATCGTCATCCAGCCCACCCGACGCGATGCGACGGCTGATTGCGAGAGATACCAGCAGCACAGGATTGCCGAACGGATCTTCCTCGGCACGTGCCGTGGTGCGCGCCGTCAGCTCCAGGAGTTCCTGGGCAATCGGGCCGGCGCGATCGAATGGGGCATCTGGCACAAGGGGATCATGAGACGGATTGTGCAGCGCAGCAACAGAAAAGGTTTTAGTACGGAGCATGCTCGGCCTTCTCCGTGTTGAACCTTTCTTGCCACGAGCCCCATTGCCCCATAGCGTCCGCAACAAAGCCCAGGAACTGTCGCCGATGCCCGATGACTCCCCGCTTCCGCGCCCTCAGACCACGCAGGTGGGCTGGGAACCGGAACTCGCTGAACTGCGCGCCCGTATCGCGATCGCCAAGGAACTCGGCGGCCCCGACCGCGTCGAGCGCCAGCACAAAGGCGGCCGCCTCACCGTTCGCGAGCGTATCGAGCGAATGCTGGACCCAGGCAGCTTCCACGAGATCGGCGCCACCGCCGGCAAGGCGACCTACGACGCCGAAAGCCGCAACATCACCAGCTTCATGCCCGCCAACTGCGTGTTCGGCCGCGGCACCGTCGATGGCCGCCCCGTCTCCATCGCCGGCGACGACTTCACACTCCGAGGTGGCTCCGCCGATGCCTCCATCAAAGGCAAGCCGAAGATGTCGGAGCAGATCGCCGCGCAATTTCGCATGCCGATCATCCGCCTGATCGAGGGCTCCGGCGGCGGCGGCTCCGTCAAGACGATTGAAACCACAGGCCGCGCCAATCTCCCCGGTGGCCTCACCGAGACCACCTCCTTCGACCTGCTCGCCAACAACATGGGCCTGGTCCCGGTGGTGGCGCTCGGCCTCGGCTCGGTTGCCGGTCTCGGCGCCGCACGCCTTGCCGCCAGCCACTATTCGGTGATGGTGAAGGACATCTCGGCCGTCTTCGTGGCCGGCCCGCCTGTGGTGGAGCGCCTCGGCGAACCACGTACGAAGCAGGAACTCGGCGGCTGGGAAGTCCAGCTCGCCTGTGGCGCCGTAGATCACGCTGTAGATACGGAAGACGAAGCGTTCGAAGCCGCCCGCCGCTTCCTGTCTTATCTGCCAAGCTCGGTCTGGGACGTGCCGCCCCGCTACCGCTCCTGGGACTCACCCGATCGGAGCGAGGACTTCCTGATCGCCGCGATCCCCCGCGAGAAGAAGCAGGCCTACCACATGCGCCGCATCATTGAAGCGCTGGTCGACAAGGGCAGCTTTTTCGAAATGGGCGCTATGTTCGGCCGCTCCATCATCACCGGCTTCTGCCGCCTCGATGGCTGGCCAGTGGCATTGATGGCCGGCGACCCGCTGTTCTCCGGCGGCGCATGGACGGCGGACGCGTGCAACAAGATCATCCGCTTCGTCGATATGGCACAGACGTTCCACATGCCGATCGTCCACCTGGTGGATTGCCCCGGTTTCCAGGTTGGCCTCGCCGCCGAGAGCAGCGCGGTGATCCGCTGGGGCGTGCGCGCCCTTTCCGCAATCAACCAGACCACAGTCCCCTGGTGCAGCATCATAGTCCGCAACTGCTATGGCGTCGGCGGCCTCGGCCACCAGCCGGTCAGCCATCTGTGCGTGCGCTATGCGTGGCCATCGGCAAGCTGGGGCTCGCTGCCGCTGGAAGGTGGCATCGAAGCCGCCTACCGAGCCGAGATCGATGCAGCCCCCGACCCGCAAGCCAAGATGGACGAGATCGAGGCCCGCCTGAATCGCCTTCGCTCGCCCTACCGCACCGCGGAGCCGTTCTGGGTGGAAGAGGTGATCGACCCGCGCGAAACCCGCCGCCTGCTCTGCGAGTTCGCCAACATGGCGGCCCCGCTGCGCACGCCGGGAGAGTCGCGATTTACCATGCGGCCGTAGCTACCGATCCGTCAGCCGCAACTCGATCCGCCGGTTCTTCGCATATGCCTCGGGTGTATCCGCCGGATCCAGCGGCTGGTAATCGGCGAAGCCCGCGGCCGCTAGGTGCTCAGGCGGCACGCCATCGGCGATCAGCAGCTTCACCACCGTGATTGCACGCGCGGTCGACAGCTCCCAATTCGAGGCATAGGCGAACCCTGCCTTGATAGGTTGGCGATCAGTGTGTCCGTCCACGCGGAGAACCCATTGGACGTCAGCGGGAATTTCCGCGGCGATGTTCTTGATCGTGATTGCGAGTGCAGTGATCTCATTCTGGCCCGCCGGTTTCAGGTCGGCGCTGCCGAGGGGGAACAGCACCTCGCTCTGAATGACGAACCGGTCGCCGACGATCTGGATACCGGGCTGATTGGCCAGTACGGTGCGCAGCTTGCCGAAGAACTCGCTGCGATAGCCCTTCAGTTCCTCGACCTTCTGCGCCAGTGCCGCGTTCAGCTTCTGGCCCAGGTTGGCGATCTGCGTATCCTTCGCCGCGCCCTCCGACTTCGCGACGTCCAGCGCCTGCGCCACTGATGTCAGCTGCGCCTTTAGTTGATCGACCTGCTGGTTCAGCAACGCAATTTGCGCTGTCGCCGAATCACCCAGCGACTTTTCCTTGGCCAACTCCACCTGGACCGCCGCCCGTCGCTGCTCCTCGGTGGTCGCCCGCACCGCTGCATCCTGCGCCTGCTTCTCCAGGTCATCGCGCAGCGCCGCCAGCGCCCGGTTCTGCTCCGCCAGCTTCGCGAGATCCGACAACCTCGCGGCGATCGTGTCCTTGCCGACCTGCACCGTCTTGTCGAGTTCAGCGGCCTGCTTCTTCATATCGGCAAGCTGCGTGGTGAGCTGCGCCACTTCCTGTCGCGCCGAATCCGCCTGCGCCGCCGATGCCGAAACGTCCTTCTGCAACTGGTCAACGCGCGCCGCGCTCGACTGTGCCTGCAAGCCGGCGTCGGCAAGCTGCTGCGCCAGCCTGTCGCGATCCGCGCGCAGTGCGTCGCGATCCGCGCCGGCCCTCGCGGCTTGCGCTTTCAGGGCGTTGAGCTGATCGGCCAATGACGAACGTGCCGTATTTGAGGCGGACAAGTCACGGCTGAGCTGGTTGATCGACTGCTGCAGGTCGGAACCATGGCTGCGTTCCAGCGAAAGCATGTCGCTCACTTCGGCAAGCTGGCGGTTCACCCGATCAAGCTGCTTGTCGCGCCCGGACAACGAGACTGACAGGAAGGCCTGCGCCAGGACGAACACCAGCAGCACGAAGATGATCACCATCAGCAGCGTGGAAAGCGCATCCACGAAGCCGGGCCATGCCGAAAGCCCGTTCTCGCCGCCGCGCCGGCGTGCTGTCAGTGCCATGGCTCCGCCCTATCGCTGATCATCCGCCAGCGCCGCGACCGTGCGCGTCAGGATGCGCAGGTCGTTGCGCAGCTCTGCAGTGCTCTGCGCGCGCCCCTGTTCGGCATCGGCCAGCAGGCGCTGTAGATACATTTCGATATTCCGCAGGTGTGCCCGCGCGGCGTCGTCGAACCCCTGGGTCTGCCGGTAGTCGTTCATCCGCTGCAGTGCCGGCGCGATCGCCGA
>Ga0070730_10002850_pt1 | contig 15670 bp, 16 predicted proteins | sample Coa_R1_3_FD_66447 | JGI IMG/M metagenome (GOLD analysis project Ga0070730, IMG submission 66447) | Surface soil microbial communities from Centralia Pennsylvania, which are recovering from an underground coalmine fire - Coalmine... | ecosystem: Environmental > Terrestrial > Soil > Unclassified ...
GGCCAGCGCGAGCGCGCTCACAATCGAGTGCGTCACGTGGATGAACTCGATCTTGAACGGCCCGATTTCGATCTTCTGACCCGGTTTAACGGTATGGAATTTGGCCTCTTCCGGCAGGTCGAATTCCTCCAGGCGCCGCTCCACCAACGCCAGCGTAAACGCCGTCCCATAGACCGGAACATTGAGATCGGACAGGAAAAACGGCACCGCGCCGATGTGGTCCTCATGGCCGTGCGTTAGGAGCAAGGCGCGGACATGCTGGCGGTTGTCGCGAAGATAGGTCAGGTCGGGGGTGACGAAGTCGACGCCCAGCAGGTCGTCCTCCGGAAACATCATTCCGGAGTCGATGACCAGGATGTCGTCGCCGTAGCGCAGCGCCATCATGTGCATCCCGAACTCGCCCAATCCGCCGAGTGGGATGACTTGCAGTTTATTAATCAAGGGGTTGCCTAAATAACAGTGTACAGGCTACTTGTCCCAAAATAGAAATGCTCACCCCGAAGGGTGAGCATTCAATCCCCCTGTTCTACCAGGGTGATGTTCGATGGGAGAATCATTTTCGACGGCATCGCAACCGTCAAAAACTTAGTGATTGGATATTAAATTCCGGGGCACATTCAAGTCAAGCAAAAAACCGGACGAAAAATATCGCCTCTAAGCGTTGGCAGCTTAGGAACTTATCGCTCCGGAGCATTTCCACAGGACGGGAGGAAAAAGACCTGACACACCGATTTCAGCCCGCCATTTCAGGGCTAAACTAAAGATAACCTTTGCTTTACTGATCGCTCAGATGGAGTGTGATCATGCGATCGGCCTCTCCCCCGGGCCCCCCGCGCCGCAAAAACGCCCGCATGCCGCCATAGGCGAGGCCTGCGACGACAAAGAACGCCAGCAGTATCCCTATGAGTTCAAAGGCATTTATGACCAAATTCCCGATATTGTCGCGCGCCGTCGGGACGCGCTCGTTCCAAGTGATGGCCGGCTCATATCGGACCTTAGCCAGCAGCCTTTCGGCATCGTCCGGACTGCCCGGAGAGAGGATCACGGCCACCAGCGGACCGGCCCTTTTAGCCATGGCGCCGGAAATCCTCTGGAAATCCACAAGACGTTCACGGGCGATCTGGGGAGTAGGGTACGAGAAGATGGCCAACCCCAGTTCCCCTCCCGGTGCCTTAAAACGGCCCATCTGCGCCTCGGCGCCCAAATGGAACGCTGCCGTCGAGGGTGGAATGCCCGAATTGAACTTCTGCAAGGCTACCGGACCGGTCACATAGCGTTCAGAGTTTGCAACCATTTGATCCTTTGGGAGATAGCCAATCAGCGCCGGTAATGATGACTGGTCCAGGCTGGGCAGCGTCTGGTAGAGAGCATCGATTTCACCCACAGTGGGTTTGTAACCCCTAAAAAGCAGCACATAGTTTCCGTGGGCCAGCATGAGCAATCCCGGCGTTTCTACGGCCAGTTTCGCCACCGGCGAGGGCTTCGCATCGGACGGCCGCTGCCATTCGTATGCCCCCAGTGCTCCGGTTGAGTCCTGAAGGCGGTAGGCGGTCGCGATAAATTTCTGGACGCCCGACTCGTATTGCGCCTGCTCAGCTTGCTGGAAGCCGTATTCGTCCCAAAGAGGGCGGTCTGAGACGTCGACGGGCTGCACGCCCGTGCGGTGAAACGCGCCGAAGTTGTCGGGCCAGATGCCGGCGAAGGCGGCGACGGGAAGCAGTAGAGCGGCGAGATATTTCATGTACAGAGATCAGACGGCAAATCGAAGCCGCCGGTTCCGAGTCTCGCGCTATGGGGGCTCCGCGGTCAAGCCCTAATCGTCGACGCTTGGCCGTCATCCGGCATCTAGTGTGCCGGCCTCGATACCACAGGATGGCGAAAGCTCGGCAGCTCTCCCGCCAAAGCTCTTCCGGTAAGGCTCCATCGTCCACTACCGGGAAGGTTGACTGCCACCACAGCAAGAGCGCGCTTGGTGATTTCTACCGGCGTATGAGAGCGAAACTTGGCGCGCCGAAAGCCATCACAGCGGCCGCTCACAAGTTGGCTCGCATCATCTTCCACCTCGTGACCACACGCCAGGAGTTCGATGACAGCCGATTCGCCGCTGATGAGCTCCGCTATCAGAAAAGCCAAGAGGCCAAACTCCGTGCGAGAGCGAAGGCAATGGGTGAACTCATTCCCCTCGAACGAGCCGGGTGAGTTCCTTAGAAGAAGCCCGGCAAGGAGGCGACTCACGGGCGCTCTCCTTGATAGCGCCAGGAACGGCAGAGCAACTGGTCCGTTCCGATGTCCTTTGGGTCAGGCTATAAACGACTCCGACCAATCGAACCGCGTGCCGCGATTGTATCCATTTGTCGGATCACGTAAATCGCGCGCCTTTAACGTGCACGTACGCGCGCGACCCTCGTATCGCACCCGGCCGTTCCCCCAAAAGGTGCTCATAATCGGGACATGATCCGAAGCAGCCAAGTCGCTTCAGCACTATCGAGAAATCAGCCGGATTCGCAAAGTCCTCGGCGCAGAATAGGGCGCAGATCCCAAGTGTCAGGGCTATACAGACGTGCGCGAACCGGTTGGGACTTTGACACAAAGAGTTCCTTTCAAGGCCGCGCCTGAGCGTCAGCCGTTGCGCCCGGTGTTCGTTCTTCCATCATGCTGGACGCCTGAAGCAAAAAGAGGGCACATATGGCAAACTGCGGAAGATAAAGAACCACAGAGGGAGACATGCTCGTCGACGTTCACAGTCATTTATTCCGATACCCAGAACACTTCTCGAAGGATTTCGTCACGCAGGTCCGTCGCGCCAGAAGCGGAGTGGAAATCGATCTCACGGTGCGATGGGAGGAATACCACGCGCATGCCGGGCAATGCGACAAGACCATTGTGTTCGGAGGCAAGGCCAAGCTGGCGGGGCTCTGGGTGCCCGACCAGGAGGTGGCGGCGTATGTCAAGGACCACGCCGACAAACTCATCGGCTTTCTCTCGGTGGATCCGACGCAGCCCGGCTGGCAAGACGAACTTCACCAGGGACACCAGGACCTGAAGCTCAAAGGGATCAAGTTGCTGTCCATGTACGCAGGGTTTTATCCCAATGACCGCAAGCTCGATTACCTGTGGGAGTACGCGACGCGCCATCGCCTGCCTGTGCTGCTGCACACCGGCACGACGTTCGTTGCGCAGGCGCCTCTCGATTGCACCATCCCACGTCACCTCGATGACGTCGCCATTCGCTTTCCGAAAGTGAAGATTATCATGGCCCACATCTCACATCCATACGAGGGTGAGTGCGTCGTCACCATACGCAAGCATCCGAACGTCTATGCCGATTGTTCCGCGCTGCACTATCGTCCGTTTCAGCTTTACCACTCGCTGATGCTGGTTCAGGAATACGGCGTTTGGGACAAGATTCTGTTCGGGAGCGACTATCCGTTTACCACCGTCGACGCGAGCCTCGAGGGAATGCGGCAGTTGAACTGCATGCTGGAAGGCACATCGCTGCCTCGCTTGGACATGGCCAAGATGGAGGAAATGTTTCAGCGGAATACGCTGGACATCTTGGAAATTGAGGCGTGATGGCGATCTGGCGGATCGACATGCCTATTGCCAACCAGGGATCTGCGGCTTTGGCACTTACTCGCTTAAGATCCGCAGGCCAACGGCCCGTGGGCTCCATTAGCGTCGTGCGGGCATCAATGGGTAAAGAGCGCGATTTTCGCCCTGTGGCCCCTGCATAATTTCGTATCACTGGTGTAAAGGACAGAGTTTGTCACTTCAGCCAAAGCTATGTACGCGGCGTCGTAGGCAGTGAACGTGTGCCGTAGCTCCCAAATGCGGCCAAGCAAAGGCGCGTGCGCATAGCGCTCGGCGGGAAGCATCGCCAAGTCGGTGAGAAGCTGCTCGCTTCGATGCGAATCAATACGCCGGCCTGCAACCAGTCTTCGAATAGCACTCACCACTTCAATGTCGAGCAGATGGGGAACGATGAATGAATCGTCGCGATTGGCCAGGTCTCCTCGGAGAGAATCCGCCAAGCCGCCATTGGTCAGGAGTTCCACTACGACGGACGCATCCAGAACGATCATCGTGAATCCCGCAACCCGCGCACTAGTTGCGCGGCACTTCGCTTGTTAGGGATTGGCTTCTTTTGTTGCGTGCGCTCCAACCATTCCCGCATTGTCGGACGCTCCGCGGCACGCTCCAATTCCCTCTTGATGAAGTCGGAGAGGCTCATGCCTTCACGAGCTGCACGCGCTTTCAGCGTGCCATGCACCGGTTCCGGGACGTCTCTCACCTGGATCATCTTCGACATGCTTTCAGCATACAAAACATGTGCATCACATGTCATCCGCGATGAAGTGGCGTTGCAGTTTCCATCTACCGCGACAGCGCGATTTACGCGATGCGGTATTTCTCGAGCGTTTCTTCGTTGACCTCAAGCCCGAGACCCGGCCCACAGGGCACCGGCACGTAGCCATCGGTCATTTCCAAAGGTGTCTTGACCATCGTGCGGCTCAGCGGGCCTTGCGAGGTACTAAACTCCACGAAAACGGCGCGCCGCTGGAACGCGTTCAGATGAAGGGACGCGGCGGTGAGCAGGTCGGAAGACCAGGAGTGCGGGATCACCAGCACATTGGCAAGCTCAGCCATGTGCACGATTTTTCGGGCGATTGTGAAACCGCCGCAGCGGGTGAGATCCGGTTGCAAGATATCTACCTTGCCCTGTTCAATCAGTTGACGGAAGCCCCACTCGGTGGCCTCCTGCTCGCCACACGCGATCAAGGTATCCACGCTCTCGGCGACGTGGCGGTAGCCGTCGTAATCCTCAGGATGCAGGATCTCTTCGACAAAGAACGGCCGAAAAGATTCAATGGAGCGCACAACCTGAATCGCTTGCTTCGGTGTGCGCTCGATAAACCAGCCCGTGTCCACAAGCAGGTCGTTTTGATTGCCCATTTGCTGCCGGGCCGCTACCACCAGGCGAACGTCGAGATTTGGATCTTTCCCGAACACTCCCCAGCCGAACTTGATCGCCGTGAATCCCTGATCGAGATACTTCTTCGTAGCTTCACGCATGGCGTCGGGCGTTGGACGGAAAAGTGTGCTGGCATAGGCGCGCACCTTGTCCCGCCATTTCCCGCCCAGCAGGATATGGATAGGCTGCTGGTAAAACTTGCCCATGATGTCCCACAGCGCAATGTCGATGGCGGAAATAGCTTGGATGGCTACACCGCGCCGGCCGTAATAAATGCTGCCCCGGTACATCTTGTACCAGAGGCGCTCGACTTCGAGCGGGTTCTCTCCCACAATCAGCGAGGCCAAGCCGTCGAAAGCTTCGACTCCCGGTTCGCTCCAACGTGGCGCCTCCACGGCTGCTTTTGCCACCGAGGCCGCGGTCTCCATGTCGGAGTAGCCCGTGATACCGGCATCGGTCGATACTCTGACGATGCCCATGTAAGTAGGGCCAAGAGGCTCTTCGGATCCTTCGGGATTGTTGTAAAGTCCTGGGGACTTCAGCACCAGTACTTCGACGTTGGTAATCTTCATGCGATCAGACCGCATAGTATACTAGCCCACCATGCCGGGCCCCACACTGATTCACGACTTCGCCAAAATAGATTTCCAAAAGCCGGGCAAGCACCACTACAACGTCGCGTTTCATCACGATTCAAGCTGGGGCTACTCTCTGGTTCCGCTCACGGTAATCAACGGCCTGAGGAGCTCACCGCCGCGGGCTTCGGGAGTCGCAATTTTTGGAGGAACGCACGGCAATGAGTGGGAGGGTCAAGTTACCGTCAAGCGCCTCGCTCATGATCTCGATCCGGCGGAGATGTCCGGGTGCGTGATCCTGGTTCCTCAGTTGAGCGAGAGCGCATGTGTGGCGAACTCGCGCGTCTCACCGCTCGACGGCGTGAACATGAACCGCGCGTTTCCGGGTAATCCGCGAGGTTCGATCTCGTACCGCATCGCCAATTTCGTAAAGGCGCGCATCTTCCCTCACGTGCGCGTCGTGATTGATTTGCATGCCGGCGGTAACGAAGGCGGCTTTGCTCTCTGCACCTCCTTTCACCCCATTCCGGATCGGGCGCAGCGCGAGGAGATGAACCTGGTGGCGGCGCTATTCGATACACCGTTCATCCTGGTGTACACCAGCGATATGGCTTCCGGGCTGCTGCCGGAGGAGGCGGAAAAAGAGGGCAAGATCGCTATCGGTGGTGAGTTCGGGTTTGGTGAATCGGTGAGTCTGACCGGCGTGCGCCATGCGTATGAAGGCTTCAAGAACGTCCTCCGGCATTACGGCATGCTTGCGGGAAAGATCCTCAAGATTGACCAACGGCGCACTTCGCCTCCGCGCCCGGTGGATGCCTCAAAGCTTGAGGATTATGTTCCGGCGACGCGTACGGCGATCTGGGAGCCGCTGGTGGAACTCGGGGCCGACCTCAAGCAGGGCGATCTAGTCGGCCGCCTGCACGATTTTTCCGATCACTCCTCGGCGCCGCTCGAGATCCGCTCGCATCGCGATGGAGCGCTGTTGATGAAGCACTTCCCCGCGCGCATCGAGAAGGGAGTGACGCTCTATGTCATCGCCCAGGACATCCGAGACTAGCGCTAACCTTGCTTCTCCCGGTATCGCCGCTGCAGCTCGTACAGAGACTTTGGCACATCCTGGAATCGGGGAATCGGCATAGCTTGCGTCCCGAAACGCGCCAAGGGACACCATTCGCCGCGAACCAGGCGTACGTGACGTTCGGCATGCAACGTGGTTTCTCCGGCAAAAATCGGATAAGCGTCGGCCGCGCGATATCCCATGATCAACGTCCTGCGCGCGTGCCCGGAAGTGTTGGGCGCCGAAGCATGCGGCGTCATTCCATGCAGGAAAATCGCAGTTCCCCCTGCCCCTTCGAGCGCGATTGCCTTTGAAACATTAACCGGCTCCGTGATCTGCCCGCGGAAGAAGCCGTCGCAGCTATGGTTCAAGATACCGTTCCCGTGGACGCCGGGAATCACCTGCAAACAGCCGTTGGACCGGTCCGCATCGTCCAAATAGAACAGTACGGCCAGTGAGTTCGTATTTGTGAGTGGATAATACGCAAGATCCTGATGCCATTCCACCACGGAACCGATCTGGGGAGGTTTCATGTTGATCTTGCTGTAGTGGAATAGCACGTTCTCACCCAATAACTGGGCTAACGAATTTAGTAAATTTTGCGAATCAGACAGAGCGCGAAATCCCGGATAGTACGTGCAAGGCTCGTAGATGCGGCGCACGCGGTTGCCTTCGGGGCCTTGACGTGGTTCCATCTCCAAGCGAGTCGCGTCATGATGCTCAACTGTCGCTCCCGCACAAATCCGTTCGATCGAATCTAGAAATCCCGCGGTTTCCTCCCGGGAGAGGAAGCTCTCACATACACAGAAGCCATCGTGTTGAAATTGATTCACCATTTGTTGTGAGAGCATCTGATTCATTACTTGGCCGGCTGCTTCCGAGGTTCCATCACCTTCGTAATTCCTTTATTTTCTTCCACTACCAAAATGCGATCAAGCGGAACTCCGCGCGTACGATCCAGTCGTCCGCTGGGCCAGCGAATCTCGAGTTCGTCGATGCTGCTTTTTTGGCCGAGTCCGAAGTGCACGCGCGGGTCGTTGACGCCTTGTGGTCGCGCGAACAGGAACGCGCCGTCGCATTGCTGGAGGCGGATCCAGTGTTGATCCACCGGCGTCACCCGGGGTTGGCCCAACCGTACCTATGAATGACGCGCGACGCCGTGCCTGCTCGCCCTACTTCCCTACCAGCGGCAACAACACGCGGTCCAGCTCTGCGTCATTCCATTCACGGATATGGACGTTCTTGTGCAGCGTCCATCGCTCGATGTGCTCGAGCGAGGCGCCGGGCGCGAGTTTGGTCATCGGCCCCAGTGTTTCCTGCTCCAGAAAATCGGCGTTGGTGAAGGTTTCAAACGAGGCGCCGAGATCGGGGTAGGTGCGCTTGGGGTCGGCTTCAACGCGCTTGATGAACAGGTCCGAGCCCAGCAGGTAAGCCGACCAGGTGTGCGGGTTGAACGATCCGAGCTTCTGCGGCTGGCCGTGGTTGTTCGGGTCCTGACGCAGGATCAGGTACTTCTTGGTGAATTGCCAGCGCTTGTCGGTGAGGTCGGTGAACGCCCACATCACCAGCGGATTGGTCGGCGCCAGCACTTCGGGATGCGTCCCGCGCGGCGGAAATCCGTGGATCCCTACGCCGCCTTGCGCCATCATTGAAAGGGCCCAGGCCGCGAGATCCATGGATTTCTTGGTGGTGTTGCGGATGCGGTGCAGCACTTCGACGCCGCTGCCGGTGGCCGACATTTTGACGATAATCTGCTTTTCGAGACCGGTGAGCGGCTCGACGGGTTCGGTGGCCTCGAGCACGGCACCCTTAATGAGGATGTGCACCGGGCCATTGTCGGGCGCGTAGGTCTTGACGGCGTCTTCGGGCGCCGCCCAGATGCGGTGGCCGCCGCGAAGCTGCCACTTCTCTTCGCCGGATTTGCCCAGCGTCTCGGTGAATTCCTTGAATAGGTTCTGCCCGCCGGTGAAGGCGTAGCGCATGATGCGCGGGCCGATGTCGCTCGTGACGATGACTTCGACTTCACCGTTTGTGATGCGATAGCTGTTCGGCCAGCCTTTGAAATTTGTTTTTTCGATTTTCACTGCTGCCATAGCGCTCAGGGAAAGAGCCAGGGTGATAGCGGTCGTTTTGAACATCGACCGCTATTATGTCGCAGATTTGGGCGCCAGGCAGCCGCCGTTCGCGGCGGTTAGTTGTTCTTGTTCGGCGGCAGGGTGACCGTGCCCATGTCCTTCTCCGAGGACTGAATGACGATACCACCATCGGCCGGACGGGCCTTTTGCTGGGCCAGCGGCTGGCTGCTGGTCATGATGCCAGACATGCCACCGGGCATAGCGGCGTTGCGCGCCATCTGCATCTCGTACGCCTTCTTCAATTCGGCCTCGGTGATGTGCAGCGCGATGTGCACCGTTCGCGCACTCACGATGACCTTGAGAGCATCCGGCTTCAGACCGGAGGGGTTCTTCTGGTTCGCGGTAACGAACGCGGAAACAAAGCTCAGCGTATCGCGAATGTTTTCGGCGTCTTTTTGAGTGCGTGTTGCGAGATCGAGCGCCAGCTCCATATCGGGGCTGAAGCGCATGCCGCCGCTCACCTGCCGGATAGCCTTCAGCATTTCGGCCGCCTGCTGAAGCTGTGGATTGGGCGCGGCGGTCGGAACCATGCCGGCCAGCGACACGGTGGAAAATCCCCACACATCGTATTGCTCGCTGAGCTTCGCGGCTCGCGCCGCGAATTCGGTGCCGATCGAGGTGCTGCTGGCGCGCCGGTGGATCGCGGCCTGCACCTGGTCCAGATCGCCGCCGATGACCATGCTGCTGTCGAGCAAGGCCATGGCGCCTGAGCTTTTGGAAGGGTGCGTCAGGATCGGCACGCCTTCGTAGAGAACCGCCGGGCGGCCGCTGCTCGCGGCAAATGCGGTCAGCTTGTCGATATCGAAATTGCCTCGCGCCATGATTAGTGTAGGAGCGTTCTGCCCCTGTCCCGTGGAAACAATCAGAAGCTCTTTAAGATCGCGCGAGGGATCGAATCCAGTGCTCTGAAAGATCTGCTGCAATTCGGCTGGCGCCTGCCGGATCTGGGCCCTGAGCTGCTGGCCGATTGGCGAGGCGACGATTTTCTCGACATTGACGCCAAAAGCCACCTTGGCGTCGGGCATGGCGAGGTTGAGAAGTGTGGGATCGGCGGCGCAGGCAATGGCGCCGAATGCCAGGGAAAGAGCAACGAATCTCCGCGAGATGGCCACGAGGTCTCCTTGCAGAAAGGGCGAGGCTTAGGCCTGCCTGCTTTCCGCCTCCTTACACTCTCGCGGTCAAAGCCGGGGTGCGGCAATACTGAAAAAAGATAGCAGACCGCCCCGCAGAGCGGCATTCGAGCGGTCCGGAAACTCTGGGTCTGCGCGCTAAGCTTCGTTTTCCATTAGGGTTGATCTGCCGGCGAACCGGACTTTCGGCGCTTGCTTCAAACTGCTGCGGAGCGACTGCACAAAGGCCAGGAGTTGCTCCGCTGTCTCGATGCAGGAGTGGCACACCAACAAGTGCTCTTCGACGGGCTCGGCTTCGCTCTCCGATAATAACCCGAACAGGTATTGTTCCAAGATTTCTTCGCTTGGATGCTGTTTGATCGATTCCATTGTTAACCTTCGTCAACTCCCATACCCACATTGAAGCGGGTGATAAGAATTATGTTGGGGAGGTGGAGTACTGATCTCATTACGTTAAGGCAGTGGCCTGAACAAGCGGCGATTCTCATATTGGACTTCACGGAACTGGCGAGACAACATTGCTGATTACGCAACATTTGCCTTTGCTATTCTCGACCTGAATTCGGCTCTGGCACGCGCTCGTATGGCGCGAAACTCATGGGGAGTCAGCCTCAGCGTTTCCAGGAAAGATTCGGGAGCTTCCCCAAAAACGTAGCATCGTCGCAGAGCTTCTCGTTCGACGGGCGACATGCCATCAAGGAGTCCGGACTGAACTACGGCCGATGGCCCCATACCCGTAGCCGTTTGGCTGGCGGGTCCGGTCTCAGCGGTGCAATGCTGCTGAATGAGCCCTCGGACCATCCGGGGAACTCCATCCGGTCGCACGGCACTATCCGTCTGGATCGTTTGGATGGCCCGTTCGAGAACCTTCCGTGCCTCGTGATCCACATCGTTCCGTCCTAGACGCCTCCGCACCAAAAAGCGTACCCCGGGAGTAAGAACCCGGCGGAGTTGGTCGGCCGCGCCACCGTGCCCGGCGCGGATCAGTCGCAGCAATTCCGCAAAATCGGTTGTTTCAAGGGTCGTGATCGGTGCTTGAGTTTGCTGGCCAAAGTCCATAATAGAGGCGCGGCTGCTGAACCGGTTTCTCCAATACCAAAATTTGACTGAAGCGTAATAGTGGGCCCGAGTGGAATTTTTCTCAGTCATTTTCGCTGAAGAGGCACAGTGGGTGCGAAGCAAATTGCTGGCCTAGAGCGGCCTGGCCGGTGGACCCGCCAGGCCCGGCACGCCACCCAGAGTCGGGGCGCTTTTTACGGCTTGCAGGATGGCCCCGGCCACTGCCTCGGCTGCGGCGACCCCAAGGGCATTCAAATCGGCCGTTTCATTACCCAGCGAGAGCGCGAAGCAGAGGTCGCCATCATAAGCCGTGTGCACCGGGAAAATGGTGCGTTCCATCCCCAGATTTGCCATTTCGGCCAGGCGTCCGGCGCCCACTTTCGAGAGCTTTGCATTGGTGGCGACGACGGCCAGCGTGGTGTTCTGCCGGCCGAAACCGCCGCTCGCCCCTCGTTTCATAGCTGCCTCGGTATCGGCCAGTTCCATGCTGTTCGGCGCGCGGCGGGCGCCCGCGATGAGCTTGCCGGTTTCCGGATCACGCACATCGCCAAGCGCATTTACTGCCACCAACGCGGCGACTCGAACGGTTTCCGACAGGTTCACGGTGAAAGAACCGATGCCGGCCTTCATCGCCTGCGGCATACCGAAGATTTTGCCTACGGTCGCGCCGGTTCCTGCGCCTACGGCCCCCTGTTTTACGGCCTCAGTCGACGCGGCGGCGGCGGCGGACTCGCCCATCTCGCGTGTGGGCCGCACATTCGGCTTGCCGATCGCCAGGTCGAACAGTATGGCACAAGGCACAATCGGCACCACGGCCGGGCCGGTTGGAAAACCCACGCCGCGATGCTCCAGGTAGCGCCGGACTCCCGAAGCCGCCTCCAGGCCGAATGCGCTGCCTCCCGCCAGGACGATGGCGTGCACGCGGTCGGCAATATGCGCAGGGCGAAGGACGTCGATTTCTTCGGTGCCTGTGGCCGCGCCGCGGACATCCACGCCGCCCACGGCGCCCACTTCGCACAGAATCACAGTGCATCCGGTGAGCGCGTCGTAGTCGGACGCGTGTCCCACGCGAATGCCTGGAATGTCCGTAAGTCCTTTCGTAGTTGTATGGTAGCATCGAAAATCGAGGTGGCCCCGGTTTGCCCGGTTTTCTAGTCCGATTCCTTTTAACCATCCAGGATTTCTATCTGTTAACCGGTAGAGCGATCCGCAATGTGTTCCGAAGGCCACATTACACCGACGACATCATTTTGCAGATGGACAGCATCGGTGTCGGCAGCTTGCTCATCGTAGTCCTTACGGGATTTTTCAGCGGCGCCGTGATGACACTGCAGCTGGCGCGCGCACTCGCCAGGTGGGGGCAAAAGGGCCAGGTGGGGACGGCAGTTTCCATAACCCTGGTGCGCGAGCTGGGTCCGGTGCTGACTGCCCTCATGGTCGCAGGACGGAACTCCTCGGGCATGGCCAGCGAGCTCGGTTCCATGAAAGTGACTGAGCAGATCGATGCCATGCGCGCGCTAGGTACCGATCCCATTCAAAAACTGGTTACGCCGCGGCTGATTGCCACCTGCGTGGTGCTGCCGCTGCTCACGATCATCTCCGATTTTGTCGGCATATTCGGCGGGTACGTGGTCGCCGTGGGGCTGGTGGACGTTCAGGGACGTCTGTATTGGAGCACGGCATGGCAAGCGCTCGAGTGGAACGATCTGACGCAGGGGCTGCTTAAGCCATTCGTGTTCGCTTTCGTGGTGGCTCTGGTTGGTTGTTATTACGGCTTGCGCGCCACCGGAGGCACGCAGGGTGTCGGCAAAGCCACGACGCAAGCGGTCGTCATGGCATCCGTGCTGATCTTCGTGCTGACATTCTTTCTCACCCGCATCTTCACCAGCGGGCCGCTTGCGTCTTCACCCTGATGCCAGCGGACGGCAAGAAGTCCATCCTGAAGTTCGAGCATGTGAGCGTGTCGTTTGACGGCGTTCCCGCGCTAGAAGACCTCTCGTTCGAGGTGTGCCAGGGCGAAGCGCGCATTATCCTGGGCGCCGCCGGCAGCGGCAAGACCGTACTGCTCAAGACGGCGCTTGGACTCCAGCATCCCGATACCGGTTCAGTGTATCTATTCGGACAGAACATCACCCTCATGACGGAGCGGCAACTTTTTGATATGCGCAGCAAGGTGGGCATGCTTTTCCAGGAGGGCGCGCTATTCGATTCGCTGACCATCGCCGAGAACGTCGCATATCCTTTGCTGAATCAGCCGGCTATCAAGTGCCCTTTGAACGACGTCCGGCAGCGCGTGACCGAGGCTTTGCACTTCGTGGAACTGGATCAAACCCTGGCACGTTTTCCAAGCGAGCTCTCAGGCGGCATGCGGCGGCGCGCGGCGATTGCGCGGGCGGTGGTCACCACTCCGCCACTTCTGCTCTACGATTCGCCCACCGCCGGCCTCGATCCGATTACGGCCCACACCATCATGGCGCTCATTGTAAAGGAGCGCGATGTGGCCAATACGACGACCCTGATCGTGACGCACCGCTATCAAGACGGGAATCTGGTGGCCAATTTCCGATACAATCCTGACAATGCGCAGCTGGTACCTGTCCACGATAACGGCCACGGCCCCCAGTCGTGGACCCGCTTCATTGTGCTGCGCGACGGCAAGCTGGTGTTCGAGGGCACTCAGGCGGAGCTCGAAGCGTCGCCAGATCCCTATATCTCCAAATTCCGAAAGCAGGGCGGTGCGTAGCTGATGGCGAATCCGCAGAAGGTAAGCTTTGCGCAACTGCGCGTCGGGATCATGGCTCTCGCGGCGATGTTCATCGTGGGCGCGCTGATTTTTCTGCTCACCAGCCGGCAAAACTTTTTCACCTCCACTTTCGTGCTGCGCACATACATGGACGATTCTTCCGGAATGACCGAGGGCGCGCCGGTACGGCTCAATGGCATCCTGGTAGGTGAACTGGACCAGCTGAAACTGACGGATTCAAAGGATCCGCGGCGCATCGTCGAGATTGTGATGAACATCAGGCGCGAGTTCATAAACGAGATCCCCAAGGATTCGCGGGCTGGGATCTCGGCATCCAACCTGCTCGGCGACAAGTTCATCAATATCACCAAGGGGACGGCGCCACAGCATGTGCAGCCGGGCGACGAAATCGCCAGCGTGCCCAACCAGGATATTCCTGAGCTGATGGCGCAGAGCGCCGCACTGTTAGGCCAATTCCAGGATTTACTGACGCGCGTGAACGCGATCTTGAATGACGTCGAAGCCGGAAAGGGCAATATCGGCAAAATGTTGAAGGATGAAGAGCTGTATACGCGATTGAACGCTGCGATCGCCGATGCCCAGCAGATCCTCAATGCGGTGCGCAGCGGAAAAGGCACCATCAGCCACCTGCTGAATGACGACGAACTGTACCAGGATGTGCGCGCGTCGATCGACAAACTTAACAGCATCATTGCGGAGCTGGAGCAAGGCAAAGGAACCGCGGGCAAGCTCCTCAAAGAGGAGGCGCTGTATAACGACCTGCGCCAAACCACTACGCAATTCAACGCACTGCTGAGCGATCTGCAGGCAGGCCGCGGCACCGCCGGCAAGCTGCTCAAGGACGATACCATGTATCGCGGGATTAATCAGCTTCTGGGCAAGGTGGATGCGACCATCGACCGGCTGAACGCCGGCCAGGGCACGCTCGGGCAGCTCATTGTGAACCCGCAGCTGTATAACAGCCTGAACGGCGCGACCGGCGAGCTGCACCAGTTCGTGAAGGATATTCGCGCGAACCCGAAGAAATTCCTGAGCATCAAACTTACAATCTTTTGAGCGGCAACAAACAACTGGTAGTGAACGCGGACGATTTCGGTTTCACCCGCGATGTGAACCAGGGAATCCTAGAGGCGCACCGGCAGGGAATTCTGACAGCGACAACGCTTATGGCCAATGGCGATGCCTTCGACGACGCCGTGCGGCTGGCTCGCGAAAATCCAGATCTGGACGTAGGCGTGCATCTGGTGCTGATCGGCGGCCGTGCGCTGGCGGCGCGAGGGACCGAACTGCCGCTCACCGTCCCACGACTTCTCGCGGCGATCGCGGCGCGGCGCATTCATATTTATGACGAGCTGGCCGCGCAGGTACGGCGCATTTTGGACGCGCGACTGACTCCGACGCATCTGGATACTCACAAGCACACCCACCTGGCTCCGCCGGTGCTCGATGCCGTGGCGCGCGTGGCCGGGGAGTTTGGCATCCGCTGGGTGCGCCGGCCGTTCGATCTGCCGATCACGGCGGCGCGCGGAGGGGCGCCTTGGCTGAAGCGCGCCATCAGCGGATCGCTCAGTGTCCAACGCGTCCGCTTTCATCGCGTGCTGGCCCGGCATCAGTGCCGTACCACCGACCATTTCGCCGGCTTTCAGATCACCGGCCGGTTTCGTACTGCGGAACTTGTGGCGCTGATCCGCGCGCTGCCCGAGGGCTCGACGGAGCTGATGTGCCATCCGGGCCGCGCGACGGGCGAGCTGCGGCGCGCGCGCACGCGCCTAAAAGAAAGCCGCGAACAGGAGTTGGCCGCTCTGATCGCGCCCGAAACGCGGCGCGCGCTGGAGGAGGCGGGCGTCGAGCTGGTCAATTACGGCACACTGGAGAAAGCATGGAAATCTACCCACCCACCGGCCGAACGGAAGTAAAGCGGCTCGCCAAGCGCGGCGTCTACGACAGAGCGAAAATCCACGGAATTTTGGACGAAGGC
>Ga0070730_10002851_pt1 | contig 15668 bp, 15 predicted proteins | sample Coa_R1_3_FD_66447 | JGI IMG/M metagenome (GOLD analysis project Ga0070730, IMG submission 66447) | Surface soil microbial communities from Centralia Pennsylvania, which are recovering from an underground coalmine fire - Coalmine... | ecosystem: Environmental > Terrestrial > Soil > Unclassified ...
CGCCAGTCAAATCAAGGACTTTTAATTTGCACTTCTTCTCGTGTTGAGCTTTGGGCTCTAACCTAAAGCGTGACGAATAACGCAGACAGCGTCATTGGGCCGTAGCGACGGCATCCATCCAAGGAGAAGACAGCCTATGAAACGAACGCGTATTGCAGCCGCTTTCTCGGGCGCCGTGGCAGCGGCCTTCCTGCTGGGAGCCTGTGCCCCCGCGGCGCCGGGAACGCCAATCGTCGTCACGGCTCCGCCGGTCGTGGTGACCGCGCCACCGCAGGTGATCACTCAAATCGTCGCAGGGACGTCGCAGACCATCGAAATCACTACTACCCCGGGCCCAACAGCCGCCGCCGCGGCCACGCCGCTGCCGGCCGGGTCCATCACCCTGAATGGCGCCGGAGCGACCTTTCCTGATCCGATTTACACGGAATGGCGATTTGCCTATCAATACGTGGATCCATCGGTCGTGATCAACTATCAGGCGAATGGCTCGGGCGGCGGGCAGTCGGCCATTGAGAATGGCACGGTCGACTTCGCGGGCTCGGACTCACTACTGCCCACAGCAGCTTATTCAGGCACCAACTCCGACTTGCAGATGTTCCCCACCGTGGCCGGCGCGATCGTGGTCATGTACAACATCAAGGAAGTGACCTCGGGCCTGATTCTGGATGGCCCCAGCCTGTCGGGCATCTACCTGGGCAAGATCACCATGTGGAATGATCCGGCCATCGCGGCTGTCAACCCGGGCGTGAATCTGCCCGCGCAGAAGATTACGGTCGTGCACCGCTCGGACGGCTCTGGCACCACCGACAACTTCACCAAGTATCTCTCGGACGTGAGCCCGGATTGGGTGACCGCGATCGGCGGCACCGGCCACGCGAACTCCGTGCAATGGCCGGTTGACAAGGCCGGCAATGGCGTCGGCGGCAAGGGCAGCAACGGCGTCGCGGCCGCCGTTCAAAACACGCCCTACTCGCTGGGATACGTCGAGCTGTCGTATGCCGTCGCCAACTCGATACCCTTCGCGAGCATGGTCAACGCTGCCGGCAAGAAGGTCACGGCCAATCACGACAGCATCGTCTCGGCCATGAACGACTACGGCGACGCGTTTCAGCCCAACCTGACGATTGACCGCATAACCAACGGTAAGGGCGCCGGCTCCTGGCCGATCTCGACCTACACCTACCAGATCGTGCATCTGACCAACAACAAGGCCGACCCAACCTGGGGCTGCCTCAAGCTAAGCAAGTATCTGAACTGGGTGCACTGGTTCTTGTCGGACTCCGGCGCTTCGGCACGCGCCACCAAGCTGGGCTATGCCACTTTGCCGGACACGGTGAGGGCCAAGGTCATCGCCAAGCTGGCGACCGTCCAGTGCGACGGCAAGCCGGTTCAATCAAATATGTCCGCTGGCAAATAGCTCTCATCCCTTTCACGCAACATTGGGAGAGCCCGCGGCTAGCGGGCTCTCCCAGCATGCTTCGCACACTGAATCGCTGGCTTAGGTTGGTTCACGAGGAAACGAATGGCCAAAGCAGACACACCGAGAAACGGATTTGATTTACGACGTTGGTGGCGTCATGGCGACGCAGCCTGGTCGGGCATCGTGATCGCCATGGCTTTTTTCGTGCTGGTGATCATGATTGCCATCGGCTGGTCCGTCTGGTCGGCCTCGGCCGATTCGCGGGCTGCGTTTGGTTGGAGTTTTGTGGCGCCAACCAGTGATTCAAACTGGGACCCGGTCAACAGCCTCTTCCAGGCCTGGCCCATAATCACCGGCACCCTGACCACCGCCATTATCACGATTTTTCTGGCAACGCCCATTAGCATCGCGATTGCCATCTTCATGTCGGAGTTGTGCCCCCTGTGGTTGCGCCAACCGCTCAGCTTCATGATCGAGATGCTGGCCGCCATCCCCAGCGTGGTCTATGGTTTGTGGGGCATCTTCGTCTTTTTACCCAAGGTCGTGGCGCCGTTTGGGCAATTTTTAGGCGCGACATTTGGCTGGCTGCCGTTGCTGGCAGGCTCCATTCCTCCGTCTGGCACCAGCCGTTTGGCGGCCAGCTTGATCCTGACCATCATGGTGACGCCGACCATTACGGCCGTGACGCGCGATGTGCTGCTGGCGATCCCCAATTCTCAACGCGAGGCGGCCCTGGCTATTGGCGCCACCCGCTGGGAAATGATCTGGCAGGTGCTGCTGCCTTATGGCCTGTCCGGCATGTTGGGCGCTATCATTCTTGGCCTGGGCCGTGCCCTGGGCGAGACGATGGCCGTGACGATGGTGATCGGCAACAATACGGTGGAATCAACCGGATCGCTGCTCGTTCCGGGCGCCACCCTGGCCAGCACCATCGCCAACGAATTTGCCGAGGCGGTCACCAAGTTACACACCAGCGCCCTCATCGAGCTGGGGCTGATCTTGTTTGTCATCACTTTGATCCTGAATATGATTGCCAGGCTGTTGGTGTGGCGGGTGGCCAGTCTGGTTCCGACGGACAGTCGCGCATGAGCACCACGACGCGGGCCGCGCCGCGCGGCTACATTCAGCCCCGCGCTGGATTCCTTTACCGCCGCGCCGTCAACGTGCTGATGCTCACGCTCACGGGCGTCGCCACGCTGCTGGCCCTGGTCCCGCTGGTCTGGATCGTTGTGTACGTCCTGATCACGGGCGGGAAATACATCAACTTAGACCTCTTTGTCCGCATGCCGGTCGCGCTGGGTGATCCGGGCGGGGGTGTGCTGCCGGCTTTGGAAGGCACCATCATCACGACCGTCCTCTCCACGCTGTTCTCGGTGCCGGTGGCCGTTCTGGCGGCTTTCTACGCCGCTGACCACGCCAACACCCCGCTCGGCATTGCGATTCGCTTCGGCACGGACGTTTTGGCTGGGGTGCCGTCCATCGTCATCGGCCTGTTTGGTTACGCCTTGATTGTCGTGCCCCAAGGCCACTATTCGGCGCTGGCCGCGGGCGTCGCGGTTGGGATCGTCATGCTGCCGACCGTCACCCGCACCACGGAAGAAATGTTGAAATTGGTGCCCAAGAGCCTGCGCGAAGGCTCGCTGGCCCTGGGCGCACCAGAGTGGGTGACGTCGCTGCGCGTGGTGCTGCCGGCGGCGGCCAGCGGCGTCGTCACGGGCGTCATGCTGGCCATTGCGCGCGGGGTCGGCGAGACGGCGCCGCTGCTGTTTACCGCCCTGGGCAATGACCGCTACGAAGTCGGCCAGATCATCACCAGTGGTGTGCAGGGGCATCTGCCCTTCCTAACGATTTTGAATCGGATTATTGACCAGCCTGTGGACGGCCTGACCCTGACCATGTGGAAATACGCCCAGCAGCCGTTTCCGGAGCGTATCCAGCAGGCCTGGGCCGTGGCCCTGGTGTTGATGCTGTTTGTGCTGTTGACGAACATTGTGGTCCGCTGGGTGGTCACGCGCAATCGGGTGGCCGGACACTAACCGGCCCACGAAAGGACGAATCGCATGGAGGGTAATCTCGCTATGACAACCGGCGTCCTGGCCCACACCGGCGCTGCAGAAATCGCGGCTACCGATAAGACGCTCCTGAAAATGGAGCTACGCAAGGTGGCTATTTATTATCGTGCTTTTCCAGCCGTGGTGGATGTGAACATGTCCATCCCGGCCGGCCGCATCGTCGCGATTATTGGCCCATCGGGCTGCGGCAAATCGACCTTACTGCGTTCGCTGAACCGCATGAACGATCTGGTGCCCGGGGCGCGATTGGAAGGGGACGTGATGCTCGACGGCCAGCCGCTGTATGGGGCGGGCGTGGACGTGGTGGATGTGCGGCGGCGGGTGGGCATGGTGTTTCAGCGGCCCAACCCCTTTCCCAAGAGCATTTTTGAGAACGTCGCCTACGGGCCGCGCTTGTACGGCGTGAGCCGCCACAGCCAATTGGCCGAGATTGTAGAGCACGGCCTGAGATCGGCCGCCATCTGGGACGAAGTCAAAGACAAGCTCCATCAATCGGCGCTGGCGCTCTCGGGCGGCCAGCAGCAGCGCCTGTGCATCGCCCGTGCGCTGGCCGTGGAGCCAGAGGTGATCCTGATGGACGAGCCCTGTTCGGCGCTCGATCCGATTGCGACGCTCAAGATCGAAGAGCTGATGCAGGAGCTCAAGAAAAACTACACCATCGTCATCGTGACCCACAACATGCAACAGGCGGCGCGAGTCTCGGATACCACCGCCATGATGATGCTTACCGAAAACCGCAAGTCGGGCACCGTCATCGAGGTGGGCGACACGACCGGCATTTTCACCCGCCCGTCCGACAAGCGCACCGAAGACTACGTTTCCGGTCGCTTTGGTTAGGGAGCTGCGCCATGAATGATGTTGCGCGTCCGATTGCGCCCGCGATCCGTATGTTCCTACCCGCCGAGCCGCCCATTTTCTCCGTGCCAGCGCGCCACAACCCGCGGCTGCAAGCCATCGCGGAGCGGATCAATGCCGACGAAGAACTGCGCCAACTGTGGCACAGCGCCAACGTGAATGCCGTGGACCGGCTGGGCCTGGGCGATTGCGGCGAGGTGCACGTGCGCATCGTGGCGAATGCTGCCCTGAAGCTGCTGCGACTGTTGCGGGAGGCCGGGCATCAACCGGCGGCGGTCACCCGCCACCGGTTGACACCCGATGAGGCCGAGATTATTGTAGTATTGGGGGCAGCGCTGCACGACCTGGGACTGGCGGTGCATACTGATCCGGCCGTGGCGGCCCGGGCGGCCCTGGTGCTGGCGGACCGCAAGGTGCGCGAGCTGCTGGAGGGTTTGTACCCGGCCCGCGAACGCGGCGCGCTGTTGGCCGAGGCGCTGCACGCGGTGGCGGCGCAGGAAGCCAATGTGGATTGCTTGACGCTGGAGGCCGCGGTTTTGAAGTTGGCTGACGCCTTGGATTTGACCAAGGGGCGCGCCCGGCTGCCGGCGGAAGACAGCCAGCACCTGGGCGCCGCGAACGCCGTGCTGGGGGTAGATGAAGTCACGATCCAGCGAGCGAAATTGCCGCCGGTGCGGGTGGTGCTGCGTGTAAGCCAGCGGGACGGGTTGGCGGCCGTCGAGGCGCTGCTGCAAAGCAAGCTGGGGCGAGTGCCGTTGGAGGGTCTGGTAGAGGTGCTGGCACTCGTGGCGGCTGACCGCGCGGGCGCCATGCAGCCCATCCGTGTTTGGCAGGTGGGCGCCGGCTGAACTATTTCAGAAACGAGGAGCTTGCGGTGACAATTGCGACTCGGCGTGTGTTGGATCGAGAGCTGCAACAAATTCAAGATGATCTGCTGCGGATGGGCAGTCTGATTGACGCCGCCATCGGCAAGGCCATGAAGGCCCTTTCGGTGCGTGACCTGCGCCTGGCGCGGGAGATCGTGGCGGAGGACGCGCAGGTCAACGCGGTGCGTTTTCAACTGGAGCAAGCTTGTCTGACGATCTTTGCCACCCAGCAGCCCACCGCTACGGATCTGCGCCTGGTCGTGGCCACGATTATCCTGGCCAGCGAGCTGGAGCGCATGGGCGACTACGCGGCCGGCATCGCCCGCACGGTTCTGCGCATGGGCGACGAGCCGCTGCTCAAGCCGCTGGTCGATATGCCGCGCATGGCTGAGATCGATCGTGAGATGCTGCGCGACGTGCTGGATGCCTATGTCGCCCGCGACGCGACGGCCGCACGAGTTGTGGCCGCCCGGGACGATGAACTCGATAATCTCTATAACCAGATCTTTCGCGAGATTCTTACCTACATTCTGGAAGACCCCACTTGCACCACGCGTGCACTGCATTTGCTGTTCGCCTCCCATAACCTGGAGCGCATTGGTGACCGGGTCGTCAACATTGCCGAACGTGTGATCTTCATGCAAAGCGGCGAAATGCGTGAGCTCAACGCGGGGCCAGATGCCCCGGTGGAGAAGCTGGGCCCCTGAATTAAGCCCGTTTGAGCGGCGAATGATGCCAGGATGACCCTGATCGTTTAGATTGGGGTCATTCTCGTTAATCAGCAAAGGTACCGCATATGCTGCTTGCAGCCAGCCTGGTGCCAGACGATCGGTGGGAGAACTTGCAACAACCCGCCCATCCCAGTCAGCTTGAACCCCAGTTCCGCTCGCTCCTGGCCGCCCTGGACATGGGCTGGCGCATCGAGGAGCCGGTGTATCTGCGCCGGCGCTGGAGCGAGGTGGGGCCACGCGTCTACCATTTCATCCTGCGCCGGACGCTACTGGCAACGCCCCGTCTGCTGAGCGTTCCGGAAGGGCCAGACGTGGACCGTTTCGTACAGGACGAGTCGCTGCGGCTGGTGGTGGGACGGTAAACGCAAGACAGAGAGCTCGCCGGCAGCATATGCCGCGAATTTTCGTTCTTCCGCTTACATCGGTATAATGCTCGCATGCCCCAAACGGACACTCTGGCCCTGATCCTGGGTGGCGGGGCCGGCACGCGTCTGTACCCGCTCACCAAACAGCGCGCCAAGCCGGCGGTGCCCATTGCCGGCAGCTACCGGCTGGTCGATATCCCCATCAGCAATTGCCTGAACTCCGGCATCCAAAAAATCTACATCCTGACGCAATACAATTCGGTGTCGCTGCACCGGCATATCACGCAAACGTATCAATTCGGCTTGTTCTCGAATGGCTGGGTGCAAATATTGGCCGCCGAGCAGACGTCCCGCAGCGTGGACTGGTACCAGGGCACGGCCGACGCGCTGCGCAAACAGCGCACCGAGCTCGAAACGGTGGCCCCACGAAATTTTCTAATCCTTTCCGGCGATCATCTTTACCGGATGGACTATGACGCCTTTGTGCGCGCGCACCGCGAGGCGGAGGCGGACGTAAGCGTGGCAGTATTGCCGGTTGCGCGCCGCGACGCCGGCCGGTTTGGTATCGTGGAGACCGACGCGCGGCGGCGCATCGTTAAGTTTCATGAAAAGCCCACGGATGAGGCCCTGCTCGACCGCCTGGCTACCTATCCCGATGCCGAGCGGCCGTACCTGGGCTCGATGGGCGTGTATGTTTTTCGGGCGCAGTCGCTATATCAACTGCTCGACACGAACCCCGGCTCGGATTTCGGGAAAGACATCATCCCAGCGAGTCTGGCGAGCTGCAGAGTGACGGCGTATCCGTTTGATGGCTATTGGGAAGACATCGGCACCATTCGGGCCTTCTATGACGCGAACCTGGCGCTGATGGAACCGCATCCACTGTTTGATTTCCACGACGCGGAGCGGCCCATCTACACGCACCCGCGCTTTCTGCCGGCGGCGCTGGTGGAGGGCGATTGCCGGCTCAACCGTACCCTGCTGGCGCCGGGCGCGCGCGTGGTCGGCTCCGAAATCGACCATTCCATTGTCGGCGTCCGCAGCCAAATTGGCCCCGCGTGCCGGCTGGCGCATACGATCATGATGGGCGCCGACTTTTTCGAGAGTGAGGCCGACAAGGCCGCCAATTCCGCTGCTGGCCGCCCGAACGTGGGCATCGGCGCCAATAGCGTGATCGAGGGCGCGATCATCGACAAGAACGCCCGCATCGGCGCCAAATCGGTTATTCGTTCGCTGGCCGGACGACCCGATTTTGATGCGGACAACTATGCCGTGCGCGACGGGATCGTGGTGGTGATGAAGAACGCGACCATCGCGCCCGGCACGATCATTTAGGCCACCCACCAATTCGCTTCGCGCTCGCCCGTGGGCTGAAAATCCAAACGCTCAAGCCCCAGGTAGTGCAGGGTGGCCCGCTCCAGCAGTGAAAAATCTTCAGCCCGCTCCCGGTTCAAGTTCATGGGCTCTTTGAGCACTACCGGCGGATTGGTCATAAAGCGCGGAATGCCCAGCACATTCTGCGACGAAGCGTGGAGCATAAAGGGGTGCAGGATGACAAAGTCACCCGCTTGCCCGGTGAGCTCCTCAAACTGGGTGCAGTGCTGGATCAGGGCCTGGAAATCGAAATCGCCGGGCTTGACGCCTTCGGGGTGCTCCCGCAGATAACGCGCCACCACCCGCACCGAGTCTGGGGCGACGAACGTGCCGCCGCCCTGGTGCCGCATATCCGACCACAACACGACCGTTAGCAGGGCCTGCTCACGGCTATCGAGAAAGTGTTTGAAGTAGCTGCCGTCCTTGTGCCAGCCGGTGACGCGCGGGGAGGGCGGCTGCCAGGGCTCGCCCGCGCCCCGGTGAAAATTGACGATAAATGCGTCGGACCAGACGAACGAATTGACCGAGCTGAAGTGGGTCTTGGGCTTGCCCATGACTTGCGTTTCCAGGCGCTCTTCGCCGCCGACCACGTCCAAGATGGCCGCCCAGGCTTTGGGCGCCAGCTCGCGGATGGGCATTTTGTTTTGATGATCCATCCAGATGATGTCCTTGACCCAGGTGCTTGGGTCGTTTTTGTCGTAGCCCAGCCGCGTGTAGGCTTCATCCATCCACCGGTTGGCCACGGTCTGGTCGAGACAATCGCGCACGACAAGATAGCCCTTGTCGAGGAAGCTGTTGACCTGCTCGTCGTCGAGAATGACATACTGGCCCATCGCAACACCTTTCGTGTATGCCCTTGCGGATCTCCCCAGTTCCTATTCTACAACCGGCCGCGCGGCGGGTGAATTCGATTTTCGGCTTCGTTTGCCGAAACATCTGCTCCTCGATTACAATCGCGAATTCAATTGTCCCCTGGCAAACAACGTCGAATGATACTATCCGCCCCGGCTGCACTCGCTTGCCCGATTTGTGGGCAGCCGCTCGACCCGGCCATTGCCCGCCTAAACCAAGCGCTCGACCCGCGCACCGTCCGGATGCTCAAGACACTGCATCCCGGCTGGACGCCGGAGGCGGGCATCTGCCCGGACTGCGTGCAGCGGGCCGTGGCGGCGCTGCGCGAGCGCCGCGCCGATGCCTCGCTGCATGCTGGCCTCGACGTGTCATACCCCATCTACGCGGCTGATGAGGCCGATCTACTGCCAACGCCGGTGCGGCTACATGCCAACCCGGATTTCGCCGGACGGGGCGTCACGATCGCCTTTCTGGATAGCGGCTTTTACCCGCACGCCGACCTGACCACGCCACGCGACCGCATTCGCGCCTATGTGGATGCGACGGCCAACGAACCGGTCGCGAGGGCACACTTTCGACGGGCGGAGAGCAACAGTTGGCACGGGCTCATGACCAGCGGGGTGGCGGCTGGCAATGGGGCGCGTTCCGATGGCCGCTATCCCGGCTTGGCCTCCGAGGCCGAGTTGGTGCTGGTGAAGACCGGCAACCGCCGCACGCACCGCATTCCAGACCGCGACATCCTGCGCGCGCTACAATGGGTGCTCGAGCACCGGGCCGAATTTGACATCCGCGTGGTTAATATCTCGCTGGCGGGTGACTTGGCCTCGACCGGCGAAGCGACGCCGCTTGACATTTTGGTCGAGGAAGCCGTAGCCGAGGGATTGGTGGTGGTGGCCGCGGCTGGAAATGGCGGGCACAACCTGATCATCCCGCCCGCCAGCGCGCACTCAGCTATCACGGTGGGCGGGCTGGACGATCAAAACTCGCTCGATCCGCGTTTTCATCGCATGTGGCGCTCTAGCTTTGGGCATGGGGTGGGCGGCGTGGCCAAACCAGATGTCATCGCGCCGGCCATCTGGGTGGCGGCGCCGATCTTGCCGCACACCTGGGTGCACAACGAGGCTATGTTCTTGTCGCGGCTGCTCGAGCTGCCGGACCGCGAGCTGGCTCGTTTTCTGACGACTGCTCTGGCGGAGGCGCGCTTCAAGAAGGACACCCTGCGCCGGCCGCTGCATGAAGTGCGTGGGGTGATCCGGCGGCGGATCGTGGAGCGCAAGTACCTCGGTCCGCATTATCAGCACGTGGACGGCACCTCCATGGCCGCGCCGATTGTGACCTCGCTGGTGGCACAAATGGTGGAGGCCAATCCGCGCTTGACGCCAGCCGCAATCAAGGACATTATCACCACAACAGCGGCGCCGCTGAGCTACGTACCGCGCGCCGAGCAGGGCCACGGGGTGGTCAATGCCGCGCGGGCCGTGGCGGCGGCGCTGCGCGCGGTGGGCGGGCCGCTGCGCGGGCTGCCCGTGTCGCCGCACATCAGCCCGGCGGCCGCGAGCTTTATCACGGTGGCCCCGGGCGCCCGCTCGGTGGCGCTGGTGGCCGATTTCAACGCCTGGCAGCCAGGGGCTGGCCAAATGGCGGAGGTGCGGCCAGGCGTGTGGCAAATCAGCGTAGCGGTGCCGTCCGCGGGCGAGCACACCTATAAGTTCCTGATGGATGGTGAGCGCTGGCGGCACGATGTTGAAAACCCCGCCCGGATCGAGGATGGATGCGGCGGGTATTATTCGCGGCTGGCGGCGGCGTAATCGAGCGCCAGACATGAACCGCCAGCGGATTGCCAGGATGCCATGAACCGAGAGTATCACCGTTGGTATAGCCCCTCGCTGAACCGCGATATGGAGCTGCTCATTTTTGGGCATGCCGGGGCGCGGGTGCTGGTTTTTCCTACTTCGCTGGGCAAGTATTACGAGTGGGAAGACCGCGGCATGATTGGCGTGCTGAACGAGCACCTGGAGCGCGGCTGGCTCCAGCTTTACTGCGTTGACAGCGTGGACGCAGAAAGCTGGTATGCGCGTTGGGCGCACCCCAGCGGGCGGGCCCACCGGCACGTGCAATACGAGCATTACCTGACCGACGAGGTGGTGCCGCTGATGTGGCAGAAGAACGGCAACCCGTTCACCATCACCACCGGGGCCAGCTTTGGCGCCTACCACGCAGCCAACTTCGCCTTTCGGCACCCCGAGCTGGTGGGCCGGACCATAAGCATGAGCGGCATCTACGATATCCGCCAATGGGCCAACGGCTATCACGACGATAATATCTACTACAACAACCCGGTGGAATATCTGCCTAACGAGCATGATGGCGGGCGGTTGGAAAACTTGCGGCGGATGGATATTATCCTGGTCACGGGTCGCGACGACCCTAACCGGAAGAGCACCGAGAACCTGTCGGGCATATTGTGGAACAAGGGCATTGGCAATGCCGTGCGGATATGGGACGGCTGGGCGCACGATTGGCCCTGGTGGCGGGACATGATCCGGCTGTACATTGGGGGGCATGATTAGGGCCGCGAACCGCGAAGATCATTTGGTGGAGCTGCGCCCCTTCGTGGACGAGGCGCGGCAGATGCAGGGTTGGACCTTTGCATATGAGCCGGCGCCGCTTGGGGCGCCCTGCCCGTGGAACTATGAAACGCGGGCCGCAGAATTGGCCCGGGGCGCGGCGAGCGTGGTAGATTTGGGCACCGGCGGCGGGGAGGTCTTCGAGCGCATCCTCGCCGGTCACCACGGCCAGCCGGTGGCCACCGAGGGCTGGGCGCCAAATGTGCCCGTGGCCGCCAGGCGGCTGCGACCGTGCGGCGTGAGCATGGTGCACACGCTGAACCTGGAGCTGCCGTTTGCGGCGGACAGCTTTGAACTGGTCCTCGACCGGCACGAGGAGCTCTGGCCATCGGAGGTGGCGCGGGTGCTGCGGCCAGGCGGGCGCGTGCTGACGCAGCAGGTGCATCCCGACTATTATCAAGAGCTGCGAGAGTTTTTCCCGCGTATGACGGTGTTCGAGCCGCACAACATCACCTATCCGGCCGGTTGTGAAGCGGCAGGATTGGTGGTCGACCAAATGCAGCAGCACAGCCGGCAAGTGGCATATCGCCAACTGGGGCACCTGGTCTATTTTCTGGTGGCGGCGCCGTGGACCATTCCTGATTTCGACTTGGATGCCGATCTGGAGGCGCTGCTGGAAGTGGAACGCCAGTTGAGCGGACCGGAGGGCATTGTGTTGACCGACCCGCGCTACTTGCTCGAGGCGCACAAACCGGGTAAGGGCGTTCAACTGAACGCCCCTACTCAACGTAAACACGCGGATAGCGCTTGAGGAGGCACGATGACAAAAATTGGCGTGATCGTGGGGCGCGAGTGGTCGTTTCCGCCGGCGTTTATCGAGGAGGTCAATCAGCGCCAGACCGGTGTCACAGCCGAGTACGCGCTGCTCGGCGGCACGCGCATGGACGAGCCGCTGGCCTATAGCGTGCTGGTGGATCGCATCTCGCACGAGGTGCCTTACTACCGGTCCTTTCTAAAATATGCGGCGCTACAAGGCGCGCACGTCGTCAACAATCCATTTATGTGGACGGCGGACGACAAGTTTTTCGAGGCTGCCCTGGCTACGCGCCTGGGGGTGACCAGCCCGAAGACTGTGGCGCTGCCCAACAAGGATTATGTTCCCGGCATCGTCCACAACGAAAGCCTGCGTAACCTGGTCTACCCCATCGATTGGCAGGCGCTGGTCGATTACCTGGGCGGGTTCCCGATCGTGCTGAAAGACGCTCACGGCGGCGGCTGGAAGCAGGTGCACATCTGCCAATCATTGGATGACCTATACGAGAATTACAACCAGTCGGGCCTGCTGACCATGGTGCTGCAGGAGTTTGTGAAGTGGGATAACTATGTGCGCTGCATGTGCCTGGCGCAGGACGACATCCTGGTGATGAAATATGACCCCAACGAGCGGCGCTACAGCCACCACGACCTGTCGCCACAACTGTATGATCGCATCATGGCCGATTCGCGCAAGCTGGTGCAAGCCTTGGGCTATGACATGAACACCATCGAATGGGCCGTCCACGACGGGGTGCCGTATGCGATCGATTTCATGAACCCGGCCCCGGATATGGATGTAAACTCGCTGGGCTACGAATTTCACCGCTGGTGTGTCACCCACATGGCCGACATGTGCATCCGCCTGGCGCGCGAGCCGCGCTCGCCGAGCAGCGAGCTGCAATGGAGTCGCTTGTTCCGGCCCACGGCCTAAGGTTCTGGCAGCTCTCCGAAAGGACCCGGCATGACGGATTTGGCTGCCGCGATCGACGCGTACCACGCCTTGCTCGACGACGACACCGCCCTCGAGAGCCAGGCGCAGCTTGATGACCAGATGCGCCGCCGCGGCCTGTTTTTCGGCGAGCGGGCTTTGTGCACGGTCCTGCGTCCGCGCTTTCTCTCCCATGACCAATACCTCTACCTGCAGCACGCCATCCGGACAGTGATGCCGGCTTTTGGCAAGGCTCACCAGGCCGCGCTGGAAAATGACGGCCTGCGGGCCCAGTTTGGGCTGGCCGGCTGGGAAGAAGAACTGCTGCGCGACGACCCTGGCTTTGCCGCGCCCAGCCCCACGGCGCGCATGGACACCTTCTTGACCTCCGAAGGCCTGTGGTTTACCGAATACAACGCCGAAACCCCGGCCGCGCCCGCCTATTGCGATGCGCTTACCGACGTGTTCCTGGGCTTGCCAGTGATGCAGCGTTTCGAGCGCGCGCACGATGTCTGGCCGCTCCCGGGCCGGCACCACGTGTTGGCCGCCTTGTTGGATGCTTACCGGCAATGGGGTGGCCGGGAGCGCCCAAGGATTGCCATCCTCGATTGGCGCGAAGTGCCGACCTATAGTGAGTTTTTGTTGTTCCAAGCCTATTTTCGCGAACAAGGCTATGAGTGCATTATTGCCGACCCGCGCGGGTTTGAATATCGGAACGGCCAACTGCTGGCCGAGGGGGTGACGCCGGTCAATCTCATTTATAAACGGGTGCTGATAAGCGAGCTGGTGGACCAATGCGGCCTGGATCATGCCGTGGTGCGGGCCGTGCGCGAGCGGGCGGCGTGCATGGTTAACCCGTTCCGCTGCAAGCTGCTGCACAAGAAAGCCAGCCTGGCCGTGCTCAGTGACGAGGCCAACCGGGGCCTGTTCACCGCCGCCGAAGGTGCCGCGATCGACCGGCACATTCCCTGGACCCGTATTGTGGCTGAACGCAAGACCCGATACCAGGGGCGCGAGGTGGATTTGCTTCAGTTCATCGGCGATCACAAGTCCGAGCTGGTCCTGAAGCCGAACGACGAATATGGCGGCAAAGGGATCGTCCTGGGTTGGGACGTGGATGGCGCGACGTGGTCGGCCGCGGTGCAGCAAGCGCTGGCCGAGCCCTATATTGTCCAGAAGCGCGTCAAACTCCAATCCGAGCCTTATCCTAGTTTTGCCGATGGCCGGGTGCAGGTGTACGACCGTATGCTGGACACCAACCCGTTCATCTGGAGCGGCCAATATAGCTCGGGCTGCCTAACGCGCCTGTCGACCGCCGCATTGCTGAACGTCACGGCCGGCGGCGGCTCCACGGTGCCGACTTTCATTGTGGAAAGGCGAGACTGACATGGTTACCCCTTCGTTTAGCCTGGGTATTGAAGAAGAGTATCAAATCATTGACCCGGTCACCGGCGAGCTGAAATCGTATATCACCCAACTGCTGGACGCCGGAAAACTGACCATGAAAGAACAGGTTAAGGCCGAGCTGCACCAGTCCATCGTGGAAGTGGGCACCAGCGTCTGCAATACGCCGGCAGAAATCAAGCTCGAGATCGCGCGGCTGCGGCGGGGGGTGATGGAGCTGGCGGCGCGCAACGGGCTCAAGATTGCCGCGGCCGGCACGCATCCCTTTTCGTCGTGGGTGACGCAAGACATCACACCTTATGAGCGCTACATCGGCGTGCGCGAAGATATGCAAATGTTGGCGCAGCAACTGCTCATCTTTGGCACGCATGTGCATGTGACCATCGAAGACCCGGAATTCCTGATCGATGCCATGAACGTCGTGCGCTATTTCATGCCGCACGTGCTGTGCCTGTCCACCAGCTCACCATTCTGGGTCGGCCAGGACACCGGGCTCAAATCCTACCGCAGCATTGTCTTTCGTAATTTCCCGCGCACCGGCATCCCGCCGCAATTCAACTCGTATGCCGACTTCCAGCGCTACGTCGACGTGATGGTCAAGACCCACTCGATCCCGGACGGCACCAAGGTCTGGTTCGACGTTCGCCCCAACCACAACTACCCGACCCTTGAGTTCCGCATTTGCGATGTGTGCACACGCGTGGATGAGGCGGTGTGCATGGCCGCGATCTTCCAGGCGCTCATCTACAAGCTGTGGAAACTGCGGCGCGATAATATGACTTTTCGCGTCTATCCGTCGGCGCTGATCGAGGAGAACAAATGGCGGGCCGTGCGCTATGGCCTGGACGGCAAGCTGATCGACTTCGGCAAGCAAGAAGAGAAGCCCGCGCGCGATTTGATCCGCGAAATGCTGGATTGGTTCCTGGGAGACGTGCTGGACGAGCTGGGCAGCCGCAAGGAAGTGGAATACGCCTACCAGATCCTGGAGCGTGGTTCCAGCGCGGACCGGCAGTTGGCCACTTTCAAGCGGACCGGCAGCCTGAAATCGGTGGTGGATCAGTTGATTGCGGAGACTGAAGAGGACGTATTGTAATTGGCCGCTTCGCGTGGTAATACGATGTGGTTGCGTAACACTAAGGAGCACAAATGTCTGAGACTGGCGAAATCACGATCTTGTGCCTGGCGTCCTACTTCAAGGGCAGCGCTTTTTTGCAAGCGGCCAAGGGGTTGGGGTGCAAGGTGATCCTGCTGGCCAAGGATTCGTTCAAAGATGAGGACTGGCCGCGGGCCAGCATTGACGAAATCTACTTTATGCCCGATCTGAGCAAGCGGCCGGACATCGTCTACGCGGTCAGCTACCTGGCGCGCGCGAACGATATCAGCCAGATCATTGCGCTCGACGACTACGACGTGGAGAC
>Ga0070730_10002852_pt1 | contig 15665 bp, 9 predicted proteins | sample Coa_R1_3_FD_66447 | JGI IMG/M metagenome (GOLD analysis project Ga0070730, IMG submission 66447) | Surface soil microbial communities from Centralia Pennsylvania, which are recovering from an underground coalmine fire - Coalmine... | ecosystem: Environmental > Terrestrial > Soil > Unclassified ...
CAGCGAACTCGCGCAAAAACTCATCTCCACCCAGGAATCCACACTGCGGTATATCTCGCGTGAATTGCACGATGAATTTGGCCAGATCCTCACCGCCGTCGGTTCCATGCTGCGCCGCGCCGGAGCACATGCACCCGAGGGTTCATCCCTGCGCGCCGATTTGCAGGAGGTTCTTCAAACCGTGCAGACTACACTGGAGAGTGTTCGCAGCCTGTCACAGGCGTTGCACCCAGTCATGCTCGACGAGGCCGGACTCGAAAGCACTCTCGATTGGTACATCCCAAACGTGGAAAGGCAAACTGGGATTGCCATATCCTATGAAAAACAGGGCGAGCCCTTTCACGTGGATGGTGGCGCGGGCGTGCACGTCTACCGTATCGTGCAGGAAGCCCTGAATAACGTCGCACGGCACTCGGGCGCGAAAGAAGCCTGGGTGCGGTTGCGTTTCCTGCCCGATACGCTGGAGTTGGAAGTGGAAGATCACGGCGGTGGCTTCCCAGAGCGCCCGAGCAAGCGCGGCATCGGCTTGGTCGCAATGCGCGAGCGCTCCGAACTGATGGGGGGCCAGATTATTTTTTCGCGCCCAGCCGAAGGTGGAACGTTGGTGCATCTCGAAGTTCCCAGGGAGAAAGCTGAGACCTATGGAAAAGAAGATCACAGTCTTGCTGGTGGATGACCACAGCCTTGTCCGCCGCGGTTTCCGCCGCATGCTCGAGGACGAGGCCGACATGACGGTCGTCGGCGAAGCCGGCAATGGTGAGGACTCCGTCAAACTCGCCAAGGAACTTCATCCGCAAGTAGTCGTGATGGATTGCGCTCTCCCCGGCATGGACGGTCTACAGGCCACGCGCAAGATTCTCCTGGATGCTCCGCACACCGCCGTCCTCATGCTCAGCATGCACACCGAAGAGACGTGGGTGCGACAGGCCATCGAGGCCGGCGCAAAGGGTTACGTTCTCAAGAATGCAATGGACCTCGAACTCGGCGCGGCCATTCGCAAGGTTGCCGCCGGAGGGACCGTGTTCGATCCTCAGGTCGAGCAGCGGTCTGCGCTGAAGGGCGAGCGCAATGCCGGACTCACGCAACGCGAATTGGAAGTCCTGAAGATGATCGTGGACGGCAAATCGAACAAAGAAATCGCGACCGAACTGGGCCTGAGCGCCAACACCGTCGCCGTCCACCGCGCCAACATCATGAACACTCTGGGAATTCACAAGACCGCCGAACTGGTTGTCTACGCGATTCGCGCTGGGCTGGTGACCGTTCCGTGAATCGCAGGTCTTTCCTATGGGGAATGGCAGGACTGGCGTCATTGCCGCACTGGCCCCCGCGGCTGCAGGCACTCGCGGCACAGGTTCCTGCGGCAAGTCCTCCCGGCTTTCGATTCACCGACGTGACCGGCACGGCGGGAATCCAATTCCAGCACAATAGCGGCGCATTCGGCGGGAAGTTCCTGCCTGAAACTCTCGGCTCTGGCTGCGCGTTCCTCGATTACGACCGCGACGGCTGGCAAGACATTCTCCTCATCAACGGCGCCGACTGGCCGGGGCACAAGAAAAACCGCACCACGCTTCGCCTGTATCACAACAACGGCAACGGTACGTTCACGGATGTAACGGCTCGTGCCGGACTCGATGTTGAACTCTACGGCATGGGTGTTGCTGTCGGCGACTACAACAACGATGGCTTCCCCGACATCCTCGTCACCTGCGTCGGACAGAATCGTCTCTTCCGTAACACCGGCAAGGGCAAGTTCGTTGACGTCACCACTGCAAGCGGCTTGGGCAAGCGCGAAGGATTCAGCACGTCTGCGGTGTGGTTCGATTACGACCGCGACGGACTGCTCGACCTCTTCGTATGCAACTACGTCAAGTGGTCGCCCGAGCACGACGTCTTCTGCAGCCTCGACGGAAAGCACAAATCCTACTGCACTCCCGAAGCCTATCGCGGCGAAACCTGCTGGCTCTTCCATAACCGAGGCGATGGCACGTTCGAAGACGTTACCGCCGCCAGCGGAATCTTCGACAGCAGTTCCAAATCTCTCGGCGTCGCCTTGCTCGACAACAACCACGACGGATGGCCGGACCTGCTCGTGGCCAACGACACTCAGCCCAATAAGCTCTATAGGAACCAGCACAACGGCACCTTCAAAGATGCGGCGGTAGAGGCCGGCCTTGCATTCAGCAGCGAAGGAAAAGCTCGTGCCGGCATGGGTGTCGACGTTGCCGATTTTGAAAACTCAGGCACGCCCGGCGCTATCATCACCAACTTCGATAATGAGATGATCGGCCTCTATCGCGCCAACGGCATGACGTTCGAAGACATCGCGGCGCAGGCCGGAGTCGGAATGCCTTCCAAGAACAGTCTCGGCTTCGGCTGCGTCTTCCTCGATGCCAACCTGGATGGCTGGCTCGACTTCGCCGTGGCGAATGGCCATATCGACGAGACGGTGCGCAACATCCGCGGCAACGTCGGATACGCGCAACCACCTGAACTTTTTCTGAACGGGGGAAAGGGAAAGTTTCGCGACGCAGCCGCGGAAGTCGGTGGAGGGTTCGACCGGCCCAAGGTGGGCCGCGGCCTGGCCTACGGCGACTTCGATCGCGATGGCGATCTCGACCTGCTACTCACCACCAATAATGGTCCGGCGTACTTGTATCGCAACGATCAGCTCTCCGGGAACCGGAGCATCCGCTTTCGTCTCGTGGGCACAAAATCAAACAGGGATGGGATTGGTGCCAGGGTGCGTGTTTTTGCCGGTGGATGGGCGCAATCGCAAATGGTAAAAGGCGGCTCCAGTTATTTATCGCAGTCCGAATTACCGGTGACGTTCGGGCTGGAGAAACACGACCGTATTGACCATGTTGTGATTGATTGGCCCAGCGGAAGAACAGAAGAATTCAAGAATCTCGCAGCCGGACGTTGCTACGAATGCACCGAAGGAAAGGGAATCGCACCGCAGAACGGTTATTGAGCAGCTTCGCGGACTGAAACGCTCCGCTGGGCCACCGATCCCGCAGCCGTCAGATCAATCTCCACTGAATCGTTGACGCGCAAAAACAACGTGCTCGGATTTTTCATTCCCCACTTCTCGTACGGAACCGTGAAATGGACGGTCGCAGTCCAGTGATCGGCGGACATTTCCACGTCGGCCGGAACCGTCATCTCCCGGTCCACTCCGTGAATGCTAAACATCCCATGCACTTTCACCGACGACTTCCCTTGGCTCGCAACTGGACCTTCCACCCGGTCAGGACGAAATGAGATTTCCGGATAGCGTTCGCTCTCGAGCACTTCTTTGTGCATCTTGCGGTCGCGCATCCCGCTGCCGCTGTCGCCACTCTTCGCGTCCACCACAATCTCGCCCGAAAGCTTTCCCGCAGAAGGGTCAAGCTGCAACTCGCCCCGCTTTACTTGAAACGTTCCGTGCACCGTGTGTAGAACGTCCCCCACAGTGAATTTCACCGAAGCATGCGCGGGATCAACTTCCAGAGTTTGCTGGGCCGACGCTAAGGAAGCAGCAGCCACGAGAAGAAACAGAATTGCTGTACCGCTCCGCCAGGGACTGGTTTCATGCACTCTCATGCGGTGAGCAGCCCCCACCCCAAACTCAGGCCATCCAGTGCGACGTGCAGCGGCGATAGAGCGCCTACGTGCAGCGCCAGCAACCGCCGGAAGATCTGCGGACGCTTCTCGAAAGCCTGCAGAGTGCGATGTTGCAGCTTGGGCCGCCCATCCAAAGTAAGCATCAGCCGGGCCATCATCAGGGGCCGCAACGCAAGCCTCCGATGTTCCGCCTGGTAGCGCCGCAGATCGCCGGACCGCAGGCAAGCTGCCAGTGAAACGGCCTGCGAAAATGCCGTACCAAGCCCTTCTCCCGTGATGGCGTCCACAGTTCCCGACGCATCCCCTATGAGTGCAACGTTACCGCGCCACACATCCCGCAACGTTCGATTTCCCGTGACGGCTCCTCGTTCTGCCGACGTAGTCTCCGCTCCCTCCAACCGTGCCCTCAACCGCGGCAATGCCCGCAAACCTTCTTCCATCCGCATTCCGGAATCGTGCGATGCGAGTGCGACACAGACTTGGTCGTGACCCACGGCGGTGGCGTATCCCTGACAGTGCGTGCCCCAGTAAACCTCCATGTGATCGGTCCATGGAGCCACGCGGAAATGTTGTCGGAACGCGTATCGCAAGCGGGGCCGGAAATGTCCCTCGAGACCCGCCCACCGTCGCACGCGCGAATTCGATCCATCCGCGCCAACAATCCACCGGCTGCGGACGGTGTGGTTGCCGCATTGAACGCTGTCGGACGCAATGCCCGTAATCGCCGTTCGCCACAAAAACTCCACGCCGAGTTGTTCGGCGCGCTCCATCATCACACGATGAAGCGAAGTACGGCGCGCGGCCAGTCCGCAGCCACCATCAGGAAAGCGTGCCTCCGACGATAGCTCGGCACTCAGAAAACGAATGCCGCAGAACGGATAAGCCTCTCCCATCGGAAGTTGAATCCCCAGTCGCTCCAGAGCCGCCAAGCCGTCGGGCATCAAGCCTTCGCCGCAGGCCTTGTCGATCGGAGGCTGAGCACCGTCAGCCACCACTACGCGAAATCCCTGCTGCCGCGCCGCTATCGCTGCCGCCAGCCCTGCGGGACCACCACCAATTACGAAGACATCAGTCGAGTTCACCAACTGCCAGACCTCACCACTGTAAAAGTAAAAGTTCCGAACAGAAACCCGGGCCCATCGCGGCGAGCACACCCAACGTGCCCGGCTCCGGACGCCGCTTTCTCATTACATCTTCCAGCACCACCAGCACCGATGCTGAAGAAAGGTTTCCAACTTTTTTCAGGCAATCCCACGATGCATCGAGTTGCCCGTCGTGCAGATCGAGCGCCGCCGCCGTCGCTTCTAGAACTTTTGGGCCACCCGTGTGCAGCACCCAACTTCCAATGTCGCTGCGTTTGCGCCCATGCTCGGCGAGAAACGCATCCACGTCATGCCCCAAATTTTCGCGAATCAGCGTCGGCACTTCGGGTGACAGCGTGATTCGAAATCCCTTCTCCGACACTTTCCATCCCATCATCTCTTCGGTATCGGGGTAGAAAATCGACCGTGTCGCCAAAACATCAGGTCCGGTTGCATTCATGTCATCGCCCGTAACGATCACCGCGGCCGACCCATCTGCAAACAGTCCCGACGAGATAAGGTTCGCCACCGAAAGATCATCCCTCTGGATCGTCAGCGAACAAAGCTCCACTGATACCAAAGCCGCAGCTTGCGAAGGATATGCGCGCACATAATCCGCGGCACGCGCAATTCCTGCGGCGCCTGCGACGCAGCCGAGCCCAAAAATCGGCATGCGTTTAATATTCAGGGGAAGCCCCATGCGGTTGATCAGCAGCGCATCAATGGATGGACTCGAGATGCCGGTCACCGACGTGAAAAACAGCGCACCAAGTTCGCTCGGCTCGAGCCCGGCGTGATGCAATGCGCGGCACAGCGCCTGTTCTCCCAACTCCTGGGCAACTTCAACCCATACATCGTTGGCCTGGCCCCAGGTTGTAAGGTCGTAGTATTTCTCGGGAGGCATCGCCAAATGGCGCGCTTCCACCGCAACATTGCGATGCAACCGGGCCAGCATTTTCGGATTCTTCAGCCGGTCGCCCCAATATTCCTGCAGTTTTTCCAGCAGAACTTTTTGGGAATAGTAATGTTTCGGAAAGGCGCTCGCGGCGCTGGCGATTTTCATTTTGTCTGGATCCCAGTCCCGGCACGGAGTCAGCGCCACCCCCGCCGGACATGCGGCTAAAAACTTAGATGATGGGGCGCCGATTGCGGTTGTACCCGCGTATAACGTGCCTTCTGCAGCATTGTCCCAATGCTGACGCCCTAAGTTGTCATTCCCTTGTTAAAAGGTAGACTACATTTTAAGCCTGGAAAGCACGCCGGGCCAAGCCCAACGCCTCAGACCAGAATGCCCCCGGTGAATGTGCAAGCTCCGCCACGTCTTGAACTGCACACACGAACACATCCATCTGCGCGTCAGTTACCACCAAGGGGGGAGCCACTTTCAACACCATGAAATTGTTCCCGCAGACCTGCGTCAGAAATCCCGAGTCGCGAAACAATCTCATGACCAGGATCTGGCCAAACATACCTGGATGCACTGCCCCAAAAGCTTCGAACGGAATCCTCAGTCGCAGATGTTTGGGAGCCTGAAACTCAATGCCCATTAGCAACCCCACTCCGCGTACTTCTTTCACCATCTCATAGTCGCGCAGCGCTTCTCTAAGGCGTGCGGTCAAATATTCGCCAGCCTCAATCGAACGCTGGCCCAATTGTTCAGCCTCGAGAACCTCCAGCGTCGCGAGCGCAGCCCGCATAGACAGGCTGTTCTCACTGAACGTGGAAGTGTGTACAAAAGCTCGCGGCAAAGAGGAATAGACAGAATCACAAACTGCGTCCGACATCAGCACCGCACCGCAAGGCACCAGTCCTCCACTCATCGCCTTCGCCAGGATAACCATATCCGGCTCAACTCCGAAATGATGCGCGGCCAGGAACGCTCCGGTGCGGTACATTCCGGTCTGCACCTCATCCAGCACGAACAACGTTCCATAGTGCCGGCACAGCGATTCCGCGGTTCGCAAGTAATCCGCAGAAGGCACGCACACTCCCGCCTCCGATTGAATCGGTTCGACAATGAAAGCCGCGAATTGTTTGGTTTTCAGTTCGCTTTCGAGCGCGTCGAGATCACCGAAAGGAACAGCCACAGTGGCCGGCAAGAGCGGCCCGAATCCTTCACGCCAAAATGGATCGCTCATCAGCGACAGCGCCCCGCAGGTGAGTCCATGGAAGGCGTGTTCCGCAGAGAGAATGCCTGCGCGCCGAGTATGGGCGCGCGCAAACTTGATCGAGGCCTCAACTCCCTCGCTCCCCGATGAATTGAAGAACGCCTTCGTCAGACGGCCGCCGGCCCGCTGGCAGAGCTTCTCAGCCAGTTCTCCGGCGAGATCCGCAACATGCGTCTGAATCATCGCCGGACCGCAGCGCTCCAATTCGTTGTGCAGCGCCCGCACTACGTCTGGATGGTTGTGGCCAACGTTGTGAACGCAATACCCGGAAAGAAAATCCAGAATGCGTCTTCCGTCCGCCGTAAACAACTCCGCCCCGACACAGCGTTCATAGCGGACGTTCATCTGCAGCAAATCGAGCAGCCGCGCCCACTGCGGATTCACATGTCCCGCATACCGCTCCGAACCAGCACGGGCTGATGGCTCGACTTGAAAGATTGTCCCCATGTCTTCTTGGATGCAGATTATGGGGAAACCGCAATCGAGGACGGCGCACTCCCAACGGGGTACGTGCCCACCTGCGTCAGCGTTCCGTTGCTCGTATTCAAGCTGAACGATTCAATGGCTGGACTCGTTTGGTTTCCTACGAAGATGTAGTTGCCGCCCGGGTCAGTCGCAAGCACGCTGGGATTCGCTCCAGTACCAAATGGCGAATTGCCCAGCACCGTTAGCCCTCCGTCCGAACCGATCGTATAGACGGCTATGTTGCCGCTGCTTTGTTGATTAGCGACGAACAGATACTTGCCAGATTTGTCGATCAAAAGCGCTACGGGCGATGGATACCCCTCATTCAACGGAGACCCCGAGATTTCCGTCAACGAGCCATCAGAATTGATCGAAAATTCCGAGATCGTGCCATCCTTGAAGTTCGCGGTGTAAAGGTGCGCCCCGCTCGGATCAATCGCCAAACCGTAAGGATTCCCTCCCGGTTGAGCAATTCCTGAGAACTGAAGCTGTCCTGCGCTGATGTTAAAGATTTCAATAGAACCGGGTTCGCCCGCGCCAGTTACGTAAAGCACGTTGCCCGATGGCGCAAGTGCCATGTTGAGCGGCGCCAGTCCCAGGCTCGCGGTCGGAGCCCCTCCCGCCTGCGTTACCGCTGTCAGGAAACCAGTGCTCGGATCGATGGAAAAAACTGAAATATCCTGCGATCCAGAGTTGCCGACGTACAAATATTGCCCCGCTTTGTCGATCACCATTAGGGTCGGGGTGATGCCAGCCTGCGCTCGAGAACCCGTCTCCGTGAGCACCCCTCCGGTCGAAACCGCGTACACAGAAACGTCGCCAGTCGGGATCTCTCCTGCGTTGGTGGCATACAAATACTTCTTTGAGGGATGAACCACTACCGCATGCACTCCCGGACCCGCCGTGACCGGGCTGAACGACAGAAGCGTCAAAATGCCCGAGTTGGGATCTTCGCGAAAAGCGGCGAACTCGCTCGCCGAAGGAAGTGCCGCGTACAGGTAATGCCCGGTCGTCGTGCCGCAACCAATCCATGGGGCAATGCTCGCGCAAACCACGAACAGAGCCGCTGCTTTCTTTAGCATCCGTGACTCCTCAAGGAATTTATTGAAACTGGAAAATCGCTGGCCTTCCCGGCAACGCCCGGGCGCACTATCACTCTCAGCAGTATGACTGTTGGCTCCTATCATACGAGACTAGGCTGGTTTAGCGCAGCAGCGCGGCCCATCCGCACCCGCGGCTGCCACCTGGGACACTTCTGCGAGGCGCGTCCGCACGCTTCGTTATCTTCTGCGATGCAGGGTTTCTCCGGCCAGGTTGCACCAGGCATCTAGTGTAGACGACTTGTTCCATCCGGCGCCAACCGCGACTGCCCCAACCTTCAGTGTGCGGGACTCGGAGCGCCGGCCGCGGGCAGCGTTCTTTCCTCTTTGCCGCCCAGCGCCAGCCGCATTCGATCCAGGTATACATAAACCACCGGTGTGGTAAACAGGGTCAGCATCTGGCTCACAATAAGTCCACCCACAATCGTGATTCCCAATGGGCGATGCAGCTCCGAACCCGTCCCGCTCCCTAATGCCAGCGGAAGCCCGCCCAGTAGTGCTGCCATCGTCGTCATCATGATCGGCCGGAAGCGCAGGATGCAGGCATCGTAGATCGCTTCCACCGGCTTCTTGCCTTGCGTACGCTCAACGTCGAGCGCCACGTCGATCATCATGATCGCGTTCTTCTTCACCAATCCAATCAGGAGGATGATGCCGATCATCCCAATTACGTTGAGCTCGTTGTGCGTCAAAAGCAGCGCCAGCAGCGCTCCTACGCCGGCTGAAGGGATCGTCGAAAGAATCGTGATGGGATGGATATAGCTCTCGTACAGCATGCCCAGCACAATGTAGACCGCTCCCACAGCGGTGATGATCAGCACCAGCATGTTGGACCGGGAATCCTGGAAAGCAGCGGCTGTTCCTTGGAAGCTTGCCTGGACAGTCGGCGGAAAGCCGATCGTGCGCTGGGCTTTTTCAATTACGTCCGTAGCCTCTCCCAGGGAGACTCCGGGCGCCAGATTGAACGAGATCGTCACCGAAGGCAATTGCCCCTGGTGATTCACTGCCAAAGGCGTATTTGACGGCTCAAAATGGGTAAAAGCCGCCAGCGGAACCGGTGTCCCCGTCGTCGAACGCAGATAAATATTTTGCAGCGCCTCCGGAGTCTGCTGGTACTGCTGCGCCACTTCCATGATCACGTGGTACTGGTTCAGCGGACGGTACATCGTCGAAACCTGCCGCTGTCCAAACGCATCGTAGAGCGCGTTGTCCAACGTCTGCGGAGAGATGCCCATCCGGCTGGCCGTGTCTCGATCGATCACCAGCTTGGCCTGCAGCCCTTTATCCTGCTGGTCGGAGTTCTGGTCGCGAAGTTCGGGCAGCGTTCGCAATTTTTGCAGAAGGCGCGGCGCCCAGGTATTAAGATCCTCTAGATTTGCGCTTTGCAGCGTGTACTGATATTGCGCGTTGCCATACCGCCCGCCAATGGTAAGCTCCTGTTGCGACTGCAGAATCAACGTCGCCCCCGGCACCACCGCCAGTTTGCCCCGCAAACGGTTGATCACTTCGTCCGCGGTCACGTAATGGCAAGCCTCCCAGAAGTGTTTCTTCTCGCATGGGCCGCGCTGCTCCAGCGGCTTCAGCATCACGAAGAACCGGCCCTGGTTCAGCGCCGAACCTCCACCTGTAAAACCGCCCATGGTGTCGACCGCCGGATCTTTCAGCACGATGCTGGCGTACCGTCTGATCTTGTCGCTCATCGACTGGAACGAGATATCCTGCGCCCCAATCACCGAGCCCTGAATACGTCCGGTGTCCTGCTGCGGAAAGAAACCCTTCGGCACCTGGACATAGAGGTAACCGCTCAGCACAGCCACCAGGATTGTTACCACTGCGGTCAGCGGCTGGTGCGCCAGCACCCACTTCAGCGCGTGTGTGTAAAAAGTCAGAAGCCTTTCGAAAACCCACTCGCTCGCGCGATAGAAGATATTGTGCTTTTCATTCTTCGCGGGCCTCAGGAATTTCGCACACATGGTCGGAGTCGTTGTCAACGAAACCACCAGCGACACTCCAATCGCAATGCTCAGCGTTACCGCAAATTCGCGGAACAATCGTCCGACGATTCCACCCATCATCAGCAGCGGAATGAACACTGCAACCAGCGAGACGCTCATCGAGAGTACTGTGAATCCAATCTCAGCCGCCCCTTTGAACGTCGCCTGTACGACATCCATTCCGTGCTCGACGTAGCGCGTAATATTTTCCAGCACCACAATCGCATCGTCGACCACAAAGCCCGTCGAAATGGCCAGCGCCATCAGCGACAAATTGTCCAGACTGTACCCCAGCAGGTACATTCCCCCAAACGTTCCCACCAGCGAAAGTGGCACCGCAATGCTGGGAATGATCGTCGCCCGCACCGTGCGCAGGAACACGAATACGACCATAATCACGAGCACAATCGAAATCAGCAGTGTCCTCTCGATGTCTTTGACCGACGCCCGCACCGTAGTCGTCCGGTCCATGACGATCGAGAGCTTGATCGCCGGCGAAATCGAAGATTGCAGATACGGCAACAGGGCCCGCACCCGATCCACCGTCTCAATGATGTTGGCGCCCGGCTGCCGAAAGACTGGCATGATAATGCCGCGGCTGCCATTGATCAGACCGAGGTTGCGCACATCCGCCAACGCATCCTGCACGTCCGCTACATCCCCCAATCGCACCGCCGCGCCATTGTGGTACCCCACAATCAATGGCCGGTACTCATCCGCGGTAAATAGTTGATCGGTGTCGTCGAACGAATACGTTGTTGAGCTGTTCGACACGCTGCCCTTCGGACGGTTGGCATTGGCTGCATTCAGCGCATTTCGGACCGTATCCAGCCCGAGTCCAAGCTTGTTCAACAACGTGGGATTGACTTCCGCCCGCACCGCTGGCTGCGACGATCCCCACACAAAAACCTGCCCCACTCCGTTTACCTGTGCCAGCTTTTGCGCCAGGATCGAGTCGGCCGCGTCGTACATCTGCGGCACCGTCATCGTGTCGGAGGTCAACCCCAGCAACATGATGGGCGAGTCCGCCGGATTCACTTTGCGGTAGCCGGGATTGCTTGGCAGGTTTGCTGGGAGCTGGCTGCGTGCGGCATTGATTGCGGCCTGTACGTCGCGAGCCGCCGCATTAATATCCCGGTTCAGATCGAACTGCAGCGAAATTCCGGTGCTGCCGAGCTGACTCGATGACGTCATCTGATTCACAGCCGCAATCCGGCCGAACTGGCGCTCGAGCGGCGTGGCCACCGCCGATGCCATGGTTTGCGGATCGGCTCCCGGCAGGCCCGATCCTACACTGATGACAGGAAAATCCATTTTCGGCAGCGAAGCCACCGGAAGATAATTGAAGGCGAGTATTCCCGATAGCAGCAACGCTGCCGCCAGCAGCGACGTGCCGATCGGACGCCGGATAAATGGAGCTGAAATACTCATGCTTCAGTCAACAATGTTCAATCAACAATGATGTCTAATCCGCCGACATGGGCTCGTTCGGGATCGGATTGCCGATTCGGTAGCGCGCGAATCGGTGCGCCAGCCGGTCAAACCATAGATAGACCACAGGCGTCGTGTACAACGTCAGCAACTGGCTCAGGAGCAACCCGCCCACAATCGTGATGCCCAACGGCCGCCGCAGTTCTGCGCCGGTCCCTGAACTCAGCGCCAGTGGCAGCCCGCCCAGCAGCGCTGCCATAGTTGTCATCATGATCGGCCGGAATCGCAGCAGGCACGCCTGGTAGATCGCTTCTTCGGGCGGCTTGTGTTCTTCGCGCTCCGCCTCAAGCGCGAAGTCGATCATCATGATCGCGTTCTTCTTCACGATGCCGATCAGAAGAATGATGCCGATCAGCGCAACCACCGTCAGGTCGTTCCCCGTGATCATCAGCGCCAGAATCGCGCCCACTCCCGCCGAGGGTAATGTGGAGAGAATCGTCACCGGGTGAATGTAGCTTTCGTACAAAACACCGAGCACGATGTAGACCGTAATTATGGCAGCCAGAATCAAATAGGGTTGCGACGACAGCGAGTTCTGAAACGCCGCAGCCGTCCCTTGGAATGAGGCATGAATGCTGGGCGGCAACTGAATCTCCGACTCAGCTTGCTGGATCGCCTTCGTCGCATCGCCCAGCGAAGCACCCGGCGCCAGGTTGAACGACAGCGTCACCACGGGAAATTGTCCTTGGTGGTTCACTGCCAGAGACGCGCTGCCCGACTGCATCTTCGTAAACGCCGAGATCGGAATGGGCGCGCCGCTCGTCGTTACCGCCGCGCCATTGGCAGTGGGCGCACCCGAGTTCGGCGTTACCGTGCTCGGCTTAATGTAAATATCTCTCAGATTTTCGGGACTCTCGGCGAAGTGCGGCAGCACTTCCAGGATCACGCGATACTGGTTCAGCTGCGTAAACATGGTCGAAACCTGCCGCTGCCCGAAGGCGTCGTAGAGCGTGTTGTCTATCGCCTGGGGAAAGATTCCCAGCCGCGATGCCGTGTCGCGGTCAATCGTGATGTTGGTCGCGAGTCCGTTGTTGAGCTGGTCCGTGGCGACGTCGGTCAAGGCAGGCAAGGTTTGCAGCTTGGCCACCAGTTTCGGGGTCCACTGCACCAGTTCCTGCGCATCGGCATCCTCAATCGAATACTGAAACTGTGTGCGGCTCACGCGGTCTTCCACGGTCAGATCTTGCACCGGCTGCATGTAGAGCGTGATGCCATTCACCTTGGCGAGTTCCGGCTGCAGGCGCCGGATGATCGCAGACGCGTCGTCCGATCGCTCGTCGCGCGGCTTCAGATTGATCTGAATGCGTCCCTGGTTCGGTGTCGTGTTCGTGCCGTCCACGCCGATAAACGAAGACAGGCTGTCTACATCCTTATCTTTCAGGATGGTCTTCGCCAGTTCCTGTTGCCTCTGCGCCATCGCATCAAACGAAACGTAATCCGGTGCTTCCGATACTCCCAAAATCACGCCGGTATCCTGTACCGGGAAAAATCCCTTGGGAACGATCACATATAAGAAGAGCGTCAGCACCAGCGTTCCGAACGTCACCAGCAAAGTCGCAGTCTGGTGCTTCAGCACTATCTTTACCGTGCGTCCGTAAAACGCGATGATCCGGTTGTAGTATTCCTCGGTGATGTCGTAGAAGCGTCCCTTCTCGCCCTCCCTGCGATGTTTGAGAAGCTTGGCGCACATCATCGGCGTCAGCGTCAGCGAAACCCCGGCCGACACCAGAATCGTCACTGCCAGTGTCACCGCAAATTCGCGGAACAACCGCCCTACAATGTCGCCCATGAACAGCAATGGAATAAGCACTGCGATCAGTGACACGGTCAGCGAAACAATCGTGAACCCTATCTGTCCCGCGCCCTTCAACGCCGCGTCCAGCGGCGAGTCTCCCGCCTCGAGATACCGGTCAATGTTCTCGATCATGACGATGGCGTCGTCCACCACGAATCCCGTCGAGATGGTCAATGCCATGAGCGTCAGATTGTTCAGGCTGTAACCGAGCAGATACATCACGCCGAATGTTCCGATGATCGACAGCGGAACGGCCACGCTCGGAATCACGGTGGCTGCCAGATTCCGCAGGAACAAGAAGACCACCATCACGACCAGCGCGATCGCCAGCATCAGCTCAAAATACACGTCCTTGACCGAAGCGCGGATCGTGGTCGTTCGGTCCGTCAGAATCTGCACCTTCACTGCTTGCGGCAGCGACGCCTGCAACTGGGGCAGCAGTTTCTTGATCCGGTCCACCACGCCGATAATGTTCGCCCCGGGCTGGCGCTGTATGTTGATGATTACCGCGGGCGTCAGATTCATCCACGCCGCGAGCCGCACATTTTCAGTGCCGTCGATGACGTTGGCAACATCGCTGAGGCGAACCGGCGCTCCGTTGCGGTACGCCACCACGATGGGCTTGTATTGCTCGCTGGAAAAGAGTTGATCGTTCGCGCCAATGGTGTACGACTGTCGTGTGCCGTCGATCACGCCCTTGGCCTGGTTCACGTTCGCCTGTGCCATGGCCGCGCGCAAATCCTCGAGGCTCAGGCCATACGACGCCAGAGCAGTCGGGTTGGCTTGAATGCGCACTGCTGGCTTCTGCCCGCCGCTGATCGAGACCAGCCCCACTCCCGGCAACTGCGAGACTTTCTGCGCCAGCGACGTATCCGCCAGATCTTCTACCTTCGACAAGGGCAGAGAATCGGAAGTAAGAGCCAGTGTCAATATTGGCGCGTCCGCCGGATTGACCTTGTTGTAAATTGGGGGATTCGGCAAGTCGGAAGGTAAATACGTCGAACCGGAGTTGATCGCAGCCTGCACCTGCTGCTCTTCGACATCAATATTCTGATCGAGGCCGAACTGCAACGTGATAATCGAACTGCCAAATGAACTCGTCGAAGTCATCTGGGTCAGGCCGGGCACCTGGCCGAATTGCCGCTCCAACGGGGAAGTCACCGACGAGGCCATCACCTCCGGATCGGCTCCCGGATAGAACGTCACCACCTGGATCGTTGGGTAGTCGACTTCCGGCAGCGCCGAGACTGGCAGTTGCAGGAATGCAACCCAGCCCACCAGCAGCACGCCGACCATCAGGAGCGTGGTCGCGACCGGACGAAGAATGAATAACCGTGAAGGACTCATGAACCTGGCGCCACTGAAACTCGGCTACCGTAAGAACCCGGAACTCCGGCGGCCCGCTTGTGCCTGCTGTCACCCCCAGCCGCAGCCCCCGGTGCGCCGTTCGGAGCCGTCGGAGGCGTCGCAATCCTCGGCTCAATTTTGCTGCCCCTCTGCAGTTTGTCCTGGCCATCCGTGACCACCGTGTCGCCCGGATTCACTCCGCTGGTGATCACCGTCGTATCTCCCTGCGTCAGCGAGACCGTGACGGCGTGATCTTCGACGGTTTTGTCGGGATTCACCGCATAGACAAAGGTCCCTTGCGGCCCACGCAAAATCGCGGCCGTCGGCACCACAGTGCTGTTCTTCCTCGTCTCCAGCAGCAGGTCGGCATTGACGAACTGGTTGGGCCACAACTGGTTGTCATTGTTGTCGAAGACTGCCTTCAACTTCGCCGTTCCCGTCGTTGGATCAATCTGGTTGTCAATCGTCTCCAACTTGCCCGACGCCAGTTTGGTTTGGTCGTCGCGGCTGAACGCATCCACCTCCAGCGTTCCGTTCTTCATGTGCTGCGATACGCTCCGCAGCAAATCCTCGGGCAGAGTAAAGATCACTGCAATCGGCTGCAACTGCGTAAGAAT
>Ga0070730_10002853_pt1 | contig 15664 bp, 17 predicted proteins | sample Coa_R1_3_FD_66447 | JGI IMG/M metagenome (GOLD analysis project Ga0070730, IMG submission 66447) | Surface soil microbial communities from Centralia Pennsylvania, which are recovering from an underground coalmine fire - Coalmine... | ecosystem: Environmental > Terrestrial > Soil > Unclassified ...
GCCGACTGGAAGATCATCGCCGCCGTCAAGCAAGCCGTGCGCATTCCGGTCGTTGGGAATGGCGATATCAACACTCCCGAAGACGCCGAGCGCATGCTGGCGCAAACCGGATGCGATGCGGTAATGATCGGCCGCGCCGCCGCCACCAATCCCTGGATCTTTCCGCAAATGCAGCAATATGCCGCCAGCGGGCGCTACGACGTCCCCAGCGACGGCGACCGCCACCGTTTACTCTCCGGCTACTATCGGGAAATTAATGCTGCCAACCAGCCCGATGCTGTGGGAAAAATGAAGCAGTTCGCCTGCTGGTTTTCGCATGGCGTTGGGAACGGCGGCGAGCTTCGCAGAAACGTACACGCGGCGCGAACACCCAGTGAAGTGCTCGACAGCGTCGAACGCTTTTTCGAGCACCGTGCCAGCGTGGTGGGGGCCGATCCCGAGTCGCAGGAGACGAGCGTCCGCCAGGTGAGGCGGGCTCCGTCGCTCGAGGCGGTCGCCGGAAATGAGGACCCAGCCCATGGTCCCAGCAACGGAGCTGTCCGCCTCGAAGCAGCGCTCGGAACGTAGAATCTCCGTGCGGCTGCCGCTCAAGGTACGCGGCCGCGACGCCCGCGGCATCAACTTCGAGGAAGAAACTTCCAGCGAAAATCTCTGCCGCAACGGCGCCGCCTTCCTCACCCGCTTCGACGTGGCCATCGGCTCCGACCTGGAGATCCGCATCCCGTTCACCCGCTACCCCGCCCGCCGCACCACGCGCATGGAGCAAACCGAGAAGGACTTCGCCACCTATGGCCGCGTAGTGCATGTAGCCGACTCCGAACAACCGGGCGAGCATTACGTCGGCGTGCAGTTTACCGGCCCCCGCTTCCAACGAGTCTTCCGCTCCGAATCGGCCGCTTGAGCCGTCCTCGCTGACTGGATTCAGCTGTCACCAGCCGCCGCCTCTGCGCTTTTCGCAAGGGGTGCGGTTTTGACTTTCAGGGCGGTCGGGTGGGCAAACGCTCGCTAAGCAGAACGGATACAATCAGAGTCTCTGTAAAATCTCCATCTACGAAATTGGCGAACATCATGGAACATAACTTGCAGCACACCATTTCGCTTCTCGCTAGGACTCCCGCTGCTCTCGATGCACTTTTGCGCGATCTGCCGGAACCGTGGACGCTGCGCAATGAAGGCGAAAACACGATGACCGCGTTCGATGTTGTTGGCCACCTGATTCACGGCGAGCGCACCAATTGGATGCCGCGCACGAGGGTGCTACTGCAATTTGGCGAGACCCAGGCATTCGGGCCCTTTGATCGATGGGGACACGTACAAGAGAGTCGAAATAAGTCTTTGCCACAGCTACTGGATGAATTCTCTCGTTTGCGCGCAGAAAATCTCGAAGGACTGCGTGCCCTGAATCTGCGGCCAGAGGACCTCGAACGCCGCGGACGACATCCTGCCTTCGGAGTAGTTACTCTGTCAGAGCTGCTGGCTACCTGGGCAGCTCATGACTTAACTCATCTGCACCAAGTCTCCAGGATAATGGCCCACCAATACCGGCAGGCCGTGGGCCCGTATAGCGCATACCTCGGTGTGCTGCAGTGCGCCGGCCACAGCTCTCTTTAACCGGTAATGTCCCGATTTGGAAGCAAAGGCATGTTTCTTTATCGCGAAGATCCACCCAGGCGATCTGGCTGGCTTGAAAGGTCTTCTCGAAACCGGAAAAGTTGTGCCCGTGATCGATAGGCGTTACCCGCTAAGCGGGGCGCCCGAAGCACTCCGTTACCTGCAAGATGGTCATGCGCAAGGGAAAATCGCTATAACTCTCAGACACTATGGTGCTTAGCCAAGGCTGAATCGCGGACTGCGATTGGAAGGTCATTTGCTCCCAAGGGAATTGGAAGGCAAAGAATAGCCGCACCCGCCGCACTCTCAGCTCGGTTATAGTACCTCTTTATCGGGACTACTAGTCCGACAGAGGAGTTGCTTTATATTCGAGCTAGAGGATAATTGGCTACCTTGTCAGCAGAGTGTTCTAGGTTGGAACTGTTCCCTTTGAGGACCCCATGAACGTATCCCAGCGCAGGCGCGCAAAATCGGCCGGCTACAGTATGGTCGAAATGATGATGACCCTGGCCATCGGCCTTATTTTGGTCAGCGTGGCGCTGCCCACTCTGATCGGAGCGGTGCAAGCCTACCGCCTCAACAGTGCTACGCAGCAAGTGGCGAGCTTAGTAGAGCTGGCGAGGTACACGGCGATCCGGCGCAATGCCGTTGTGTCGGTGCTGAAGACGGTCCAGAGCGGCAACACGATTTTCTACATCGATACAAACGGAAACAGCGTGTTGGATGCGAACGAACCGATGGTGATGCTGCCGAGCGACATGCAGCTCGCTAACGGTCAGCCGCTCACCCCGAGCGCATCTACCATCGGGCTCTCGCCGACGCAGGATTTTAGTACGCAAATGACCTTCGATTATCGCGGCACCGTAAATTTCTCGGGGGGCGGGCCGGTAGCGGCTTACTTTCTGGCGCTTGGCTACGTAAGTCAGGCGCAGTATGGTTGCCGGGCGATCACGGTAACTCCCATGGGCCAAGCGAAGATGTGGAAGGCTCCGCCGGGAGGCCCCTGGACGGGTATGTAAGTGAAAGGAACACGAGTGTTGCGAGAAAACAGGTCGACGAGGAACGCGCGAGCAGGCCAGCGCGGCTTCTCCGTTCTGGAGATGGTGCTGGCCAGTGCGATTCTGATGGTGGGCATCATTTCGGTGGTGGAGCTGGTGCCGGCTAGCTTGCAGCTCAATGCCAGCAGCCGCCTCGATACCATGGCGACGACCATCGCGCAACGCGAGTTGGATCAAATGCTCAGCCAACCGCTGTCGGTAAATAGCTTTCAAGATGCAAACGGGAATACCATCAGCCTCGGCGGCGCAAATTCACCGGGCTCGCCCGTATTGATGCAGGGCCCGATGGCGCAGATCGATTTTACCGCCAGCCCGGTTGCCGGTTTTTCCGTTACCAATTACGTGGATATAAATAATCCTACGGGCGCCACGTTTGACGTGCGTTGGGCGGTCATTCCGCAGGTCGCGTCCAGTGGGAGAACAATCAGCAGGCGGATTATCATTGGCGTTCGCCAAACGAACGCCAATCAACCGCTTTTACCGGTCAACATTGATACCTGGCAACAGAAGTAGCTCACTTCTATGGCTAAGCAGCAAAAAAGCGTCGCGGGCTATTCACTCATTGAACTGATGGTGGCGACTGTGCTGTTCACCATTATTGCCGGCACCGTATTTTCTTTGCTGCTCAGCGCTCAGCTTCGCTATCACGGCGAGAGCGACCTGACCAACGCGTTTCAGCAGGCCAATGTGGCGATGGACCAGATTACCCGGGACGTGCATTCGGCCGGATATCCTTCGCCAAGTTCGTTTTCCACCGCGGCGCTGAGCAACCCGCAGTATCCGAAATTGATGGCCAATCCCTTTGCCTGGTCCCCTGGATACACCAATTCGCCTCCAACCCCGTGCACCGTGGGCACCACCTGTGGAAATTTCCCGGGCGACTACGACATGATCCTGGAGACGGATTTCGGAGACGGGAACGGCGTGCAGTGGATTCGCTATTCATTGCAAGGCACAACGCTGATGCGCGGCATGACTCCCAAAGTAGCGTGGGCTGATCCGATTAGTTCGACGACCGGATCGCTGCTGCCTTATCTTGAGAACGTGCAGAATGGCCCAGGGAACAGGTCCCTCCCGATTTTTTCGTACGGCTACGGCAATGCGAATCCCCCGGCGGCGCCTTGGCCAACAAATATCCGGCAGGTAAATATCCTGCTGATCGTGCAATCCGCGGAACCTGATCCGCAAACGCGGCAATTTCGCACGATTACTCTAACCGGCCAGGCAGTGCGCTTTAATTAACCGACCAGGACGTAAGTGAACGCCATGAAGAGAAAGACCAGACGCCGGGCCGATGCGCAAAGGGGTATGGCTTTGGTTATCGCCATTTTCTCGTTGTTGCTAATCAGCGTCGTGGCCACCGCCTTGATCATAACCTCCGGGACGCAATCCGCCATCAAGTCCAATTATCGGTCGGCAACGCAAGCGTTCTACGATGCCAAGGCCGGCCTGGAAGAAGCGCGCGGACGCATGTGGCCGCTCAATCCGGATTCCGCGGCGGATTCCTCCGCGATTATCAATTGCATTCTCCCCGGCGGGGCGCCCATGGCCGTGGGACAAGCTTGCTACATCATCAATCCCGCTGGTAGCGAAACGGTGGATCCCCGGGATCCGGCAAACACTTACGCTGACTTGGAGTACCAGCAAGAATGGGGAACCAGCGTCACCGCAAGCGCACCATTAATACCTTCTACGTCCGCGGCTAGCGGTCTCAACGGACCGCTTTTCAAATGGGTTCGCATCACGCCACGCACCGAACAGTCCGCGAAAATCGACGTCAACGGCAACGGTACCCTGGACAACACACCGCTCTTTTTTGACGGCCAGAATATGAACACCACCGGCTCTGGCGCCCAGGTTCTTACTGTCACCTCGCTTGCCGTCACTCCTTCCAACAGCCGCCGCATGGTTCAATACGCCGTTGCTGCCTCGCCGTTCACCGCCGCTTTGCCGATTTTTCCATCGGCACTCACGCTGGACGGCAACGGGGTTACCTTCAACGGCCAAACCGGCCCGGGGGGTGGGGCGAACGGTACTTTTCAGATTGTCGGGACGGACATGGACGCGCCCGCTGGTACCTCATCCGGGGTTCCAGCAATCGGATATACAAATTCCGGTGACGGTGCTGGCGTTACATCCGCAGCCGTGCCGTCTACTAATTACATAAGCCCGGTGGGGGTCCCCAATATAAGTTTTCTGCCTCCATGGTCAACGACGGCGCAGAATGGCATTCGGCCCCTACTTCAGACCCCCAGCGGCCTTGATAGCCTCGTTCAAAGCATCACGCAGAACGCCGATCTCGTGCTCAAACCGGCCCCGGGCACTGCCGCGAGCCAGGTAGACTTGCCCTCCAATATGTCCGCGCTAAATCCCATGGTGGTTGTCGTCGATGGCGATTTTAATCTGCATGGGAGCGGCACTGGTTACGGTCTTCTTCTGGTAACCGGAACCCTGGACTACAATCCCGACGCATATTGGGACGGTGTCATCCTGGTGATTGGAAAGGGTGTATTCACCTCCAACCGCAGGGGCGTGGGCATAATTGAAGGGGCAGTTTTCGTCGCGCAAACGCGCGATTCGTCTGGCAATTTATTGCCCGACCCCAATTTAGGGCACAGTTCTTTCTCCCAAACGGGCGGGGGGAACGGAATTCGTTATAGCAGTAGTTGGGTGAGGACCGCGCAGTCTCTCATTCCTTATCAGGTGCTCTCGTTTAAAGAAATTGCGCAAGCCACTCCGTAAGCTGGACCAGCCTCGTTAGTTCTTCCTTGCCTCGAATTTGTGTGATACCAATCCCGGTGCGCACCGTGCGTAGCAGGCAGAGTGCTAATGCAAGCGAGGAAACTCCATTGCCACACTTTTTTCGGGCCGCGTCGCAGGCCAACCAACTTGGATCGAGCGCCTATAAGAAATCTTGGCTTGCGAATATTATGGCAGTTACCGTTCTTCTGCTACTGCTGACCGCGATGGTCGTAAGCTCTCAGCAAAGTGTCGCTTCCAAGGATTCCGGCGAAGACTGGCCCTACTATGGGCACGACGCGGGCGGCATGCGCTATTCTCCGCTCGCGCAAATCAACCGCGAGAACGTGTTCAAGTTGAAGGTCGCCTGGACCTTTCACACCGGCGACATTTCGGAGGGCAAGGGCGGCCGCACACGAAGCGGATTCGAGAGCACGCCGCTCCTGGTCGACGCTACCCTATATCTGACCACGCCGTTCAATCGCGTGATTGCGCTCGACCCGCAATCCGGAACGCAACGTTGGGCGTATGACCCAAAGATTGAGCTGGGGGGCGATTATGGCGACGGATTGGTCAACCGTGGCGTGGCTGCGTGGCTCGATTCCGCGCGCGCAAACGGGCAACCCTGCCGTCGCAGGCTATTTGAGGCCTTGCAAGATGTTCGATTGATCGCCGTCGATGCGGTGAACGGCGCGCCTTGCGCGGACTTTGGCCAAGGCGGCCAGGTGAATCTGCGCGACGTTTCCGGTTACCACGCCGGCTGGTACCACATGACTTCGCCGCCGGCGGTGATTGACGACCTGGTAGTGGTCGGCTCCGCTATTGATGACAATCATCGCGTGGATATGACCCGTGGGGTAGTCCGCGCCTATGACGCCCGCACCGGAGCCCTGCGCTGGAGTTGGGATCCGATTGCGCCGGATCAAGCGCAGACGGCCAATGCAAAACTTTTTCGCAGCGGCGCCGGCAATGCGTGGTCGATCATGGCCGTCGATCCCGAACGACATTTAATTTTTGTTCCCACCGGAAGCGCCAGTCCCGATTACTACGGAGGTTTGCGTCCTGGCGACGATAAATGGGCCAACTCGGTGGTTGCCCTTCGCGCTCAAACCGGCGAATTCGTGTGGGGATTCCAGTTGGTACATCACGATCTCTGGGATTTTGACAGCGCATCGCCGCCGTTACTCACTACCCTTCGCCATGATGGGCAGGATGTGCCGGTGGTGATCCAAGGTAACAAATCAGGCATGCTGTATGTGCTGAATCGCGACACCGGCAAGCCGGTATTTCCTATCGAGGAACGCGCGGTTCCGCGAAGTGATGTCCCCGGCGAAACGGCATCGCCGACGCAGCCCTTTCCCCTCGCCCCGCCGCCGCTGGCCGCGCATGCGCTGTCCGCCGATCAAGCCTGGGGGCCAACCCCTGAAGATCGCGAGGCCTGCCGCAAGACAATCGCCGGGCTGCGCAACGAGGGCATCTTCACGCCTCCCAGTCTGAAGGGAACGCTGATGGTGCCGGGCAACGTCGGTGGCATGACCTGGAGCGGCTATGCGTTTGACCCGCAACACGGTTTGCTGGTGACCAATAGCAACAATCTCGTCGCCGGCGCCCGCCTGATTCCCCGCGCCGCCTACGACCGGCGCGGCTCGCACACCGAAGACGGCGATTACGGCGATCAGAGCGGAACGCCCTACGGCTTGTTCCGCCGCTTTCTGCAATCGCCTTCGGATTTGCCGTGCAGCGCGCCGCCCTGGGGCCTGCTCATCGCCGTCGATATGAATGAGGGGAAGATTCGCTGGCAAGTGCCGCTGGGCTCGATGCAAGATTTTGGCGGGCCCCACGCGCAACACATTCCGCCGGGCTCGATCAGCCTGGGCGGTCCCATGATGACTGCGGGAGGCGTCGTGTTCATCGCCGGTACCACGGATTCCTACCTTCGCGCCTTCGACATAGAAACTGGCAAAGAGCTTTGGAAGGCCCAGCTTCCGGCCGCCGGTAATGCCACGCCGATGACCTACCGGGGGCCCAACGGGAAACAATATGTGGTGATCGCCGCGGGAGGGCACTCGAAAATTAGCGAAGAAAAACAAGGCGATGCGCTGGTTGCGTTCGCTCTGCCGTAGCGCGACGCGTGGCCGGCGCAATCATTCATAGCGCAGCGCCATGCAGGCGCTGGCACTCGAACCTGTTCTTCTTCCCAGTCCTCGCGAGAAGAAACCGTTTCTGCCTATCCCGGTTCGCCCTTAGAGCCGGCGCTAATCCATGTGATGGTGCATGGCGAATTCTTTGTCCAGCGAATCCTCGTAGGGATAGACGTGCACCATCCATCCAAAGATGGAAGGCCGAAACCGGCCGCCGGCCGCATCGCAGGCCTCTTGGGTGGCGATCGTTCCCTTCAATCCGAACTTGCTCCAGTCCGCGTTGCGCAGTTGCGCGCGCGGCGGCATGCACAGATTGGTGTGCAGATGCCACATGGCCACGCTCAACGGCACACGCGCGTTGAGCTGTTCCTCGCTGGCCCGCTTGGGCATGGTGTACATGGCGCCCACCAGTTCATATCCGCCGGAAGTCTTGCGATACAGCAGTGACGTGGGCCGCGCCGGGTCAAACGTCAAAGCTTCCAGAAACCCGTTGCGATAGCTGGTGAAGTGATATTCCGGTTGCGGAACGTTCGGCAGGAAAATCTTGAATCCGTCGTTCAGCGCCACGTGATAGTCGCGGTATTTCTCGATGCCGGTTCGCAGTTGCGCCACAATCTGCTTGGCGCGCTCGACGTCTTCGGGTGACTGCTCGCGCATGGTGGTCATGGTCATGTGCCGGCTGTGCGCGTCGTCATGACCGGGCGTCATGTCATGAACCGCTGCCTTCTCATTGGCCTGCTCATCGCCCATGTCCATGCCCGGCATACCGTTGTGCGCAACATCCGGCGGCTGCGCATCTTGCGGCAGCGCTTGCTGTACGGGCGACCGGTGTGCCGGCAAAGCCGCCAACAGAATTGTGAAGATAAAGAGCGCGCCCACCAGCATGCCGGCTTTGGCCGCGATTTGGACCAGCGTTCCCCGTGCTGACATCGAAGTTCTCCCGCACTTGATAATACGTAAACGCCAAAGAAAAGATTTCGCGCTTTGGCGTTCCGTTGCTCCGGCAATACTGTACAAATGGACAGGCGCTCACCTCACGCACCGGCCCCCACTCGCTTCCGTGGCGAAAGCGTTGCCGCGCCCGGCCGCATGCTAAAATCGCTGCGTGAAAAAACGCACCATTCAACCGGCCAGGCAGCTCTCCGGCGGCGTCGAGCCTCCCGGCGACAAGTCCATCTCCCATCGCTACGCCATGATCGCCGCTCTCGCCGAGGGTGCCAGCGAGCTGCGCCATTTTGCCGCGGCGGCGGATTGCCACAGCACGCTCGATTGCATTAAGGGGCTGGGCGCCGAGGTCCGCATCGAAAAAGACGTGGTGCGCATCACGGGACACGGCCTGCGCGGACTAAAAAGCTCGCGCCGCGCGCTGGACGCCGGAAATTCCGGAACGACCATGCGCCTGCTCGCCGGCATCCTGGCGGGCCAGGAATTTCCCTCGCAATTGACCGGCGACGCCTCGTTGCGCAAGCGTCCCATGAAGCGCGTGGTGGGGCCGCTGCGTCAGATGGGCGCGGACATCCGCGCGCGCGACGACAATTTCGCGCCACTCGACATCCGCGGTGGCCGCCTTCACGCTATTGATTTCGACATGCCGGTGGCCAGCGCCCAGGTAAAGTCCGCCGTCCTGCTCGCGGGATTATTCGCCGAGGGAGAAACCGTGGTCACCGAACCCGCCCGGACGCGCGATCACACCGAACTGGCCCTCGAGGAATTCGGCGCCCCACTGGAAAAAGCTGGCAAGAGCATCCGCATACGCGGCCGCGAAAATGGAAATGGCGATATGCAATTGCATCCGCGCTCGCTGGAAATCCCTGGCGACCTCTCCTCCGCCGTTTTCTTCATCGCCGCCGCGTCGCTCTTTCCGGACTCCAACCTGCTCCTTCACAACGTTGGTCTCAATCCCACGCGCACGGCCATTCTCGACGTTTTCGCCTCCATGGGCGCCGCGCTTCAGATGCTCTCGGTGCGCAGCGCCCACGGAGAAATTGTGGGCGATTTGGCGGTGAAAGGCGCGTCGCTGAAGGGTGGCGTGATCGAAGGCGGTCAGATACCGCTGGTGATCGACGAACTCCCCATGCTTGCCGCGCTTGGCCCCTACACTGAGCAGGGAATTGAAATCCGCGACGCCGCGGAGTTGCGCGTGAAGGAAAGCGACCGCATTGCCGCGCTCGCCGAAAATTTGCGCCGCATGGGCGCCACCGTCGAGGAACGCCCGGACGGCTTGCGCGTCGCAGGCCGGGCCTCCGGAAAATTGCGCGGCGCGGAAATTGAACCGCACGGCGACCACCGCATCGCCATGGCCTTTGCCGTAGCCGCCCTCGGCGCCAATGGTCCCACCATCATCCGCGACGCCAACTGCGCCGGCGTCTCCTACCCAAACTTTTTTGAAGACCTGGACCGCGTAACCGAGCGATAAAGGAGCCCCTACCGTAGGGGCGCAGCATGGCTGCGCACAATGCCGCAAGGTTTTTGCGCCTAGCTGGTTTTGTGAATGGAAATTGAGCCGTAGCTGGTCTTCAGCGTGATCTTCGGGCCGCGCCCGCGCCCGTATTTTCCTTCCAGATGCGAGTCGCCCGATTCCGACGAGGTTTTTTTCAACGTGTCGGATTCAAATTCCGAATCGATATCCCCGGAGTGGCAGTCCGCTAAAATCTCAAAGCTCGACGATTCTGGCAGCGACAACGTAATGGGCGCCGAAACGTTGGTAATCTCGAGGTCCTCTTTCGGCGGGGAAGAGAAGCGCACCTGGATATTGCCGTTGCGGTCGTCGATCTTCACCTGGCCACCGGCGTTCTCGATGGTGATATCTTCATCCCGCGTCCGCACAATCAGGTTGCCGGGCGCATCCACCACGTCCAGGCTGCCCGACCCCGCTTCCATGTGACCGGAGAGCTGCGTCAGCGTCAAATCCGTCCGGTGCGATACGAAGCGCACGCCTTTGCTCACTTTGTCGGCGCGCACGGGGCCCACAAATTCGCCGTTAACGGTCAAGCTCCCGCTGACGTTGACTACCTCCACGCTTCCGCCATGCCCGGAAATCTTCACGTCGCCCTTGGTGTCCGATACATTCGCGTCGCCGCTGCGCATGTCGATGCTGACGTCCCCGCCGGTCCCGCGCACTTCAATATCTCCGGTTCCGTTGTCGACGCTGACCTGCGAGGCCATATCCGAGATATTGACGTCGCCCTTGTCGTTATGCACTGTCAGCAAAGCCTTTTTGGGGACGGCGATATCCATATCTACGCTGACGCGCGAGCCACCGCCTGCCGCGCCGGTCGGTCGCACTTCAAATCCGTCGCCATTCTGCACGATCTCCGCGGACACCCGTTCGCTGAGCCGTTTTGCGGCGTTTTCGCTCCAGCTCTTTACGTTGACTTTCCCGGCCACGCGAATCTCCGGCGTGTCCGAGGCCCGAACGGTGATGTCGCCCCTCCCGCCGCGCACCGCCACGCGCGCATTTGCCGGCACCGCCTCCGGCGCTACATCGATATTGTTGGCGTAGGCTTCCCCGGGGAGATCGATCTCGAGTCCGGGCAGGCGTCGCCTGGCTTGGTCGACCCCAAGGACGACGCCTACTAGCGCCAGCAACCCGAAAACCAGAACGACTTCGCCCGCGGTTATGCGCGAGGCACCCGGTTGCGACCCTCGCGCGCCCGCGGTTCGCTCATAAATCTTGATGGCGCCCCAAAAAATCAGGATCAACGGCCACCAGTGCAGAATGACTCTGCTGAGTTCAAAACCACGGTAATTGTGGAGCAAGAGCAGCAGGCCGATGAAGATCAGCAACAATCCGCTGAAGACGCTGCTTCCGCGAGGGCGAAGGCTGGCCATGTAAATCTATTGCCCCTGGCCCGGCAGGGGATTCTGTCCCGGGCCGGGTGCGGCCGGAGGCGGCGGCATAGTTGAATCAAAATGGCCGGTCATGGGCACCATCGAAGAGGCCAGCAGGATGGCCCCGATCACGATCAGGATGAACGGATACGTGTTGGAGAAATCGAAAAACTCGCCGCGGATTTCGTGCAGCAGGAACAGCATCCCGACGGTAATGAGCACTGCCGGACCCATCAGTCCGCGAATGGTACAGCGTGGGCATCGGCAGCGCATTCCGTTAGGCATACCTTTTCTTAGCGGCCCCCCAGCCGGTTCCGAAACATCAGCATACCCACGATAATCAGCAGAATGGGCCAGAACTGCTGAATTCTCCACCATGGGAACCAATCGAAATTGTGCAGCAGCAGCAAGATTCCGATCCCGATAATCAGCAGCGGGCCCACCGGCTTTCCTTTGCTGAAATTTTCCAGCGGATCATCCAGGCGCTGCCCAGCCAGCCGCGCTTTCGCCGTGCGATAGGCGTCCACCGGCATATAAATCCATAGCGCGGAGAGGCAGATCCACAATGCGGCTTCCGCTCCGCCGCCCACGGCTCCATCTACACCGAGGATGAACAGGAAAAGAAAAATCGCCAGGTGGATGACGCCCTTGCCGAACTGTTCGTTATAGAACGCGCCGAGACCCGGCAGAAATCCCAGGAAAAACGCCAGCAGCGGGCTCGGTCCGACGCCCGGTCCAAAGGCTGGAGCAGGCGCTGGCGGCATATTCGGCGCACCCGCAACGGTGCTCTGGGCGAACCCGGGCGTGGGCGGCAGTCCCATCACATTCGCCAGGCAATCCTCGCAATACAGCACGTCGCGAACCGGCCGCACGCACACCGCGCACATCGCTTTGCCGCAATTCCGGCAATATCCTACGGCGTCCGCATCGGGATGCACCGCACACTTCATAGTACACTCCTCGAAATCATAGTCCGCCGAGCCCGCCGCAGACTGCCGGCAACTCCATGGCCAACACTTCCACCTGCCGCGCCAGATCATTGGCGCGATTCTGCTGCCGCGGGGTGGCGGGTTTCGAGCCATCGCTGCGGCCAGGTTGTTTCTGCGGGGACGATTCGGGAACGGTGCTTTCCGGGTTTGCGCGCAGATCGTTCTCTTCGCGCAAACGCGATTGGATTTCGTTTACCACCCGCAGATCGTTCACAAATTTCGCGCTGTGCGCGTACGCCAAATGCGCCGAACGGTCCGCGTTACGATAAATCGTTGCCGGCTGCAGGTCCGCTAGTTTCGGATGCCGCCAATTAAATCCCGATGCGGTTGCAAAAATGATCAGCGTGGCCGCCACGGACAGCGCGCCATAGGCCAATCGAATCGATGCGATTCCGCGCACCCATCCGAAAATCGCCCGCCACCCGGCCAACGTTTCGCGCGGCCCTAAAGTCTTGTCCAAAATCGAGTACACCAGCCGCGGCGGCTCCTCGATCGCTTCCATTCCATGCAAGCCGCTCACTAAGCTCGACACGCTGGCCACCAGCGGCGCGCACCGCGGGCACACGTGTACATGCCCGGTAAATTCCGCAAGCTCAGCCGGGTGCAGCAACCCGTCCAGATAGTCGCTAAGCCGCGCTTCGATTTGTTCGCAACTCCAGCTCATTCCGCTCTCCACATCTTTACCCAGAACCAGCTCTTGCCCGCTTCACGACGGCCGCACTCCCATCTGCTGCAAAATGCGTGCCAGTTCGATCCGTCCCCGGTTAATCCTTGATTTTACCGTGCCTTCGGGCACCGACAGTACCCGTTGTATCTCACCGTATTCCAATTGTTGCAAGTCCCGCAAAATCACCGCTTCCCGCAATTCCGGCGATAGCTTGGTCAACGCCGTTTGTACTTGCCCGCTCAACTCGCCCAGCAGCGCCAGTTCGTCCGGGCGCCGCGCCGTGGAGGCCTTGTTTTCCACCACCGGCATGGCGTCGTCCAATGAATCGGTGAGGCGGTCCCGCTTGGTTCGCCGGTAGTGGTCGATCAGCAGGTTGCGGGTCACGCTGGTCACCCAAGTGGCAAACCCTCCGTGCGCCGACCGATAACTCACTAGCGTGCGATAGACCCGCAGGAAAACGTCCTGCGAAAGGTCCTCGGCTTCCGTGCCATTGCCCGTGAACCTATAGCAGATATTGAAGATCCGGCGCGAATGGCGGCGCACAAGCTCCTCCCAGGCCGAACCGTCGCCCTGCAGGCATTGCTGGACCAGTTGGGCATCCTGCTCCAACGTCTCATCAGCCTCGAATCCTGGTGCGGTGACATGCGCGGCCACCCCCGGTCAATTTCTTGTAAACCGTGAGCAGCCGGTCTCGGCCTGCCATAGTATGGAACGAAAAGTGCCTCTCAAATGTTCCCCGAGGCACCCAACCCCGTGGCCGGAGCAATCCGCCGCATCTTACTCATCCGTAGGGAGAAACACAACGATGTGCGCGTGGAGCAGGGTCAGTTTCCGATCACGCGACGAATCGGGACTTAGCCTGAGAAACGGTCAGCCCATCAAGAGGATTGCGAGGGAGCATTGGAACGAAGTGTGAATTTTGGACGTTTGGTCTCCGAGCGATACCACGTCCCACAACGTAAGAATCCAGCCCCGAAATTCCACACAGAATGCAAACCGGCGGGCACGGCGAGGGCGTTCCTGCAATAAAAAAGAGGGCCTCCGAAAAGGGCCCCCTTTCTTTGTCAGACGCTAGCCGTTCATTTGTTATCTTTGTGGGCCTGTTGATTCCCACTGTGCAACTTGCCGCTGACCGAGAGCACTACCGTCCCATGCGAGTCTTTGATGACGATGGTGGCCTTATCGTTCGTACCAGGCTCACCAGCATCGGTGAACGTCCAATGTGCGGTTGCGCCAAGGGTACCGTCGAAAAGTCCGGTGCCAAAGCCGACGTAGGTGTTAAAGATGTTTGTCGGGTGACCGGCATCAATCGTGGAGTCCTTGAAACAGAATGCCGAAACGAGTGTTTCAAGGTGGAAACGGTGTCCAGCCCAATTAATTTCAAGGCGGTTGGGTACATCTTCCGTGTCGCAGTGCAGTTCAAATCCGTGCGTTACGCGGGTGCCGTCGGTCTCGAACACGCTACCACCACCGGTCATGCGTCCATCGAGTCCGCAGGACAATGGGGCCGCACTTGATCCGTTAATGATGATGGGAACCGTGGAGCCGGAGGATGTCAGCACTGCCGAGCCCGTCAGGGTGAAGTCGGCGGCCAGTGGGGCGCCCGGCCAGGTGCCTGAAGTCGTTTCCGTGGCTGTGGAGCCGTTGGCCGAAAAATTGATAGTGCCCGGGACCGTTATCGGCGGTCCAGAAGTGGGCATCAGGGTGAAGGTGAACTTGATTGTGTATGAGGTTCCTGAGTTTAGCTGTACCGCATCCACGGTCAGCGAAAAACCACTACAATTAGCCGTGGCCGTCGCTCCGGTTAGGTGGTTCGCGAGGGCGGGGTGCGCGAACACCAGCAAACACAGCACGAATCCACAAACTGTCACTACTCTTTTCATCTGGGCTTCTCCCTTTTGACGTAGGACGGATGAGGCGGGGACGTACCCATTCTGTTCTCTAATCCGTGCGGCTCAATACATACAATCCCGGAGATTTTCGCCTTCGTATACCGATGTTGCAGCCCAGAGACGCGGCTGCAGGCAGTCGCAGATCTTGTTGGTGTCGATACGATCGTTCTGCCTTTTCGCCGCCTCGATGGCTCGCAGCATCAGCGATGCGCTACCTTCAGCGCCCTGGCGTGCGGTTGCAAGTGATCGTAGATCCAGCCGGTAAAAACAGTGGCTTCCATTGCCGCAGTCCACGGCGGCGGCAGTGGTTTGATCCAAGGGTCCAGGTTAAAGCGCGTGGCCGCGATGGCGCCTTCGGCGTGAATCGTGCCACTGCCATCTTTCACGCAGTAGCTAATCGTCCTCTTGTAAACATCCAGGGAGAGACTCTGTAAACGAGGATTGCAGCGCTGAGGCCGTTCCGGTCCGTACCCGGTTTGGTCGGGAACGGCCGCGCCGGGACACGGTGGGCTACCTTTCAACCGCCAACGCATGGGTGCCCTGTTTGCGGGTGGCGTTCCGGTGGGCCTGCTCGCCAGCCGCCGTGTTTTCCCCTTGTCAAACTAGGAGAGCATTTGTTAGACTCCTAGCTAGACTAGGAGGCCATGACACTGTGGGCAAAACCGCGGAACTACTCCCGGGCACACTCGATATGCTGATTCTCAAAGCGGTGTCCTTGAAACCGCTGCATGGATAC
>Ga0070730_10002854_pt1 | contig 15660 bp, 13 predicted proteins | sample Coa_R1_3_FD_66447 | JGI IMG/M metagenome (GOLD analysis project Ga0070730, IMG submission 66447) | Surface soil microbial communities from Centralia Pennsylvania, which are recovering from an underground coalmine fire - Coalmine... | ecosystem: Environmental > Terrestrial > Soil > Unclassified ...
TGATGGAGGGGACTCCAGCGGTGGAGCTGATGGACGATCTAGCCCGCCGGCCCGATGAACCGCTCGTCAGGGGACAGGCGGCCAACGGGTTCGACCGCACCATACTCGACACCGTTCTTCGTATGGCAGGCGTCGATAGCCTCGTGCTTGTCGGCATCGCCACTGACGTCGCAATCGAATCCACCGCACGCGCTGCATCCGACCTGGGATATCGGACGATCGTCGTCGCCGACGCCTGCACCGCCGATAGCGATGAGAGCCACGCCCGTTCGCTCGACGTGCTCCAAAAGTGGTTCGCCGAGACACCCACCACCGACGAGGTCCTGAGTGCCCTCGGACGGGAAGAATCGGCGGCGCGGCCACTTCGACGGACCGCGTGACGAAGTCGATCGAGACGTTCTTCCCGACCGAATAGCGCCTTCGCTGCACAATCGCTGCGGGCGCAGCAGAAAAGTAAGAGTGATTCAACCTACAGCTTCGAGCACAGGAGGATTTCATGCCATTCAAAGAGAACTACTTCGATACTTATCGCAACCTAAAGCTGACCCGAGATAATAAGGGTGTGCTGGTTGCTGAGTTCCACATCAACGGTGGGCCGTTCATTATGTCCGCGCCAGCTCACACGGAATTAGTCGAGGCCTTCTACCGCATTTCGCAAGATCGCGCCAACCAGATCGTGATCCTCACGGGCGCAGGTGGGGAGTTCATTACCGATGTCGATTGGTCCTCTTTCGGGGATGTCGCCGATCCCGGGGTTTGGAGCCAGGTTCACGACGAAGGCGTTCAGGTTTTGGAAAACATAGCCAACATACGCGTGCCGGTCATCGCGGCCATCGAGGGACGCGCCCATGTGCATTCCGATTACGCGCTGCTTGCCAGTGTAATTGTGGCGGCGGATGGCGCGACCTTCCAGGATGTGGCCCACTTCTCCGCGGGCGTTGCACCCGGTGATGGAATCTTTACCACCTGGAGTTATCGCGCGGGAGCGGGACGAGCGGAGGCCTTCCTGCTGAACCCTCAACCGCTGCCGGCGCATACCGCACACGAATGGGGAGTGGTAGCCGAAGTTGTGCCGAACGGCAAGGCGCTCACCCGGGCGCGGGAATTGGCCGAGTTGTACCTGAAGGCCCCGGAAGTGACACGCCGCAACACCCGCATCCACTTCATCCAACCGTTGAAGGAGCGCATCGTGCGGGAAGTTGGCTACGGATTGTCGCTCGAAGGAGCGTCGTCGTCCGACCTCGTCAAATCAATGCGAGCCAGGAGTGAATCTGTTGTTCGAAAAGAAAAAGTCGCATGAACCGCATGGAGAGCACGCCAGCCGCTCACCTGGTTTAAGATGACGCAGCCGGGTAGCCATCTTGAACGATCTTTGCGTGCGCCATTCCACTGAGGGTACCCTTCGCTCTTATCGAAGGGCACCCATTATGTTCGTAACGCCTGCAAGATCAAAAGCCGCTATGACCGATACACTCCTGGCCAGCTAAGGTCCCACGATAATATCCACGCTCGATTTATGCAGCACCTGGAACGTGCCCGTACTCAGGTCTTCCACAATGAGCCGATGAGCTCCAGAGGCCAGCGTAAACGTCTGGTTCACGGAAGAGCCATTGACCACGGCAAGTTTCTGCCCCGTGGTATCGTCCCAAACCTGTAACTGCGCGATCTGCGCAGATGACTCATGGGCCGTGGCGGTTACCAGCACCTGTTGTCCGGTAGCTGCATTTTGCGTGGGACTGGTGATGGTGACTCCGTCCGCGACCACGGTGATATCCACGCTCGATTTATGCAGCACCTGGAACGTGCCCGTACTCAGGTCTTCCACAATCAGCCGATGAGTTCCGGCAGCCAGCGTAAACGTCTGGTTCACAAAAGTGCCATTGACCACGGCAAGTCTCTGCCCCGTGGTGTCGTCCCAAACCTGTAACTGCGCGATCTGGGCAGACGACTCATGGGCCGTGGCGGTTACCAGCACCTGTTGTCCGGTAGCTGCATTTTGCGTGGGACTGGTGATAGTGACTCCGTCCGCAACTACGGTGATATCCACACTCGATTTATGCAGCACCTGGAACGTGCCCGTACTCAGGTCTTCCACAATGAGCCGATGCGCTCCGGCAGCCAGCGTAAACGTCTGGTTCACAAAAGTGCCATTGACCACGGCAAGTCTCTGCCCCGTGGTATCGTCCCATACCTGTAACTGCGCGATCTGCGCAGAGGGCTCGCTGGCCGTCGCCGTAACCAGCACCTGCGTTCCGGTAGCTGCATTTTGCGCGGGCGAACTGATGTTGACGCCGCCTGCACTCGAAGAAAAGAAATCGTTCATGGCGCTCACGTTGGCTGATTGACCAGGGTCCGAGGCAATTCCCAGAGCGTCCAGTAAGGTCCGGAGTGTGTTTTCGTGCTTGTAGGGCACGGTGGAAACCGTGCGGGGCGTTACCTGGGGACCGATGACCGCTGTATAAATCCGTCCGGCGATGTCAGCGTCTCCGTTGTCAAAGGTAACAATCAGAAGTCCGTCGCCACCGGGCTGGAAAAATGGCTTCTGTAGTACGGGGCCCATATTTGCGCTTAAGAAAGCATCGGCCTGGGCAGGGGTGCCATCATGAGCATCGTGCAGGCCGTCTGGAATAATAAGGGAAAATTCAGGCAGTGTGCCATTGGCCAAATCCACCGCAAACTGCGAGAAGTCCACAATCCTGGCTTGTGAACCATTCGCATTGCTCAGGATCTCGCTGTACCAGGTCGCGGGATTATGGCGACGGTAGTATTCAGTGCCGTTCGCCAGGTCAGGGGTCGTGACCGTCCCTCCGGCCGCGGCATAGGACTGGGCATAGACTTTCCATGAAATCCCGCTGCGGTTCATCTCCCGGAAAAGATTGTCATCCGTAATGGGACTGGCGCATGAGTCGCCGCTGCAGCCGAAATCGTGCGTGCCGGCCGGCAACGTGCAATTCACGCTGGAGTGACAGCTGCCCGACATCAGCCACAGATAATCCATGAGCGACCCGCTGGTGTCCGAGGTGTAGTTACTGGCAATACCGTTCGCATTGCCTTGCGCCGTAAGCCACGGCATGTTCGCCAGCGTTGTGTTGAAGCTGGTGTTCTCTTCAATTACCAGTACAACATGAGATGAGTGCGGGACCTGGGCCTCCACGGAGAGCGCCAGGAACAATCCGAAAACGAAAATTACCGCAAGACTAAAGCGAAAGAGGACTGGAAAGGTTTGAGTGTGTTTCATTCCGACACTATCCGCCCGAATGGCCCGGATGCGCATGGGCAGACTACCTTAGAAGCACACGCAAAGAGCCCGAATAGAGTAACGCTACTTCCGATTTTGATTATATGTGCGGGGATTCCATTGCAGTTCCTGTAGCTATGCATCAAAGCTGAGAATGCCTTAAAGCCCAGGCACAGACCAATTTGAAACCTTGTTGCGGAACACTTCGCTGGTATCACTCGTCTGCGTCAATCAGCGGCAACCCGGTTTTCCTAAACTTCGAATTTAATCTGCGGCCATCCGCGTAAATCCGCGGTACCCCGACCCAGCCGTTCCCACCATGTCGCCGACCGGGAGACAAACAACATTTACCACATCAACGACTCCATCATGGGAGTGTCAAGTGATTTGCTGTCAGGCATTTGAAGTGATGACCTGCCGAAAATTTCATGCGAATGCGGAAGGAAATTTTAGAGATGCAGTTTATAATTCAGAGCTGCTACCCACAAAAAGCCCACTTTTACGTTTACGGAGATAAAGGACTATGCCTGTTCACATCCCGGACTCATACAGTCGCCTGTGGAAAAAAGTTTGCCATCTGTTCATCTGTGGCCTTGCTGCTGTGTGCTTTGTTTCTGCCCAGACGCCTTTACAAAACTCCCCGGCAGCGACATCCCCCCATTCAGCACGCATTGTTCCGTTTCAGGAACCGGGATCAGTGACATCGTCGAACCAAACATTTGCAATTCCCGGGGCCCACGTAGTCTATTTCGGCGGGCCAGTTGTTTCCAATGTCCATGTGGTGCAGGTCCTGTATGGCACGGGCTCTTATGTTCCCAATGTCAGCTCCACCGCGGCACCCAGCGTTGCCACATTTTCAACACTGATTACCGGAGCAAATCCGTACATGGATGTGCTCAGCGAATATGGAACAGCAGGCGTTACTGCCGCGGACGGAACTCCTGGGACCAGCCAAACGATTGGACAAGGGGGATTTGACGGACAATTCACCATAACTCCGTCAGCCAACAATAATGGACCAACCATTACGGATGCTCAAGTTCAGGCAGAGCTTCTCAGCCAGGTCACTGCAGGCAATCTGCCTCCTCCCGTGGTTGATGCACAAGGCAACGTGAATACCATATATATGATCTTTTTCCCGCCCGGGAAAACAATTGTTCTGGGGAATCAGTCCAGTTGTGTCAAAGGCGGATTTTGCGGTTATCACTCAAACACGTCTGGCCAGTTTTCCGGGAAAAACCTGCTGTACAGCGTACTGCCGGATGTACAGGCGCCGAGCGCATGCAGTACTGGTTGCGGCGGCGGCGGGAATCCATTTGACACCGTCACCAATGTAATGAGCCATGAACTGGCTGAAGCCATTACCGATCCCGATGTCGGTACTGCAACGTCCTTGGCTCGTCCGCTCGCCTGGATGGACAGCGCAAATGGAGAAATTGGTGATATATGCGTCGGCCAGCAGGCAACTCTTTTTGGTAACGGAAATGTGTATAACGTACAGACAATATTTTCCAACTTTCAAAATGACTGTGTTGCCGGGCCGCCAGACTTTCAAATTCTGGGTGGATCCAATGCACAACCCGGGCAAAGTTTTGATCTGCCAGTGACTGCCCAGAGTGCTTCCGGACAAACCATAAAAACTTATACAGGCACAGTCCATTTTACGAGCAGCGACCTGGCTGCCGTGCTGCCGGCAGACTATACATTTACCACGGCTGATGCGGGATTCCACAATTTTGTGGTTTCCCTGAACACCCCTGGAACACAAACGATCACCGCTACTGATACCGCGTTTCCTCTACTTACCGGTCGCGGGTCATATACCACCGCCGCGGCTGGACTGGCCACTCACTTCAGCATCGCGGAACCCGGTAATGCCACGCTGGGTGTTCCCATATCTGTGGTAGTAGCAGCCAGGGACAGGGACAACAATATTGTCGCCAACTACACCGGCACGATTCACTTTACGACCACTGATACGGCTGCGACCTTGCCTGCGGATTCAACTCTTCCCAATGGAAGCGTGACTTTTTCCGTTACCTTTAACACTGCAGGCAGCCAAAACCTCTTTGTTATGGATACCACAAACCAAACGCTTTTCGGTGTGGGCGGCGGTTCCTTAGCCGCTGCTCCTCCCGCCAATCCGACCACTACAACCGTCATCAGCAGCCTGAATACCTCCACATTTGGCCAAACTGTAACCTATGCGGCAACAGTGAAACAGGGAACAACTCCGGTTACAACGGGGATGGTTTCCATAAGCGGTGATGGTTTGCCGATCTCATTCGCAAATGTGGATACGAACGGCCAGGCCCAGTTCACGGCAAAGTTAAACGGCGGTCAGCATATAATTTTCGCTGACTACACCGGAGGTGGCTCAGCAGCTCCTCCCAGCAGTTCTGCTCCTCTGTCCACAACCGTGAATCCAGCCCCAGTCAGCATGAGTACGAGTTCCTCGCTTTCACCCTCCACACTTGGCAGCAAAATAATACTGAGAGCAACGCTCTCAGCAGCGGGGAGTACTCCCGATGGCGGATTCGTTACGTTTACAGACAACGGCTCTCCCCTGGATGTGGATTCCGTCAATCTCGGAGGGACTGGCTTCAGCGATACTTCTCTTACAGTAGGTTCTCATACCATTACCGCCAGTTATTCAGGCACCAATAATTTTATGGCGGCTTCAGCGGCGCCTTTTGTACAAACAGTAAACCCCGCGCCTCTGCCGGATTACTCCGTTCAACCCGACAGGAACTCAGCCACAATTATGGCCGGGCAATCCGCCACTTTTGTTATCACAATGAACTCCACCAACGGATTCAACGGGACGATCGGCTTTAGCTGCAATAATCTGCCTGCGTTGGCTACATGCACTTTCACACCCGCGAACCCGTTTGTGGGGCCGACAACAGGAAATACCGCGACCACTTCTCTCACCATAAAGACTACCGGACCTCATGCCCTGTTGCTTTCTCCCTACCCGCAGCTGCCGGCCGGCTCGGGTACATACACCGGATGGAAGTATTCCGGCATACTCGGCTTTGGCATTCTGCTGATCAGTGCAACTTCGCGAAAACGGCGAAAAGCACTCCTGTTTTTCCCGGCAATTTTCCTGACTGTAGTCCTCACCAGTTGCGGTGGCCATAACAGCACTGCCCCAACCCAGCCCACGCCGGTGACCCCTGCAGGGACTTCAACAGTTGTGGTTTCCGCAAATGCGAAGCCCACTCCCGGAAGTGCAAACCCGGGAAATCCTTCACAACAACTGAATCTCAGCATCACAATCCAGCCATAAACAGAGGTACCCAGTGCCGATCATGGTCTTCACCATGATCGGCGTCTGGACATGCAACGAAGGCCGGTTTATCCTTCGTCGAGAAAAATGGAGGATTTCATGAAGCGCTTTTTTCTGGTTTTTGTCGTTCTTCTCTCCGCCGCCATGCCGGGGCAGCAAACCAAGTCGCCGGTCTCCGATGTTGCGCGCACCATGCTCGCCGGCCGGGAGAAAAACATGATCGCGGCCTTTGAAGAAATGCCGGCAGACAAGTTCGGCTACGCACCCACGCCTGACCAGATGACCTTCGGCCATCTCGCTGGCCACATTGTCTCCGCCAACTACTTCTTCTGCTCCAATGCGGGCAATGTTCCGCAGCCGAAGATGGAGGAGCTGAAGGGAACGGAGGGCAAGGAGAAACTCGTCGCCGCGCTGAAGGCCTCGTTTGAATTCTGCGGCTCGGCGCTCGAAAAAACCGATGACTCCAAAATGAACGACACCATTACCTGGCTCGATGGCAAGCCACGGACGCGGGCCTGGGCCTTTATGGCTTTATCCAGCAGCTGGGCGGACCACTACGGAACGGCGGCCATGTATCTCCGTCTCAACGGACTCGTCCCGCCGACCGCGAAACGCGAAGAGAAGAAATAGTCTTAACGGTGATCGCGCAGGCACGGCGTACCGGCAGGCCGATTCTGGAGTTATGAGTGTAGTAATGGCGATTCCTCGACAGTCACGATGGCTGCTCTGGAAGCACCCAGAGCGCTTTCGTGTAGAACTCCACGGCGGCAAGATTATCCCCGAAATCTGCCGGAGCTTCCGTCGGCATGTGTTTGCCATCCACAAAGTGGTATTGAAGCCCGGGGCCGCCATCCGTAAGGCGCTGCCCCGGTTCGACAAGTTGTCCGGCGAAATAAAACCATCCCCCATATATCCTGAATGAGCCATCTGCCACGCACTCATACACTTCGCCCTCTTTCCTGAAATCAATGCCAATCTGATCAAGAAGCCGGCGGAAATCCTCGGGGTAAACAGTCTCCCTCTGGGCCACGAAGTTTCGGCAGGAAACGCAGCCGCATCTTTCTGCGTCTCCATCTTTTAGCGAAGCGTAAGCCCGCCTGGTTAGCTCAGTATCGAAGCGGACGACCTGGTCTCCTGCTTGAATTTGATCCATAATGCCGTCAATTATCGCCTTTACAGGAATGGGATAGCCAGATCAGCGTGTTTGGCTCTACCACAGCGGATCGACTGGTTGTTCGTTGAATACCGGCGGCGGGCCGCCTGGGTTCAAGAGCTTGACGATACTCAGAAAGGGTTTGGCCTGAGGATCGTAGGTTACGGAGATGCGTCCGCCGTTCCCGGCCTGACCACTCCGGCCATCCTGTCCATTGGAGCCATCGCTCCCGCTGGATCCGTTCGGCGATCCTGTACCACCGGAGCCTCCCCGGCCACCACGGCCTCCCTTGCCTCCTTGTCCACCGGAACCTCCTTCGCTCCGCACCGTGAGTGAGCCTCCCTGGGGATCCAGCAGGTAGAGTTTCAGCTTGCCTTCTGCCTCTACACTCACCTGCAGCAGAGGATGGGCGCCGGATCGCAAGGCCACATGGATTGCAACGGGCGGCCCATCGCTTCCATCGCCGCCTTTCGAGCCATCCTCGCCATTGGTCCCGTTCCCGCCATTGCCGCCCGCGCTGGGATGATCCGGGTCCGTGGAGCCCATCATGCCGTCCGTTCCGTCGATGCCAGCAATACCATCCGAACCAGTGATGCCGCTGCTGCCGAAGTAATTCGCGGTATAGCTGTGGTCGTACCTCAGGGGAACGTCGAGTTCCACATGCAGGTCGGGATGGCTGGGTGCCGTGATGATGATGTGCGGCGGCTTGCCCTCACTCACTCTGGGATCTTCGGGAAGCGCAACGACACCTTTGCCATTCACGGTCGCCACCGTCGCCGTCACCTTCAGGTCCTTCCACAAAATTTTCCCGTGGCCCTCCCCTTCCGTTATAAATACCTTGCCGTCTGGACTGATAAACGTTGCGATCAAAGGCAGCTTCTCGCCCGGCGCGATTCCCGGGCCTTTGGCCTGCTTAGCATCCATCAGTTTGGCTTCCATGGATGTAACGGGGATTTTTTTCAGGTAAACCCTCGTCCCCAGCTTGACCTTCACGGCGGCGCACCCCGTCAGCGCCGGCAGAGAAGCCAGAAGCAGCGGCAAAGACAGGGTGGCAAGCCCCTGTTCCCAGGAAGAAAACGCGAAAAAGAAGATACGTACGAAAACCTGCAACTTCAATCTGGTCATGACTCAACTCCGTGGCGCATTCTGTAAACAACCTGGATGGCTTAAACCCGCAATCAGCTCGCGTGGTAGCGGGACGCGCTCCATTGGCGCATCAAGTGTTGTGAAGATCTTCGGGGTGTTTGTTAAGCCCTCCGGCACAAATGGCGATAAGGCGCGTGATCACCGGCGCGGGCCATGGCGCGGGTTCTTTCCTGCAGTAAGCTAAGTTTGAACCTTTGGCCGCTCTCCTTCGACATAAGAGACAAATGGATAGGGCGAACAAGCCGGACCGAACGCAGGATGAGTGGATCGCACTCCGCTGCCAGGCTGGCGATACGACCGGCTTTGAGGACCTGGTCGCGACAATGGAGCGGCCCCTTCTCTACTACGCCACCAGGATGACTGGAAGCGCGGAAACGGCGCTCGATATCCTGCAGGACGTGTGGGTAAAAGCGTTTCGTGGGATTCAGGGGCTCAGGAATCCCGCTTGCCTGCGCCCATGGCTTTACCGGATCACGCATGGACTCGCCGTAGACCGCATCCGTCAGCACGTCTCCCGGGAAAAAGCGGAGGAAGCCCACGCAGCGGAATTCCACGAAGCAACCGACGTTTCATTCACGGCAGATGACGCTGCCGCGATCCATGAAGCCCTGAACTATCTCGAACCCAAACATCGCGAAGTCCTGGTCCTGTATTTCCTTGAGGACCTTTCGCTGGCTGAAATCGCCGTGGTCGCTGGGTGTTCCGAAGGGACGGTCAAATCGCGTTTGTACTATGCAAAAAGAACGATGAAGGAAATTCTGTCAGGAGGTGGTTATGGAAAGAAATGAATCGATCAGCGAACGGCTGCTCTCGCGTCTTCCTCAGCCGGCGAACATGGCCGATTACCAGGCGGCGGTGGCGTCGCTCCTGGCGGAGAACGAGAGAAAGCTGCGCCGCAACAAATGGACCGTGGTGCGCGTGTGGCTCTTCATCGTCATCGTTTCCGGGCCCTTCCTCTGGATGGCCGGCACGCATTTCAACACAGCCGAAGGAAACTGGTTTCTGGGGCTGGCAGGCTTCTGGGTGCTTTTTGGCGCCATTGAGATTGCAAAATATGAACACAATCAAGGCAGGGTGGAGCTTTTAAGGGAGCTTAAGCAAGTCCAGCTCCGGATTTTCGAGCTCCATGCCCGGATCGGCAAGGGCGGTACACCGATGCCGGATAAGGGGTAAACGCTTTCGTCAGCCGGGAAGGGGACTCATGTAACTCGATCCGTTTCATTAGGCAACTACGGCAGAGGCACCCCTTCGCCGCTTCATCAGGAACAGGCAGCGCATGGGGAAAATAGGCGCACCAGCAGCCATGTTCCGGGTTACAGGACATCGGCGCATTGCACTGGAAGCAGGAAGTTTCCATTGCTTCATTATCCTCCGTCTATGGAGTGTGTGCAGCTCTGCTCTTTGAGTTCAAGCGTGAGTAATTTCCTGCGGACAAAATATTCTTCTCCGGGGGCAGAACCGAGCCGCGGAATCAATGTTTGCCAGAATTGTGTTCGTCTTCGGATTGAGATTGAGAGCGCTGCTTCTCTTCGAGAAGGCTTTCGAGCATCTCCGGATCGGTGATGGGTGTGGAGATCCTGTAGCCTTCGCTGGCCCATTTTCCCAGGTCGATCAGGCGGCAGCGATCGCTGCAAAAAGGAAAGTCTTCACTGCCGGCCAGCACCAGGCCGCGGCAGGTGGGGCAACGAAGCGAAATGGCTTTCTTGTTCGCCATCCTCATTTAGATGACTCGCGCCACCAGATCGTAGTCGTGCGATTCGGTGATTTCGCAGCGGTAGAAGCTGCCCGGAACCAGCTCTTCGTGCGGGCCAAAGTCGTTGATGAACAGCTTGCCGTCGATCTCCGGGGCATGCCACGGCGAACGGCCTTCCCAGAGAAGATCGGTTTCTTCTGACGGACCGAGGGCCAGCACGTCGGTTTCAAGGCCAACCAGTTTGCGCTTGTTTCTTTTGCTGATCCGCCGCTGAATCTGCATCAGCTTGCGGCGGCGGCGCTCAATTTCTTTGGGCGCTACCTTATCGTCAAGGTGGTATGCGGCCGCGCCCTCTTCGTCGGAATAGCTGAAGACGCCCAGCCAGTCGAACTCCGCGGCGGTCACGAAATCGCACAGCTCGTTGAAGTCGTCTTCGGTCTCACCGGGAAAGCCCACAATAAACGATGTCCGCACAGTGAGGCCGGGGATGGTGGCGCGCATCTTTTCAATCGACTTCAGAAACAGGCCCGAGCCCGCGCCGCGCTTCATGCGCTTCAGCACGGAAGCCGAGGCGTGCTGCAGGGGAACGTCAATATAGGAGCAGATTTTTTCGTGGCCGGCGATGGTTTCGAGCAGGCGGCCAGTAATCTTGTTGGGATAAGCGTAGAGAAAGCGCACCCAGCGCAGGTCCTCGATTTGCGCCAGCCGTTCCAGCAGCAGGGCCAGCCCGTCTTTTATGTCGAGGTCTTCGCCATAACAGGTTGTGTCCTGGCCAATGAGGGTGATCTCGCGCGTGCCGCTGGCGGCCAGGCGCTCGGCCTCGGCAATTACCGATTCAAAATGGCGCGAACGGAACTTGCCGCGAAGCTGGGGAATAATGCAGAAGCCGCAGGGATGGTCGCAGCCTTCCGCGATTTTGATGTACGCCGACGCTTTGGGCGTAGCCAGCAGACGGGGCGTGCTTTCGTTGTAGAGATAGCTGGGCAGAGCGGCGGTCGCGCCGTCCCACTCCGAGCGGGAAAATCGTCCGCTGGCCTGGCGGGCATCGCCTTCGGGACGCGAGCGCATGCCGGACTTCAGCGCCTGGCTCTCCGAACCGGAGTTCAGAATCACGAACGGCGAATTCGCCTCCGCCGGTGACTGGCTTAACTCGACGCCAGCCGCCGCCAGGATCGCATCCAGCTCGCCCGTGCCGACGACCGCATCCACCTCGGGAATATTTTTCTGGATCTCATTGCGATACCGCTCCACCAGGCAGCCGGCCACCACCAGGCGCTTTGCTTTGCCGGTGATCTTGTGCTGGGCCATTTCGAGGATGGTGTTGACCGATTCCTGTTTCGCCGTATCGATGAAAGAGCAGGTATTCACCACGATAATGTCGGCGTCTTCCGCCCGCGGGGTGATCTGCGCGCCGCCGCTGTGCAGCATGCCCATCATGATCTCGCTGTCCACCAGGTTTTTGGGACACCCCAGGCTCACGAAGCCGACCTTGAGCGGCTCCGGACGGGTGGCGGTCTTCTCTTCCGGGGCAGGCATTGCTGTGGGAACATCAACAGGCATGAATACTCAATTTTAGCATTGAAGCGAATCCAGACATGGGCCAGACAGAGTAAAATTGCAGGGCCGAACGGGGCGAGTCTAAGCCTCCGGTTCGGAGGAAAACTCATTCCCCAGGAGAATTCATTATGCAAATCAGAAACAGGAAGATCATCGCGTGTATTTTCGTGGCGGCAGCCGTGCTGGCGTTTTCCGCACCGCTCTTCGCCAAAAGCAAAGCCGCCAAAGTTGTGGTGAAGCTGCAGAACGGACAAGGCAAGGCGGTGGGAACGGCCACGCTCTCCAATGCCCCGAATGGCATAAAGATCGCGCTGAACCTGCATGACCTTACACCGGGCGAGCATGCCATTCACTTCCATCAGATGGCCAAATGCGAAGCGCCGGATTTCAAATCCGCCGGCGGCCACTTCAACCCCGACAGCAAACACCACGGATTGCAAAATCCTGAAGGCCCGCATGCCGGCGACATTCCCAACTTCACCGTAAATGTCAAAGGCAAGTCGAAAGCCACAGTGGTTGCGCCCAACATGACGCTGGGCGATGATGCCCATTCGGTGTTTTCGAATGGCGGCACCGCGCTGATGATCCACGCCAAAGCCGACGACGGCAAAACCGACCCGGCCGGCAACGCGGGCGACCGCATTGCCTGTGGCGTGGTTACAAAGTAGTCGTCACACGGCACTAAAGTTTGTGCAGGTTATTTTTGCGCGGTGAGAGCCGCATAAAGTTCGGGCAGCCGGCGCGCATCTTCCGCTGATTCGGCGAAGCGGGCGCGCTGGTAATGCTCGGTAAATGCCACTACGCCACTGTGCAGACTCAAGTCCGGAATCGAGGCCGCGAACTCGGCTGGAGTCTGTGCCGGAGCCTTCTGAAAGCCGCGCCGCTCCAAAGCTTTAAGCATCTGCAGATACCAGAAGCTGGCGGCGGTCCGTGGAGCCCGCTGCGGATTTTTGAGCAGGCGCTGGTGCGAGAATGCCCGCCAGCCTTTGGGAATAAAGGGCGCCAGAAGCAGCAGCAGGAGCGCGACGGAGAGAAGCACCACGTCCCGGGACTTCAAATGCTCGGCCTGGCGCTGCCATTGCCGGGTTTTCGCCAAAAGACGGTAGTATTTTTTCTGCAGCCACACATGTGTTCTCGCCTGGGCCTTGCTGGTTTGCTGGGCCAGGGCCGTGGTCAGGCGTACCTGGTGGCTGAAATCGTAACTAATAATCCACTCCCGCCACAATTCGCGGGCGGCGTCCGCATACAGACCGGCGCGCGCCAGGGCTCCCGTGGGCGCGGCCTGCAGACCGGCGGAGGGCGTGGGATCGAACGTAACCCAGCCATACTCGGGAAAATACACCTCCACCCAGGAATGAGCGTCTTTTTCGCGGATGATATAGCTGGCCGTGACGTCGTTATACTGCCCGCCGCGAAAGCCATTCACCACGCGCGCGGGAATTCCCAGCGACCGCACCATCACCGCCATGGAAGAGGCAAAGTATTCGCAGTGGCCTTGCTTTCTCTCAAACAAAAAATAGGCCAGCGGATCGGCCTGATGGCCTCCGGGCAATTGCAGCGTATATCCGTAGTTGTTTTGCAGATAACTTTCAATCGCCCTGGCGCGCAGATAATTCGAGGTGATGCCACTGGTGATTTGCCGGACCAGAACGGGAATGCGCGGATCAAGATGCGGCAACTGCATATTCAGCATGGCCACATGCGGAGGATAGTCCTGAGACGTGGAGTTACGCACCAGAGGCTCCGGATTGCGCGTGTCCGCCTCGCCGAAATAGATGCCAATCGTCTGCGCATTGTCTCCGGCTGAGCCAAACAGAGCCGGAGTGGAGTGGGATACATTCATAACCGAGCCATCGGCATACACGGCAACAGCCCGGTAATTCCCGCCGAGCCTGACTGGCATGGAGGCCAGAAAAAATACGTCCACGCCCACCGGCTCCATGACGGCTTTGTAAGCGAATGTAGGAAAGTGGCGTATGGAGACTGTTCCGGAATACGGCGAGGACTGGCCAAAGCGAATACGGGTCAGGTCGAGAGGCGCGCTGACGAGGCTGCGGACTCCCGGTTGTTCTCCGGGATCGTTCCACCAGTGCTGGCCGTCAAAATTACTAAGAGCGACTCCCCGCCATTTCACGTCCTGCGGCATCCTGCCGCTCAGCTCCTGAACGTGCATGACCACCGCATCCGACTGCTGAATCTGGCCAATTCCGCCCAAACGCACATCCTGGCCGAATCCGCTGACCAGATTTCCCTGCGCGCCCAAATTTTGCAGATATCCACCATAACTCAGTCGCGGCAAAACAAAGAAGATGACTCCGGCGCCAATAAAGGTCGCGATCCCCAGGATGGCGGCGACTCCGGAAAGTGACCGCTGAAAGCGCTTGTCCTCGCGTGCGGGGACGGTGGTGACCAGAGATACACGCTCCGAGCGCCGCATCTCCATGCTGACAAAGGTAGCGATGGCCAGCAGCAGAAAAAGAGAAAACGTGAGCAGGAACAGCGTGTCTACCGTGAGCACGGCGGCGGCCAGGACCATCATGAAAGAAAGAATGGCCAGGTAGAGCAGATCGCGGTCACTCTGCACGGAGAAGATTTTCACCACCATGCTGAAGAGCACCAGATGCACGGTGGCGCTGATGAAGCTCTGCGAGATCAGCAGGTAATCCGCTGCATAGAAAGCAAAGTAAAAGATGGTCAGCCAGGTGGTCCAGCGCTCGGGGATCAGCCAGGTGGTTCCGCGCAAAAGATTGCGTCCGCGCAGAAGCAGCGCCGGAATCACGATGATCAGTGAGGGAAAGTCCAGCTTGCCGGTACCGGCAAGCGCCGCGAATCCCGTGACCAGCAGCAGGTAGAGCGATGCCTGAAAAAACTTTTCCGCGCTGCTGGGCCGGACTTGAGGAGCGGCGATGGCTGACATAAAGAATATTGTCGTCGAATTTATTCTCGAGTGAAAGTTACTACGGCACAAAGGTGCTAGAATGAAATGCGCCGGGTCCCGCGCGACGCAATCCCGCCAACCCCGCCAGGTCCGGAAGGAAGCAACGGCAACGGGCTAGTGCGTGTGCAGCGGGTCCCCCGGTGCTTATTTTCCCCGGTCTCGTTCCATCTCGTCTCCTTTTGTAACCTGTACAATAATCGGTTTACTTAAATTCGATTAGTGGAGAATCTCCTGGTGAATCCTGTGCGGGCAAAAATTTCAGCCCTCGGTACATACGTTCCTCCTCGTCTGCTGACCAATGCCGACCTTGAAAAAATGGTCGAAACCACCGACCAATGGATCCTTGAGCGCACCGGCATTCGGCAGCGGCATATCGTGGATAAAGGTGTGGCAGCTTCGCATCTGGCCGTGGAAGCGGCAAAGAAGGCGCTGCTGGAGCGAGGAATGCCGGCCCAGGAAGTGGAAGCCATTTTTTTGGCCACGGTTACTCCGGACATGGCATTTCCTTCTACGGCCTGCCTGGTTCAGGACCGAATCGGGGCCAAGGGAGCGTGGGGGTATGACATTTCGGCGGCCTGATCCGGCTTTCTCTATGCCCTGCAAACGGGGGTAAAATTTGTGGAATCGGGCGCTCACAAGAGAG
>Ga0070730_10002857_pt1 | contig 15640 bp, 16 predicted proteins | sample Coa_R1_3_FD_66447 | JGI IMG/M metagenome (GOLD analysis project Ga0070730, IMG submission 66447) | Surface soil microbial communities from Centralia Pennsylvania, which are recovering from an underground coalmine fire - Coalmine... | ecosystem: Environmental > Terrestrial > Soil > Unclassified ...
TTGAAGAGCGAAGGCAGCGGATTGTCCAGGTAGGCCGACTTGGCGAAGTCCCACAGCCTCTCGATCAGGCCCGGGGCGGCTTCGGCCGTACAAAAGAAATTGGGCAGCACGCCGAACCGCTCGGCAACCTCCTCGCGGAAGGACGGGAGCGCTGCCATGTTCGCATCCTTAGAGCTACCGTTCGTCACGCTCCGGAGCTGCGCCTCGGGCATGCGCCTGCGCGCCACGGCGGCTGCGGCCCAAGCCCCGAAATCGAGCCTCCTACGGAACGCCGTCAACTTCGTTCTGTTCCGGTCCGCGATGAACGCCATGACCGGTCATCGAACCCGGCGCAGTTCCTTCAGAATCTCCCGCGCCGCGTTGTGACCGGGGGCGCCGGTGACGCCGCCGCCGGGGTGGGTCCCGGCCCCGCACAGGTAGAGGCCGGGGAGCGGGCCGCGATAGGCGCCGTGGCCGAGCACCGGGCGGGCGGAGAACAGCTGGTCCAGCTCCAGCTTGCCGTGGAAGATGTCGCCGCCGATCAGGCCGAAGGTGCGCTCGAGGTCCAGCGGCGAGTTGATCTGCCGGCCGAGGACCGAGGCCTTGAAGCGGGGCGCGTGGGCGTCGACCGTGGCGATCATCAGGTCGGCGACCTCCTCGCGGCAGTCGTCCCACGAGCGGCCGTCCGAAAGCTTCGGCGCGACGTGCTGGCAGAACAGGCTCGCCACATGCCGTCCGGCCGGGGCGAGGCTGTCGTCGAGGGTCGAGGGGACCAGCATCTCGACGATCGGGGCCTTCGACCAGCCGAACGCGCGGGCGTCCATGAACGCCCGGTCCATATAGGCCAGCGACGGGGCCATGATGATCCCGGCCGTCATGTGGTCGCCGTCCTCGGGCAGGCAGCTGAACCGCGGCAGTTCTGAGAGAGCGACGTTCATTCGGAAGGTGCCCGAGCCGCTGCGATAGCGATCTATGCGCTCCTTGAAGTCCGCGGGGAGAACGCCCGGATCGACGAGGCGCTGGAAGAGCAGCTTCGGGTGCAGGTTGGAGACGACCGCCCTGGCGCGGAGCGAGCGGCCGCCTTCCGTCACCGCGCCCACCGCCCGCCCGTTCTCGGTGACGACCTCCCGCACCGCCGCGTCGGTGACGATCTCGACTCCGCGCCCGGCGCAGGCGCGCGCCATCGCCTGGGTGATCGCTCCCATGCCGCCGATGGCGTGGCCCCAGGCCCCCTTCTTGCCGTTCACCTCGCCGAAGACGTGGTGCAGCAGCACATAGGCCGAGCCTGGCGTGTAGGGGCTGGCGTAGTTGCCGACCACGCCGTCGAAGCCGAACGCCGCCTTGATCGGATCGCTCTCGAACCAGCCGTCGAGGAAGTCGCCGGCCGACTGCGAGAACAGGGCCAGCAGGTCGCGGCGCCCGGTCATGTCCAGCCGCCCGAGCCGCCGGCCCAGGCCGACCCCCTTGAGCAGCTCGGGGAGCGCCTCGCGCCAGCCGCCGGCGACGACGTTGGGCGGGGCCTCGAGGATCAGGCCGCGCAGCACGTCGGCGATGACCTCGAGCCGCTCGCCGTAGGCGCCCAGCCGCCCGGCGTCGCGCTGGGAGAACCGCGCCACCTCGGCGGCCGTGCGGCCCTCGCCGGTGAGCAGGTAGCCGTTGTCCGGCAGGGGCAGGAAGTTGGCGACCTTGCGCTCGACCACCCGCAGGCCGTGGCCCGCCAGGTCCATGTCGGCGGCGACCCTGGGGTTCAGCAGGCTCACGGTGTAGCTGGCCACGGAGTTGCGAAAGCCGGGATGGAATTCCTCGGTCACCGCCGCCCCGCCGACGACGGCGCGGCGCTCCAGCATCGTGACCTTGAGCCCGGCCCTGGCGAGGTAGAAGGCGCAGACGAGGCCGTTGTGGCCGGCGCCGATGATGAGAACGTCCGTATCCGTCGCGCGAGCCGTCATCGCGCGGTCTTAGTTATCGCCGGCTCAGGCGTCCAGGAGCTGGAAGCGCAGGTCCATGTTGGCGCGGGTCATCACCTGGCGGGCGATGTTGTAGAACTCGGTGGCCGTTGTGGTGAGCGGACAGCGGGCCACCACCTCCACGCGCACCGGCCGGCCGTCGAAGCGCGGCCACACGGCCTTGATCTGCCCGGTCTCGATGAAGGCGATCTGGGCGTTCAACTTGTCACGCAGCATGTCGAGATGCCGTTCGTCCTCCGGCGGGCGCCACGTCAGGGGATCGGTGACCACCAGCACCGGGGTCTCGTCCTCGTCATCGAGGTAGATGTAATCGACGAGGTCGGTTTCGAGTACGGACATGCGAAGAGCCTCCTCTTACTGAGAGCGACTCGAGCCTAACCCCGGTTCCCCGGTTCGCCTCGCTGGCAGACGTCGAGCGTGGCTGCCAACAGGCCCCGAAAGGCCGCTTTGGCGGGTCCAAGCTCGATTTCTGGGCGTCTTGGCGGTGAAATCGACGCGCAGACGGTCAATTTGCCGCGGGAGCAGGATCAATGAAACGTCATCAAGCTATGGAGCGGCCTCCACGCGAATCGCCGTCACCATCCTCGCCGAGCGCACGGGGCGCAGGTCGCCCTCGATCACCAGGCGGAATGGACCCTCGGTCGGCGGCAGCGGCGCGCCCTCGACCCGGTCGGCCAGCAGGATCTTCTCCGGCCGCACGCCCGCATCGGTCTCGGCGAGGCCGAGCACGACGCGATAGCCGTCGCTGGCGCTGACCACCACGAGGTCGGCGAGGGCCGGGCCGCGCAGCGTCTTGCCAGCGGGCGCTCCGACGCTCTGCAGGAGCGTGGTCAGCGGCACGCCGTCGTAGCGTTTGGCGGGGCCGTGCTCGCTGGCCAGGGTGGCGCTCTGATGCGGCATCGCCGCCAGATCGGCCAGGGTGACCGTCCGCGTCTGACCGTCCGGACCGCGAAGGTTGACCGATTGCGCCACTGCGCCGCCGACGACCGCCCAGGCGAACAGGCCCAGCACGCCGGCGGTCAGGAGGATGTTCGCAAGCCTCATGCCAGGCTCCCCTCGGTATTGCTCTTCAGCCAGGGTTGCAGAGCGCGTTATGCTGCGCAACCACATAACGATTTTCCGGAGCCTCCCCATGGCGACCCTCCGCGCATGGTCCCGCCGTACGGTCGTCGCCGCGCTCGCCGTGGCCGCGGGGCTGGGCGCCGCCTCCGGCCGCGCCCAGCCCTCGGCGGCGCCGGTCACGGTGTTCGCCGCCGCTTCGCTGAAGAACGCCATGGACGACGTGATCGCCGCCTTCACCGCCCGCAGCCACACCCCGGCCCGGGCCTCGTACGGCGCTTCCTCGGCCCTCGCCCGGCAGATCGAGCAGGGGGCGCCGGCGGACGTGTTCGTCTCCGCCGACGTCGACTGGATGGACTACCTGGCCAGGCCCAACCTGATCGTTCGAAGCAGCCGGGTCGACCTGCTGTCCAACCACCTCTCCCTGATCGCCCCCGCCGATTCGAAGATCGCCCTGCGGATCGGGCCCGGCATGCCCCTGGCCGCCGCGCTGGGCTCCGGCCGGCTCGCCATGGCCGGACCGGACGTCCCCGCCGGCCGCTACGGCCAGGCCTCGCTCGCCGCCCTTGGCGTCTGGCCCGGCGTCCAGGACAGGCTCGCCCGCGCCGAGAGCGTGCGCGCCGCCCTGGCCTTCGTCGCCCGGGGCGAGACGCCGCTGGGGATCGTCTACGACACCGACGCGAAAGTGGAGCCCAGGGTGCGTATCGTCGGCCTGTTCCCCGACGCGAGCCACCCGCCGATCCTCTACCCCGCCGCGCTCGTCGGCGCCTCGCGAAACCCGGGCGCCGCCGCGTTCCTGCGCTTCCTGCGCGGGCCCAAGGCGGCGGCGATATTCCACCGCTACGGCTTCCAGACCACACCCAGCCGCTAGCCGGTTGCGGCCGCGGAAAGGAGCGCCTAGTGCGCCAACCGTCCGAACCAACGGGGGTTGAAATGACGAAGGCGATCGGCGGCGTGGCGTTGGCGCTGGCCTGCGCGGCGCCCATCCTCGGGCGGGCCGAAGAGCCCGTGGAGGTCGGGCCGCTCGAGGTGACGGCGACCCGCGTGCCCGAGCCCGCCGACCGCGTTCCGGTCTACATCAGCATTCTCGACGGCCGGGATCTGCGCGCCCGCCACGTCACCGACCTTCGAGGGGCCTTGGCCACCGTGGCCGGCGTGGAGGCGCCTTCGGGGGGCGACGCCGGGCCGGCCAGCGCCGTCCCGTCGTTCTGGGGCCTGCACGAGTTCGACGCCTTCCTGCTGGTGGTGGACGGCGTCCCGCTCGGCGGCGCGTTCAATCCGGCCATTCCCGATCTCGATCTCACCGACGTCGAGCGCATCGAGGTCCTCAAGGGCGCCGCGCCCGTCCTCTATGGGGCGACATCGTTCGTCGGCGTCATCCAGGTGATCCACTACCCCGCCGGCCAGGCGGCGGGCCAGCTCGAGGCCGGCTACGGGACCGACGACTCCTGGCGGGCCGACGGCTCGATCGCCCTGCCGCAGATCGCCGGAGTCAAACAGTCCCTGGCGGTCAGCGGCAAGCGCGAGGGCTTTTCCGATCGCCGGGAGAACGTGCGCGACGGCCGCGTCCTCTACCGCGCCGCCGGCGACCTGGCGGGCGGGACGCTGCGGCTGGATTTCGATTTCGCCGCCGTGCGGAGCGTTCCGCCGAGCCCGGTCCCGCGTGTCGGCACGGCCCTGACCCCCCTCACGCCGCTCGACGCCAACTACAACCCCACCGACGCCCACATCGACGAGGACCGCACGCACGGGGTCCTCGCCTACTCACACCCGACCCCGCTGGGGCCGTGGGACACCACCCTCTCCCTCGCCTATTCCCACGTCGCCGACGTCCGCGGCTTCCTGCGCACCGACCTCGTCAACGCCGACAGCCAGAACCAGCGGCGCAAGATCGACGACGACTACGCCGACAGCCACATCAGCAGCGACCTCGGCCGCGGCGCCAACCTGACGTGGGGCGCCGACCTGCTGTACGGCCGCGGGACCCAGGCCAGCCGCAACGGCGGCTACTTCCCCGCCCTCGACGGCTCGATCCCCCTGCCCGCCACCACCCAGCTGCACGTGGACGAGATCAACGGCGTCTACGACCAGCGGGTGTTCGTCGGCGAGTACGCCCAGCTGGACTGGAAGCTGGATTCCCGATGGGACTTCAACGGCGGCCTGCGGCTGAACGAGACCCACGAGCACAAGCTCTCGACCCACATCGACGGCTTCGACGCGACCAACGACACCTTCGACGACCGGACCCGCAACGTCACCCGGCTCTCGGGGATGGCCGGCCTCAGCTTCCGCGCCTGGAGCGCGGGGGCGGACGAGGCGGTGCTGTACGTCGACTACCGCAACACCTTCAAGCCGGCGGCCCTCGACTTCGGCCCGGACAACACCCCTGACATCCTGCAGCCGGAGACGGCCCAGAGCTACGAGGCCGGGATCAAGGGCCGGCTGGCCGACGGTCGGCTGGACTACGAGGCCGGGTTCTTCCTGCTCGACTTCACCAACCTGGTGGTCGTCACCACCGACGCCGCCGGCGACCAGATCTTCCAGAATGCGGGCGGCGAGCGGCTGAAGGGCGTGGAGGCGGAGGCCCACTGGCGCCTGGCGCCCAGCCTCACCCTGTCGGCCGCCGGCGCCTGGCACGACGCCCGCTTCACCCACTATGTCGCGGCCGAGGGCGGGGCCAACATCGACGTCTCGGGAAACCAGCTGACGCTGTCGCCGCACTGGCTGGGCTCGCTCGGCCTCATCTATGCGCCGCCCTCAGGCCTGTTCGGCTCGGCTGCCGTCACCTTCGTCGGCCGCCGCTGGCTGGACCTCGCCAACACCGCCCCCGCCGGCGCCTACGCCACCGTCGACGCCAGCCTCGGCTACCGCTGGCGCCGCTACAGCCTGGCGGTCAACGCCGCCAACCTCGGCGACGCCCGCCCGCCGGTCACCGCCAGCGAGTTTGGCGACCAGTCCTTCTACCGTCTCCCGGCCCGCAAGGTGTTCGTCGACCTGACCGCGAGCTTCTGACTCGCAGGCGCGGCCGACCGGCCGGCGGGGCTTGTCGCCTGACCTGGGGTCGGGCGATTGGGAAGGTGGGCGGGCGTCCCGCCCGCCAAAGACGCGGACGGGACGTCCGCGCTCCGCGGCGAGATCTCTCCCAGGCCCCTAGCCGCGCTCTTCCCGACATGGAGCTTGTTCACCAACGCAGCAGTCTTGGTCCGACGAGCGCTCCGATCGCGCACGGGATCAACATGCCGAGCGAATACCAGATGGCGACGAACGGCGCGCCCACCTCCGGGCAGTGCAGGCAGTAGATGAGGGCGCCGAAACCTCCGGCCGTCAGGCCCAGCAGGGCGCCGGCCAGCCGCAGCTGCGTCGGCGCGAGCCCTCGCACGGCCCAGATCAGGGCGACGAGCAGGGGCGCCGAGGTCGCGGCGATGAACCAGGGACACACCATCGCCGAGTGGCCCATCACCATCGCCCGCATCTCCGGCGCCGGCGTCCTGGCCATCTGTAGCACCGCGAGCACGGCGATGAGGATCACGGGGACCGCCAGCCAGCGCAGGCGCCCTCCGGCGGCGCCCACCGGTCGCGCCAGCCGCTCGACACAGAACACCCCCACCGCCGCATAGCCGCCGGCATAGGCCAGCTTCATCCAGAACATCCGCGAGGTCATGGCCAGGGAAAAGTCGGGCCGCAGCCCCAGCGACAGCGCCACACCCGCCAGCGACACGGCGAGGCCCAGGGCTACGGCCAGGGCGAGGCGGCGGGCGACGGCGCCCCTGGGGGCCGGACGAAGGTTCCGGGACAGGCGGTCGATCAGGTCGTCAGTCATGCGGCGCTCTCCCGCCGGCGAATCGGTCCGCCAGCGCGCGAAGCCCCCGGTGGGCGGCCACCTTCACCGCCCCCTCCGACATGCCCGCGCGCGCCGCCGTTTCGGCCACCGACAGCTCGGCGATCTTGAGGTCGCGCAGCAGGGCGCGGGTGCGTTCGGGGAGGCCGGCCAGGGCCCGCTCCACGTCCCGGCGGGCGTCGGAGGCGGCGCTGTGGTCGGCGACCTGCAGTTCGCCGGCGGCGTCCTCCAGCGGAACGAATACCCGGCGTCCGCCGCGCCGGTAGTGGTCGATCAGCTTGTAGCGCGCGATGGCGTACACCCACGGCGTCAGGGCCTGTCCCCGATCGTAGGTGGCGCGCCGCGTGTGAATGGCGATCAGCGTATCCTGCACCAAGTCCTCGACATCATCCGGATCGCGCCGGAGCCGCCGTCCAAAGTAGGCGGCCAGGCGCAGGCGCAGATCGCCGAGCAGAGCGCGGTAGGCGCCCCCGTCGCCGTCCAGGGCGGCGATCATCAGGACCTTAAGCTCTCCGTCGGAGGTCTCCATGGCGCCCCTTGTCCAATTCGCCGCGGGCGAAGGCAAGGTTACAGAAAAGCGCGCCGGACGTTGCCGACCGGTGTAACCTCGCCGCCATGCAGTCCGAACTGAACGAGACTTCAGGGGCAGCTCCGCGGGAGCCTGTCGAACAACCCGAGGAGTCCCGGGCCATGAGCACGGCGATCGACACCGCGCCGGAGGCCGTCGTGACGGCTCCGCGGCGCCCCCGCGAAGTCATCTACCGTCACACCTTCCTGGTGCGCCTGACCCATTGGCTGAACGCCCTGGCGATTGTCATCATGATCGGCAGCGGCCTGAACATCTTCAACGCCCATCCGCACCTCTACTGGGGCCAGAAGGGCAGCGAACTGGATCGGCCGTTCCTGTCGATCGACGCCGTCAACGCGGCCGCCGGTCCGCGCGGGATCACCACCGTCGGGCCGGTGAAGCTAGACACCACCGGCTTCCTGGGCGTCTCGCAGGACAGCGGCCAGGTGATGCAGAAGGCCTGGCCCTCATGGCTGACCATCCCCAGCAACCAGGACCTCGCCGACGCCCGCCACTGGCATTTCCTGTTCGCCTGGGTCCTGGCGATCAACGGCCTCGTCTACCTGCTCTGGGGCCTCGTCAGCCGGCGCCTGCGGCGCGACCTCTGGCCCACGGTCGCCGACCTGAAGTCGATCCCGCGCTCGGTGATCGACCACATCAGGCTGAAGCACCCCACCGGCGAGGCGGCCAAGCGCTACAATGTCCTTCAGCGCCTGGCCTATCTCGGGCTGATCGCCCTGGTCATCCTGATGGTCCTCACCGGCCTGACCATGTCGCCCGGGTTCGACGCCTTCGCGCCCTGGCTGCTGGACCTGTTCGGCGGCCGGCAGTCGGCGCGGACCATCCACTTCCTGTGCGCCTCCGGCATTGTCGCCTTCATCGTCGTCCACCTGGTGGAGGTCGTCCTGGCCGGTCCGATCAACGAGGTGACGTCCATGATCACCGGCCGCTACGCGGTCCCTCCGGACCACGGAGCGCCGGCGTCTCGCCGGCATTTGCCGGCGCCCCCGACATGAATCAGAGCCGAAGAACACCAGCTTCGCCGGTTGCCGGCGGGACGCCGGCGCTCCGAAAAGGGACCCCTCCGATGACCCTGATCACGCGCCGCGGCGCGCTCATCGCCGGCGCCGCCGGCTCCGGCCTCGCCCTCTCCGGCTGCTCGAAGATCGTTTTCGGCGACAAGCTCACCGCCAGCAGCGGCTTCCAGCGGGTGCTGGCCCACGCCGAGGCCTGGACCCTGGCCAGCCAGCGCTTCCTGCTCTCCGGCGGCGCGATGGCGCGGGAGTACCGGGCCTCGGACATCTCGCCGCGGTTCAAGCCCAACGGCACGCTCTATCCCAGCGGCGAGGACTACGAGGACGCGGTGAACGAGAACTTCGCCTCCTGGCGCCTCCAGGTGGACGGCCTGGTCAGCCGGCCCCTGTCGCTGTCCCTCGCCGAGCTTCGCGCCCTGCCCTCGCGCACCCAGATCACCCGCCACGACTGCGTGGAGGGCTGGAGCGCCATCGGCCAGTGGACCGGCGTTCCCGTCGGCCTGCTGCTGAAGACCGCCGGACCCCTCCCCCAAGCGAAGTACGCCGTCTTCCACTGCGCCGACAACCTGGAGGGAGAGCCGGCCAAGGGCGGCGAACAGGCGCCCGGCCAGTACTACGAGAGCATCGCCCTGGTGGACGCCTTCCATCCCCAGACGATCCTCGCCCATTCGATGAACGGCGCGCCTCTCGACGTCTCGCATGGCGCGCCCCTGCGACTGCGTGTCGAGCGTCAGCTCGGCTACAAGCACGCCAAGTATGTGCAGCGCATCCAGCTCACCGACCGCCTGTCGGGCCTCTACGGCGGCAAAGGCGGCTACTGGGAAGACCGCGGCTACGAGTGGTACGCCGGCATCTGACCCGGAGCGCGGGCTTCCAGCCCGCATCTTCTCTTGTCGTCCAAGAAGAGCGGGCTGGAAGCCCGCGCTCCGGGGTCACGCGTCGATCAGATCTCCAGGTCCTTCAGCCGGTCGGCGGCCTCCATGGTGGCCTCGTATCCCGCCGTGACAGCGGTGTCGTAGGCGTCCCAGTCCTGCAGCCCGACGCCCTCCACCTCCGGGATGATCTCAAGGATGCGGGAGTCGCGGGCGGCGGCCAGGGCGGTGACGCTGGGCAGGGTGGCGGAGCGGATCAGCACCGAAACGATCGGCGGTCCCTTGCGCCAGGCGCCGGAGGTGAGCCAGCGCCAGCCCGACGGCCGCAGCAGCAGGTCGTCGGGCTTGAGCCCCTCGGACACGGCGACGTCGACGGCGATCGTCGTCCCGTCGTGCTGCTCGCGCACCACGTCCACCGGCAGGTTGCGCACCAGGGCGCCGTCCACCAGCACGTGGCCGTCCTCCACCACCGGCGGCAGCACGCCCGGCAGGGAGAGCGACGCCCGCAGGGCGCGCCAGAGCAGCCCACGGCGATGGATGTACGGGCCGCCGGTCGTCAGGTCGGTGGAGACGCAGGCGAACGGCCGCCAGAGATCGCTGATCTGGGTGTCGCCGAAGTGGGTCTCCAGCCGATGATCGACCTGGCGGCCGCGCGTCATGGCCAGCAGCGGGAAGGCGATGTCCGAGAGCGGGCTCGACTCAACGAAGGCCTGGCGAATGCGGCTGTCGAGTTCGGCGAGGTCCCAGCCCATGGCGAGGCCCGCGGCGATCACCGCGCCCATGGAGGTCCCGGCCAGGAAGTCGATCGGCACGCCCAGCCGGGCCAGCGCCTTGGCGACGCCCATGTGGGCGTAGGCGCGGGCTCCGCCGCCGGACAGCGCCAGGCCCACCGACTTGCCGGCGTAGATCCGCGCCAGCCGCGCCATGTCGGCCCCGTCGCCGTCGCGGATCTGGAACAGCCGCGAGGCCGGAGCGGCCGAGAGCCAGCGATCCGAACCGGCCGGGTGTTCGGCGCCGGCCGGCTGCACCAGGAGAAAGTCGAGGAGGTGGTGGCGGTGGATGGCGGCCGCGGCGAAGGTGATCGGCCCATCGGGCAGGGGCGTGTTCGCCCCGCCCACCAGGATCAGGCGGTCGATCTGGCGACCGGAGTAGGTCGCGAACTTCAGCTCACGCCGCTCGCACGCCATCAGCACATAGTCGTTCTCAGCTTCCAGCGCCGTCAGCAGGGTGGGCGGGCTGTCGTCGGCCTCGGCGCCGAGGACGGCGACCTTGACGCCGAGGGCCCGCATCGCCCGGGCCAGGCGCTCGACCAGCTCCCGCATGGCGACGCCATCGCAGACCGACACGAAGCCGAGGATGGAGCTCTTGCGCTGGTCGGCCGCCGTGACGGCGCCCATCCGGCTGAGCGCCGCCCGCGACACCTCGGTGAGGAACTCGGGGTTCTGCCGCATCAGGGCTTCGACCCTGTCCGCCGGGATCGCCAGCAACTCCGAATCGCGCAGGGCGGTGACGGTGGTGCGATAGGGCTCGTCGGCGAGGATCGCGGCCGCGCCGATGATCGCGCCCGGCCGGTGGACGGCGGTTACCCGAGCGGCATCCCCCGTCACCGTCTCGACCTCCGCCAATCGCCCGGCGACCAGGCGATAGAGCGCCGAGGCGGGCTCGCCCGCCTCGACAAGGGACGTCCCGCCCGGCAGCGCCATCCACGAAGAATCTACATCGAGAGCATCGTCGAGGGCGGTGGACGGCATGGCGCCCCCATACTTCCATCAATGCTCCGGAGAGGCCATGGCCCCGGTGGACATCGCGCCGCTGGCCTTGTGCGCCTTGGCGGCCATCTTCTTTCCGGCCTTCTTGTGCATGGCCATCTTGTCGGAGGCCATGGACCCGGTGCTCATCGCGCCGGCGCTGTGGCCGTCGCCGGCCATGGCGTCGGTGGACATCGCGCCGGTGGACATGGCTCCGGTGGACGAGGAGCCTTGGGACATGTGGTCGTCGGACGTCCCCATGGCGCCTTGGGCGCCGCTGCTGCTCTGCGCGAAGGCGGAGCCCGCGGCGAGGACGCCCACGAGGGCGAGGATCGCGTAGGTCTTGGTCATGTCGGTCTTCCTTTGAGGGGTGGCGAGCCGGAGGCGCGCCGGGTTGATCTCGGCGGAGCGAGATGGCGTTGCGGCGGAGCCGGAAGGGGGGAGCGGGAAGGGTTCGGGGTCTCAGACGCGGGCGGCGGCGAGGATCGGACCGCCGGGGCCGGCCTGGATCAGGATGGCGCTCTTCAGGCCGGCCGTGCCTTGGGCGGGCAGGACGTAGCTTCTGGCGGCGCCGGACCAGTCGCCCAGGCGCGTCAGCGACCGGACGACGTTCTTGTGCGGCAGAGTCAGGCCGCCGTTCTCGCCGCGGCGGATCGGCACCTGCACGATGTTGGGATCATAGCGGACCAGCCACACGCCGGCCGGATGCGCCGGGGCCGGGCCGGCGATGGTCACGCGGCCGTCGGCCACTGTTACCGCCGGGCCCGAGGCGCCACGGTCGACCCTGACGATGGCCTGTTCGATCTCGCCCTTCTGGATCCCGACCACGTCGGTGCGGCCGTTGACCACCACCTGCGGCGTCCAGACGTTGTCGTGCCTGAGGGCGCGGGCGTAGTCCCACTGGCGGGCGGTGTACTGCGGCGAACCGAAGGTGTCCTTCCAGCCGAGCTGGTCCCAGTAGGTGACCTGGAAACTGAGCGCCAGGACGTCCGGCCGCGCGCTGAGGGCGATGACGTTGGCGTTGGCCGGCGGGCAGGACGAGCAGCCCTGGCTCTGGAACAGCTCGACCACCGCCGGGTGGGCGGCGTCGGCGGCCAGGGCGCCGGTCGACAGAAGCGTCAGGGCGGCGGCCCCGAGGGCGAAGCTGCGGATCATGGCGGGAGTCTCCGTTGCGATTGCAGCCCTATCCGTCGGCGCCCCCGCAAAGGTTACGGCGGGATCTAGGATCTCGCTGGCAGGCGCTCGAAGGCGGCGACGCCGTCGGGGATCTGGTGGAAGGGCTGCCTGTCGAGGGTGTAGATCGCGATGTCCGGGCCGCCGAACAGCGCCGGGTCGTCGAGCGTGCCGACCTTGACGATCACCGCGGGGAACCCTTTTGCCCGGGTGTTCAGGTGGGTGCCGCAGGTCGGGCAGAAGGCGCGGGTGACCGGCCGCTCGATGTCGCTGCGGGTGAAGGATTTCGCGTCGCCCCGGGTGTAGGCGAAGCCCTCGGTCGGCATGGCGATGAACATGTTCGGCGCGCCGCCGGTGATGTACTGGCACTCGCGGCAATGGCACTGCGCCTTCATCACCGGATCGCCCTCGGCGGCGTAGCGAACGGCCCCGCAATAGCATCCGCCCTCGAGTTTCATCGGTCTGCTCCCTTTTCGTCCGGCGCCGGCGCGCCGGTCCCAGCCCTAAGCAAACCTTGTCAGGTTTGCTTACATTAAACATTCTTAGCAGCATTGATTTTGCTTTGAAAAAGCAAAATCAATCGTGGCTTTAGCCACGCAAGGCTGCTTAGGGTCTTCTCCCGCTCGGGCCGCCTTGGCAAGGATCAGCGCAGCACGGCGCCGAAGAACAGCTTCAGCACCCCGGCCACCACGCCCAGGGCGGCCACGCCGGCCGCCCACAGGCCGACGAACCACGCCCAGCGGGCCGCCCCCCGAGCCGCCTTCGGCGTCACGAGTGGTAGCCCTCGGCGCCGGTCTTGCCGCGGAACACCCAGTAGGCGTGGCCGGTGTAGGCCAGGATGATCGGGAACAGGATCGCCCCGCCGGCCAGCATGAAGGCGAGGCTCGATGTGGGCGCCGAGGCCTCCCAGATCGTCACGCGGCCGGGCACGATATACGGGTAGAGGCTGACCGCCAGGCCCGCGTAGCCCAGGGCGAACAGGCTGAGCGCGATCGGAAACGGCCAGGTCTCGTTGCGGCGGCGCAGATTCCAGATCAGGGCGGCCGAGGCGATCGCCACCAGCAGCGGCACCTGGGCGGTGGCCAGGACCGCCGGGTACGACAGCCAGCGCGTCAGGTAGTCGCCCCGGAGGAAAAGGGTGGCGACGCTCACCGCCGCGATGGCGGCCACGGTCATCCCGCCGAACACCCAGGCCAGGCGGAAGGCGAGCGCCAGCAGCGGGCCCTCCGTCTTCATGATCAGCCAGGCAGCACCGAGGAGGCCGTAGCCGGCGACGACCGAGGCGCCCGTGAGGATGCTGAACGGCGTCATCCAATCCCACCAGCCGCCGCCGTAGCCGCGTCCCGAGACGCTGACACCCTGCAGGATCGCGCCCAGGATGACGCCCTGGCTGAAAGCCGCGAGGGTCGAGCCGCCGAAGAAGGCCAGGTCCCAGGCCCAGCGCGCCCGGCGCGTGCGCCAGCGGTATTCGAAGGCGACGCCGCGGAACACCAGGCCCAGCAGCATGGCGATCAGCGGGGCGTAGACGGCCGGCATCAGGATCGCGTAGGCGAGCGGGAAACACGCGAAGAGACCGCCGCCGCCGAGCACGAGCCAGGTCTCGTTGCCGTCCCAGACCGGGGCGACGGAGTTCATGGCGGTGTCCCGCGCCGTGTCGACGCGGAGCAGCGGAAAGAGGATACCGACCCCCAGGTCGAAACCGTCGAGGACGACGTAGGCGAACACCGCGAAGGCGATCAGCCCGGCCCAGATCAAGGTGAGATCGGCGCTGTAGGTCATGGCGGGCGCCTCAGAGGATCCGTGGGAGGGCGCGGTCGGGATCGATCGCCGCGACGGGCGTCAGGCCGGCGGCGCGAATGGGCTCGTGGCCCTCCAGCCCCGCCTCGTGGGAGGTCGGCGCATGGCTCATCAGCCGCAGCAGGTAGAACAGTCCCGAGCCGAACACCGTGAAATAGACCACCGCGAAGGCGGCCAGGGAGACGGCCACGGCGGGCGCCTGCAGGGGCGACGCCGCCTGGCTCGTGCGCAGCATGCCGTAGACGACGTACGGCTGGCGCCCGACCTCGGTGGTGACCCACCCTGCGACGACGGACACGAATCCCGTCGGCCCCATGGCCACGGCGAACCGGTGCAGCCAGGGCGCCTCGTAGAGCCGCCGGCGCAGGCGGGCGATCAACGCCAGGAGTCCCAGCAGCGCCATCAGGAAACCGAGGCCGACCATGATCCGGAAGCTCCAGAAGATGATCGGCACGGAGGGCCAGTCCGCGCGGGGGAACGAGTCCAGGCCCGGCAGGGGCGCGTTCGGGTCGTGCTTCAGGATCAGCGACGACACCTTCGGAATCTCGATCGCGTCGTCGACCACGGCCCGATCCTGATTGGGCAGTCCAAAGAGGATCAGCGGCGCGCCGTGGGGGTGGCTGTGGAAATCGCCTTCCGCCGCCAGGATCTTCGCGGGCTGGTGAGCCAGGGAGTTGAGGCCCAGCGAGTCGCCGGCGAAGATCTGGATCGGCGCGACCAGCGTGGCCATCCACATGGCCATCGAGAACATCGTCCGCACCTCGGCGCTGGCGACCTCCCGCTTCGTCTTCTCCCTCAGGAGGTGAAATGCGCCCACCGCCCCCACCCCTAGCGCGGTGGTGAGATAGGCCGCCAGCACCATGTGGACGAGTCGGTGCAGGAAGGAGGGGTTGAAGATCACCTTCAGCCAGTCGACGGGAACGAACTGGCCCTGGGCGTTGACCGCGAACCCGGCGGGGGTCTGCATCCAGCTGTTCGCCGCCAGGATCCAGAAGGCCGAGAGCAGGGTGCCGGCCGCCACCGCAAGGGTGGCCACGAAATGGAGCGGCTTGCCCACCCGCTCCAGGCCGAACAGCATCACGCCCAGAAACCCGGCCTCGAGAAAGAAGGCGCCCATGACTTCGTAGGCCATCAGGGGGCCGACCACCGCGCCGGCCTTGTCGGAGAACACCGACCAGTTGGAGCCGAACTGGTAGGACATCACCAGGCCGGAGACGACGCCCGCCCCGAACACCACCGCGAAGATCTTCAGCCAGTAGCGGAAGAGGTTGAGATAGGCCGCCTTCCCGGTCCGCAGCCACATCCCCTCCAGCACCGCGAGATAGCTCGCCAGGCCGATGGTGAACGACGGGAAGACGATGTGGAACGCCATGGTGAAGGCGAACTGGCTGCGGGCCAGGATCAGGGCGTCGTTCATGCCGCCTCCTTGACCGTCCGGATTTGGCCTTTCAAGCCTGACAATTCAAGCCGGTATTCACCCTAGCCACGGGTGGCGGCCGCGACTACCTTGTGTTCATGCCTCGTTCCGCCCAAAGCCCCGGCGTCGCCGACGTCTCGGGCGCCTTCGTCCACGATATCGCCGCGTCCCACATGCCCATGCTGTGG
>Ga0070730_10002858_pt1 | contig 15637 bp, 12 predicted proteins | sample Coa_R1_3_FD_66447 | JGI IMG/M metagenome (GOLD analysis project Ga0070730, IMG submission 66447) | Surface soil microbial communities from Centralia Pennsylvania, which are recovering from an underground coalmine fire - Coalmine... | ecosystem: Environmental > Terrestrial > Soil > Unclassified ...
GACACCAGCGTGTCCATCGAGCAGGCGCCGTGCCTGGCGTTCCTGAGGGCCGCACGGTGGAACGGCCACGCGGCCCACAGCGCCACCGGCGCCGCCAGGGCCACCAGCACCCACTGCCAGCCGGGGAACCGATCGGCGGGATACAACGACAACGTGATCGAGGTGTCGCTGAGCGGGACGAAGAAGATGAGCGCGAGCAGGAGCCGTCGGCGCAGGTACCTGGTGGCCTGGCCGTCGCCGGCGTCGTCGGCACCCGCTCCTGCTCCCGGGGCTCCGGCGGGGACGACGACCTGCGCCGTGTAGCCCGCGTCCTCGACCGCCGCGACCAGCGTCCGCGCCGAAACGACCGGTGGCGCCGTGATGGTCGCCCGCTCCGTCGCGAAGTTGACCGAGGCGACGACCTGATCGCCGATCGTGGTGAGCTTTCTCTCGACCCGCGCCGCGCAGGCAGCGCAGGTCATGCCCCGGATCGACAGCTCGATGGTCCGCGCCGCGGAGGCGTCGGGAGTCCGCGGCGCCGCGGCCATCTTCTGCATCCGACCTCCGATTCCGGTCCATGGCTTCGAGCGCAAGGCGGTCGTCGCCGGGTTACGTCTACCGACCGTGACGACGATCGCCACAAATGGGGATAAATCCTTGCGCGTTCTAACAGAGCAGTACCATAAGTGACTCCCCGGCCTGGCGGGTTTGACCACATATGTCCTCCTGGAGCGGCTCCTAACGTGATCCATTTCCACAACTTCACTTACGGTGCGCTGAATCCGGTCCTGGCTTACCTCGTGTCGTGCGTGGGCTGCTTCGCCGGGCTCCGGTGCACCACCCGGGCCCGCGCGTCCGAGGGCGCGAGGCGGGCGCGCTGGCTGGCCCTCGCGGCCCTGGCCATCGGGACCACGGGGATCTGGACGATGCACTTCATCGCCATGCTCGGGTTCACCATTTCGGGCCAGCAGATCCGCTACAACGTGCCGGTCACCATCTTGTCCATGCTCATCGCGGTGCTCGTGGTGGGGATCGGGATCTTCATCGTGGGGTTCAGCCGTCCCGGAGCCTGGCGCCCACTGCTGCTCGGCGGGGCGATCATCGGAATCGGCGTCGCTAGCATGCACTACATCGGCATGGCCGCGATCAGGGTGCCCGACTCGCTGGTCTACAGCCCGGTGCTGGTCGCGGTCTCGGTGGTGATCGCGGTGATCGCGGGGACCGCGGCGCTGTGGGCCGCGCTACGGCTGGACAGCCTCTGGTCGGCCATCATCGCCTCGATGATCATGGGCGTCGCGGTCAGCAGCATGCACTACACCGGCATGGCCGCGCTGAGCGTGCGGGCCGCCGCCCCTGGCCTGGCGGTGAGCGACACGTGGACCGCCAGCGCGCTGGGGCTCCTGCTCCCCCTCATCCTGGGCCTGTCCTGCCTGGGATTCGTCTTCGCGACCCTGCTCTCCGTCTCGCCGACCGCGGCCGAAATGGTCGCGGAAGCCGAGTTGATGGCCAGGATCGGCCGGGCCCCGCAGCACCAGCCGTACCGGCAGGTGGCCAGCCAGGCCTGGCCGGATGCCGCGGAGCACAACGGTCAGGGACAGCCGGGAAGCCTGTTCCGCCCCACCCGGCCCGGACCGCCGATCGGATTAGCCCTCGGTAAGTTGGGGACAGCGGTTTCGATGCCGGCCGCTCGGAGGCGTGCGGCGTTCTCCTCGTCGGCAGCGGCGTAGGCCCTGATCTCATCGGGGAAGGGCTCGCGGGGGGCGGGCTCGCGGGGGGCGGGCTCGCGGTCGGTCGGCCGGATCCGGGCGAGCGCGGCCGGGTCGACGTCGGCGCGGTAGACGAAGGTGGCGTTGCCCTGCAGGACGGGGAACCACTGCCCGTCCCGCACCAGCAGCGACGCCGTGGCCACCCCGCCCGCGTTGCGGACGACGACCTCGCGTCCGGGGTCGGCGCGGCCCAGGCGCGAGTAGACCGCGCGGGCGGCGGCCATGCCCGAACCGCAGGAGGCGGTCAGGCCCGCGCCGCGCTCGAAGGTCCTGACGAAGACCTCGTGCGGGGCCAGGGGCAGCAGGACCGACAGGTTAGCCCCGGCGGGGAACCGCTCCGGGCGGGCCGCCACCTGCTTCCCCATCGCGACCAGGTCGGATTCGACGTACTTGTCGACCAGGGCTATCAGGTGAGGGTTCGGGATCGTCACGGCGGTGAACGCCAGCGCCGGGTCAAGCTCGGGCAGGGCGACCTCGACCGCCGGGCTCAGGCCCGCCACCACCGGGTCCAGCGGGGCGAAGTCGACGGGCGGGTGCTCGAGCCGCACCTGCCGCACGCCGCCCGGCGTGGTCGGGCCGCGCCGGACCTTGTACTCACGCGGACCGCTGCGGATCGTGACGGCGTCCTGGCCGCGCAGGTCGAGGATGACCCGGCCCAGGCAGCGCATCCCGTTGCCGCAGAACTCCGCGGCCGACCCGTCGGGATTGAAGAACCAGGCCTGCGGGACGGGCGGGCCCGGATCGTAGAGGTAGATGCCGTCGCCGCCGAACGGGCCCTGCCGGTCGCACAACCGACGGACGAACGCGAGCAAGTCAGCGTCGGACGCGAAGTCGTGCGGCGTTCGGGCCATGAGAAAGATGTCGTTCTTGGCCCCGTGCGCGTTCAGGATCTCGGCCATCGCAAGTCAGCCTAGCCCAGCGGCCCGGCTGGGCTCCGCGCCGTGAGGTAGCTAAGCTGGCCCGGGCGTGCAGGCCGGGGCTGCGCCGGGCGTGGCGCCCGGGTCGCCGCCGATCGGCGTCGGCCGGGTCGGCTCCGGCCCGCGGCGACCAGACCGCCGCCGGCCCGTCATCGTGCCAGGCGGCGTCCGCTGAAGACTTCCTCGCGCCGCGCCGGTGCGACTCTCCGCGATGCGAACCCGTTAGTCCCAGAAAACCCATTAGTCCCATGTGCCCCACCAGAACCTTGCTCGTTAAAACCGTTGAACTCGTTATCTCCTGATGATTTGGCGTCCGCTGCCGAGCCGTTCACCACGTGGAACCCGTTGGACCCGGCGACCACGGCCGGCGCGAACGCCGGGTAGGTGGAAAAGCGCAGGCCGTCGGCGTAGTTCCGCAACGCCACCCGGGCCCAGTCGAGCATGTTCGTCGGCAGGTCCCCGACCGGGAACCAGCGCACCTCGGCCGAGGCCGGCTGGCCGGTCCAGCCGGCGACGGACAGGAAGAACGCGATGCGCCCGCTGCCGGACACGTCGTGCATGACGTGAGCGAGCGACACGTTCTCCGCGCCGATCACGATCCCGGCTTCGCTGGCCACCCGGACGGCCGTCTCGACGATCGTCTCCCGGTCGGCGAGCTGGCCGGACGGCGGCTCGTACGCGCCGTCGCCGTAGCCGGTGTTGGCCCGCTCCCGCAGCAGGATGCGGCCGTTCCTCGCCAGCACCAGGATGACGTCCACGACGACCCGGCGACGGTGCATTACGTCGGCAGCTATCGAAGTGTCGCCGGTGATGCCCATAGTGATCGCCTCGCCGCCGCCGTGCCCACCCCACTCCTGGGCCCCACTACCCAGGAGAGAGCACGGTATCGCCGGCGCCTTGTGGATCGCCATGTGCACAAGGCAGGCGAACCTGTGGACGGCAGCCGGGAATCGGCGCGGGGGCTGTGGACACCTGGGCGCGCGGACCTTGGCCGGCCTGGCGGCGCAGGCTGTGGATAACCTCGCGCTCTTGTGGACGGCCGGACTGAAGATTAGCTGAAAATTGCACCATGCAGCTGCGATGATTTCCCGACTCGGGGATCGTCGTTACAGCTGAAGGGAGTACCGATGACACGGATACGAGTCCTGGCCGGGACGCGCAAGGGCGCGTTCGTCCTGACCTCGGACGGGAACCGCGCGAAGTGGGAGGTCAGCGGCCCGCACTTCGGCGGCTGGGAGATCTACCACCTGAAGGGCTCGCCGGCCGACCCGGACCGGATCTACGCCTCGCAGAACACCGGCTGGTTCGGGCAACTGGTCCAGCGGTCCGACGACGGCGGCGCCACCTGGCAGCCGGTCGGGAACGAGTTCACCTACGCGACGGATCCCGGCACGCACCTGTGGTACGACGGGACCCCCCGGCCGTGGGAGTTCAAGCGGGTCTGGCACCTGGAGCCCTCGCTGGCCGACCCGGACGAGGTATACGCCGGCGCGGAGGACGCGGGCCTGTTCAGGTCCAGCGACGGCGGGGCGACCTGGACGGAGCTGACCGGGCTGCGCACGCACGAGTCCGGGCCGGGCTGGCAGCCCGGCGCGGGCGGGCTGTGCCTGCACACGATCATCCTGGACCCGGTGCACGCCGGGCGGATGTTCGCGGCGATCTCGGCGGCGGGGACGTTCCGCAGCGACGACGCCGGGCAGACCTGGCGCCCGGTCAACCGCGGGCTGCACTCGGAGGGCACCCTGCCCGAGGACGAGCCCGAGGTCGGGTTCTGCGTGCATCACGTCGAGATGCACCCGTCGCGCCCTGAGACGCTGTTCATGCAGAAGCACTGGGACGTGATGCGCAGCGACGACGCGGGCGAGACGTGGCGCGAGGTCAGCGGGGACCTGCCCAGCGACTTCGGCTTCCCGATCGGCGTGCACCCGCACGAGCCCGAGACCATCTACGTGGTCCCGATCACCAGCGATAGCCTGCATTTCCCGCCGGACGGGCGGCTGCGGGTGTACCGCAGCCGGACCGGCGGCGACGAGTGGGAGCCGCTTACCCGCGGGCTCCCCCAGGAGCACTGCTACGTCAACGTGTACCGGGACGCGATGGCGCTCGACTCGCTGGAGGAGTGCGGCGTCTACTTCGGCACCACCGGCGGGCAGGTCTATGCGTCCGCGGACGCGGGCGACACGTGGGAGGCCATCGCCCGCGACCTGCCGGCCGTGCTGTCCGTGGAAGTCCAGACGCTGGCATGATCGCGGTCCGGGTGGTCCTGCCCGCGCACCTGAAGAACCTGGCGCGCGTCGGCGGGGAGGTCACGCTCCACCTCGGGGGCGAGCGTGACCTCGAGGTGACGCGCCAGGCGCTGCTCGACGCGCTCGAGGCGGCGTACCCGGTGCTGCGCGGGACGATCCGCGACCACGTGACCGGGCAGCGGCGCGCGTTCGTCCGGTTTTACGCCTGCCAGCAGGACCTGTCCAACGAGCCTGCGGATGTGCCGCTCCCGGCCGCGGTCGTGGCCGGGAGCGAGCCGTTCCTCATCGTGGGTGCGATGGCCGGGGGCTAGACCAGGCCCACCTGGAGGGCCAGCCGGGTGAGGTCGGCGCGGCGCCGGCAGCCGGTCTTGTCGCGGATCCGGTCCAGGTGGGTGCCAACGGTGCGGATGCTGATGTACAGCTGCCCGGCGATCTGCGCGTTGGTGCGCCCCTGGGCGACCAGGGTGACCAGTTCCCGCTCACGGACGCTGAGGGCCGGCAGGGTCTCCGCCGTCGCCCGTGGTTCCGGCGGGTCCTCGGTCATCAGCAGCGCAGCGTACTCGGCGGCCGCGCCTGCCCCCATGGCCGCGCCGCGCCGCTCGGCCGCGCGGGTACGCTCCGGGCCCAGGGTCTCCCGGGCCTGGCGCAGCGGGTCCTCACGCCGGCGCGCGTCGTGCGGCGGGTCAAGCACGCCGGCCTCCTCCCGGAGCGCGGCAAAGGCCGCCCAGGCGGTGAGGGCCTCGGCCCAGCGCTGCGTCCGCGCGCACACGAGCCCGCACAGGTCCAGGCAGTCGAGGAGGCACACGAGGTCGCCGGTCGGTCCCGCGAGTTCGCGTTGCTCGCGCAGACGGGCCTCGGCCTGCGGTATCCGGCCGGCCAGCAGGTCCAGCTCCGCCATCTGGATCAGGTCAACGCACTGTTCGTACACGTTTCCCGCCTGGCGGTCCAGGGCCAAGGCGCGGGCGCAGGTCTGCTCGGCTTCCTCGAGCTGATCCGTCGCGATCAGGGTGATCGTCAAGCCGCCGATACACCGGCGGACCACGCTGCCGGGCACGAGGGCCGGGTCGATCCGCAGGGCCTGGCGCACCCAGCCCAGGGCCTCTTCCGGCTTACCCGCGTAGTGGGTCGCCGCGGCGAGCCAGTACAGCGCCCGGGCCTGGCCGGCCGGGTAGGCGATCTGCGTGGCCAGCGCCAGGGCGCGGCGGGCGTCTTCGGCCGCTTCCGGCACCCGGCCGAGGTTGGCCAGGGAGCCCGCCCGCTTGGCCTGGACCTCGACCAGCAGCGGCGACGGAGGGCCGTCGGCCAGCGCGTCCAGGGCCGCGGTGTAGTAGCCCAGCTCGACCGCCGGGCCGGGGCTGGCCGGCAGGTCGCCGAGCCGCATCTGGGCCTCGCACCACGCCATCCCGCCCGGCGCGGCGTGCTCCGCGGCCCTGGACAGCCAAGCGTGCCCGGCTGCGTACCGGCCGCGGAGAATCCACCAGGGCGCCAGCGCCAGCGCCAGGGCCAGGGCGAGGTCCTGGTCGTGGTCCAGGGCCCAGGCCAGGCCCTGGTGCACGGTGACGTCCTCGGCGTCCAGCCAGGCGGCGGCCGCCAGCTCGCCGGTGCTGGTCTCAAACCCGGCGGCGGCCTGCTTGGCGACCATCACGGCGTACGCGGCCACCCGGGCGGCCGCCCCGGGCTGCTCACCGGTTTCGGTAAGGCGTTCCGCAGCGTAGGCGCGGAGGGTCTCCAGCATCACGTACCTGGCCCGCCCGTCCGGGCCGGGGCTCGGCGGGGTGAGCAACGAGCAGTCGACCAGGCGCAACACGGAGGGCCCGGCGTCGGCCCCGGCCACGGCCTCGGCCGCCTCCAGGGTGAACGGGCCAGGAAAGGCCGCGAGCCAGCGGAACACCCGCTGCTCCGGCTCGGTGAGCAGCCGGTAGCTCCAGTCGGCCGCCGCGGCCAGCGACCGGTGCCGGTCCGCCGTCATCCGGGTCCCTCCGCCAGGCAGCCGGAGTCCGTCGTTGAGCCGGTCCAGGACGCCGGCCGCGCCCAACGCCTCCACCCGCGCCGCGGCCAGCTCGATGGCCAGCGGCATCCCGTCCAGCCGCTCGACGATCCGCGCCACCACCGGGGCGGACTCGCCGCTCACGGCGAAGTGCGCGTCGCCCAGGCGGGCCCGCTCGGCGAACAACGCGACCGCGTCCGAGGATTCGGGGCCGGCCGGACCGCCGGGGACCGGCAGGCCCAGCGGGGGCAGGCGGTAGCGGGCCTCGCCGGGCACGCCGAGCGGCTCCCGGCTGGTGGCCAGGATTCGCAGGTCGTCAGCGGCCGACAGCAGTCGCCCGCACAACTCCGCCACCGCGGCCAGCACATGCTCGCAGTTGTCGAGGACCAGGAGCGGCTGTTGCCGGGACAGCGCCGTGACCAGCGCATCCGTTAGCGCCGCGCCGGGAACCTGGTGGACGCCAAGGGCCGAGCAGACCGCCGCGGGCACCAGCGCCGGGTCCGACCCGCTGGCCAGCTCGGCCAGCCAGACCCCGTCGGCGAACCGGCCGGCTGTCCGCCGCGCCACCTGTTCGGCCACGCGGGTCTTGCCGACCCCGCCGGGCCCTGTCACCGTCACGAGCCGGTGTTCCGCCAGCATGGCGGCCAGTTCGGCCACCTCGGCCGTGCGGCCGACGAAGCTGGTCAGGGGCGCGCCGAAGCCGTGCACGCCACCTCGGGGCGCACCGGGGTCTTCCCGCGTCACGTCGGTAGCCTAGCCCGGCTCGCGGCGGCGTTTGAGGTGAGCGCACGGGCCTGGTGGACTGGACCTCGCAGCTGGCCGAGCAGCCGGACTGGCCCCGGCGATCGCAGCTACAGCCCCGGCCGGACGGGCTGACCGACGCGGAGCGCCGGTGGGAACTGTGCGAGTATGGCGGCGCAGCCGCCGTCGTGATGGAGCCGTCATGTACACCAAGATCCAGGTCGTGTTCGACGCCGCCGAGCCGGAGAAGCTGGCCGAATTCTGGGGGCTGGCGCTGGGCTACGTGATCGAGCCGCCACCGGAGGGGTTCGTGAGCTGGGAGGAATTCGCCGGGTCGATCGGGATACCGGAGAGCGAGTTCGGCGAGGTGGCCTCGCGGGTCGACCCGGCGGGTGAGGGACCGCGGCTCTACTTCCAGCGCGTGCCCGAAGGCAAGACAGCTAAGAATCGTGTCCACCTCGACGTGCGGGTGGCCGGGCGCGAGGTCCGCGGAGAGGAGCGCAAGCGGCTGGTCAGCGAGCACGTGGAGCGGCTGGTCCAGGCGGGCGCGACGCTGGCCTGGCGGACCGACGACGTCCGCGGCAGCTCCGTTACGTTGTACGACCCGGAGGGCAACGAGTTCTGCGTGACCTGATTACCTCAGGTATCACGGGCGCCACGCTGATCCCGCAGGCCCCCCGGTAGACCAGGGGATTCATGCGATTCACCCGGCATCGAGCAATTTCGCCAGGTATAACCGAGGGCGTGAGGCTTGCCAGATCAGCGGTGGGCGCCGCCGTGATGCTCGGCGTGGGCGCGCTGGCCGCGTGCACCAGCGCCAGCAACTCAACTCCGGTGACCCCGGCGAGCAGCTCCAGCGGTCCGATCATCATCGGCGCGTCACTGTCGCTGAGCGCCGGACCCGCCAACAACCCGGACCCCTTCCAGGCGGACGGCCTAGCGTTCGACAAGGGGTACAACCTGTGGGCCAACGACGTGAACGCCCACGGCGGCCTGCTCGGCCGGCAGGTCGTGCTGAAGATCCTCGACGACGGCGGCCTGCCGAACCAGGTGGTCACCAACTACCAGACCCTGTTCGGCAAGGACCACGTGGACCTGGCCTTCGGGCCGTTTTCCTCGCTGCTGTCCGCGCCGGCCTCGGCGGTGGCGGCCCGGTACGGCTACGCGTTCGTGGAGGGGGCGGGTGGCGCGCCTTCGGTCTTCGACACCGTGTCCAACCAGGCCGACCGCAGCACGTTCGACGTGAGCCTGCCGATCGCGGACGAGATAGTCCCGTTCGTGCACTGGATCGCCAGCCTGCCGCAGAGCGAGCGGCCGAAGACCGCGGCCTACCCGATGGCCCAGGACCCGTTCGCCGACCCGCCGGTCGAGCTGGCCCAGACGCTGCTGCAGAACCTCAACGTCAAGACTGTGTACTCGAGCACCTTCCAGGAAACCCAGTCGGCCTATACGGGGCCCGCCCAGGCGGTCGCCGCATCCGGCGCGCAGCTCGTGGTGCTCGGGTCCACCGACGTGCCCACCGTCCAGACCTTCATGCAGGTGTTCCAGCAGCAGCACTACACGCCCAAGCTGTTCATCGCGGCGTCCGGGCCCGACCAGGGAGACGCGTTCGTCTCCGCGGTCGGCCCGGGTAACGAGAACGGGATGATGGTGCCCAACGGCTGGTACCCCGGCTACGCCAACACGGCCAGCCAGCAGATGGTCAGGGAGTACATCGCCCGGTACGGGGGCACCGCGTCCGGGATCAACGCCGACGTGGCGGAGGCCTACTCGGTGGGCCAGATCATGGCGCAGGCGGTCACCGCCACCCAGAGCACCGACAACGCCAAGATCATCGCCTACCTGCACAGCGGAGTCACGCTGAACAGCGTCCAGGGTCCGGTGCGGTTCGACGCGCTCGGCGAGAACGGCGCCGCGGCGGCGTTCGTCTTCCAGTGGCAGCAGGGTAAGTTCATCCAGGTCCTGCCCAGCATGGGCGGCTCGACGGTCATCGACAAGGCGCCCTGGGTCGGCGCGGCCACGACGTCCGCGACCTCCCCGCCGACGTGACCCTGACGGGCGGGGGAGGCGGCGACCAGCGGGTCGGGCCCGGTCTGATTTCCGGCCCGTTCTCACGTGACGATCATTTGCCGGATATTCCGCCGTCTGCCCCACTACAGTTGCGGCATCCCACACCTGGTGCAGCCTGGGGCATTAGTTCTGAGTGGGTCACTTGCGTCGGTTGAGGACATCAGCGATGGGGAATCATAGGGCGGCGAGCGCGGCACCGCGCGCCGGTTATGGCACCGGTACGGCCAGCCAATACGGCGCCGAGCCAACGACCTCGCGATTCACCGGCCAGGGCGCGCTGAGGATGCGGAACTGGCCGGTGTCCACGCGGCTGATCGCCGTGATCGTGCTGGCCCTCCTCATGGGCCTGGTCTTCGGTGGCCTGCGGGTCGCGTCGGCGGCCGACAGCGCCTCCCAATTCGGCGACGTGTCCCAGCTCGCCGTCCTCGGGCAGCAGGTCACCGGCCTGACGCAGGCCCTGGAGGACGAGCGCGACAGGACGACCGGGCTCCTGCCCATCACGAGCGCCGCGGACCTGAACGGCGTGTACGCCGCGACCAACGCCGCGGCGGCCAGGGTCCAGTCGCTGGCCGAAGGGATCGGCGGTTCCTTCCCGGCCAACATCCAGTCCCGCGTGGCCACGGTGGTCTCCGATATCACGCACCTGCACGCGCTGCGCGTCTCGGCCCAGGCCAGTGAGTCCGCGCTCGCGGTGATCGTCGACTACAGGGCCCCCATCACCGACATGATCGCCCTGAACGACCAGATCGCGCAGGGGACGTCCGACGCCAGCTTGGTCAACGACGTCCAGACGCTCGACTCGCTGTCCCTGGCCAAGGATCAGGCCGCGCAGCAGCGCGGGATCTTGTACAACGCGTTCAACCAGCAGCTATTTGCCGACGGTGAGCTGCAGGCCCTGATCACCGCCCAGTCCGAAGAGCTCACCGACCTGACGGCGTTCGATACGACAGCCACCCCGGCCGAGCAGAGCACGTACAAGAACTTCGTGAACAACGTGTACGGGACCGCGGTGAACGAGGCCCAGAACATCGAACTCTACGTCGTGGGCACCGGCGTCCCTGATATCGGCGCGGGCGCCCTGAACATCAGCTCGGCCAGCGCCCCCGAGGCGTGGTACTCGGCTCAGTCGGCCAAGGTCGACGCCATGCAGCAGACCGAGCTGGATGTGGCCAGGAACATCGTCGCGCGAGCCCAGTCCCTCCAGGGCAGCGCGGAGCGCTCCGCGCTGGTCACCGCCATCGTGACCGCGATCATCCTGCTCCTGGTCCTGCTCGCCACGATCGCCGTGGCCCGGTCCCTGGTCGGTCCGCTGCGCAGGCTGCGGGAGGGCGCGCTCAACGTCGCCACGGTGCAACTGCCGGAGCGGGTCCGGCTGCTGGGCGAGGCCCAGGATCCGGCCGTCAGCCTGGCGGTGGCGCCGATCGACGTGCTGTCCACCGACGAGATCGGCCAGGTCGCCCGCGCGTTCGACCAGGTCCACTCGGAGGCGGTGCGGCTGGCCAGCAACGAAGCCGGCCTGCGGAACAGCCTCAACGCGATGTTCGTCAACCTGTCCCGGCGCAGCCAGACCCTGATCGAGCGCCTGGTGCGCATGATCGACTCCCTCGAGCAGAACGAGGGCGACCCCGATCGGCTGTCCAACCTGTTCGCGATGGACCACCTGGTCACCCGGATGCGCCGGAACTCGGAGAACCTGCTGCTGCTGGCCGGGCACGACAGCGCGCGCAAGTGGAGCGATCCGGTGTCGCTGGCGGATGTGGCCCGGGCCGCGGTGTCGGAGATCGAGCACTACAGCCGGGTATCGCTGAGGATCCAGCCGGGCGTCGCGGTCAGCGGGCCGGCGGTCTCCGACGTGGTGCACCTGCTGGCCGAGGTGATCGAGAACGCCACGATCTTCTCGGCCAAGGACACCTCGGTACACGTGGCCTCACAGGAACCGACCAGCGGCGGCGTGCTGATCGAGGTCAGTGACAGCGGGGTCGGCATTCCCGAGGCGCGCCTGGCCGAGATTAACTGGCGGCTGGACAACCCTCCCGTCATCGACGTCTCGGTCTCCCGGCACATGGGCCTGTTCGCCGTGGGTCGCCTGGCCGAACGGCACGGGGTGCGGGTCCGGCTGCGGACCCGGTCCCCGCAGGGGCTGACCGCCCTGGTCTGGCTGCCCGACGCCATCACCGAGCGGGAGGCCAGCCCGTACGCCGCGCGGCCATGGACCCTCGCCGCTCAGTCGGGCTACCAGGTCCGGGGCATCACGGGCGGCCACGGCGGGCCCACGCGCCCGGTCCGGGAGGTTGGGCCCGCGAACCACCGGCGCGAGGTGGTCGTGCCCGCGCGCCCGGTCCCGGAGGTCCAGCCCGCGAACTACCGGCGCGATGTCGTCGTGCCCGAGCCCGCCCCTACCGGCTGGCGCGAGACCGGGCCCACCACTGCGGCGACGTCGGTCTGGTTCCGCAGCCGCACGTCGTCGAGTACGGGGGCCGGCAACGGCTCGGCGGGTTCGACCGCGGCGAGGATGGCGCAGCCGACTGGGACCGATGGGTGGGCGATCGGCAAGCACGCCGCCCAGATCATCGCGGAGCCGGTCCGCGGCGACCTCACGGCCGCTGGGCTGCCCACGCGCGTCCCGCAGGCGAACCTCTTGCCCGGTTCCGTCACCGGCGGCCGCCTAACTGGCGGCGGCGCCACCAGCCGCCTGGGATCGGGTCTAGGTTCAGTTCTGGGTTCGGGTCCGGGTCCGGGTCCTGGATCTGGATCCGAGCCCGAAGCACAGGCCCCGACCGCACCGCGGTCGCCGCGGTCACCTGACGTGGCTCGCAGCCGCCTGAGCGGGTTCCAGCGCGGGGCACGCCGTGCCAAGGACCTGAGCCCGAGTGCCGCCGACTCCGGAGAGGAGCCGACCGTTGAGTTACGCCTACCGCCAGGACCTTAACTGGCTCGTAACCGACTTCACCACGCGTGTACCCGATGTCGCACACGCGGCCGTGGTATCTGCGGACGGCGTGCCGCTGGCGCTTTCTGAGCACATCCCCGCTGGTTTCGCCGGCCAGCTCTCGGCCATCACCGCGGGGCTGACCAGCCTGATGCAGGGCGCGGCGCGGCTGTTCGACGCCGGCCGGTCCACGCAGGCCCTGGTGGAGATGGAAGGCGGGCTGATGTTCGTCATGGCCATCAGCGACGGGTCTAGCCTGGCCGTCCTGGCCGCTCCGGAGTGCGACACGGACCTGGTGGCCTACGAGATGACGCTGCTGGTGGAGGCGGTCGGCGACGTGCTGACACCGGCCGCCCGCGCCCCGCAGGGATAGTTAGCGAGGACCGGCGGCGCCGCGGACGTAGGCGTCGAGGTCGGCCAGGTAGCGGTCGCGGTCGCTGGTATCCAGCCAGGCGATCTCGAAGGAGTTGCGGGCCAGTCGGGCCAGTTCGGTCTCGGTCAGGCCGACCGCCCCGGCCGCCGCGACCAGGTTCGCGTTCACGTAGGCGCCGAAGTACGCCGGGTCGTCGGAGTTGACCGTGGCCCGGAGCGACCGGTCCAGCATGGTCTTGAGCTCGCGGGCTTTGAGGCCGTCGGACACCCAGCGGTTCGAGACCGGGCACACCGTCAGGCCGATGCCGTCCCGGGCGAGCCTGGCCACCAGAGCCTGGTCTTCGAGGCAGTTGACGCCGTGGTCGATCCGCTCGACGCCGATGTCGTCCAGGCACTGCCAGATGTGGGCGACCGAGTCGGCCTGGTCGACGTCGCAGTGCATGGTGAGCCGGTAGCCCTCGGCGCGGGCCCGCTCGAAGACCGCACGGAACTTCAGCGGGGGGTTGTCCCGCTCGTCCGAGTCGAGGCCGACGCCGACGATCAGCTCACGGTAGGCCAGGGACTGCTCGAGGGTCCGCAGCGCGGAGTCCGCGGGCATGTCCCGCAGGAAGCACATGATGAGCTGGACGCGCAGGCCCAGGCCGGCTTGCGCGTCCAACCGCGCGCGGTGCAGCCCGCCGATGACGGTCTCGAAGGGGACCCCGCGGCTGGTGTGCGCCTGGGGATCGAAGAAGACCTCGGCGTAGACGACGTTCTGGGCGCGGGCCGTGCGGAAGTAGGCCATGGCCAGGTCGTAGAAGTCCGCCTCGGTCAGCAGCACGGACATGCCCTCGTAGTAGGCGACCAGGAACGACGTCAGGTCGGTGAACGCGTATCCGGCCCGCATCGCCTCGGCGGTCTGGTACGGCAGGCTAACCCCGTTGCGCGCCGCGAGGGCGAACTTGAGCTCGGGCTCCAGGGTGCCCTCGAGGTGCAGGTGCAGCTCGGCCTTCGGCATCTGTTCGATGAACGCCGCGATGTCGCTGCTGCTCATCGGCATCGGTTACCGGCCTACGAGTTGCGTCGCCTCCCGCCGCACGCTGCGCCCGGCGAGCAGCCAGTAGAGCAGTGCGCCGACCACGATGCCGATGGCCCAGCTGAAATCACCGCCGTGCAGGCCGGGGAAGTGGTTGGAGATCGGGCCGACGTAGGACGGGAACGCCGTATACGCGTTGATCCAGAAAAGCGCGGCGACCATGCCGACCGCCTGGGCGAAGACGGCCGGCCAGTGGATGCCGCCGTTGCGCCAGTAGATCCCGTCGCGCGCCGACCGCAGCGACAGCGAATTGTACTGGCGGCCGCGCAGCAGGTAATCGGTGATCAAGATGCCGAACCAGGGCGCCAGCCAGACCACGATGTACAGCAGGAACCCGGCGAAGTCCTTGCTGAAGTTCCCGTGGAACAAGATGAAGCCGGTGACCACCGCGCACACCACGGTGTCGATGATGACCGCGCCCCACCGGCGGACCGGCAGACCCAGCGCCTGCAGTGTGACACCGGAGGAGTACATGTCGATCGTGTTGATCGCGAGCAGCTGGAAGATCGCGAAGATGAGGAACGGGGTCACGAACCAACTGGGGAACGACTGCGGCACGCCGATCTGGGTGATGCCGACGAAGTTCTTCTGCGTGACCGTGAAGGCGAACACGCCGAGGAGCTCCAGGATGATCGACGGGATCGCGCCGCCCAGCGTCGCGGCCCAGAACGTCTTGTACGCGGGGGTGTCCTTCGGCAGGTAGCGCGAGTAGTCGTTGCCGTTCTCCGTCCAGCCCAGGCCGCCGGTGGAAATGATCAGCACCAGCGCCGTGGTCCACACCGCGAACGACACCGGGTGGACATGGAACGTGGACAGGTGCAGCCGGTTGAAGGTAAACCCGGCCAGCACCGCGAAGAACACGATGAATACGTACGCCAGCCAGCGCAGGATCTTGCTGATCGTGGCGTGGCCGAGCAGTGGCAGGATCATCTGGAGCAGCGCGGCGAGGACGATCACGACGATCTTGGCCGGCCCGTTGAGGTTGGTCCCGTGCAGGGAGAACAGCAGGATCACGGTGGCGACGACGAAGAAAATGCCCTCGATCTCGAAGCCGACCTGCGTCCCCCAGTTGAACAGCGCGACCATGCGGTTCCCGTTCTGCCCGAACGGCGCGCGGCTGACCATGAACGCGGTGGTGCCCGTCTTGGGCCCCTGCAGGCTCGCGAAGCCGAGCAGCGCGTAGAACAGGTTGCCGATCAAGATGGCGGCGACCGCCTGCGGCACCGAAAGCCCGAAGAACATGATCAGCGTGCCGTAGAAGAAGAACTCCACGTTGAACACGGCGCCGGACCACAGCCAGAACAGCCCGGATGGCTTCATCTGCCGCTCGGAGTCGGGGATCAGGTCGATGCCGCGCTGCTCGATCTTGAAGGCGGCGTACTCCTGCGGGACCTCCTCCAGGGTCTGTGTCCTGCCGTGCCTGCCCGAGGCGCTACTCATCTGCCACTCCCGAGTCTTGGTCGATGTGTGCTGTCTGACCCACTGACCCACGATCCTGCACGCCTTGAGTAAACATAGTGTTTCGGTCCCGTAATGAACAGGCATGTCCCTCGTG
>Ga0070730_10002859_pt1 | contig 15636 bp, 15 predicted proteins | sample Coa_R1_3_FD_66447 | JGI IMG/M metagenome (GOLD analysis project Ga0070730, IMG submission 66447) | Surface soil microbial communities from Centralia Pennsylvania, which are recovering from an underground coalmine fire - Coalmine... | ecosystem: Environmental > Terrestrial > Soil > Unclassified ...
GAACGCCGCTTCGTAGCGTTCAATGGAGCGGACGGGGATTACGAAGTCCGTCCCCAGCTTGGCTTCAACGAGCCCGCCCGCATCGCTCGCGACTACAGGAATACCGCGCAGCATGGCTTCCACCACCACCAGGCCGAAGCCTTCGAACCAGAGCGAAGGCACCAGCAGGATGCGCGTGTCTCTCAGCACTTGATCGATGCTCTTGCAGTTACGCAGCAGCGTGACATTGGGCCGCTCTGCCAGCGCGCGCCGGTCTTCAGTGGCCGTGCCCCAACCGGGTAGCGCGGCGAACCGGCATCCGGGAAGGTCGGAGGCTAGGGCGAGAAAAATCGAAATGCCTTTCACTGCGCACGGATTGATCATGGTGACGAATCCGCCGTCCAACTGGCCATGTTGCGCGAAGGGGCCGCTGCCGTAGATGGGCGGATGGATCACGTCGGCCCGGCGGCCCAGGTGCTGGTGGATGTACTCGGCGGTGTTGTTTCCGATCGCTATGATCGCGGCTGAGCTGGCAACTAGCTTCGCGCCCTCGCGGTCCGGATTCCAGCTGGCTGGACCGAACGGATAAAACTGCGGCGTGTGCGCCAGGTAGACGACACGGCCGGAAGCCGCGTCGTGGGCCGCACGCAACAAGCCCTGGCCGATGTCCTCCGATGAAACCAGCACCCAATCCGGTTGAAATTCGCGGATCTGCTGCTTCAGAACGGCGGCGCGTTTGAGCGGGTCCGCCACCGCGTAGTTTTCGGGCGAAGCCAGTTCGATCTGCTGGTCCTCGAGCTCATGGCGCACTAGCGCGAGTTTCTCGGGAGTATCGGTCGAGAGCGCGCCGCCCACTACGCGGCAGGCGTGCCCGCCCGCGGCCAGCGCATCGAGCCATGCCAGATTGCTGCGTGTCGAGCCGCCGCGCGGCGGCACGTGAGAGGCGCTCGACGTCAGCAGAATGCGCATTTACTTCCGCGGCTTTCCACCCGAGGTTCCGTTTTGCTCCGCGGCCAGGAGCGCGCGCACCTCTTCGTCGGAGAGAGCTTCCAGTTCTTTGAGAATCCCGGCGTACCGTGCGGCGCCGGCGCCTTCGATCTGCCGCAGCTCAATGGCCTTTGCCAATTCGGCAACGGTAAACTCCCCGCTATAGACCACTTTCAGCGACAAATCGACATCGAAAGTCTGGCGCACGAGCGAGAGCAGCTGCACGGCGAGCAGCGAGTGGCCACCCAAATCAAAGAAATTTTCGTGAATGCCGGCAGCAGTGAGCCCCAGCAGCGTGGCCCACATTTTGGCAAGCTGCGTTTCCAACTCGGTACGGGGTGCGTCGGCGGGCGACAGAGCCGGGCGGCGGTGTGAGCGAGTGCGAATGGTGTCGAGAATGCGGCCAGGGTCGCGCAAATCGCGGGCGATGCGGCCATAATCAACCGGGTTTACCGTTGCGGCGGGTGGCGAGTTGGCACGGCGTTCATCACTCGCAGGTGCGGATTGGTGGCTGGCCCGGTACTCTATCGCTGCCAGGTACGCCGCCGGAAAGCTGAACGTGGAACCGCTTGGCGTGCGCTTTTCGAATGCGGCTCCGGCGGCCGAAAGCAGCGTCTCGGCCGGCCGGTTGCGCGCGGTTGGAATGAACGGAATCTCAACCTCGGCCAGCCCGCGCTCTTTCGCCATCTCGCCCAGCTGCGCCAGCATGCGGTGCTCGACTCCGCGTCCCAGCGCCCGGCAGCTTAGCAGGAACGAATCGACCGCCAGCGCCTTGCGGCCGGCCTTGAACAGCATGATGCCGGACAATCCATAGCCGCCGAAGCGGTCGCTGACGTCTACCGCGAGGCACTCGTAGCTTTCCGATTGCAGCAGGGTCTGAATTTCACTCTCCGTGCGCCGTACCGAAGTGAAGTTCATTTGGTTGGTGCGCTGTGTCAACTGAACCACGCGCGGCAATTGATCCGCCGTCATGGGGGCAATGTGCACTTCGAGGTTCAACGAAGCCAGAAACTCCACCAGATTCGTGGACTGCCTCTCGGCCCGGTTCCGCACGGCTTCCTGTGCGTACAGCGCGGCCCGTCGGCGGTCTTCCGCGGTTGTGCTCCAGCGGTCGAACGCCCAGACATGATTGAGAAACGCGGCAAACTCGCCGGCGCTAGTGGGAAGTGCAAGCGAAAGCACGTCAGGACAATTGGCCTGCACTTCGGCGCACTCCGTGGCGCTGTTGTCCAGCAGAATAAAACTCTCGACACCCAAGCCCAGCTCTTCCGCCAGCGCTCGCAAGTTGGCGGACTTGGGCTCCCAATTCACCCGCGAGCCAGCGATGTGTTCGGGCTGAAGCGGCATCTCCGGATGCGCGCGGAACACCGCGTCCACGTCTTCCGCGTTGTTCTTGCTGCACAAACACAGCAGCATGCCGCTCTCCCGCTGTGCCAGCATGAACTGCTGGAGTGCTAAGTGTCCCGCATCCAGGCTGACGCCCTGCGGGCCATCCTCGCCGCATACACCCCGCCACAGGGTTTCATCGCAATCGAGCGCGATCGCCTTGTAACGGCTGATCCGGTTGGCATGGAGCTTGCGAGAAATCACCGTGCCCAGTGCGGCGAAAAATTCGGGCGTGTACGGCACGTGGCCCAGCTCATCGGCATGTGGATCGTAGTAGACCGGCACGGGATAAAGCCGGTGGATATCGCCTGGCGTGACGAGGTGCACGGTGTTGAGATCCCGAAGAGCCGACCGCAGCGCTTGCTCCGACCGGGCGGCGAACCCGGCACGCGCCGGATCGCTCAGGAACTCGGGGGATGCCGGGCACAGACACACCAGCATGGGCGCTCCCCCTCGAGCGGCCGCCGAGCGCAGCGCCGATTCCAGATTACGAACTTCTTCCTCCAATTCCCCGACCGTGGAAGAGTTGCGAAACCGCGACCAGTCCTCAAACCGCACCAGCACAACATTCAGCCCGTTGCGGTTGCTGGCGAACAGGCCTGCGGGATCCAGCAACTGCTGGAAGACCTGGTTGTAAGGGGAAAAGCGAATCTGGAAATCGAGTTTCAGCTCGCGCAGCCAAAATCCCAGCGTCGGCTCAAGGGCTTCAGCGGTAAACGTAGCGCTGACGGCAATCGCCGGCGGCGTTTCTTTCAGCTTAGGCGGCGACAGCGAAGAGATCTGCGCGCCTGGCGATGCGGAATCAGGTTCGCGGGGAGGCGGCGGCATCAAGTACCTGCAAAGACTCTCACTTTATCGTGGGTAAACGCTTGGAAATCCTGGCTGGGAGGCAGGGATTCGAACCCCGATACGCAGATCCAGAGTCTGCAGTCTTACCGTTAGACGACCTCCCAGAAGTCTTTATTTTAGCATCGGGCAGAATGTTTTGAGAGAAAGACCGCTAGGCCGCGTCACTAATGCGTAACGGTTTAGCTCTGCCCGGCGCCGACGCCGATCGAGTATTGCGTGAGCCCCGAGCGGCATAGATATTCGAGAAGCAGGATCATTTTGTGCTGTTGATCCTGATCTTGCAACGAGCCGGCCGCGCAACGGCATGTGATAGGACCCGGTGCGGCGTGGCGGCTACGCTCGAATTGCGTGATGGCTTCGGCCAGTTGCGTCCGGCTGCAACGGCAGCGGCCGCCGCTTTCAAGGATGCATGAACCCAGGAACTCGGCAATATATTGCAATTCATCCGTCGCCAAACCTTGGAGGAAACGCCTAGTGGGGCGAACCTGCAAGTCTTCCACGCATGTACTGAGCGCGCGGACTAAGGCAGACTTCTTAGCAGTAGCCGGCACGAGCAGGACTCCTGTGGGTATGAATTATCACCGTGTAATGTAATTATTACGAAAAACATGGGTCCGAAGCAAGGGGGACCCGTTCTTCGCGGGTTGTAATTCGGCCAGGGAAAAACCCGAAGTACCGGATCATCTCCCGGTTTTAGACTATTCGCAGATTCAGCCGCGGCCATTCTTCAATCACGGATTTTGGGTCCCGCCGGCTGGTACGGCGGAGCTGAAGTGTTTTTGGTCACTCGCTTTATCGATTTCACAACTTACTTTTTTTCATATACTTATACGTACAACGTTGGGTTCCGATTACCCAAAAGCTCGGGCTCCATGCCCGCCTTGCCGGCATTGACCGCGGGCGGCGCAGCTTGGAGAATCGCAAAACAGGTTAATACGACCGGCAGGAAACGCAGGGCGGCGCGGCGAGTCATCAGAGTTCACCTCCGGGATTGCAGACGGGCATTATACCGACTAAGAATCTTCACCGCAGGAGACACAGAGGCGCTGAGTGAAGCAAGAGAAATAGATTTCCCGGCGTCTCGCGCTTTAGCGTGAGAGGTCACGCGATGTGTCGGCGTTATCGGCCGAAGATGAAGCGGGCGCGGCGGGGATCGGCGCCTCCATCGAGTACGCCGCCGGAGATTTTGATGACTGTCGGGGCCGACGAATTGCTCCAGTCGCCGGCAAGGGTGACGTGGTGGCCGAGCGCGGTCAGTTTGTCGGCGGTGGCTTTAGGAATCCGGCCTTCGAGGCTGAGGCGGCCGGGAGTGAACTCGTGGTTGCCGAACGAGCTGTAGAAGTGCTCGGTCTGGAAGCGCGGAGCTTCGACGGCTTCCTGCGAGGACATGCCGAATTCGATGATGTTCAACAACACCTGCAGCAGAGCTTGGTCCTGATTGTCGCCGCCGGGCGTGGAGAGGGCGAGGAAAGGCTTGCCGTCCTTGAGCACGATGGTCGGGCTGAGCGTGACGCGCGGCCGTTTTCCAGGCGCGACCTGGTTGGGATGGCCGGGCGTTAGCACGAAAGACTGCATGCGGCTGCTGAAGGGCACGCCGGTATCGTCTGCAATCACGGACGGCAGCCAGGCGCCGCTGGGCGTGGCGGAAAACACGTTTCCTTTGCGATCGACCACATTCACGCAAGTTGTGTCATGCGCCGGAATGCGCGACGCGGTAGTGACCCTTTCCATCTGGAGCGGCGCTCCAAAGGTGCCGGGACGGTGCTCGAGCGAGGCGTGCGCCGGGTCGATCAACTTGACCCGCTCGGCGGCGTAACTTTTTGATAGCAGAATCTCTTCAGGAATGTGCGAGAACTTGGGATCGCCGTAATAGCGGTCGCGGTCGGCGAAGGCCAGCTTCACGGCCTCGATCACGGTGTGCAGATACTCCGGCGAGTTCTGTCCCAAGGAGCGCAAATTGTAGCCTTCGAGAAGATTCAAGGCTTCGAGCATCACCGGCCCCTGCGTCCAAAAACCCGGCTTGACGATTTCGTAGCCGTGGAAGGTGGTGGAACGGGGACGGTCGGTTTCGGCGTGAAAGCCGGCGAGATCCTTATAAGCGATCAGGCCCCCATTGTGTTCGGAGAATGCAGCGATACGATTGGCGAGCGCGCCTTTGTAGAAATAATCGCGAACCGCGCGAAGCTTGGCCTGGCGGTCACCGGCGGCTTTCTTCTCAACCGCAACGAGTGCGCGCAAAGTGCGGGCGAGCGTAGGCTCGCGGAAGATTTCGCCGCGATCGGGCGATGTTCCGCCGGGGAGAAAGAAATCGCGCGAGGCCGGCCACAATTCCAAGAAGCGCTGGTTGCCGCGAATGAAAGCGGCGAATTCTTCGGCGATGGGGAAACCGGAAGCGGCGTAGTCGATGGCGGGCGCGGCCACTTCGGCGAACGACATGGTCCCATAGCGCGAGAGCGCGAGGATGACGCCGTCGAACACGCCGGGCACCGGCGCCGACAGAATGCCGATGGCGGGAATGGGCGCGATGCGGTCCTCGTCTTCCCAGAGCTCGGCGTGGCGGTTCTTGTAAAACTCGACGGTGGCTTTGGCGGGCGCGGTGCCGATGCCGCTAATCGCGATCACCGGCTTACCGGCGAGCTTGACCAGCAACGGCATTTCGCCGCCCAGCCCGAAGCGGGACTGCTCGGTCACGGCGGCGGCGAGCACAGTGGCCACGCCGGCGTCGATGGCGTTGCCGCCCTTGGTCAGGATGCGTAAACCGGCCTCGACTTCGAGATTGTTGGCGGCGCCCACCATTTCATGAGTGCCGCGAACCGGCGGGAACATGGTATGGCGGACCTGGGCCGGGAGAGCGAGCGCGAAGAGAAGGCTCAGCACCGATAAGCAGAGACGCCGCGAAAAAACGGCGAACAGGCTAGACAGCCTGTTCCACTCACGCTTCATATTTGTAGATGGCTTGGGCGATGGGCACGCCGACCACTTCGATGCGTTTCAGGTCTGTAGTTCCGATGCCGTGGCGTTCGGCCAGCAGCAGCGTATTGTCGCAGGTCTGGAATGGTGCGGTGCCACGATCGGCGCGCGGGTTGTAGCCCATGACGGCTGTAGCCACTGAATCGGTAGTGACCGGATTGGTTCCGGCGATCAGCACGCCGGGCTGGACCAGGCGCAGCGGCTTGCTGCGAATCCACGGGCCTTCACCGCCGGCGATAGACTCGATGCCATCGATGATGGCCAGGTCTACCGGACGTGCGGCGACCATGTCGGCCACAATGTGCGGCACGCGATAGCCGGCGTCGTGATTGGCGCCGAAGTGAATCTCCTGCGGAGCGGAGCGCGACGGCTGGCGCTTTCCAGCATGACAGACGGCGCCTCGGCCGCTGGTGGGCTTTTCGTTGGGATCATCGATGCCCGCGTTATCGCCATAGATGGAAGCCGGCGTGTTGCCGAAGCAATTCTTGAGCGACAGCGTCACGCCGCAGGTTTCGTGGTTCTTGAGCTTGGCCATGCTCACGAAGACGTCGGTGTCCTCGAACACGTGGTTCAGGTCGAACGCCGGATACATGTACGGCGTGCCGGGGACTTTCAGGCGCGCGTAACGCTTGCCCTTGCCGAGATTGTTGGTGTTTTCAAATTCGACGCCGGGCGCGGCACTGGCGATGGCGCGCACGTTCCAGCCGGAATCGAGCATGTACTCTTCAAGCGGCCCGCTCAACGCCCAGCCGCTTTCGACGAAGCGAATGCGCTTGGCGCCGGCGCGGCCCATCAGATAAGCGGTTGCGCCCACCAGCTTAGGATGCGTGTAGTGCGTGACACCGAGAGGCCGTCCCTGTACACGCAGACCGGGGCTGCCGGTGAGGTTTAGCTTGATGGTGACCGTTTTGCCTTTGACGATGCGCTCCAGTCCGCCAAGCTGATCGAACATCGTGCCAAGAGTGGCGGTGACGTCGTCGTTATAGGATGCGCATTTCGCAATCGAGACGGGCGCCGTGGGAGCGTCGGGCGCAGCTTTGAGCGCCACGGGCGCGGCGCTTAGAACAGCTAGCAATTCGCGTCGGGTCATATGATTTTTAGTCTACTCCAGGCGGAGGGAGGCGCTGACATTCACCAGATCGATATCGACGCCTGTGCCTTCGTCCACCTTGTAAACGTCGAGTTTTTTCTCGGGCGCCTCGGGTGTATACAGCCAGGCTTGATGAAAATCGCCGAGCACATGGACGGTGACATTGTCGACGGGATAACTGGAGTAATTGACCAGATGCACGAGAACCTGCTTGCCATCGGGCGAAGTCAGCAGGTTGGAAAGCATGGATGACACGTTGAACAGGCGTGCGCCGAGGTTGCCGCGGCCGATCATGGAATTGATGTCGTGCCAGATGTCGTCCAGCCGCTTGGTCTGCCTGTCGTCGAGTGTGATCTGGTCTTTATCGGGGACGGCGCTCTCCTTCCAATCGGCGGGGCCGGTGAGGAGGGTGCCGCCGGAGCGGGTGAAGGCTTTGAGCACCTCGCGCTGTTGAGGGGTGAGCGAAGCGGCGTCGACGTCGACCGCCATCGAAGCACCGGCCAGCGTTTCGGGCTGCAGACGGTCGGGAGGCACGGCGCGGACGGGGGTGTGGCGCGCCCCGATCATATCGAGAATGCCGCCGGAGAGCAGCGCACCATCGTTCACGCCCTGGATAACGGCGAGCTTGGCGTAGATGCGGAAGGCGCGCCAGTCCTGGTGCGCTTCGTAGAATTGCAGCTGGCGGGTGATGCGGCTCCAGACTTGCAGCGCGGCTTTGTCGCCCTCGTGCAGGCGGCGGGCGAGATCGTCATCGAGCGCGACGACCCAGCGCGCGCCCACCATGGCGGCATCGCCGATGACCTGCGCATAGTTCTCGGCCGTGATGACGCTCTTGGGCGGCGGCGAGTTGGCGATCCAGACGATGCTGTCGCCGAAAGCGCGCGCGGCCCGTAGAAATCCGGCATTCGTGTTGATCCAGGGCGAGCCCGAGGGGCCGGCTTTGGCGGCGCCGTCTTCCATCACCGGGATGCCGGGCCACACGCCCTGCCAAGTGCCGATGACCGGAGCCTTACTGCCGAGCGGCATGCGGCTGCGCAGAGTTATCTCGATAAGGGGCGCGGGCGAGACTGCCGCCCGTACACGCTCGGTGGCATCGGCAGAAAAATCGCCTTCAAGGACCACGCCGGTGAGCTTGGCGCGGATGGCATCGCGCGCGGGTTCGGCGGGATCGCCGCCGGGACGAATCACGGCCAGCGTGGCGATGCCTTTCTCGGTTGCGGCGCCGGCGAAAGCGGCCGCCTGCGTCTTGTGCAGCGGATCCCAGTCGACCAACAGGCAATTGACGGGCGTGCCGGCGACGAGCTCGAGGGTTTTGGTTTCGAGCCAGTGCCAGCGCGCGGGCACCCAATCGGTGGAGAGGGAGAGGGCGAGAAGGAGTGCGAAGAGCATGGTTCTAATTTACGACAGGGCGGGATAGACCCGGAATACAGCCCAGGCATGTATAATGGCATGTATGCAGCAGTTGAACTTAAATGTCACGCCGGATTTCGAGCGCGATTTGCAGCGTTACATGAAACAGAGAGGCATCCCCACGAAATCCGATGCCATCCGGCAAGCCCTGCGCGAGGCCGTGGCACGCGCCGGAGCCGTCGATTACGACTTTCGCGGATGGCTGGGACTCGGCCTAAGGGCGCCCCTGCGGCGCAAGCGCCGTTTCGAGAGCGAGGATGACCTGTGGTCGTAGACACCTCCATCCTGCTGGCGATCTTCTTCAACGAGAAGTCGGGCCCGTGGGCCGCGGACCAACTGCAGCAGAACCGGCGCGATCTACAGATGAGCACGGTGAATTACGCCGAGGCGCTCATACTGATTCAGGACCGGCAGCCGCACCTGTTTGCCGCCATTCGCGAAGCGATCGAGTCGTCATCCATTCGTCTGGTAGCTCCGACGCCCGAACACGCGGAGACGGCTGCGGCGGCCCGCCTGCGTTATCCACTGAATTTGGGCGACTGCTTCGCTTATGCATTGGCGAAGCACGAGGATTGCCCGTTGCTCACGCTGGATGCGGATTTTCGAAAGGTCGATATTCAAGTGGTCCGGCCGAAGTCCGGGTAGATTCTTTTACGCCGCCTTGACTTCCGTCCAGATGCGATCGCGCAGGCGCTGGGCCGCGGCGGGGAGGGTGCCGGGCCACTGGCCGCGCTGCATGACATCGGGCGGGGGATAGAGGGCGGGACTGGTGCGGATTTTCTCGGTGAGGAGCGCGCGGGCGGCGCCGTTGGCGGTGGCGGTCAAGGTCGCTTGGGCGATACCGGCGGAGACGGGCGGGCGCAGAATGTAGTCGAGAAACTGGTGCGCGAGCTCCTGGCGGCGGCTTTCGCGCAGAATGACGGCGCAATCGCAATAGAGCGGGAAGCCTTCGGCGGGGAAAACAAAATCGAGCGACGGCCCGGCATCGAGAGCCTGCGCGGCGGTGGTCGACCAGAGCTGCGCCACCAGCACATCGCCCGAGACCAACTGATCGCGCACTTCGGCGTTGAGATAGGCTCGAACCAAGGGCTTCTGCTCGATGAGGGCACGCTCGGCGAGGCGGAGCTGTTCGGGGTCGGTGGATTCGAAGGGCAACCCCAGCTTCTTGAGAGACGCGCCGATCACGTCTTCGGGATCGTCGAGCATGGTGAGGCGCCCCTTCAGGCGCGGGTTCCACAGGTCGGCCCAGGCGCGCGGCGCGGGCGCGACCGAGCGGTTGAAAGCGATGCCGCTGCCGAACCACATGTAGGGGATCGACCAGCGCAGATCGCGATCCCAGGAGGGAGATTGAAACTGCTGCTCGAGGTTGGCGAGGTTTTTCAGGCGTCGGTGATCGAGAGGAGCGATGAGGCCCATCGACGACATGGGTGGAACGCGGTTGTGCGTGGGGAAGACAATGTCCCAGCCGGAATTGCCGGTGACCACCTGCGCGAGCATTTCCTCATTGCTCTCGTAGGTCACATAGCGGACGCGCACGCCAAATTCTCTCTCGAAGTTGGGAACGGTATCCGGTGCGACGTAGGCCGACCAGTTGTAGACATTGAGGCGCGGGCGTGGATCGCGGCGGCATGCGGCGACGCCGGCCGCCAGAGAGCTGGAGAAAAACGTCCGGCGGTTCATGCTTCCCTCAGGCGCTCGGAAACCAGAATGACGGCGCCGAAGACGACTACGATGAGCGCCGAGATGGCGTTGATCGATGGATTCGCCCCGCGGCGCGCCATGGCGTAGATGACCATGGGCAAGGTGGTGGAATCGACGCCGGCGACGAGGCTCGTGATCACATAATCGTCGAAGGAGATCGTCAGCGCCAGCAGACCCGCCGCAATGATGCCGGGCGCGATCGCGGGCAGCGTTACACGGCGAAAGGCGCGCCACTCCGTCGCGCCAAGATCCATGGCCGCTTCTTCGAGCGAGGCATCGAAGGTGCGAAGGCGCGCCGCCACCACAATGGCCACATAGGCGATGGAAAACGAGACGTGCGCCAGAATTACGGTGTGCAGTCCCAGGTGCCAGCCGAGCCAGCGGAAAATCCACTGAAAAAACGCGAGCAGCGAGATGCCTGTGACGATTTCAGGCGTCACAAGCGAAAGGTAGAGAGACCCGGACAGCAGGCGCGAGCCGCGTTTCCACAGAGCATAGGCGGCGAGAGTACCGGCGACAGTCGAGATCAGGGTCGAGACAATGGCGATGATTATGCTGTTCCACATGGCATCAGCCATGTCGGGATCGGTGAACACGGCGTGGTACCAGCGCAGCGAGAATCCTTCCCACAGCGTGAAGCGCGAGGCGTTGAAGCTGAAAAGGACTAGCGTAGCCAGCGGGAGATGCAGAAAAAGATAGACCGCGGCGGCGTAAACGGCCAGGCCGCGCTTCACAGCAGCTCCTTCGGCGCGCGCTGGAAAAAGACGGCCAGCGCCGTCAGCGTAATTAACATCAAGATGAGCGAGACGGCGGAGCCGAACGGCCAGTCGCGCGCGTTGGTGAACTGGTTCTGTACCAGATTACCCACCATGACGGACTTGCCGCCGCCCAGCAGGTCGGGCGTGAGATACGCGCCCAGGCACGGGATGAAAACCAGCGCGGTTCCCGCCCAGACGCCCGGTTTGGCCAGCGGCACGATCACGCGAAGCAAGGTAGACCATGGGCGCGCCCCGAGATCGGCGGCAGCTTCGAGCAGAGCCGGATCCATGCGCTCGAGCGTGGCGTAGAGGGGCAGAACCATGAATGGCAAAAAGCCGTAGACCAGGCCCAAGAGCACGGCGCCATCGTTATAGAGCAGGGGCAGGGGCTCGCGCAGGAAGCCCAGGCCGATCAGCGCCGTGTTGACCAGGCCCGTATCGCGCAACAGAAACATCCACGCGTAGGTGCGCACCAGAAAACTGGTCCAGAAGGGAAGGATCACCAGGTACAAGTAAAGGTTCTTACGCCGTGTGGCGCGCGCGATAAAGAGCGCCAGCGGAAATCCCATCACCAGGCAGATGGCCGTCGCGGCGGCCGAGAGCGCGATGGAGCGCAGCAGGATCGTTCCATAGAGTGGGTCGATGAGGCGCCGGTAGCTTTCCCATGTCCACGGCAGTTCGACGCCGCCATAGGTGCCGCGCGAGAGCAGGCTGTAGGCGCACACGATGGCGAGCGGAGCCAGGAACAGAAGCGCGAGCCAGAGCCACGCCGGCAACAGAAACCAGAACCGCAAGCGGTTCATCAGAAGTGCATCTCGTCGGAGTGCTTCCACCAGACGTGGATGGGCTGGCCGACGCTGTACGCGCCGTCGTTGGTCCTTGCTTCCTCGCGCGAAACCTCTGCCACGGCCTCTTCACCCGTCTCCAGGCGCGCCGCAACGTGGAGGCAGTTGCCCAGGAAAACCGTGCGCGTGATGGTGGCGGGACGAGCAGGGTAACCGCTCAGCGAACCGATCTCGCGCGCGAGGCGCGTGGTTTCGGGCCGGAGGCCGACGCCATTGATCCAGTTCATGGCGCCCAGAAAACCGGCCACGAAGCGCGTGGCGGGCCGGAGATAGACCTCCTCCGGTGTGCCGACCTGCTCGACGCGGCCCTGGTTCATGACGGCGATGGAATCCGACATGGAGAGCGCCTCTTCCTGGTCGTGAGTTACGAAGAGAAACGTGATGCCGACGCGCCGCTGAAGCTCCTTGAGCTCGATGCGCATCTGCTTGCGGAGGTGCGGATCGAGCGCGGCCAAAGGCTCGTCGAGGAGCAGCACTTCGGGCTCGAGCACGAGCGAGCGGGCCAGGGCCACGCGCTGGCGTTCGCCGCCCGAAAGCTGCGACGGGTAACGCGATTCCTTGCCGGCCAGTTGCACTAATTCGAGCGCGGCGAGCACACGGCCGGCGCGGTCACGCAGACCCTGCTCGCGAAGGCCAAACTCCACGTTGGCGTAAGCGGTGAGATGGGGAAACAGCGCGTAGTTCTGAAAAACGGTGCTGACGTTGCGCTCGTACGGACGGCGGCCATTCACCAGAGCGCCGCTCAACCAGACTTCTCCGGCTGTCGGCTCTTCGAACCCGGCGATCAAACGCAGCGTGGTGGTTTTTCCACAGCCGGAGGGTCCGAGAAGAGAAAAAAAACGTCCTTGCGGAATCTGGAGCGAGAGCCCATCGACCGCGGCATGTCCCGGATAGTGTTTTGCCACACTGCGGAGTTCGAGGCTATTGCTCACTGGAAGAAATATAGCAAGAAGGGACGAGATATCAAGAGGAAATCACAAAGGCCAAAACTATGTGCTTGCTTTTCCCTTTTTCTTCGCCCACAATATTCTCAATGGCACTCACCAAACGGCAGAAGCAGGTGGTGGATTTCATAGCGCGGTTTGTCGAGGACAACGGGTACAGTCCCAGCTATGAAGAGATCGCGCAGGGGCTCAACCTAGCGTCGCTGGCTACGGTCCACAAACATATTTCGGCGCTCGAAACCAAGAACTATCTCAAGCGCGGATTCAATCGCAGCCGCTCGCTCGAGATGGGACCCAAGTACCTGCAGGAGCACCGCCGGCAGCGCGAGCTGGAAATTCCGTTATTGGGGAAAATCGCGGCGGGCAAGCCGGTGGAGGCGGTGGAGCAGCGGGCCACGCTCAGCTTCGCGGACTTCGTGGGGCATCGCGACACCTACGCTCTCGAAGTGCGCGGCGATTCCATGATCGAGGACCACATCTGCGATGGCGACATGATTCTGCTGGAGCGGACGAGCGAAGCGCGTGACGGCGAAATCGTCGTGGCGCTGGTGTCGGGAATGGAAACCACGCTGAAGCGCATCCACCATGAGACAGGAAATCGCATTCGGTTGCAGCCGGCAAACTCCTCACTGCAACCGATTTACATGCCGGCTTCGGAAGTGCAGGTGCAGGGACGGCTTCTCGCTGTGCTTCGCAAGTACCATTAGATTGGAAACGACCGCGTTTCAACGGGCGGCGAAATCAGGCGACCGCGCTCGAAGTCAGCGTGGTGCGCAACTCGCGCTCGGCCCGAAGCCAATCCTCTTCAGGCGAACCGCCTGAGAAGCCGCGGGCTTCCCAGTAGGAATACGCCAGAAGGGCAATGGCCTCACGGTCGATTACCGGCTCGGTTTGTTGCGCCGGGGCCGGGGAGGAGATCTCAGAAGTTGAAGATACCGATTCCTTAGCGCGCGAAACGCGCCGCTTTGCGGGGCTGGCAGCGGCGGCAGCACCCGTGGGGTCGGAGTAAATTGCGTGATGCTTTCTGGACATTACAGATTCCCCCAAACGGATTTACGTTTTTATTTTATCAAAGCCGTCAATGCCCTTCCGACAAAACATTTTTATGGGGACAATAAAGCGGCGCGCGTGGCGATAATCGACGGGCGCGCCAGGTGAGAGGTGCGTTACGCAACCGGCGCGAAGGGCTGTTCCGCGCCCTTCAATTCCCAACCCAGATGGTTGAGATAGAACAGCAGCAGCGGTTCTGGATAGGACCCGCGGAATTTTTCAAACGCGCGCGCAGCCCAGCCTTCGGTGAGGTACTGGCTGGCATCGATGTCCTTATCGAAAAAACCGTTCTGGTTGGGAATGCCGAGGAACTCAACCACGGCGGCGATCATGTCGAGATGCGACACCAGCACGGCTTGTGCGAAATCCTTGGCGAACTCCTCGTCGCCTTCGTTGATTCTGGCCCACAAACGCGGGGCGGCTTTCCGCAGATGCTCGGTGTTGAGCTTGGCCAGATGGGCGCGCGTTTTTAGGGCATCAAAAAGCTGATAGGTTTTGAGCTTCCCCAGGGAAATGCCGCGCACCAGTTGATTGAATCCTTCCTCTCCGAGCTTCCGGTAGACCTCGCAAAGCTGCATGATGGCAGGGTAGCACAGGGGCAACATTTTCACCGCAGACGCAAAGGCGACGAGGAATTCAAGGAAGGAGTCTCAGCTGGCTCGGAGTGCGCGGAAACCTTCAACGCCGAGACGTAGTTAGACGAGGAGACGCCGAGAATCAATATAATTGCAGCCCTCGCGATGTGGGAAGGCCGTAAATGTTGTTTCTTGACTTCCTCTGCGGCTCTGCGGCCCGGCGTTGATAAAGTCTGTGCGTTCGGCCCGCACGGACGCGCTACCATCGTGAGGTATGGTCGTATTGGATGGCGATCGGCTCTCCATTGAGGACGTGATCGCCGTCGCGGCCGGCAACCGTGCAGCGTCGCTCGCCCCATCATCCATTGAAAAAATGCTGAAGTCGCGCGCGGTCGTCGAACGGCTGGCTGCGGCCGACGCCCCGGTCTACGGCGTCAACACCGGCGTGGGCCTGCTCGCCGATGTGCGCGTGCCGCAGGCCGACATCGAGCAATTGCAGCGCAATGTGCTCCGCTCGCACGCGGCCGGCGTGGGCGATGCGCTCGCGCGCGGGGAAGTGCGCGCCATGATGCTGATTCGCGCCAATGTGCTGGCCAAGGGCTTTTCTGGTATCCGGCCGGTAGTGGCGGAACGCTTGTGCCAGATGCTGGCGCATGGCGTGACTCCAGTGGTGCCGTCGCAGGGCAGCGTGGGCGCGTCGGGCGATCTGGCCCCGCTGGCGCACATGGCACTGGTGCTAATGGGCGAAGGCGAAGCCGAATTTATGGAGCAGCGCATGCCGGGGGGCGAAGCTCTTCGCCTGGCGGGCATCGAGCCGCTCGCCCTGGCATCGAAGGAAGGCATCTCGCTGGTCAACGGCACGCAGGCCATGCTGGCCCTCGGCTGCCTGGAGCTGGCCGCGGCTGAAATACTGATCGATACCGCGGAAGTTGTCTCCGCCATGACGCTGGACGCGCTGCGTGGAACGCCGCGGGCATTCGACGAGCGTTTGCACGCCGTTCGCCCGCATCCCGGTCAGCGGACAAGTGCGGCGCACTTGGCGCGCCTGCTAGAAGGGAGCGAGATTCGCGCTTCCCATGTCTCCTGCCGCCG
>Ga0070730_10002860_pt1 | contig 15635 bp, 15 predicted proteins | sample Coa_R1_3_FD_66447 | JGI IMG/M metagenome (GOLD analysis project Ga0070730, IMG submission 66447) | Surface soil microbial communities from Centralia Pennsylvania, which are recovering from an underground coalmine fire - Coalmine... | ecosystem: Environmental > Terrestrial > Soil > Unclassified ...
CGCGGCCAGCTCTTTGCGCCAGTAATCATCTTCAAGCCGGGCCAACTCTCCCAGCTCTGCCAGCGTTTGCCGGATGGCCGGATTGAAATCCTTACCGAGCAGCGGCAACAAAACGTGACGCACCCGATTTCGCGTGTGGCTAAGGTCGAGGTTGGTGGAGTCGGTACGCCAGGGCTGTTGAATGGAGTTTAAATAGTCTTCAATTTCTGCTCGGGTGATTCCGAGCAGGGGCCGCACCAGGCGCTTTTCCCTTTGTTCCGGAGCAATGCCGGCAAGGCCGCGCACGCCGGTTCCGCGAAGAATGCGCATGAGCACGGTTTCAGCCTGGTCGTCGAGGTTGTGGGCGGTGGCGATTTTGTCGGTGTGGCCCTGCTCGACCAACTCGCGGAACCAGCGGTGGCGCAACTCGCGGGCGGCGGATTCCAGGCTGAGTTTGCTTTCGCGAGCATGGGCGGGGACGTTGGCCGAGCCGGTGTGAAGTTCAAGCTGAAATTGACGCGCCATATCTGCGACAAACTGCTGGTCGGAATCGGCTTCAGCACCGCGAATCTGATGGTGGAAGTGCGCGACAGAGAGCACAATGCCAAGTTCTTCGCGCAGTTCAAGCAGGACGCGAAGCAACGCGACGGAATCCGCGCCGCCGGAGACGGCGACGGCAACGCGCTCTCCCGGCCGGAGAAGCCGCTGCTGGCGAATATATTTGAAGACTTTCTCCTTCACGTCCACGACCCCTGACTGAAGTATTGTGGAATAATTGCTGGCGTGATGTACAGAAAACGCAATTCGCCATCCCTGGTCCGCCGCGCGGGAACGAGCTTTCTCCTGGGTCTGACCGTGTTTGTCCTGGGAGCGCTGCTGGAGTATTTCTTCAATAAACTGAATGTCAGCGGTGTGAGCGCGCTGCTGGATGATCTGCTGGTCGGCATACTAGCCGGTGGTGTGGTGTATGGCTACGAGCTGCGCCAGCACCGTCTGATGGTGCGGCAGATGCGGGTCATCGCGGAGATGAACCATCACGTACGCAACGCACTGCAGCCCATCCTGTATTCACCCTACCTGAAAGAACAGGCAGAGCAGATCCGCATGATTCAGTACGGGACGGAGCGCATCCAGTGGGCCCTGCGCGAGGTGTTGCCCGGAGACTTCAACGAGCCCGCGTCATCACAACCATCGACAGCAGCTTGACAACAGTCCCAGGGCGAAGGCGCGCCTGAGTCGCCGCTGCCACAAAATTGTTATACTTCTCACCCCGTTATGAAGGTGATTGTCATCATTCCCGCTGCCGGACTGGGGACCCGCATGGCGCCTGCCGGCAAAAAGGGCATTCCGTCGAAGCAGTTTTTCGAGATCAACGGCACGCCGATCCTGATCCACACCTTGCGTGTTTTCGCCCGCAACCGGCAGGTCAGCCAGATTGTTGTGGCGTTGCGCAAAAATGAGATGGAGCGCTTTCGCGCCCAGCTTGAACGAGAGAAGCTCGGGGCCAGGGTGGAGGTGGTGGAAGGAGGAGAGCATCGCCAGGAATCAGTGGCGAACGCACTTGCTCATCTTCATGCCGCTGCGGAAGATATCGTGCTGGTGCACGACGCAGTGCGGCCGTTTGTCGATGATGAAATCATCGCCGGCGTGATTCATGAAGTGGAGAGACACGACGCAGCGATTGCCGGCCTGCCTGCAGTCGATACGATCAAGCAGGTGGACCGCGCCGCAGAGGGGGCGCTCATCACATCGACCATTCCACGGGAGCGCGTGGTGCAGGCGCAGACACCGCAGGGCTTTCGTTACCAGCTGCTCAAGCGTGCGTTTGACAGCGCCGGGGCCGACGGCTTCACGGGTACGGATGAGGCGTCACTGGTGGAGCGGCTGGGTGAGAGCGTGTGGGTGGTGATGGGCTCAGCCAGGAACATCAAGATCACGACGCCCGCGGACATGGAGCTGGCGGAGTTTCTGCTGGCGCAGGCGAACAGAGCAGCCAAGAACCTGGCAGGATAGGATTTTTACCGCGGATTTACGCGGATGAGCGCGGATCAATTGGAGTTTTGATGAGGATTGGCTACGGCTGGGACTCGCATGAGTTTCGGGCAGGCGTACCGCTAAAAATCGGCGGCGTGGAGCTTCCGCACGGAAAAGGCCTCGCCGGCCACTCGGACGGCGACGTGCTCCTGCACGCGCTAACGGACGCTTTGCTGGGCGCCGTTGCGGCGGGCGATATCGGCAGCTATTTTCCACCCAGTGATCCGAAGTGGAAGGGCGCCGATTCGGCTATTTTTCTCAATGAAGCGCTCAAACAGGTGAAAAAAGCGGGATATGCGGTCGCGAATATCGATTCCACGCTGATTCTTGCTGAGCCGAAGATCGTGCCGCACGCGAAAAAGATCCAGGCTCGTGTTGCGGAGTTGCTGGGCATCAATCGCGGCCAGGTTGGGATCAAGGCCAAGACTCCGGAAGGCATGGGCACGGACAATGCTGCCATCGCGCATGTCGCAGTGCTGCTGGAGCCGATGAAAAACGCCCCGCGAAGTGGGACGAAGCGTCGCAAGTCGAAGCGGCACTAATCAATCTCCATCCCTTGTTCACCGCCAGAATAGCTGGTAGTCTTGGCTACCTCATCGATCCTCATTTCACTCCGGCGGTGCCTATGAAAAAAAATTCCCTTGCCCCTTTTTCAGTAATCCTCGGCTTTTTGCTGTGTGCTTTGAGCGCGCAGGCCAGCGGTCCGCTGCTCATGCAGAGGCCGACGCTCTCCAAGACGCACATCGCGTTCGCTTATGCCGGTGACCTCTGGCTGGTATCGCGCGATGGCGGTGAGGCGCGTTTATTGACGAGCGGCCCGGGCACGAAGAGCGATCCGATGTTTTCTCCAGACGGAAGCATGATCGCATTCACCGGCGACTACGACGGCAACGTCGATGTCTATGTCATGCCGAGCGGCGGCGGCGTTCCGCGGAGGCTAACGCACCATCCCGGTATCGATGAGGTTATCGGCTGGACGCCCGACAGCAAAGCGGTGCTTTTCCGCTCTTTCAGAAACAGTTATTCGCGGTTTAACCGGCTGTTTACGATCTCGATTGACGGCGGCCTGCCTCACGAACTGCCGTTGCCAATGGCCGAGGCGGGTTCATTCTCCGCCGACGGCAAACATATTGCTTACGTTCCGGTGGATAACAATCGCCGGCTCTCGGCGATCGGCTGGAAGCGCTACCGCGGCGGCAAGGCTTCGCGGGTGTGGATCGCGAACCTGTCAGACCTCAATCTTGACGCGGTGCCGCGCGATGTCTCCAACGACGGCAATCCCATGTGGATCGGCAACAAGGTCTACTTCCTTTCTGACCGCAACGGGCCGTTCAGCCTCTATTCGTACGATGTGAAGACGAAGAAGGTTGAGCCGGCGCTGCCCGGCAACGGCGCGGACATCAAGTCGGCTTCAGCCGGCCCGGGAGCAATCGTTTACGAGCAGTTTGGCTCGCTGAACCTGTTTGATCTCGCGACGGGCAAATCCAGGACAGTAGCGGTTACCGTGCCGGCCGACCTGCCCAACGTGCGTCCGCACTTCAAGAAAGTTGAGAACGAAATTACCGCGGCCACGCTCTCGCCCAGCGGCGCGCGCGTGCTTTTTGAAGCGCACGGTGAAGTTCTGACCGCGCCGGCCGAGAAGGGCGACATTCGCAATCTGACCAACACGCCTGGAACCATGGAGCGCGATCCCGCGTGGTCGCCCGATGGCAAGTGGGTGGCGTATTTCTCCGATGAATCGGGCGAATACCAGCTCTTCCTCAAGAGCCCGGATGGTTTGGGCGAGGCGAAGAAAATTTCGCTGGGCACTCCGGCGTCGTTCTACTACGGCCCGACGTGGTCGCCCGACAGCAAGAAGATCGCGTACACAGATAAGCGCCTGAACCTGTGGTACATCGATCTGGCCAAGGGCACGCCGGTGAAGATTGACAGCACCACGTACGATTCGCCATTCCACAGCATCGATCCGGTGTGGTCGCCGGACAGCCGCTGGGTGGCGTACAGCAAAGAGCTGCCGAGCCACATGCACTCAATTTTTGCTTATTCAATTGAGACCGGCAAGCCAATCCAGCTTACCGATGGCCTGAGCGATGCGCGTTTCCCCGCGTTCGATCAAAAAGGCCAGTATCTCTACTTCGCGGCGAGCACTGACGTAGGCCCGACGACCGGCTGGCTGGACCTCTCCAGCGCGAACCGCCCGGTAACGCGCAGCGCGTACCTGATCGTCCTGCGCAAAGATCAGCCTTCACCGCTGGCGCCCGAGAGTGACGAGGAGAAGGCCACGGGTGACGACTCCAAGCCCGACGCGGATAAGGCGGCCAAGGCAGCGGACGACAAGGGCGATCAGGAGCCTGCGAACCCTGAGGAGAAGGCGAAAGCGCAGGATGCAAAAGCGGCAAAGTCGAAGGGCGAAGCGCCCAATGTACGAATCGACGCGGAAAACGTCAGCCAGCGCATTCTGGCGCTCCCGATTCCGCCGCGCAATTACGGCCAGCTACTCGCAGGAAAAGCCGGAACCATCTTTCTGGTCGAAGAACCGGTGCGCTTTGGACCGGATGCGCAGACCACGCTATGGCGCTTTGATCTGACCTCGCGCAAGCCCGAACGGCTGATGGAAGGTGCGAACAACCTCAGCGTGTCGTTCGATGGCAAGAAGATGCTGTACAGCAAGGGACGCGGCGCCAGCATGAAGTGGTTTGTCAGCTCCGCCGCTGCGCCGGCGCAGGGACCGGCCGCGGCAGCCAAGCCGGATACGCCGCTCAACCTGGCGCACATGGAGGTGCTGGTTGATCCCCGGGCGGAGTGGAAGCAGGAGTACAACGAGGTTTGGCGCATCGAGCGCGACTTCTTCTACGATCCCAACCTGCACGGCCTGAACCTGGCGGCGGCGAAGAAGCACTACGAGCCCTACCTGGAAAACGTGGGCAGCCGCATCGACTTCAGCTATCTCCTGTCGGAGATGCTGGGCGAGCTTACAGTCGGGCACATGTATATCCGCACTCCAACCGATCCGCCCTCAGAGGAGGGCAAGGCGGGATTGCTCGGCGCCGACTACACGATCGAAAACGGACGTTACCGCTTTTCCAAAATCTATCAGGGTGAAAACTGGAACCCGCAATTACGCGCGCCGCTCACGCAGCCGGGCGTCAACGTGCAGGAAGGCGACTACCTGCTGGCGGTAAATGGCCGGGAGTTGCGCGGCACGGATGAAATCTTCGAGCTGTTTGAAGGCACGGCGGACAAATCAACCGTGCTGAAGGTTGGTTCCACGCCGGACGGCAAAGGCGCGCGGAATGTGAGCGTCGTGCCGATCGAAAATGAAGGCGCGCTGCGCAATCGAGCATGGATTGAGGGCAATCTGCGCAAGGTGGAGAAGCTGAGCGGCGGGCGCGTTGCCTATGTCTATCTGCCCGACACCGGGTTTGGCGGCTACACATCGTTCAACCGCTACTTCTTTGCCCAGGTCGGACGCGAAGGCGCTGTGATCGATGAACGCTTTAATGGGGGCGGAGCGGCGGCCGACTACGTGATCGACTACCTGCGGCGTCCTTTGCAGAACTACTGGCTGACGCGCGAAGGCCAGGACTTTACCACGCCTGTGGGCGCGATTTTCGGACCCAAGGCGATGATCATCAACATGTATGCCGGATCGGGCGGCGACGCCCTGCCCTGGTATTTCCGCGATGCCAAGCTCGGTCCGCTGGTCGGAACGCGCACCTGGGGCGGGCTGGTGGGAATCTATGATTACCCGCAGCTTATGGACGGCGGCTCAGTCACCGCGCCGCGGGTGGCGTTCTATAACCGCAACGGCGATTGGGACGTGGAGAACCACGGTGTAGCGCCTGATGTCGAGGTGGAGATTACACCGAAGGACTGGGCCGGCGGACATGATCCGCAGCTGGAGAAAGCGGTAGCGCTGGTGATGGATTCACTCAAGAAGAACCCGCTACCTGTGGCCAAGCGGCCGGCCTTCCCGAACTACCACAACCAGCCCAGCGAAGGTGTACCCGCTGCGGCCGGCAGCGGCAACGCGGGACACAAACGGTAGCAAGAGATGTTGCGTGGGGCGCTTTTTCGAAAGCGCCCTTCTTTTGTGATCGCGTGAAGTAACTTTCGGAAAAGTCATTCGTAAAGGAGAGTATGGGAAACCGGTCAAAAGGCTACTGGATCGTATTTTCTCTTGCCGCGGCCGTAGTGATTGCGGCACTGATCATGACGCGCTCGGCGGACGAGCACATGCGGCAAATCGGCAAATACATGGGCTGGGGCGCAATCGTTCTGCTGCTGATTGCGCGCTTCGGTTTTCGCCGCAAAACCACACCGGAGCCGCCGATGCCCCGCGATTAGAATTTCTGTCGCTCCGCTCCAAACCGCTTACGAGCCTGGATCGAGCCGTGCTTGCTTATGCTCCTGCGCAAGCAGCTCGCCGCACAAGCTGGGGTCGCTGCTTCGAAACTTAGATATGTTTCGCTTCGCTCAGCGAGCGCGGATTTCTAAGCGCAGTCAGGGAGTCATCGAAAACCAGATGCGTCCGGCCTCGAGCAGGCAGATGAAGATGCCGATAAGGAAATAGAGGTTCTGGGCAGTCGTGTCACTGGGCGGGGCAGGAAGATAGACGCCGCGGCTGCGGAAGTAGCTGTCGAGCGCCCGCTCCTGCTGCATGACCTTGACGGCCAGAGGGCGGTGAAAGACGGCTATCAGCACGCCCAGCAGCAATCTTGTGAGTTCCACCAACATGCGTCCTGGAGTCTAAGCATGCCAGCCCAGGGTCACAATCAGTAGAAAAACCTAGTTAGCCGCGTAAATGCAGCGCTTAACGGCCATTTTCGCGTGTTAAAATTACAGCAGTCCCTCTCATGAACGCAGATCTGGAAAGACTTATCGAGCTGGAAAAGGTGGACCGCGAGATGGCGCGGCTGAGCGACGAGGTCGCTGCCCTGCCCAAGCGGGTGGCCGCCATCGAAGAGAAGCTGGCCGAGCACAAAGCCGCCGTCGAAAAAGCCAAGGCCCGCATCAAGGGCAATGAATCCAGCCGGCGCCAGCTTGAGGCCGATATCCGGGGATTCCAGGAAAAGATCGTCAAGTACCGCAGCCAGTCTTCCAGCGTGAAGACCAATGACGAGTACCGCGCGCTGATGCACGAAGTGGATTTCACCGAGAAGCAGATCAGCGGCTGCGAAGACAAAATCCTGGAGCTGATGATCTCGCTGGAGAACGAAGAGAAAGCCCTGAAGCAGGCTGAGGCTGACCTGAAGACAGAGGCGGCCGACGTGGAGAAGGAAAAAGCCGAGGCGCGAGTGCGCACCGCCGAAGACGAGAAGCTTCTGGCAGGCTTAAAAGAGAAGTGGACTGCGCTGCGCTCCGGCGTGAATGACAGCGCGCTGGCCCATTACGATCGCGTGATGCGGCAGCGGAAGTCGGCTATTTCAGAGGCCCGGCATCAAAAATGCCTGGCATGCTTTGTGATGCTGCGGCCGCAAAGCTGGCAGGATGTCCGCAGCAACGAACAGGTTGTGACCTGCAGCTCCTGCGGACGCATTCTTTACTTCGATCCCGCGAGTGAAGCCGCACCGGAGCCGCCCAAGAAGAACGCCAAGACGCGCTCCGCTGAGGCGGAACACGAAGCCGACGCTGCACCCGAGACTGAGACGACTCCGGCCCAGTAATTTTTATTTCTGTCGCTTCGCTCGAACCGCTAACAATTCTCGTGCGGCGATGGGCGAGTATGCTCCTGCTACAGCGGGTTCGCCGCGTGGACGGGCTCACCCTCATTTTTTCCGTTATTCTATTTCCACCCCATCCGCGCACAACTGACGCGCCATTGGGTCGCGATTGCCTGATGACAAACAGCTCTCCCCAGAAGGTGATCATCAATGAACGCGCTGCGGCGCGGCTGCGCGGCGGACACGCGTGGGTCTACGCCTCAGATGTGCTGAGCGACGCCGGCGCACAGGCGGGTGCGCTGGTGCAAGTGCTGGGGCCGAAAAACCAGGCGCTGGGCACGGCGATCTACAGTTCGTCGTCGCAAATCAGGCTGCGTCTGCTGGGACGCGAGCTCTTGGGTTCGGAAGAGGAGCTTTCCCAGCTTATAAGGCAGCGGCTGGCAGAGGCATTTGAATACCGCAAACGGATCGTTGAAGACTCGGATGCCTATCGGCTGGTTTTTAGTGAGGCGGACCGGCTGCCGGGGTTGATTATCGATCGCTATAACGACGTTTATACATTTCAGGTTCTCACGCAGGCGTGGGAACGCCTGGAACGAAAGCAGGTGGTGGTCGATGCGTTACAAGAGGTGGCCGGCGCGGGATCCGTGGTGGAACGCGTGGATCAGCGCATCCGGGAGCTGGAGCAACTGCCGGCGACGGAGTCCCGGCTGGTGCAGGGCAGCAAGCACGCGACGATCTTCACCATGAACGGCGTGAAGTTCCACTATGACGCGCTGAGCGGGCAGAAGACCGGAGCGTTTCTCGATCAGCGGGAAAACTACCGGGTCGCCGCCCGATACGCGCACGGCGAGGCGCTCGACGTCTGTACCTATCAGGGCGGCTTCGCTCTGCATCTTGCGCGCGTCTGCAACCGGGTAACCGCGCTCGACATTTCGCGCGCGATGCTGGAGGTCGCCGAGCAGAACGAAAAGTTGAATGCGGAAGCCAACAAGAGCGAGATCGAGTGGATCGAGGCGAATGCTTTCGATCTGATGAAGGATTATGCGGCGGCCGGGCGGCAGTATGACATGATTGTGCTCGACCCGCCGGCGTTCGCTAAATCGAAGAAACACCTGGAATCCGCCATGCGCGGCTACAAAGAACTGAACCTGCGCGCCATTAAGATGCTTAAGCCGGGAGGCGTTCTGGTGACGTGCACATGTTCTTCGGCGGTGAGCGAAGAGGACTTTCAAGCCACGCTGACAGAGGCTGCGCAGGACGCGCACCGCTCTGTGAAACTCGTTGAAAAGCACACCCAGGCCAAGGACCATCCCATCCTGCTCGGCGTCCCTGAGACCCATTATTTGAAATGCTTTGTGTTGATCTCCTTCTGACCAAAGAGCCTGAGCTTCCTCAAGACTTTTTGTAAGCCATTGAAAAATATAGAAATATTCTCATTCTGATATATTGACAATAAATGACTCATATTTTATTATCGTATTACACTCATTTAGCATCTAAGAGGCTGAGTAGGTACGCATAAAACCCAAATCCCTCAGTGGAGGACCTGAAAATGACAACGATTACCCGAATCGACCCTTTCCGCGAGCTGGCCAGCTTCTTTGAAAACTGGGCCGCTCCGACCGGCAAAGACCAACTGGCTGCCGGAACGTTTGTTCCCCCCGTGGATGTCTATGAGGACGAGCAGAATCTCATCCTGAAACTGGAGATCCCGGGAGTGAACGAGGAAGAGCTGAACGTGAGCCTGGAGAATGACACGTTGACCATCCAGGGCGAGCGGAAGTTTGAAAAGGAAGAGAAGGAAGAGAACTTCCATCGCATCGAGCGCCGCTATGGCATGTTTACCCGCACGTTCAAGCTGCCCACGACCGTGGATGCGGAGAAGGTGGACGCAAACTACGAAAAGGGCATTTTGAAGATCGCGCTGGCCAAGCGGGCGGAAGCCAAGCCCAAGCAGATCAAGGTGGGCCGTGCCGAACAGACGCTGAAAGGCTAACCAAGCTGAAAGTTCACAGCTCCGGTGAACGACATCACGGCGGGAGATGGCAGCGTCATCTCCCGCTTTTTTTAGCCGTGGCGCACGAGCAGGGCAGCAGAGAGATAATTATTTAGAGCAGGGAGTACGGAATGGCAATTCGTTGGGACAAATTCACGATCAAGGCGCAAGAGGCAATTCAGCGGGCGAATGAGATCGCCGGGCAGAACGGTAATCCGGAGATGCTGCCGCTGCATTTGCTTGCGGGGCTGCTCCAGGACCAGGAAGGCATTGTTGTCCCGGTGCTGGCCAAGCTGGGCGTGAATGCGGCGACCTTGCAGGGCCAGGTGACAGACCGGATCGATCGTCTGCCCAAGGTGTCTGGCGCTTCGGCGCAGCCGCATCTTTCTGCCGCGATGTCGCGGGTGCTGGACCAGGCGTTCAAAGAGGCCGACACGTTCAAGGACGAATACGTCTCCATGGAGCATTTGCTGCTGGCCATTCTGCGCGAAAAGGACAAGGGCAATGAAGCGCGGGCGCTTCTGGCCGGCGCAGGCGCGGAATACGACGCGGTATTGAAGGCGCTGACTGCGGTCCGAGGCTCACAACGGGTGACCGACCAGAATCCTGAAGGCAAATACCAGGCGCTCCAGCGCTATGCCAAGGACCTGACGGAGCTGGCGCGGCGGGGCAAGCTGGACCCGGTGATCGGCCGCGATGAGGAGATCCGCCGCGTGGTCCAGGTGCTTTCCCGCCGGACCAAGAACAATCCGGTGCTGATCGGCGAGCCGGGGGTCGGCAAGACGGCGATTGTGGAAGGCCTGGCGCAGCGCATTGTCTCGGGCGACGTGCCGGAGATACTGAAAAACAAGCGCGTGGTGGGGCTGGATTTGGGCTCAATGCTGGCAGGCGCGAAATATCGCGGAGAGTTTGAAGACCGCCTGAAAGCCGTGCTCAAGGAGATTGAGGACTCGAACGGCCAGATCGTTTTGTTCATCGACGAGCTGCATACACTGGTTGGCGCGGGAGCAGCGGAGGGGGCAATCGACGCCAGCAACATGCTCAAGCCAGCGCTGGCGCGCGGCGAGCTGCGCGCGATCGGCGCGACCACGTTGAATGAATATCGCAAATACATTGAAAAAGATGCCGCCCTGGAGCGGCGCTTCCAGCCGGTCCTGGTGAGCGAGCCGACGGTCGAAGATACGATTTCTATTCTGCGCGGCTTGAAAGAAAAATATGAAGTGCATCATGGCGTGCGCATCAAGGATTCGGCGATCGTCGCGGCGGCCACTCTGTCGCACCGCTACATCACCGACCGCTTCCTGCCGGACAAGGCGATCGATTTGATCGATGAGGCGGCGTCATCGCTGCGCATACAGATCGACTCCATGCCGACGGAGATCGACCAACTGGAGCGCCGGGCGACGCAGCTTGAAATCGAAAAGCAGGCACTCAAGAAAGAAGAGGATCCAAACTCGCGCGAGCGGCTCACTCTGGTGGAGCGCGAGCTGGCGCAGATTCGCGAGCAGTCGAACGCGCTGAAAGCGCGCTGGAAAGAAGAGAAAGAGGGGATCACGCGGATACGCCAGCTCAAGGAACGAATCGAGCAGCTGAAGATGGAAGAGCAGCAGGCGGAGCGTAGCGGAAACCTTGAGCGGGTGGCGGCCATTCGCTACGGCGAGCTGCGCCAGGCAGAGGCTGAGCTCGCGCGCCTGAGCGCGCAGGCGGACGACAAGCAACGCCGCATGTTGAAAGAAGAAGTGGACGAAGAAGACGTGGCGCGGATCGTTTCCAAGTGGACCGGCATTCCGGTATCGAAGATGCTGGAAGGCGAGGTGCGCAAGCTGGTGAGCATGGAAGAGCGCCTGCGGCAGCGCGTTATCGGCCAGGACGAGGCTCTGGAGCGCGTTGCCAATGCCGTGCGGCGCTCGCGCGCGGGACTGAGCGATCCCAAGAAGCCGATTGGCTCGTTCATCTTCCTGGGGCCCACCGGCGTGGGCAAGACCGAGCTGGCGCGCGCACTGGCGGAGTTCTTGTTCGACGATGAGCACGCGATGATTCGTATCGACATGTCAGAGTACATGGAGAAGCACGCGGTGGCGCGGCTCATCGGCGCGCCTCCGGGATATGTGGGCTACGACGAAGGCGGCCAGTTGACCGAAGCTGTGCGCCGCCGGCCCTACAGCGTGATCCTGTTTGACGAAATCGAGAAGGCGCATCCGGATGTGTTCAACATCCTGTTGCAAATTCTCGATGATGGGCGGCTGACCGACTCGCGCGGCCGCACCGTGGATTTCAAGAACACGGTGATCATCATGACTTCGAACATCGGCGCGAGCTATTTGCAGGCCGAGGGCTTGAGTTCGCCAGAGGCGTTTGCGGAGGCGAGCCAGCACGTGATGGAGGCGCTGCGGCAGCACTTCCGTCCGGAATTCCTGAACCGGGTGGATGACATCATCGTGTTCAAGCCGCTGGGCGAAGAGCAGCTCACGCGCATCGTGGAGCTGCGGCTGGACGATCTGCGCAAGCTTCTGGCCGACCGCAAGATCACCATCGAACTGACGCCGCAGGCCAAGGAACTGCTGTTCATCGAAGGCTACGACCGGGCGTACGGTGCGCGGCCGCTGAAGCGGGCAATCCAGCGGTTGATCCAGGACCCCCTGGCTCTCAGGATCCTGGAAGGCGAAGTGCTCCACGGCGACCACGTGATTGTGGATGCCGACGTCGCGGCGCGAAAGATGGTCTTCACCGTGAGCGGGCGCACAGAGCCGGAGCCGGCAAAGGCCGGGTCACGCAAGAAAAAGTGACGCGCCAGGAATTTTCAGGCCGCGGAGGATTTTATTCTTCGCGGCTTTTTTGTGCGTTGTGAAGGCTGGGTCCGCTGCCAACCCTCTAGAGGGTTGCAAACGTCTCAACAAGAAAGGGGGAATAGTTATGGCAGCAAGGAAGAAGTCGAGCGGGCGCAAGTACAGCAAGAAGGCCGGTGAGGAAGTGCGCACTGAGATGCATCACATGCGCTCAGGCAAGCATTCCAAAAAGCATCCGATCAAGAGCCGCAAGCAGGCGATTGCGATCGGCCTTTCCAAGGCGCGCAAGAAAGGCGCCAAGGTACCACGCAAGAGGGCTGCCTGAAGCAGCAGGCGCAAAAGAGGCTGAAGAACGGGGAGTGAAGGGACCAGGTCCGTTTCACTCCTTGTCTTTTTTGGCTTCTGATTTCTTAGGCTTGCGGTCAGCGCCCGCGTCTTTATCTTTGGCCGCAGGCTTCTCTTCCTTTTTCTCGCCGGAGGTTTCGCCACCCGGCTTTTTGCCCGCATAGTCGGTCACATACCAGCCGCTGCCTTTGAATTGCACCGCCGGGGCATGCAGGAGCTTCTCCACCGGGCTACCGCATTCGGGGCACTTTTTGACCGGAGGATCGGAAAATTTCTGGATCTTTTCAAACCGGTGTTTGCATTTCTTGCACTGATATTCGTAAAGAGGCACTCGCCAACCCTCAAGATAGAGCTGATTCTGCTCAGATTTTAGCAGACGGATTTTACGGCCAAAAAAGCCGGCGCAAAGGCGCCGGCCTTGTCTGTAAGCAAGGTGTGATCTAGGCGGCCCTGGCTCCCACATTGATGCGATTGGAGAGTTGGCTGAGTTTTACGTCGGTATCCTTTTCTTCCTGGAGTGTCTGCTCCAGCAGCTGCGTCCACTCATTGCGGCCGAGCAGCTGCGCATAGGTGCGAACTGTGCCGTAACCGGCGATTTCGTAGTGCTCCACGCGCTGAGCGGCCGCGATCATGCCCGCGTCCAGAACTTCAGGCTCGGCATCGCTTTTGAGCAGTTCTTTTCCGTCCTTGAGGATCCCCTGCATGCCTTTGCAGGTCTTGTCGTCGCGGTCCACGTCATCGCCAAGCTGGTCAAAGATACGGTCGAGCCGGGCGACGTGCTGGCGAGTCTGTTCCAGGTGGCTGGTAAAGCCGGCTTTCAAGTCCGGAGAAGAGGTTCTCTCGATCATGTCCGGCAGAGCGTCGATGATCTGAGTTTCGGCTGAATAAAGATCCTGTAGTTCCTCGATAAAAAGTTCACGCAGGGATTCCAGCTTCATTGTTTTGTTGTCTCCTTTCCGTGGTGAGATGCGTGAGAAAGTTGCGCCGATGGATGAAATCGGGAGTGGCGCGTTCGATTACACTTGCACCATGGCTGAGCAGCAGAACAGAGGCACGCTGTATGTGGTGGCGACTCCGATCGGCAATCTGGAGGACATGACGCATCGCGCGGTGCGCATTCTGAGAGAGGCTGACCTGATCGCCTGCGAGGACACGCGTCACACAGCCAAGCTGCTGACGCATTATGGAATTGATAAGCCGACAGTCAGCTATCACGAGCACAACGAAGCTGCGCGAGCAGAAGAGCTGGTTGCCAAGCTCGAACAGGGGCTGAACATCGCGCAGGTTTCGGATGCGGGGATGCCGGCAATTTCCGATCCGGGATATCGGGTGATCCGGCTGGCGATTGAGCGAGGGATTCGAGTAGTGCCGGTCCCGGGGCCTTCGGCGGTGATTGCGGCGCTGGCGGCAAGCGGATTGGCGACGGACAGCTTTCAGTTCCTGGGCTTTTTGCCGGCGCGATCGGGCGAGCGAAGGACGATGCTGGAGTCGCTACGCGCGGCGGAGCAAACAACTGTTCTCTATGAGGCGCCGCATCGAGTGGTGGAGGCGTTGCGGGACATCGTTGAAATATTAGGGCAGGATCGGCGTGTGGTGGTGGCGCGGGAATTGACGAAGGTTCATGAAGAGTTCATTCGCGGAAGCGCGGCCGAGGTGCTGAAGAAGTTGCAGCAGCGCGAGGTGAAAGGCGAGATCACGCTGGTGATCGGTAAGGCTGAAGGCCAGGCAGAGCCCTCAAAGAAAAAAGATATTGCATCACGTTTGCAGGAGATCATGCGCGAACAGCAGATCGATGAGAATGCCGCGCTGAAGGTGGTCGCCAAAGAGCAGGAGATTTCCAAGAGCGAAGCGTACAGGGAATTGCAGAGGGTGAGAAAAAACCGGTAGTTGGTATTTGGTACTTGCTATTTAGCTTGTTTTGGAAGCGCTCAAGGTGTTCCGCTCCTGGCAGTTCGTTCCGGAGCTTGTGGCCAAATACCAAATACTAAGTACCAAATACCAGACGCAATGAATCACTCCGCAGCGGAGGTGTGGTCATGGACGATGCGCCAACCTTCCGGCGCCATGCGCTTGAAGATCAGAGTGAAGAGGCCGTGGGGTTGTTTGCCGTCGGACATGGTGAGATGCCAGCGGCCGGTGACTACGGCGGAGCGCCGGCTCAGCAGGTCGATATTCAGGTCCTGAAATTCCAGCTTTCCCATCTCTTTGCCTTCGGATTGGTAGCGCTGGCGGTAGCGGGCCAGCGTGGGTTCCCAGCCTTTGGTGACGGTATCGCCGGAAAAGAAAGTCAGATCCGGCGACTGCCAATATCCCTGCATAAACGCTTCCAGTTTGCCCTGGTTCCAGGCTTCGACCTGCGAAACCAGCAGGTGCTTGATGCCTTCCTCCAGCTCCGCGCGCACATCATCGAGCGATTCCTGTTGCTGGGGAGTGCCGGCCGCAGGCGAGCTTTTTTGCGGAGGGTTGGGTTTTAAGCCAAGAAGGAGAAGCGGGGCCAGCAGCAGGGCAAACATAGATGTGCGCATGCAGGCATTGTAAGGCGTCCTTAAGAGTAGTTTTAGGGTTTTTCGCTGCATTCGGATAAGAAAACTAAAGTCACATGAACGGTCACCCGATACATTGACCCTGAGTAACAGAATGGGTTATTTTCGGCTGACTTGGAGTGTGTAACCTCCGAAAGAGTGCCGATAGAGTTTGTCGTCTCTCCCCCAAGACACAGCAAGGGCGCCACAGAGTCAAAGAAAACTAAGCCCTCATGATGTCGATTCAGACGGTTGGCAGATACGAAATCACCGGCGAGCTGGGACGCGGAGCCATGGGCGTGGTGTA
>Ga0070730_10002861_pt1 | contig 15633 bp, 12 predicted proteins | sample Coa_R1_3_FD_66447 | JGI IMG/M metagenome (GOLD analysis project Ga0070730, IMG submission 66447) | Surface soil microbial communities from Centralia Pennsylvania, which are recovering from an underground coalmine fire - Coalmine... | ecosystem: Environmental > Terrestrial > Soil > Unclassified ...
CAGAAAATAGAGCACCAGTTGGGACCGGTGCAGCGCCAATACGGCAGCGAACAGCACGGCGACCACCGCCACGACGACAGTCATGGGGCGACGTAGAGCGGATTCGGCGAGAGTCACCGGGCGCAACCTTTTCAGTCGGGCCGCGGACCGCTCATCAGCTCACGCCCGTCCGCGATCCGATGGCGGTACCCAGCGAGTCGCCAGTGACGAGCGCCTTGGCGTGCGCCATCGGGACCGTCGGGATGGTGGGCGCCGAGCCATAGGTACCTCCAGCGGTGGGATTCGATAAAAAGTGGACGTCGGGCAGAATTGGTAGATACTACTACGTACGCGTAATGATAACTACATGAACACCTCGAACTGGCTCCTTTTCGTCACCAACCTGCCCGGGCGCAATCAAACGCTGCGCATGCGCGTTTGGCGATCCCTCAAAGCCTCCGGAGCGGGCACCCTGCGCGATGGAGCATATGTACTGCCAACGTCCGACACTGCGCGGCAAATATTCGAGCGGCAGCAGCGGGAGATTCAAGGCGGCGGAGGGACGGCCTACATCCTCGAACTCGCCGGCGAGGTGGGAAGCGGCCAAGGTAACGTCCTCCGAGCACTCTTCGATCGCACCCCCGAGTACGAGGCGATCGCCGCCATGCTGCAGGCATTGCGCGAGGATCTCGCAAAGCTCGACGAGGGCGAAGCTCGTCGCCGCCTGGTCGCTGCACGACGCGAGGCGGCTGCGCTCAGCGCGGTGGATTTCTTCCCGGGGGAGTCGCGCGTTCAACTCGATGGTGCGATGACCGATGCGGAGTCGGCCCTGACCGCCCGGTTCTCGCCCGAGGAACCGCACTCCGCCAAAGGCAGGATCCAGCGCCTCGATCGCAAGAACTACCGGGGGCGTGTTTGGGCAACCCGGCAGCGCCTATGGATCGACCGCGTGTGTTCCGCGTGGCTCATCCGTCGGTTCATCGATCCGAAAGCCAGGTTTATCTGGTTGAAATCGCCAAAAGATTGCCCGAAACGCGCCATCGGCTTTGACTTCGACGGTGCACCTTTCACGCACATCGACTCGAAGGTGACTTTCGAGGTCTTGGTTGCAAGCTTCGCACTCGAGAATGATGCGGCGCTGTCGCGCCTCGGTGCGCTGGTCCATTACTTGGACGTCGGCGGCATCCCGGTCGCTGAAGCGGCCGGTTTTGCGGCAATCGTGTCCGGAGCCCGCACGCTCCAACCGGATGACGACGCGTTACTGAAGCACGTGAGCCCAATATTGGATAGCCTCTACCACTCCTACGCGAGTTTGGAACACGAAGGATCGGCGGGATGACGTGAATATTTTCAATCTCTCTGCTCTCGATTCGTTCGCGTGCAAGCAGGTTTGACTCCGGCGCCGTAGGGCATGCGGCCGGCACCGGTAATACATTTGGCACCGGTAATACATTTGGCACCGGCAATACATTTGGAAAGCTGATTCAAATCGCGAATCAAGCGGCCATCACACTCGAGCGCGTAGATATCAGCACAGCGGGGACGGTTGATCAGGGCCGAGAACCTACATCAGTCAGAAGACGGAATAGCTCGCGGCTCGGCCAGGCGGGACATGATGGCCCCCCGGTGCGCGTCATACCCGCCCACCTCGCCCATCTACACGCGCCAGCGGCGTTGCTCGTCCACCGGCAGGTCGTAGCCTGACAGGAAGACGGCGAAACGCTGCTCCTCGGCGGCCGCGTCGAGGTCCGGACGGATGTAATAGCGGGGCGGCAGTACCACGCCGCGGTGGCGCAGCAGGGGGGCCAGACGGCGCCAGTGGAGTCCGCCGCCCGGCTCCCCGCGCACTCCGATCGCCACCACCGCATAGCCGTGGTGCGCATACTCCGCGACTTGATCAGCGGTCACGGCCAGCAGCAGGCCATGTTCGCCCTGTGGAGGCAGTTGCAGCACACCGTAGCCGCTGGCCTCAAGAACACCCAGCACGTTGGGCAGCGGCGCAGCGGCCCGGTCCCGCGGATTGATCAATGTGTCGGGAATCAGCGCGATACGCCAGCCGCGCGCATCGCCGTTCACGGCACCGCCGGTCCGCCGGCCGCCGGTTCGCCGGCCGCCGAATCGTCGTCGCGCGAGCCTCCGACGATCCCTCGACTGTCCAGGAACTGTTCCAGGTCACGGCGCGATCCGGCCTCATCGAATCGGCCCATGTCCAGTGCCCAGCCCGTGGCAGGCAGGGGTGGCAGACCGCGGCGCGCGAGCTCAGCCTCCAGTTCCTCGATCCACACGCCCCGGCGCGGCACGATTTCCCAGTCATCATCGGGACGGTTGGGCCGCCCACCCCAATCGCGCTTGCTGGACGTGAAACGCACGCCGGTTGACGGGCTGCCGTCGAGCCCGATCAGAATTACGTCGTCGCCTCGGCGCAAGTACTGCTCAATCAGGGGCGCGATGGCCTGTGCCAGGCGCCGGCAGTGGGCGCGATAGGCCGGTGTGTCATATTGTTCATAGACGGCCCACCACCGGCGCACACCGGCGAAGGCCAGCTCCGGGCACGGCAGCTGTTGCAGCAAGTAACCCCGACTGCGCAGCGCCTCCACGACGGGATTGACGAGACCACGATAGTGGGCGCCCTCGCAGACTTTGGCGTTCTGATTCAAGAGACAGTTGGCGATCAGCGCCACCTTGCGCGGCGCATATTCCACACCTGGCTCCTTCCCGACGTCGGTCCGCTGGCTCAGCGTCACCGAACGATGTCCGTGCGACTCGCGGGGAGTTGGTCCGATGCGCCTGCCGCGGCCGTGACCGCGGCCCACGCGACCGGCAGGAGCCAAGCTACGCCTGCGGCGTACGATTTGGCGTGTGTCAACGACTCTCCTTTGTGCATCGGAAAAGTGTATCGGAATTGCCGTCTGCACGCTCTATTCGAGAATGGCCACGCCGATCTCACTGGGCAATTCCGTTCAACACGCATTCAAGGGCTCGATGAATGAAGCGAAGCGTGATGGGCGATCCAGTGCCGCGCAATCGCCGCCCGATTGCACAGCCAAACGCCGTCATGTCGCCGAATGTGCTCGAGAATTCGCGCCAAGGCACCGATGCGCCCCGGGCGGCCGATGATCCGGCCATGCAGGCTTATCGTCATCATGCGAGGGCGGCCCGCCGATCCCATCTGGTAGAGCCAATCGAAGGCATCTCGGCAGTAGGTGAAGAAATCCTCACCGGTGCCGAAGTCACCGCCGCGCTGCAAGCGGCTATCATTGGCGTCGAAGGTGTGAGGGATCACGAGATGCGGCCGGCCGGCGACTTGCGTCCAGTAGGGCAAATCGTCGTTGTAGGCATCGCTGTCGTACAGGAAACCGCCGATTTCAACCACCAGTCGGCGGGTGTTGGGGCTTGGGCGGCCAGTGTACCAGCCTAGCGGTCGCCGGCCGATCATGCGCGTGATGACCTCGATGTTACGCAACATGTCGGCGCGTTCCGCCGCCTCGGGAATGAACTGGTAATCGATCCAGCGCTGACCGTGACAGGCGACCTCGAAGCCGCTCTGCACGATGGCCTCGGCAGCCTTTGGATTGCGCTCCAACGCCATTCCGACGGCATTGATCGTGGCAGCGACACCATTCTCGCGCAGCAGCCGCATGATCTCCCAGAACCCGACGCGGCTGCCATATTCAAAATTGGATTCAACATTAAGGTTGCGCGCGTTCTGCAGTGGCTCGGCGCCCACATCGGTCAACACCGATTCCGAATGCGCGTCACCGTGCAAGACACTGTACTCGCCGCCTTCCTCATAATTCAGCACGACCGAGACGGCGATCCGGGCGTCCCGCGGCCAGTGGGGATGCGGCGGGTTGGGACCGTAGCCGACGACATCGCGAGGGTAGGAATCGGAGGAATTCATGGCATTCTGGTTCCAATAGAGACCAAGTATTCGAGAGGAGATCAAGTATTCGAGAAGGGATCAAGTATTCGACAAAAGCGATACAAAGCGATTCAAGTGTTCGACAAAGCGATCAAGTATTCGAGCGCCGCTCTGCCACGATCCAATCCATATACGCATGCAATGCCTCGCGCGTGGGTCTCGGCCTCCAACCCGTTTCGGCGGCGATGCGCGATATGTCGTAGGCGCCCCACATGCCGTCCGTGAGGGTTGCATCCTGCAGCAGGTCGGCCTCGTCCGGCACTGCGATCTCGGCATGAAAACCCGGAACCTTTTCCGCTACCCATTCCACCAGATCCCGCAGCGTGGCGGTCGTGCCGGCGGCGAGGTTATATGCGCTGTAACGTAGGGTCGGTGCATGCAACAGCGAGACGATGCCGGAGGCGGCATCCTCCACATGGAGATAATCGCCTACCGCGTCCAGGGTGTTGACCCGCACCCGCTTCACTCCGTCAAGCGCCATATGCGCCAGCCGGTTGGGAACATGCCGGAAATTCCTGCTCGCCGTCACGCGGTCCATGGTTCCGTAAACCGACGACGGGCGCACCGATGCGGTCGATAAGCCGAACAAATCCCCATAGCGTTCCGTGATCAACTCCGATGCCAGCTTCGAAATACCGTACAGCCGGCGCGGCATGACATAGCCATCTTCCGGCAACGGTTCGCCGGGGCGGTCGGGGCCGTGATTCTTGTAAACCGCGCCGGAGCTCACATAGATGACCCTTTTGAGTTTGGGCAGCGTGCGTGCCCAATCGAGCACCGCCACCGTTCCCATCACATTCACCTCGACGATCCGGGCGGGATTATCCGCTTCCGGTTCTCGCTTCGCTTCGGCTGCCGTGCCTCGCGACAGCGGCGTTATCGTAGCTCCGTGGACGATGTGCGTGATCTCGCTTGGCGTCACCGCATCGCGCCACGTCTCGGGTCTGGTCACATCCGCGACCAGGAGCCGCATGCGATCCTTCACCGGAGCAAAGTAACGCGCAGCGGCGGCATCCAGAGGAGCGGAGTCCAAAATCACCAAACGGGCCCGCGGATCTGCATCCAGCCAATAGCGGCCGAGCACGCTCATGACAAAGCCGGTCGCACCCGTGATCAGCAATGTCATGCCGCCTCCTGCAGCACCAGCCCGATCAAGGCTTGCGCCGCTACCGCGAAGTCGTCCAGGGTCATGGCTTCATCCGGGTTATGACTGCCGTTCTCATTGCGGACGAATATCATGGCGGTGGGAACTCCCTGCTTCGCAAAGACGGCCGCGTCGTGACCGGCACCGCTCGGCATTTCGAACGGGCGTTCGAGCAGGCCCATCAGGCTCGCGCGTAATCGACTGTCCATCACCGCCGGAGGGGATTCGCTGGTATCGCCAAGGTCGAATGTGACGCGGTACGCAGCGCCAATGCGTGCGGCGGCTTCCCGCGCTTCGGTCGCGACGGCCTTCATGGTGGCATCGGACACGCTGCGCACGTCGAGGACGAAGTGTGTCTCGCCGGCGATTTTGCTGGGACCATGCATGGCTGGGTCGGTGAACAGCTCTCCGGAGGTGACCACGAGATCGGCTCCCGCGCACTCTTGTTGCAGCCAGATCGACTCCATATGGTGCAAAAGTGCGACGGTTGCGGCGACCGCGTCATGGCGATGCCGGCGGTTGACAGCCCCGGAATGGCCATACCTGCCGACGCAGCGCGCGTTACGAAATCGTTTGCAGCCTCGAATGCCCGTTACCACGGCGGCCGGCAGTCCCTCGGCGGCCAGGGTCGGACCCTGCTCGATGTGCAGTTCCAAATAGGCGCGAATCTCCGCTGGATCGAGGAGGGCTCGCCTCTCGCGTATCGCCTGCGGATCGAAGCCGCATTCGATGAGCGTGGATTCCAAACTTCGCCCGGTATCCGATCGGGGTATCGAGAGGCACGCCGGGTCGAGCAATCCGAAGGCGCCGCCGCTGCCCAGATATGCGATGTCGAACCAAGCGGACTCTTCAGCGCGAATGCCCATCACCGAGACATCGCGGCGCGGGACGACACCGGCCCCCTTGAGCGCGGACACCACGCATAGCCCTGCGACCACTCCCGCCGCGCCGTCGTAGTTACCGCCCTGAGGCACGCTGTCGAGGTGGGACCCTATGATGATGCGATGGGCGCCGCGGTCGCGTCCCGGCAGAGTCATCGTAAGATTGCCGATCGCGTCGATCGAGACCTCGAGGCCGAGCCGCTCGGCCGCGGACCGCATGATGTCGTGCGCAGCCTGCTCGCCCGCGCCATAGCTGTCCCGCACTATGCCCCGTCCGCGGCGCGTTGCCGCACTCAGCCGGTCGAACAGCGAGGCTGCCAAATCGATGTCGGGTTTTACCAAGTCAGAAATCGGAATACTCCTTCAGCGCGCTGGTACGAGGCACCGTGGATAAGGACACCGAAGACACCGTGGACAAGGCACCGTGTACAATACACTCAACCGGCCAGCCACCCGCCGTCCACCACGAGATTCGAACCCGTGATGAATGTGGCTCGATCGCTGGCAAGAAACACCGCCGCGTTTGCGATGTCTTGGGGTCGGCCGAATCGCGGCCACGGAGTGCGTCGACGCGCATACTCGAGGAGCGCCGGGTCCATCGCCAAACCGGGCTTGCCCGTCACGATCTTGCCGGGCGAAATGCAATTGCAGACGATGAGTTCCTTCGCATAGTCCACCGCGATCTGCTTCGTAAGATAGATCGCTCCCGCCTTGCTGACTCCGTAGGGCGTGTCCCGAGGTGCGCATACGATGCCGTGCTGAGACCCCAAGTTGATCACGCGCCCTCGCACCTCCTGTCGAGGCTCCTGAGTGATCATTTGCTGGATGGCCCGTTTGCAGCCGTTGAACATGCCGGTCATGTTGACGGTCATGACGCGCTCCCACTGCGCCGCACTGGTTTCGAGCAGCGGCGTTCCCGTATAGGTCGCGGCATTGTTCACCATGATGTCGAGTCGACCGTGACTCGAAACGGTCTTCGCGATCAACGAGTCGACATCCTCCCAGCGCCCGACGTCAACGGCCTCGAAAGACGCTTCACCGCCGGTCCGGATGATGAGGTCGGCGGTCGGCTCGCCACCTTCGACCGGCTCGGAAGTGAGGTCTGCGATGACAACCGCGGCCCCTTCGGCTGCGAAAGCGGTGGCGATCGCGCGGCCTATTCCAGAACTTGCGCCTGTAACGACCGCGATCTTTCCGGCGAGTAAGCTGAACATCGTCGTGAGTCTTCCTTAAAAGCCGCCCCTCAGTTGTTCGGTATCGAGTAGATTTTGCCGTGGTAGGGCGGCTTGTCGACCTGATCGAGTGCCGTCACGTAGACAGTTTTCTCGTCGGGGCTGAACGCCAGGTTGGGCACGCCCGGAGAGGGGAGCGTCAGCTTGCGAAGCAGCCGTCCGTCGGCGTTCACGACGAAGATTGTGCCGGCCAGGGGAGCATGCACGTCGCGGGGATTCTGGCCGATATAGATCTGGCCCTTCGAATCGATCTTGACGCCGTCCGGATAGATATGGACGACATTATTGGTGAGATCGTCGAGGTTTACGAATACGCGCCGGTCGGACAGCGATGCGCCCGGTCCGATCTTGAACTGAAGCAGGCGGTGCCCCTCGGTTTCGACGACATACAGAATCTTGCCGTCCTTCGAAACGGCCACACCGTTGGCACTGTGCACGTCGGCGGCCAGTTGGCCGATGGTCCCGTCCGCCGCCATGTAGAAGACCTTGCCGTTGATCACGGGGCCAGGATCCCCCGAAGTCGTAAAGTACATGCCGCCGTGACCATCGGGCGCGAAGTCGTTTGGACCGACGAACGGATTGCCTTCCTTATCGTGCGTGTAGGCGGGAAGATTCTTTCCATCGGCCGACATGCGCCCGATAGAGCCGCTGTCGTAGCAGGTGGCGACCAGATCACCGCGGTCCGTGGGTGCGACTGCGGACGGCCCGCAGCCCTTCTGGGACCAGAATATCGTGTTCTTCTCGCCGTCCCAGGTGGTTACGGTATTGCGGTCATATTCCACGTAATACAGCTTGCCGTGGTACCAGACGGGACCTTCGGGAAAATGCGCATCACCGTTGAGGACCTGGATGCCGGCGGCATGGGCGTCGAAAGCGATGGCGGCGGCAAAGATCATGCGGAGCAGCGGATTTTTCATAAGGGATCTCGCAAGTTCTCTCGAGCGCGCTCGGGGCCGTGGAAACTCACGCCATTGAATATCCGATGGCGCGGTTTTGATCGTCAACGACCGTCCTCGCGGCCAGCCAAAAATGCCAAACCGCCCAGAATCCCGTCGGTGCGAGCACCAGCAGCGCCAAGCGCAGCGATGCGGCGTCGGTCCCGTGGCCGCGGGCGAACCAATCGCTCATGATTCCGACGGCCTGCGGTGCCACGATTAGATTCAAGACGTTTCCGACGAGCACCGACCACGCCGTAAATATGGAGCGCATGTTGCTGGGTGCCAGGTTCAGCACCAATGCCATGCAGGGCCCGATAAAGAAATAAATCGCGGGGATGTAAATCCAAAACATCAACTTCGCCACCCACAAGGTGTGCGTCCAGTACGCGCAGAACGATGGTAGGGTCGCCAACCCGATAATGGCGGCCAGCGTCCACAGCACGCGACGCGGACTAACCATGGAGGGGTGGGCCATCAGCCAGGCCGTGCCCGCCGTCGCGAGGATTCCGCCTACCAAGTGAACATGGCCCGTGACCGCGCCCGCTTGGGCGACGTTGAGATCGTAACTTCGCATGAGAAATGTCGGCGTCCACCAGACCAGACCCCAGCCCCAAAGAGAGCACACGCCGCTGGCCATGATCACATGGAACGCGGCCTTTTGGCGCCACAGAAACCGCAGGGAACGCATCAACGAAGGCTTACCTTCGCCCCCAATCGCGTCGAGCCGTCCGCGCCTGGGCTCGCGTACCGTTAGGAAGACGAGCAGCCCGAGCAACAAACCGGGTGCCCCGAGGGCAAAAAAGGCGGCCCGCCATCCGAACGCCTGAGCGACGGCACCGGCCAAGTCCGCGCCCATCCATGCGCCGATCGGGGCGCCCAGAGCCAGTACCGACAACGCCATTGGCCGCCGTTCCGGCGGAAAACAATCCGACACGATCGACGTGGAGGGCGGAGTGGCCCCCGCTTCGCCCACGCCGACGCCGATGCGTCCGACCAAGAGCTGCCAGTAACTCTGCGACAGACCGCAGAACACCGTGAATCCGGACCAAATGATGAGCGACGCCGCCACGATGTTACGGCGGTTCGAGCGGTCGGCGAGCCAGGCGATGGGGATTCCAAAGGCCACATAGAACAGGGCGAGCGGAACACCGGTCAGAAAAGCCGCGCCGGCATCCGTCAGCCGCAATTCGAGGCGGATCGGCTCGAATACGGTGGTCACCACATACCGCGCCGCGATGTTGATCGAATACACCAGGCACATCACGATCAGGACATACCAGCGCTCGGCGGCCGAAGGAGCCGCAGAGCGCGGCAGCGAGATGGCATCGACGCTCACGGAAAGCCCCCTCGGGTAAATCGCTTTACCTCACAGATCAACCGCCAGTCTGTCGCCCGCCCCGTAATGAACTTGAGCATGACAAGCCGTCCCGCTGTCGATCTCAGAATTTATATCCGAACCGCATGCCGAGTACTCGCGGTCTCGTGATCGCCTCCGCCGGAACGAATTGCGTGCTGGAGGTGAATACGCTCTTGATCACGTTGGTCAGGTTTTGAGCGTAAAGCTCCGCCGTCCACGCATCCTTCGCAACGCCCATGGATGCGTCGAACTGCGAGATCGCCGGATTTTCAAACCGGAGCTGGGTCGTGCTCACGTTCGAACCGGCGGAAAGCGAGGGATTGCTGCCGGACTGGGTGAACGAATGGCCGGTATGCGTGGCGCCGGCTTGCGCGAAGGCATTGTAAGAGTTCACCGTCCACTCGTATCGCAATCGCAAGTTGAACTGCAGCGGAGGAGAATTGGCGCTGGGGCTGCCGACGGGGCCGTACGGATTCTGAACGCTGAGGATCGGTTGCCCGAATTCGGCCTTGGTCGCCGGGTCCGCGAGCAGCGCGGGATTGTTGGCGATCAGGTAAGGAGAGTTGGTCTGTTTGCTGCTGTTCCAGGAGGCGCCTCCCTGCGCCGTCAGACCCTGGGTGATCACCGCGATAAAGGAAGTCTCCACGCCGCGAACCCGATAATTCGGTCCATTCACGCCGAAGCCGACATTTCCGAGTACTCCTGGGTCAAAAAAATTGACCTGCACGTTGTTCCAGTCTTCCTGATAGACCGCTCCGTTCCACTGCAGGCGATGATCGAAAAACTGGGTCTTCCAGCCAATCTCGTTGTTGGTCAGATTGTCGGAGGTGAACGATTGCGGCGAGCAGTACAGCGCGACACCCTTGGCATCCGGGATGTAGCAGGCGAAATTCCGGTTGAAAGCACCGGGGCGGAAACCCTGGGACCAGGTGTAGTAGGCCAGTACGTCCGGCAAGATGTGCCACGTCAGATTGGCGCGGCTCTTGAACCCCTTGTATTTCGTATGCAGTTTCTCGGCGTCGACATTGGTGGCATAGTTCAAGCAGGGGGCGGGACCCGCCTCGTAACAGAAGAAGCTGCCGGTGACGGCACCTTTCTCGGTGTTGTCGAAATCGTAATGGCGGGTTCCGGCCGTAACCGTCAACACGTCGGGGATGATGTCGAAATCCAGCGACGTGAAGAATGCCGATTGTCTATAGCCCCGGTGGATGTCGTTGAAGAAGGCGACGTTGTCGTTGCGCGTATTCGGATCCGACACGGTCGAGTTCGGAGCGGGCGCGATATCGGTCAAACATCCCACGGTCACGGTCGTGGTACACGCCGGCAGGGTCTTGTAGAGCCAGTTCAGCTGGTCTTCGATCTTGAGCTGCTCCCAAAAAGCGCCGACGATGCCGCGAAAGCGCCAATCATCGGGGGTGCTCAGTCGAATTTCGTGACTCTGATGGGAATTGTGTTCCGTCTCGTTCCAGGTGGCGCTCGGCGAATAACAGGTCGAAGCCAATCCATTCGCCGGCTCGGCGCCATGGCACTGGTAGTAGTCCGCATAAACGCCGCGCGCGTAATTCGTGTAGTCCTGCACCTGGCTCACGTTGCGCACCAGATATGCTCCCGTGTACACCGCCTTGAGGTCGCCGATCCGCCCATTGAGCGTCAAGGCGGTATTTTCGAATTTGTCCTTGTTGAATGAATTGTTGAAAAGCGTGACCGACTGCTTGGGCAGCGGCGCACCGTCCGAGGCGTTGGGCATCTGATAGAACACACCTTGTGCGTCGATGGTCTGGTAGCTTTGAGAGATGAGGGCATTCCAATCGGAATTGATATCCCACAGCGCAGATACGCGAATCCCCTTGTACGTGACCGGGTTGATCGCCCGCTGCGCTAGATTGTAGTTGTTGATGGGGGCGGCCGACGGGGGAACCTGACATGGGGGCCCCGGAGGGGCGCTGTGGGACCCGCACCCCGTCGGATAGTTCGCATAGCCGATGCCAAGATCGCTCGACTTTCGAGTAAATGTGGCCGGCACGTTGTTGATGTAGCCGCCCCGACGGTCATCGTAAATGACGCCGCGGACCGCGAGTCTGTCCGTGATCAGCGGCAGATTGAGGACCGCTGTGAGATCGCTATTCGGATCGCCGCCGGCGGTCACGCCATAACCGGCGGTCACGCTACCCTCGGTCAGGTTCATCTTCGGCTTGTTCGTGATGTAGCGTATGACCCCGGCCTGAGCACCCGCTCCGAACAAAGTTCCCTGCGGTCCCTCGAGCACTTCGACGCGTTCCAGGTCCGCCGTGTAAATATCGAGGTTGCGGCCGGGCAGCTGACCCGACTGGTCATCCAGATAGATGGCGACGTTTGGAAACCCGCTGATGGAACCGCCGGACTGGGTTCCGTTGCTTCCGGAACTCAGGCCACGCATGAAGATTTCCGCTTGACCCGGGCCCACGGTCGGTGCCGTCACGTTGGGAAGATATTTGATGAGGTCGTCGAATGTCGACAGGTTCAATTGTTTCAAGGTTTCGCCGGTCAACGCCTGGATCGCGATCGGGACATTTTGAATGTTCTCGGTGCGGCGCTGTGCAGTGACGGTGATCTCTTGAATCTGATCCATGGCCGGATTCGCTTCCGGCGAATTGGCCGCGGCGGCGGAGCCAAACGCGCCGCCGCCCAGAATGGCGGCGATCGAGTAGGACAACTTCGAGTGTGGCTGCACGGCGATCCCCTTTGTATTTATCGGAACCCTTCGAGTGAGTACGAAACCAATCCGCGACCCGCTTCCATGCCGCCGCCCACCGTAGATCGGCACATTCAATAGGTATCATAGATTCAGCTGATAGGACAGTGGGCGAGGCCAGAATGGAGTCTCCGCAACGCTGCGGAATCACGGGCGCCTTGGTGCCTGCAGCGCAGGCAGAAACTTGTTGGCAGTATCAGGTGCATCACCGATGCGCCGGGCAAGATGGCGCAGTGGATCGAGCAGGGTCGCGAGGCCGATGGGTCGTCACTGCGCACGCTCTCGTTGAACCGGCGAGCACACAAGGACCGCGGGACCGTCGTCTCAACGAACGCTGCCACCGGGAATGGAAACCGCTGTGATAACCTCTGGCGCGTCGCGACGGCCGACCAGCTACCCATCCAGACATGAGAGGGATCCTGTGAAAGCTATGACATGCGGTGAGGCGGCGATGAAGTTGCTCTCGGCCTATGGGGTGGACACGGTGTTCGGAATGGCCGGGACGATGACCGTCGAGCTTTATCGCGGCATCGCACTTGCGCGGATCCGCCACGTGCAGTGCCGCAACGAGCAAGGCGCCAGCCTCATGGCCGACGGCTACGCCCGCGCGACCGGCAAGCCCGGCGTTTGCACGATCATCGCCGGCCCTGGCGTCACGAACGCGGCGACCGGCATCGCGCAGGCTTACTGCGATTCGCAGCCCATGCTCGTGCTGTCCGGAGCGTGTGCCATGCTCTCGCAGGGGAAAGGCTGGGGGGCGGTCCACGAACTCGCCGACCAGGCCGCCGTAACGGCCGGTTTCACCGCGTTCAGCGCCATGATCCGATATCCGGAAGAGCTGCCGGAATTGACCGCCCGTGCCTATGCGGTGTTTCGCGGCAGCCGGCCTCGTCCGGTGCATCTGTCGCTGCCTCGGGACGTCCTCCCGCTACCCGTCGAAGCCGACTGGAAGACCCGCCGCGCTCCGTCTTTGCCGATGCCCGATGCGGCGGCGATCGGCGAGGCCGCGGATCGCCTCGCCCAGGCGAAGCGCCCTCTGATTCTCGTCGGCGGGGGCGCTGTCGGCACGCGCATGGCGCTGACCGCGGTCGCGGAGCGTCTCGGGGCTCCGGTTCTTTCCACCAACGCCGGCAAGGGGATCCTTCCGGAATCCCATCCCCTGTCCCTGGGCTGCTCGATCTTGCAGACGCCGAGCCAACAGGCTCTGGCCACCGCCGACGTGGTGCTGCTGGTCGGCTCGCAAGTCGGCCAGGGTGATCACTTCCTGCCGAAGCTCGATATTTCGGGCGATCTCATTCGGATCGATATCGATCCTACGGAATTGACATCGATGTATTCCGCCGCTGTTCCCATCCAAGCCGACGCTCGTGCCGCGATGCTCGCGCTGTCGTCCGCCCTCGCCGGCCGGAAGCCGACGGCGCAGCGGTCGGAAGGGGAGATGCGCGTCCGGGAAATCCTCGCGGGCAACCTCGCAAATATGACCGATCTCGAAAAGCTGCACGCGCGCGTATGGAGGGTGTTGCGTTCAGCCCTTCCACCGGACGCAATCGTCATGGGCGACGCCTCGCAGATCGTGTATTCCGGCAGCTTCGCAATGCCGATGGAAATGGAGCGCTGCTGGTACTACTCCGGCACGTATTGTTCGCTCGGAGTCGCATTGCCGATGGCCATTGGCGCCAAGATCGGCGTGCCGCACCGGCCGGTGATCGCCGTCGCGGGCGACGGCGGAATCATGTTCACGGTCAACGAGCTGGCCACGGCGGCGGAAGAGCGCCTCGCGCTTCCAGTCATCGTGTGGAACAACGATGCCCTGAACGAGATCGTGGATCAGATGGACCGGCGGCAGATTCCGCGCATCGGCGTGGAGCCGAAGAGCCCGGACTTCCTGCGGTTGGCTGAAAGCCTCGGCTGTCATGCGACGCGCGCCGCGAGCGCAGAACATCTGGCGCATTCCGTGCGGCAGGCTCTGGTCGCGGATCGTCCCACCCTGATCGAAGTCCGACAGGACAGCCCGTGGCTCCGGGTCTAGTCAAAAGGGGATTCGCGCCACCGCGAGCGGCATGATCGCGGAGGTGGGATCAGCTCGGATGCAGCGCGCGGGGACGCCGCACCGGCCTTTGGTCGTTGATCTCGTCGCGGGGCCGGTAGGGCGCCTCGAGGAAGGCCCTTTCACCGCCGTCGAGCCGCAGCCCCAGCGCCTCCACGGCGACGTCGAGATGCGCCGCCTTCGCAGCACCCACGATCGGAATGTTGTGGTTGGGGCTGCCGCCGACCCAGGCCATCGCGACGTGCGCCCTGCTCACGCCGCGTCGCGCGGCCACCTCGCCCACGCGGCGCGCGATCTCGCGGTCGATTTCGTCGCCGTAGAATTCCTGATAAATGTCGTGCGCCGTGCGCGTGGTGCCGGCCTCTCGCGCGAGGAAGCCCCGCGCGAGAGGACTGAAGGTCGTGACGGCAATGCCCCGGTCCCTGCAATAGGGGAGCATCTCCCGCTCTTCCTCGCGATAGAGCACGTTGTACTGGCATTGCATGTTGACGAAAGGTGTCCAGCCGTTCATCGCTGCAACGTGGTTCATCTTCGCGAACTGCCACGCATACATGGTCGACGCGCCGAGGTAGCGCACCTTGCCGGCCCGGACCGTGTCGTGCAGCGCCTCCATCGTTTCCTCGACCGGCGTGTCCGCATCGAAGGCATGGATGATGTAGAGGTCGACATAGTCGGTGCCCATCCGCGCCAGCGACCGGTCGATCGCGGTCGCGATATGCTTGCGTGACAGACCGCGATCGTTCGGGTCCTCGCTCATCGGGTAGAAAACCTTGGTTGCGAACACCAGACGCTCGCGTGAGCTCATTCTGAGCAGGTTTCGGCCGACGACCTCCTCATTGCGGCCGGCGGAATACCAGTCGGCCATGTCGAAAAACGTGATGCCGAGGTCGAGGGCACGCCGCAGAATGGGAATCGAATCGGCTTCGTCGAGCACCCAACCCTTCCAGGCGGAACTGCCCATCGACATCGTGCCGAGGCAAAGCTGCGACACCTTGAGGCCCGTCTGCCCGAACCGGACGTAATCCATGCGACATCACTCCGCGTTGTGGCTCGAATGCGTCACGATCAGTCGTACCAGGCGGGCGACTTACGCACCGTGCGAAAGAACTCCATGCTGTGACCGATCCACAGCTGCGCTCCGGACCGCCGCAGCAGTTCCTCGACCTTCTGGCGCGACTCAGCCGTGCCGGTGGTCTTTTCCTCGTCCGGCATGCGCTTCAGCTCGCGCTCTTCCGCATAGTGGTACAGGTCGCCCGAGAGCACGACGGGTCCCGTATTCTTGAGCCGGACCAGCAATGAGCAGTGCCCCTCGGTATGACCTGGCGTTGCGATCACGACCACCGTGCCGTCGCCGAAGACATCATGGTCGCCGTTGAGCTGCATCGTCTTGCTTTTCTCGAGG
>Ga0070730_10002862_pt1 | contig 15633 bp, 12 predicted proteins | sample Coa_R1_3_FD_66447 | JGI IMG/M metagenome (GOLD analysis project Ga0070730, IMG submission 66447) | Surface soil microbial communities from Centralia Pennsylvania, which are recovering from an underground coalmine fire - Coalmine... | ecosystem: Environmental > Terrestrial > Soil > Unclassified ...
TGCGGCAGGTTGGGCGGAAGCTGGGTATAGGCAGCGAGCCAGCCTCTGGCGCTTGTTGTCGCCCGCCGGAGGGCGCCTGCTTCGGCGCTCGAAACCAGGCCGGCTGTTGCGTACGTCGCCCCTGCCTGCAGGGGCGATGCGGCGATCAGCGCCGTGAATTCGCCGGCCGGCGCACCTTTCAACCACTGCGTATAGGCGCGTGGCGGCTGAGTGCCTTCGGTTGGAGCGAGGCCGAGCGGCGGTCCGGCCGCCAGCAGGACCGTGGCGGGTTGTGCAGGCGTCACGGTGAGCGTTGTGGACGAGCTGCTGAGATAGGGCGGCGCTGCCTCGAACGACAGCCCGCCGCTGCGGCGTATGCCAGGTCCGCCCTGCGGGGCGTTGGTATCGCCGGCAGCCGCGGATGTCGCCCAACCGTTCCCTTCGTAGCGGTCGTAGGAGATGCCGAACACGTATCCCGGTCCATCGGCTTGCACCGTGGCCACGATGCCGTCCCCCGGCGCGACCGGCCCGGAGAAGGGCAGGACCGACCCGAAATCGTGCAACACCGTAAGCGGCCGCTCGATCTGCCCCGCACCGAGCGCCGAGCCGCTTCCGGCCGGCGGGCGGTTCTCCGGCAGCCGAGGCAGGCGCCAATGGGCGGCGGGAATGAGCCAGCCCAGCGCAACCAGGCCCGCCGCGCCGCTCAGCACCATGCCGGTGTGGGCGACGCCGGCGCGGCGGCCGGTTGCAGGAGAGGCTTCCAGACCGCGCCGGACAGCATCCTGCCGCCGCTGCAGGGCCTGCTGCTGGGACACGTACAGCAGCGCGGCAAAGAGGAAGACGATCAGTCCGCCCGCCGGCCAGTTGTGCGTGTAGCCGATGCTCGAGAGCACGAGAGCGCCGGCGAGGGTAAGTACCAACCAGTGCCAGCCGGCCCGCAGCGCCGCCCAGGCCGCCCACATGCCCGCGAGCCAGGCAAGGCCGCTGGTCCAGGCACTCACGGCGAGGTCGTCGTGAATCGCCTCGCCGCGCCAAAGCAGCCGCAACCAGTGCAGCAGGTGCAACCGCGCTTGTTCGTCCGCGAGGCGCAGCCCCGGCCCCGGCTGCGCCTGAAGCAGCGTGGCGTAGGTCGCGGCGAGGCCGAGCGCCAGCGCCAACACGAGCAACCAACCGGGCCGGCGCGCGGTTGCCGCCAGGCCGCAGCAGGCCGTGCCGCAGACGAAAGCAGGCCACGGCGGCTGATACCGCGCCCAGACATCGAGCCCGCTGAAGACCACGGCCCCGGGTGCGAGCACAGCGACGAGCAGGACGACGGAGAGCAGATCGGAGGGCGTGCGAGCGGCGGCCGTACGACCGGAGCCGGCGGCCGCGGGGGATGCCATTCAGTGCAACCTCGCAAGGACGGATGGCGACCGCGGCAGGCGTCGCCGCTCCAGTGTAGCAACCGGCCGCCGCTTTCACGTTAAGCGCCGGTGTACAGCCGCACAGGCTGCCGCCCCGAGGGTGCACGCCGCTCGCGGCACGACTCAGCAGCTATACTGGATATATGACGGTGAAAGAAGAGTTGCACCAGATCGTCGATGCGCTCTCCGAAGAGGAAGCCGAGGAGCTGCTCGACTTCCTCAACCTGCGCGCCGACCCCGACACGCTCACGCCCGACGAACTGGCGCGCGTGGAGGCGGCGGAGCAGGCTGCCGCCGCCGGTGACTACGTCACCCTTGAGGAGTGGCGCCGTAGTCGCCGCCGATGAATTACAGGCTTCGACTGGCGGGACCGGCCCGAAGGTACCTTGACCGACTGGAACCGCGGGTTCAGGACCGGTTTGAGCGCAAGTTCTTGCTTCTCGCAGCGGATCCGTTCGACCTCCGGCACTCCAAGCCCCTGACTTCAGCCGGCATCCGAAGGTCGGCTCGCGTCGGCGGCTGGAGGATCGTCTTCACCGTGAACCGGGATGCACACGACATTCTCGTCGATGAGATCGGCCCGCGTGGCCAGATCTACCGTCGCCTATAACCCCGCCGCCAAGCTCGCGGGCCGATACTCTTGCTCATCGCTTCAGCCCGCCGTGGCGCCATGTGTCTGCACGTGTTCCGAAGCCAGCCGCCGCAGCACGTACTGCAAGATGCCCCCGTGGCGGTGGTAGTCCACCTCGACCGGGCTGTCGATGCGCACCTGCGCTGAAAAGCGAGATTCCGTCCCGTCTTCCTTCAGCGCCCGCACGCTGAGTAGCTTGCCCGGCGTCAGATTGTCGGCGATGCCGTCGATGTCAAAGACTTCGCGCCCCGTCAGGCCCAGCGTCTCGCGCGTCTGGCCATTCACAAACTGCAGTGGCAGCACGCCCATGCCCACCAGGTTGCTGCGGTGGATGCGCTCGAAGCTCTCGGCGATCACCGCTTTCACGCCCAGCAGCAGCGTGCCCTTCGCCGCCCAGTCACGCGAGCTGCCGGTGCCGTACTCCTTGCCCGCGATCACCAGCAGCGGCACGCCTTCCTCGCGGTAGCGTTCGGCCGCCTGGAAGATGCGCATCTCCTCGCCATCGGGCAGGTGCACAGTCCAGTCGCCTTCTTTGCCGGGCGACAGCTCGTTGCGCAGACGGATGTTGCCGAAGGTGCCGCGCACCATCACGCGGTCGTTGCCGCGGCGCGAGCCGTAGCTGTTGAACTCATCCGGTCGCACGTCGTGGGCGATCAGGTACTGTCCCGCCGGGCTGGTGCGGGGGATGTTGCCGGCGGGCGAAATGTGGTCGGTCGTCACCGAGTCGGCCAGCATCGCCAGCACGCGGGCGCCGTGAACGTCGCTAAGCGGGCCGGGTTCGGCCGCGAGATCGGTGAAGAAGGGCGGCTCCTGCACGTACGTCGATTCCGCGTCCCAGTCGTACAGGTCCCCGGTAGGTACGGGCAGGCTGCGCCAGCGCTCGTCGCCGGTGAACACATCGCCGTAGCTGCGGGCGAAGAGCTGCGGCCGCACCGACTTCTCGATCTCGTCGGCCACCTCGCGGTCGCTGGGCCAGATGTCGCGCAGGTAAACCGCGGCGCCGCTCTTGTCCGTGCCCAGCGGCTCGCGGTCGAGGTCGATGTCCACCGTGCCGGCCAGCGCGTAGGCGACGACCAGCGGCGGTGAGGCGAGGTAGTTCGCCTTGACCTGCGGATGGATGCGTCCCTCGAAGTTGCGGTTGCCGCTGAGCACGGCGGCGACGGTCAGGTTCTGGTCCGTGATCGTGCTCGCGACCTCGTCGGGCAGCGGACCGCTGTTGCCGATGCAGGTGGTGCAGCCGTAGCCTACGAGGTTGAACTTGAGCTGTTCCAGAAATGAGAGCAGACCGGCGTCGTGCAGGTAGTCGGTCACGGCGCGTGAGCCCGGCGCCAGGCTGGTCTTCACCCAGGGCTTGACGCTGAGACCCTTCTGCACGGCGTTGCGCGCCAGCAGGCCCGCGCCGACGAGCAGCGCCGGGTTCGAGGTGTTCGTGCAGCTGGTAATCGCGGCGATCGCCACCGAGCCGTGGCCGGGTCCGGCGTGGCCGTCGGTGGCCGCGGCGCCGTTGCCCTCCATCAGCCCGGGATACGCGGCGCGGAAGCTCTCCTTCAGCTCGCGCATCGCCACGCGGTCCTGCGGCCGCTTCGGCCCGGCGAGGCTGGGTTCGACCGTCGAGAGGTCGAGCTCCAGCAACTCGCTATACTGCGGCTCAGGCGCGGTGTCGGTGCGAAACAGGCCCTGCGCCTTCGTGTAGCGTTCGACCAGGTCGACAACGCGATCAGGCCGCGCCGTGTTGCGCAGGTAGCGCAGCGTCTCGTCGTCCACGGGGAAGAGGCCGGCGGTGGCGCCGTACTCGGGCGACATGTTGGCGATCGTGGCCCGCTGGGCCAGCGGCAGGGCGCTGACGCCGGGACCGAAGAACTCGACGAACTTGCCAACCACACCGTGCGCCCGCAGCCGCTGCGTCACGGTGAGCACGAGGTCCGTGCCCGTCACCCCCTCCTTGAGCTTGCCCGTGAAGCGCATGCCCACGACGGTCGGCAGCAGCAGGTAGAGCGGCTGACCGAGCATCACCGCCTCGGCCTCGATGCCGCCCACACCCCAGCCGAGCACGCCGAGGCCGTTGATCATCGTCGTGTGCGAGTCGGTGCCGACCAGCGTGTCGGGGAAGGCGATCGGCGTGCCGTCGTCTTCCTTGCGCTCGACCACGACGTGCGCGAGGAACTCCAGGTTGACCTGGTGCACGATACCGGTGTCCGGCGGCACGGCGCGGAAGTTCTTGAAGGCGGTCTGGGCCCAGCGCAGCAGCGCATAGCGCTCCTTGTTGCGCGCGTACTCCAGCTCCACGTTGGCGGCGAAGGCGGCGTCGGAGCCGAACTGATCGACCTGCACCGAGTGGTCGATGACCAGGTCGACGGGCACGAGCGGGTTGATGCGCTGCGGGTCGCCGCCCATGCGGCCGACGGCCGAGCGCATCGCGGCGAGGTCCACCACGCAGGGTACGCCGGTGAAGTCCTGCAGCAGCACGCGCGCCGGCAGGAAGGGAAAGTCCTGGTTGCCCGGCTGCCAGCGCGCCAGGGCCAGCACGTCGTCCTCTTTGACGAGCGATCCGTCGCAGAGGCGCAGCACGTTCTCCAGCAGCACACGCACGGTGTAGGGCAGGCGGCCGAGATCCCCGACGCCGCGCTGCTTGAGCGCCTCTAGCTGGTAGTACGCAACCCTGCTGCCGTCCGCGAGCTGCAGCGAGGCGCGTGCGCCGAAGGGGTCGAAGTTCCCGGCCATGCCCGACCATCCTTTCACCTGATGCCAGTCACCGGAGAGACGCGATTAGAGCATGTGCCGGCTTGTGCGAGGCCAATGCCGGCACACCTTCGCCACTGCTGCTTGTCATCCCGTATCCTGACGCGACGGACGCCGGGGCGCCAGCACCCGCAGGCCGGACGGTCCCCAGCCGGTGCCCGCGGCCAGGTGCGGAAACTCGACCTCGAACTCGGTGCGGTGGCCGGGGTAGCGGTGGTCGGAGAACAGCACGGTCTGCCCGGCCCGATCGCGGGTGGTGCGGCGGCAGGCGAGGAGCGGCGTGCCGGCCGGCACGCGCAGCAGCCTCGCTTCCTCCGGCGTCGCCGCGACAGCCGCGATCGTCTGCGTCGCGCCCGCCAGCTCGACGCCGCGCAAGGGCAGTAGATCGTAGAAGGTCGAACGCTCGACTTCGGCGCGCGAAAGCTGCGCCCCCAGCGCCGCCGGCACCCAGACGGTGACGATCGCGAAGGGCTCCTCGCCGGCGAGGTTCAAGCGCTGCACGCGCAGCACCTCGCTGCCTGGGGCGAGACCCAGACCCGCGGCCACGCCGGCGTCGGCGCGCTCGAAGGCGAAGGCCAGCACCTGCCGCCGCGGCGTGATCCCCGCCTCGGCCAGGGCGCTCTCGATCGTGACCACGCGCCCCAGCGCCTGGCGCACGGGATCGCAGACCACGAACCAGCCCGCGCCCTTGCGGCTGGTGAGCAGCCCCTCGCGGCGCAGCTCTTCGAGGGCACGCCGCACGGTCACGCGGCTGACGCCGTAGGCGCGGCCGAGATCGGCCTCCGACTCGATCGCGCCGCCCGCTCCGTAGGCGCCCGCACCGATCCGGGCACGCAGTGCCGCAGCCAGCTCCATGTATCGCATACCTGTATGCTACCTGTATCTCATACAGGCGGTCAAGCAGGCGAGATCAGGAGCGGCCGCGGCTGCGCTTGAGGGCCGCGCGTCGCCGAGGCGCCGGCTCCGGCGGTCCTGGCCGTCTATTGCGCCGAAGGGCCGGCCGACTTCGCTGAGGCGGACGCGACGGAGTCGATCGCGGTCGCGCCCGCCTCGCGCCGTGCGGCGGAGGCGAGACGCGTCTCCTGCTCGTCGGCGGTGTGTACCCGACCAGCTCGGGTCCGCAGGCGACTTCGTCGGCATAGGTGTCCACGTGGGCTTCGGAACGGTCGAGTCCGCCGACCATGCCGGCGAGCGCGCCGCCGATCGCCCCGACGATGCCGCCGATCAGGATCGCCGCGATGAACGCCGGCCAGTCGGGCTGTGCGCGGACGGCGTGACGAAAGCCGGGAATCAGGATCAGGATGATGCCGATAACCGCGCCGATAACCGCGCCTGCGAGACCCCAGAGCCAGGCCCGCGTCCAGACCGAGCGCACCACCGCTGCATCGGCGCGCATCAGGCCGCTGCCCGGCTCAACCTCGTCGCCAGCGCCGCCCAACACCGAAACGTCGCTCGCGGCGATGCCTCCCGCGCGGATGCGCTCTACCGCACGTGCGGCGCTCGCCGGGTCGGGAAAGCGGGCGATCACGTTAAAGCGGCTCGTCCTGGTCCTGGGCAGGTAGGGTTGTCGTGCGGTTCCCTCGTAATCGGCTGACGGCATCGACGTCTTCTCCCGCGCGCCGCCGCGAGCGGCGCGCTGCGATTCGATGCTCGCACGCAGAGCGGTCCCGCAGGCACTGCCAGCGGGGCAATTCTGCACCCGGCCACACGGGTCAGAGAGGCATCGATGCGGGAGTAGGCGAGGCAGCGCTCAGAGGGACGGCTCCTCGCCGGCGGCAAACGCGCGCACGCCAAAGGCGCCGCAGCCGTGCAGGATCTCGCAGACCCTGGCCTGCTGCTCGGGGTCAGCGGTATGGACGCCGACGATGCGCGCGTTCTCGCAGATTTGATCGCCGTAGGTGTCCGACCCGGCCTGTGTGCGATCTAGTCCGGCGACGCCGCCGACCAGCGCGCCGGAGACGACGCCCACGACCGCCCCGAACGCGGCCGCCAGCGCGTAGCCCGCGGCGGTCGGCGCCACGATGTGCTGCACGGCGGGCAGCAGCCCGAGCAGCAGGCCGAGCAGCGCGCCGCAAACCCCGCCCACGAGCGCACCCTCGCAGGCGTCACGCACGACACCGCGCAGCAGGCGCTCGTCCAGCTCGGTCAGGCCGCTGCCCGTGTGGACGGCGTCGCCCGCCGGGCCGAGGACCGAGGCATCGCCCACGGCGAAGCCGGCGCCGCGCAGCTCGGCGACGGCGCCGCGCGCCGCCTCCTCGTCGTGCAGGCGGGCGATCACGTTGAAGTGGGTGAGTTCGGCCTGCGGCATGAAGGCGACATGCGCGCGGCCTTCGTAGTCGGCGGCAACCATCGTATCGGCACCTTCCCACACTCCACGGGAGATGACTGCTCCGAGGATTGCCCAGCCGTCTCAGATGAGAATACCTAAACCGGTTTATCTTGCAGGACTGAAACGTTTAGCCGCCCGCGCCGCGGCCCGCCGGTCTGCCGCCCATGCGCGCGATCGTGGCCAGTGCCCGATCTTCCTGTTCGTCGCTGCGCGGGGCGAGCAGCAGCAGGGTAGCGTCTTCCGGTAACTGGTCGGCGTAGGTATCGCTGCCGGCGCGCTGCCGGTCCAGCGCCGCGGTCATGCCCAACAGTGAGCCGCCGAAGATTCCGGCCACGGCGCCGAGTACGGCCGCGATCGCGAACATGCGCAGCGACGCGCCGCCCGCGGCATCGCGCACGGGCGGCAGCAGGGCGATGAGGATGCCGAGCAGCGCTCCGACGAAGGCGCCCAGATAGGTGCCGGCCAGCGAGTCGCGCGCCACGACCAGGAAGAGCTCGCGGTCGCGGCCGGGCACGCGATCGGCGGCCTCGCTCTCAGCCTCAAGCCAGAGCACCGCGTCCTCGTCCGCGAATCCGGCCGCGCGCAAGTCCTCCAGCGCCGCGATCGCCCGGTCGCGATCGGGCAGCCAGGCGCGCAGCGGATAGCGCGCCAGCGTGTCCGGCGGCAGCGAGGGTTCGGCCCGCGGCTCCTCCGTCATGTCACCCGCTGGCCCTGCCTTCTCCGGCGCACGCCGCGGACCCGATCACCTATCGAGCGGCCGCCAGGCGGGCGCCTCGGTTTTCATCCTGACCATACCGCATCGCTGATGCGCCGTTGACAGCGCTGCCGCGCGGTTCGTACCGTGCGCGTGGCGTGGCCGCCTGGCGGGGCGGCGGAGGGCTCGATGACGGCAACCGGCGGCGGCACGATCGCGGCGCGCGGCGGCGTGCTGAACTACGTCGAAGCCGGCCGCGGCCCCGACCTGGTTTGGCTGCCGGGCGGCAACGACTTCGCCGAGCTGGTGCTGCACGCGCAACGCGGCCTGCTGGACAGCTATCACCTGATCGCGATCGACCCGCGCGGCCAGGGCCGCTCGCACGCGCCGGCCGACCCGGATCTGTACGCCGGCGAGCACCACGTCGACGATCTGCTCGATGCGCTCGACGCGCTCGGCCTGCGGCGTCCGCTGCTCGGCGGCCACTCGCGCGGCAGCCGCACGGTGCTGGAGTTCGCGGCGCGCCATCCAGCGAGGGCTCGGGCGGTGGTCGCCGTGTGTGTGCCGGCGCTGGGCGGCACGCGCGGCCGTGCCGCGCGCTACCGCGGCAACGCCGCGCTGCTGCGGGAGCAGGGCTTGGAAGCCTTCCTGCGATCCTCGCGCACGGCGCCGCGCAATCCGGAGCGTCGTGCGGCCTGGGAGGAGCGGCTGCGTCGCGCCGGCGTTGCGGCGCTGGCGGCGCAGTACGAGGCGCTGGCGCGGCGCCCGTTCCTGACGGAGGCGATGTCGGCATTCGAGTCCCCGGTCCTGATCGTGACGGGAGAACACGACCACCTGCGCCCCGACTGTGAGGCGCTCGCGGACGCGGTGGCCGGTCTCCAACTCGTCGTGATTGCCAACGCCGCGCACGCGCCGATGACCGAGAACCCTGAGGCCTACTACGCCGCGGTCTGCCCCTTCCTCGGCCGCTGGGCGTCGGGCGAGGCGTAGTCCGTGGGTGGCGCGATCTCCGGTTCAGTGCGCGGTTACCGCGTCGTGCTGATCGCCGGCGACGGCATCGGCCCGGAGGTGACGGGCGCGGCGGTGCCGGTGCTCGAGGCCGCCGCGGCGCGTTTCGGTTGCCGCCTCAACCTTGAACGCCACGAAGCGGGCGCGGCCTGCTACCAGCGCAGCGGCCTGGCGATGAGCGCGGAGACCTTCGCCGCCTGCCGCGACGCCGACGCCCTGCTCAAGGGACCCGTCGGTCTGCCGGGCGTGCGCCTGCCCGACGGCACGGAGGCCGGCGTGCTCGGCGGCGTACTGCGCAACGGCCTCGACCTCTTCGCCAACCTGCGGCCGATCCGCCTGCTCGACGGCGTGGCGTCGCCGCTGGCGGGCCGTACCAGCGGCAGCATCGACTACGCTATCGTGCGCGAAAACACGGAAGGGCTGTACGCCGCACGCGGCCGCGGCGTGGCGACGGCCGATGCCGTGGCCGACACGATGCTGATCACCCGCCGGGGTTGCGAGCGCGTCGCGCGCTTCGCCTTCGACCTTGCCCGCGCCGGCAGCGGCGCCCCGCGCGACGGCGTGCGCCGCGTCACCTGTGTGGACAAGGCCAACGTGCTGCGCGGCTTCGCCTTCTTCCGCGCCGTGGTCGAAGCGGTGAGCGCGGAGTATCCGGAAGTCGTCTTCGAAAGCCGCTACGCCGATGCGGCGGCTCAGGCGCTCGTACTCGAGCCGGACGCCTTCGACGTGATTGTCTGCGAGAACTTCCTGGGCGACATCCTCAGCGACCTGGGCGGCGCGACGGTCGGCGGCCTCGGCTTCTGTCCCTCCGGCAACATCGGCGAACGCGGCGCCTACTTCGAGCCGATCCACGGATCCGCGCCCGGTCTCGCCGGCAGCGATCGGGCGAACCCGCTGGCGACGATCCTCGCCGGCGCCATGCTGCTCGATCGGCTGGGCGAGTTCGACGCCGCCGGCGCCGTGCGCGCCGCGACAACGTCCGCCCTGCGAGACGGCGCGGTGCGCGTGCAGCGCGACGGCACGCTGGCCAGCGGCTGCCGCGCGGCCGGGGAGACGATCGCGCGGCTGATCTGAGCGCGTGGACCACGGCCGCCGACGATGGCTCGATTGATACTCGCTGCTCAATGACTGCGCTGTCTCAATGTCGCGCCGTCTGGTGCGGATGGCGCTATGATGCGGTGGGATCGCGCCTCGTGCCCGAGGTCCGGGCGGCGCGGCCCTGCCGGCGGGCTCGCGTCCGGCGGCGGCTCGTCGGAGCGCAGGGAGGCAGCAGATGCCCAGCCCGCTCGCCAACGTCACCGTCCTGGATCTCACCCAGTTTGAAGCCGGCACCTCGTGCACCCAGATGCTCGCCTGGCTGGGCGCCAACGTGATCAAGATCGAGCACCCCAAAGGCGGCGACCCCGGCCGCGGCCTCGGCGCAGATCCGAACGGACCAGACGCCTGGTACTTCATCATCCTGAACGCCAACAAGCGCAGCGTCACGCTCAACCTGCGCGACCCGCACGGCAAGGAGCTGTTCGCCCGCATGGTGCCGAAGGCCGACGTGGTGGTCGAGAACCTCGGCCCCGGCAGCCTCGAACGGCTGGGCATCACCTGGGAGTGGTTGAGTGGCTTGAACCCGGCCATCATCTTCGCCCGCGTCAAGGGTTTCGGCACTTACGGCCCCTGGTCGGGCTTCCCCAGCTTCGACATGATCGCGCAGGCCACCGGCGGCTCGATGAGCGTCACCGGCGAGGCGGATCGCGAGCCGCTGCGCCCCGGATCGACGATCGGCGACACGGGCACCGGCATCCACGCGGCGATCGGCATCGCCGCGGCCTACATCCAGCGGCTGCGCACCGGCAAGGGCCAGCCGGTGGAAGTCGCGATGCAGGACGCCGTCGCCAACTTTGTGCGCGTGCCGATGACAAGCATGTACAGCAGCGGCCGGGCGGTGCAGCGACGTGGCAGCGCCGGCAACCGGCCGCCGAACGGTGTCTACCGCTGTAAGGGCGATGGCATCAACGACTACGTCTACATCGGCATTCTCGGCGACGGGCAATACGCGCGGCTCTGGAAGACGCTCGGCCGTCCCGAGCTGGCCGGCGACCCGGAGTATCAGACACCGCGCGGCCGGGCCAAGCACGCGGAGGAGATCCAGCAGCTCGTCTCCGGCTGGGCGGCGCAGCGCACCAAGTTCGAGGCGATGGAGGAGATGGGCTGCGCGGGCGTGCCTGCCAGCGCCGTCTACGGCGGCGAGGACGTCTTCGAAGACCAGCATCTGCGCGAGCGCGGCAGCGTCGTCGACCTCGAACACCCGGCGCGCGGTCGGTTCTCGATGATCGGCAACCCGCTCAAGCTGGCGGACAACGACACGCCGCTGCGCACGGCGCCGTTGCTGGGCCAGCACAACGGCGAGGTCTACGCGGAGTTGCTGGGCATGACGCCGGCCGAACTTGACCGGTTGGCAGCGGAGGGGGTGCTCTGATGGCGGCGCTGGACGGCATCCGCATCATCGACCTGACGCAGTACGAGGCCGGCACCTCCTGTACGGAAACGCTCGCCTTCCTCGGCGCCGACGTGATCAAGATCGAGCCGCCCGGCCGCGGCGAGCCCGGGCGTGGCCTGATCAACGACGGCACCGAGGCCGATTCGTTCTACTTCCTGCTGCTCAACGCCAGCAAGCGCAGCGTCACGCTGAACTTGAAGGCCGAGCGCGGCCGCGAGCTCTTCGAAGACCTGCTGCGGCAGGGCGATGTCGTGGTCGAAAACTTCGCGCCCGCGGGCCTGGAAAAGCTCGGCTATCCGTGGGAGCGGATTCAGCAGATCAACCCGCGCATCATCTACGCCACGATCAAGGGCTTCGGCACGGTCGGGCCGCACGCGGGATTTCTCGCTTTCGATCCAGTGGCGCAGGCGGCCGGCGGCGCCATGGCGCGCACCGGTTACCCCGACGGTGAGCCGATCAAGCCCGGCCCCACGGTCGGCGATACCGGCACCGGCGTGCACGCCGCGCTTGCCATCCTGGGCGCGATCATTCAGCGCGAGACGACCGGCCGCGGCCAGAAGGTCGAGGTCGCAATGCAGGACGCCGTGCTGAACCTGACGCGCGTCGGGCTGCGTCCCTACTACGACGAGCGGGCGCCGCTGCCGCGCCGCGGCAACCAGCTCGCGGCCAAAGGGCCGCGCTGGCTCTACGCGTGCAAGCCCGGCGGCCCGAACGATTACGTCTTCGTCTACGCCAGCACCGACGCGATGTGGGACAACCTGCTCGACGTGCTCGAGCGCACCGATCTGCGCGGCGATGCACGCTTCACACGCTCCGGTCGGGCGCAAAACGGCGCGGTGATCGACGAATTGGTTTCCGCCTGGGCGGCGCAGCGCACGAAGTACGAGGCGATGGAGGCGCTCGGTGCGGCCGGCGTGCCCGCGGGCGCCGTGCTCGACACGGCCGAAATGCTGTGCAATCCGCAGTTGCTGGCGCGCGAGACGATCGTGGAGATCGACCATCCACAGCGCGGCCGCTTCAAGATGGTGGGCAGCGTGCCGAAGCTGCGCGATTCGCCGCCGGTGATCAAGCCCGCCCCGCGGCTGGGCCAGCACACGGCAGAGGTGCTCGCAGAGCTGACCGGCATCGGCGGCGAGGAACTCGCGCGGCTGCGCGCCGACTCCGTGATTTAGGCCGTCCCGTTCATGAGAGCAGGCTCGATCGGCCGACCGCTCCACGCCGCTCCGCAACTTGTGCCCTGCGTGGCGGCGGGCGACCATTCCGGCGAGCGCCCGCAGGCCCCGGCCGCATCGTTGACCGTTTCCACGGCCCGGCCCAGTAGGAAATCTCGTGGTCGATGCATCCCGCGTGCGCGTTGCATCGTAGTTGCGACGACGGCACGACGACGTGAGCCGTTGAAGGAGCGGAAACCATGCTGCGAGGTCTTCACCTGTCCCGGTTTCGACTCGGCATTCTGGCGGTTGCGACGCTGAGCGTCCTCGGCGGTTCCTGGGCGCTCTCCCAGCAGCACGTGGCTGCGCAGGCGGCGCCAACGGTGCAAACCCGCACCACCGGCCTCGGCACGGTCCTGACCGGCACCGACGGCAAGACCCTCTACGTCTTCGACAGGGACACTTCCAGCGAGAGCAACTGCAACGGCGCCTGCTCGACGACCTGGCCGCCGCTGGTGCTGGCGAGCGGCAACCCCACGGCGCCCGCGGGCGTCGGTGGCGCGTTCACCGTGATCACCCGCCAGGACGGATCGCACCAGGTCAGCTACAACGGCCACCCGCTTTACTTCTATGCGCCCGACGCGCAGCCCGGTGACACGAAGGGTGACGGCGTGGGCGGCGTCTGGCACGCGGCGAAGCCGATCGCAGGGGCGGCGGCGCCCGCAGCGCCGGCCGCCGGCGCTGCCGCGGCGCCCCGGGCGATGCCGGCCACCGGCAGCGGCGGGCAGGCCGGTGACACCGGCCGCAACGCCGGGCTGATCGTCGCCGTCGTGCTCGGCGCCGTCCTGCTCAGCGGCGCGGGCATCGCCTTCGCGCGGCGGTCCTCAACCACGTCATAGCGCCGGCTACGAGCCACGGTGGCCGCCGGCGTTTCGCGGCGTCGGCGACCATCGTGGCACTCGCGCGCACTTGTGCGACGCGGCGCGATGCGCCTCTTTTTCGGCGCGCTTACGGCGGCATCCGCATTGTCGCTCGACTGCAAGGGCAGGGATGGCGCCCGCACCTGTTACGCTGTGGGCAAACACCGTACGCCAGCAGGAGCGAGCCTTGCCAGCAGCCGAGTTCCGGGATCTGGGCCTTGCGGACGACCTGGTCGAGACGGTGGACGCGCTGGGCTACGAAGAGCCGACCCCGGTGCAGCGCCGCGCCATCCCCGTGCTGCTCGCCGGGCGCGACCTGATCGCGCAGGCGCAGACCGGCTCGGGCAAAACCGCCGCCTTTGCGCTGCCGGCTGTGCAGGGCATCTCCGAGAACCGCAGCGAGGTGCAGGTGCTCGTGCTGGCGCCGACGCGCGAGTTGGCCGTGCAGGTGGCCGAGGCGACGCACCGGTTCGGCCGCAAGCGCGAGGTGCGCGTGGCGCCCGTCTACGGCGGCCAGCCGATCGACCGCCAGTTGCGCGCCCTGCGCTCCGGCGTGCAGATCGTGGTCGGCACGCCGGGCCGGCTGCTCGACCATCTGCGCCGAGGCTCTCTGCGCCTCGACGGCGTGCGCTTCGTCGTGCTCGATGAGGCGGACGAGATGCTGGACATGGGCTTCATCGAGGACATCGAGGAGATCCTGCGGCAGACGCCGGAGTCACGCCAGACGGCGCTCTTCTCCGCCACGATCGCGCCGGCGGTGCGCCGCCTGGCCCGGCAGTACATGCGCGACCCCGAGAACGTGACGATCGCCGCGGAGAAGGTTACGGTCCCGCAGATCGAGCAGCGCTACGTCGAAGTCAGCCCGCGCACCAAGCTCGATGCGCTCAGCCGTATCCTCGACGTCGAGTCGCCGACGGCGGCGATCGTCTTCTGCCGGACGCGGCGCGAGGTGGACGATCTGGGTGAGGCGCTCGTCTCGCGCGGCTACGCGGCGGAGGCGATCCACGGCGACCTGAGCCAAACACAGCGCGACCGGGTGATGGCCCGTTTTCGCTCCGGACAGGCGGATGTGCTGGTGGCGACGGACGTGGCCGCGCGGGGGCTCGACATCGAGAATGTCTCGCACGTCTTCAACTTCGACATCCCAGAGGATCCGGGAGCCTACGTGCACCGGATCGGCCGTACGGGCCGCGCCGGGCGCACGGGCACCGCGGTCACGCTGGTCACGCCGCGCGAACAGCGGTTGCTGCGCCTGATCGAGCGCGCCGTCGCACGCAAGATCAAGCCGATGCGCATGCCGACGCTCGCGGACGTGGCGGCGCGGCGCATCGAGCTGTTGCGCGACGGCGTGCGTACGACGCTGGAACACGGCGGGCTGGAGGAGTATCTGGCCGCGGTCGAAGACCTCTCCGAGGACTTCGATATGGCCGAGATCGCGGCAGCGGCGATGAAGCTGGCGGCCGAGCGTGACGGCTCGCGTCCCGTCGCCGCGGCCGAGGCCGAGGCCGGCCCGACTGAGCACGGCCGCACCCGGCTGTTCATCGAGATTGGCCGCAACCAAGGCTTGCGGCCGGGCGACCTGGTAGGCGCGATCGCCAACGAGGCGCGCGTGCCCGGCGACGCCGTCGGCAGCATCGATATCTACGATCAGTTCACCTTCGTCGAAGTCGACGATCGCCTGGCGCAGCGCATCATCGACGCGCTGCGCCAGGCGACGATCCGCGGCCAGCGGGTGAAAGTGGATGTCGCGCGGCCGCGGCCCCCATCCCCCGGCCCCTTCCCCCAATACTAGGGGAAAGGGAGATCTACGGCGGGGATCGGGGCTGAAGGCGCGATGCACAGGCCACCGGGCGGGGCGCACGCCCTCTGCCCTTCGCGCCCGCAGCCGCGGTCAACGCTGTCTGAGTAACCAGCTCGCACTCCGGAGCTTCCCCCGCGATCGCCCTTTCACTGGTATTGGGGCCATAGCACAGCGCATCGGTGGGAGACCTTTCATGAAGAGGATAGGGGCCACGCGCGCCCCTCAGCCCTTCACGCAGGCGCCGGCGAGGCTGCTGATCGCCAGCGTGCGCCGGCCCAGGTCTTCAGGATTGACAAAGCCGTTGGTGCAGTAGCCGACCGAGATGCCCGTCTCAGGGTCGCCCCAGGCGATCTGGCCGCCGGCGCCCGCGTGGCCGAACGCCTTCGGCGAGGCGTTGTGGCCGAAGCCCCGCTCGTGCGCGTGGCCGTCGTTGTTCGCCACAATAATCGAGAGGCCGCGGCTCACCGGCAGGTTGGTCATCGGGTCG
>Ga0070730_10002864_pt1 | contig 15629 bp, 14 predicted proteins | sample Coa_R1_3_FD_66447 | JGI IMG/M metagenome (GOLD analysis project Ga0070730, IMG submission 66447) | Surface soil microbial communities from Centralia Pennsylvania, which are recovering from an underground coalmine fire - Coalmine... | ecosystem: Environmental > Terrestrial > Soil > Unclassified ...
GCAAGCGGCGCCCGCATCAACTGGATGTTCTCCACAGATCAGGCCCGCGTGAAGATGGCCAAATCCTACCCCGCGCCCTCGCTCAAAGAGTCATAATCACTGCGTCGGGACACTAGGCTTGGCGTCACCGCTCGCGAAGTCACGCTTCTGCCCCGCCACTGGGATTGGCTGGCCACGCAGCCTGGCGGGGCGTCTGCAGCCCTGCGCCGACTTGTCGAAGGTGCGCGTCGGAATTCCTCAGAGGCTGACGCTGCACGAGCGGCCAAAGACGCAGCCTACCGGGTGATGACAACGCTGGGAGGCGACCGACCGGCCTACGAAGAAGCCGTTCGCGCGCTCTTCACCGAAGACCTCAAGCGCCTCTCCGAGCTGTTATCCGCCTGGCCCGCCGACATCGCGACCTATGTGCTGGAACTCGCTGCAAGACGCGATCATCGGCCTTGAGCGATGCATCGCCCCTGCGGCGGGCGCCATGCCGGCCTTAGGGCAGGTCTTCCGCAAGGATCGCCATTTCGAACATGAACGAGCCGTCGCCGTCCTCGTCTTCGAAGACAACGCCAATGAATTCCTCGCCAACGTAAACCTCGGCGGAGTCCTTCTGCTTGGGCCGCGGCGTGAGCGCAATGCGGGCGTTGGCGAAGGTTCCCCGTAGGTGGCCTTCAATTCTGCGGATCATTCGCTCGTCCACGCCCACTTGCTCCTCAAACCTAATCGGGCCGGGAACCTAGCTGGTCTCGACGCTTCGGAAAACCTTAGATGACGTAGACGGCGTCGGCGAGCGTATGATCCATGCTTCTGGCAGGCTCATCGCAGGTTGGGCAATTGACCAATCGCGCCGGAACGCCCGCGGCCGTGCAACCGGCCGGCACTGGTTTCAAGACAACCGATCCCGATGCGACCTTGGCGTAGTCGCCAATTTCAATATTGCCCAGAACCTTGGCGCCTGCGCCCAACAGAACCCCTTTGCCGATTTTGGGGTGGCGGTCACCGCGCTCAGCGCCGGTGCCGCCCAAGGTCACGCCTTGCAACATCGAGACATCGTCACCGATCACAGCCGTTTCACCGATGACGATACCCGTGCCGTGGTCGACGAAAACACCGCGCCCGATCCGGGTTGCGGGGTGAATATCGACCTGGAAGAGTTCGCTCATCCGGCTCTGAAGGTAGAGAGCCAGGGTTTCACGCCGCTCGCTCCATAGCCAATGGGCGACACGCTGGGTTTGCAGAGCCAAGAATCCTTTGAAGAACAGGAACGGCTGTAGGTATCCCTTGCAGGCAGGGTCGCGTTCAAAGACGGCGCGCAAGTCCGCCTCAGCGATCTCTACAAGCGTCGGGTCGCTGGCGTAGGCTTCTTCGGCGACTTCGCGCACGCTCATCGCGCGCAGTTCCTGGTCCCCGAGCTTGCGGGCCAATTGATAGGAGAGCGCAGCCCCGAGGCTTTTGTGATTGAGAATGACCGCCGCAAGCAGGCTCGCCAGCGCAGCCTCGCTCTCGGCGGCCGCCCCGGCCTCATTTCGCAACGCCGCCCAGACCGGCGGTGCAGCCGCCGGATCAACGACTTCAAGACGCTGACTCATCAATTCCTCCCGCCCCATAAGGCCCCTCCCCTATCCTAGCATGGCGCGCACCAGCGCGCCCGGCAAAGACCCTTCCTTGGCCATATGGTATCCCCGCAGCAGCATCGCTACTGTCAGCATATCAGGAAGATGTCCCGCGACCGCCGCGTCCAAGGCTTCACGAAATGGAACCCTGACGACCACAATCGCCTCTGTGTCATCGGCGGCATGAAGTTCCTGCCCCTGAGAAAGACCCGTCGCCAGATAGCCGACCATTCTTTCGTCGGTCACCGAGTTGGAAAGCTCGGCGCGTAAGATCTCGCGCCAATCGGCCGCCACAAGCCCGGTTTCCTCGGCGAGTTCTCGCTTGGCGCCTTCAAGGGTGTCCTCTCCCAAGGGTGAGCCGCCTTCAGGGAGCTCCCAGCTATAATTGCCAAGAGGAAAGCGATGTTGGCCCACCAAAATCACGCTTCCATCGGCATCGATGGGCAGGACCGCAACGGCCAGATTCTTGAAGCGCACGAGGCCGTAGGGCGCAGGCCTGCCGGTTGGCGCAACGGTGGTTTGCTCGGTCACCGTGATCCAGGCGCTTTCGAATGCGACGCGCTCGGCCCCGGGGCGCCACGGCTGGCCATGCGAACGGAGCCAGGCAGGTTTCTCAGGCATGGTCTTGGGCTCGCCTTGCGATGCGCGCAGGCGCACCCTTAAAGGAGCAACCTATCCTTTCCTCGACGCTCGTTTCCAATACCCAAGAGGCGCAACCGTGACCCACGTCCTTCCGCCCGCCCCAAAATTCGGGTCGCGCGTGCAACTTACGCCTGCCCCCGAGGTCTTGGCCTTCCTGGCGCGGCGCCGTTCGGCGTCGGCCCTTACGCTCGCCGAGCCGGCTCCGAACGCCGACGAGCTGCGGACGCTATTGCGTCTGTCGATCAGGGTCCCTGACCACGGCAAGCTCTCGCCTTGGAGGTTTATCGTGCTGGAAGGCGCGCCCAAGGCGCGGTTCGCTGCGAAGCTTGAGGCGTTTGCACTCTCCAGAGATGATCAAACTGCGGCGGCCAAACTGGGCAAGCTTAGGACCCCTCCCCTCTGCATCGCCGTCGTCTCAAGCCCAAAGCAGGCGGCTATACCAGAGTGGGAGCAGCTTCTCTCGGCTGGAGCGGTTTGCGCTACGCTGCTCAATGCGACCTTGGCGATGGGTTATGGGGCGAACTGGATAACTGACTGGTACGCTTACGATCCGATGGCGACCCAGCTGCTTGGCCTGGCCGCCGGCGAAAGGGTGGCGGGCTTCGTCTTGATGGGCACGCCCCGCGAGCCGCCGCTGGAGCGAGAACGGCCCGACGCAGACCTGCTGGTCAGCTACTGGGATCACGATTGAAACCTGGTGGGCTCGCCGCCGAATAGTTTCGACAAGGCCGCAGCCTGAATGGCGGCCTCTGACAGATTTCGGAACCTTTTCATCACTTAAGCCTCGCCTGACAGGCGAACCGACTTGACGTAGAACAACGTTCGTCAATCAATGTTTTCTCAGCGACATCCACGAAATGGCTGGGAGGTTGTTGTGAAGAGACATTACCTCATTTCCGGTGCGGCCCTGGTTGCTTGCCTTGCTCTGACGGGGACGCCCTCATTTGCAGCGCTGACAATTACGTCGGCAGGCGCGGCCGATGGATTTTCCTTGTCGACCTTTTCGACGCTCCCACAAAGCGGGCCCTATGGCTCTTGGGGAAGCGCCATCCTGAGCAACGGCAATGTGGTCGTGAACGGCTACAATCCGACAAACCTCGGCCAGACCGTGAACTTCGTCTTCTCAGACGTTGACGGCCATACGGTGAGCAGCGCGCTCAGCACGTCAGTTTGGAATGACGGCAACTACGCATCCGCTTTGGCGGCGTTGAACGGAACAGTCTACGGAACCCACTATTCCGACAACACCGTGCGCGTCGTGAACTTAGATGGTTCGGAAGGCGCGGTTGTTTCTGATGTGGGGCGCGGCGGCCTTGGCGCTGACGCCGCTCGGGACTCGTTGCTCGTGGCGACGGACGCCGGCATTCAAGAAATTGACCTTACCAATTCGAACCCAGCCACCAACCACCGGGTCATCACGACGGCTTATGCCGATGGCGTGACCGTGTCGGCCGACGGTTCTAGAGTTTATGGCGAGATTGGCGGAGCGATCCTCGGCTACGACATTGCAAGCGGGATGCTTGTCTATACCTCCCCAGGACTCGGATCTCCTGATGGCGTCGGTATTGTCACGAGCGGCGCGTTGGCGGGGGATTTGATCGTCAACGCCAACAACGGGATCGTTGACCTGATCAACACGACAACTAACACGGTTACGACGATCGCAAGCGGCGGGTCCCGGGGCGACTATGTCGGGTTCGACACCAGCAACGGCACGCTCTTCCTGTCCCAAAGCGACTCTTTGCTCCGGCTTTCGGTCGCGGGAGGAACGATCGGCGGCGGCGGTGGGGGAAACACTGGCGTACCAGAGCCTGCGACCTGGACCGCAATGCTTCTTGGCTTCGGAATCGCAGGCGGGGCGCTTCGTTGGCGACGGCGCGCGCCCACGCGTTTTGTCCGACATGAATTGGCGGTCTAAGAATTAGCCCCCTCCCTGAGGGGGCTTTTTCTACCAAACCTGAAGTGGCCTGACATGGGCGGCGCGCCAGTCGGCGGGCCAGCCTTAGGCTTACTTGGAGCTGGTTCTTAGTCGGATCCCAGGACCAGCCGCATCGTCAGCGGGAATGAAGATCACCCCGCCCTCCTCTAACACCGTCTGTAGCCGATCAAGTGTTCCGCTGTGGACGCCGGCCGTGCCAGATTCGAACCTGGTCACTGTTGTCGGGGAGACCCCCGCAGCTTTTGCCAAATCGCGCACGCCAAGCCCAAGCGCGGTCCTCGCTAACTTCACTTGCAAAGACGTAATGGCTGGCATCAGCCTCAGAACCCCCATTTCGCTCCTTGACAAACGGTCACTTGGTGCCATTTTATGGTCACCTAGTGACTGTTATCGGCCGTGAATCGCCGGAGCGAGTCACTGCGCGTGGAGAGTTTACATGCAGGAGCCAGAGTTCACATCGAGCGAGGCTATATCTCGACGTATTGCTCGCACCGCACCGCGGTCTGAAGCGGCGAGACTGTGTCGGATATGGCTTGCAAGAGAAGCTGAAATTGGGGGCCTAACCAGGCGATGGCAGAAATTGGAATCCTACCTTTTCGACCATCATCGTTGGCCAGAACTCACCCTTGAGGCTCAACGCAATTTGCCTGAGGCGGCGGTCTTGCATGAACTGGACGCGCAAATTGATGGGCTCAGGTCTAGGCAAGGGCGCTTGCTCGCCGAGCTTCCAGGGCTCGTCGCTGAATCCAAAGACGCGGTAATGCTTAAGTTCGAGGTCCTGGCGAACCTGCTCTGCCACGATGATCAGCCTGAGGTGTACTTGATCCTCAGGAGCGCGGTCAGCGACTTGAGCGATGTCTGGAGATAGGAGGAAGCTCGATCATCCTCTGCCACGGTAGGGCGCAACGCCCTGCTCCGGAATCCAAATGCCTTCTGGCGGCGAGCCGCTTTGCCAAAAGACATCGATCGGGATGCCGCCTCGCGGAAACCAATAGCCGCCAATGCGGAGCCACCTGGGTTCGGCTACAGCAACAATTCGCCGCCCAATGGCCACGGTGCAGTCTTCGTGGAAAGCGCCGTGGTTACGGAACGAGCCAAGGTAGAGCTTTAGGGATTTGGATTCGATGAGCCAGTCACCGGGCGCATAGTCGATGACGAGGTGTGCGAAATCCGGCTGGCCGGTCACCGGGCAAAGCGACGTGAACTCCGGCGCCGTAAACCGCGCCAGATAAAGCGTGTCGGCCTGAGGATTTGGGACGCGCTCAAGCACAGCTTCGTCTGGGTGTGCAAAGCCGCGGACTTCACCGCCGAGCTGCGTCAGTTGGATTTCGTCCATATGCGCCTTTAACGCCGCCCATCCTCGCCCGCAACCGAGACAGCCGCAGCCCTTGCCGCTATCAGGGAGCCAGCAACATGAGGAGGCGTTAGGATGTCGGGCGGTTTCGAAGACTTCGTGGTTGTGGTGACGGGAGCCTCAACGGGGCTTGGCCGTTCGATCGCGATAGAAACGGCGCGGCAGGGCGCAAAGGCGCTGATCCTCAACTATGCACGCAGCAAGGACGAGGCTGAGGAAACGGCGCGGCAGGTCGAGGCGGCAGGCGCCACGGCGGTTCTGGTTCAAGGCGACGTAGCCAACGAAGATGACTGCCGCAGAATAGCTGCAGCGGCTGAACCATTTGGCCGTATCGACGCGCTCTTCAACAATGCCGGAACCACCAAATTCGCCAATCATGCCGACCTCGACGCGGTCTCGGGTCAAGATTTTCTCGATCTCTATGCCGTCAACGTCGTTGGCGCCTATCAGATGGTGCGCGCTTGCCGAGCCCTCCTGGAGGCCGCTCCGCAACCGGGGGCGGTGGTCAACACCGCCTCGATCGCAGGCGTCGTCGGAATAGGGTCATCCATCCCCTATGCTGCATCAAAGGGGGCGCTCACCACCATGACGCTCTCGCTGGCCCGGGCATTGGCGCCCAAAATCAGGGTCAACGCCGTCTGCCCCGGCTTTATCGACACGCCTTGGTTCGGAAAGGGTCTTCCCCAAGCCGCAGTCGGCCGAATTCGCGAAAACGCAGCGGCAAGCACGCCTCTAAAGGTCGCTTCCACACCCGATGATATCGCCGCTTCGACGGTTTTCCTGGCGTCTAGGGCCTCGCGTCATGTGACGGGCGAAACCCTCCTGGTCGACGCTGGCTCCCACCTTGGCTTTAGCGCACTGGTCGCGCGCTGAGAGCCCCTTCAGGGCGAAAGTTCGCTCTGCAGTCGGCGACCACGTTCGCGGACTTCATGCGTCTTCGCGCCTGAATCGACCGCCGGGACGGCGCGAACATCTATGACCGTTTTACAACAATTGGCGCCCAAACAGGCGGCTTAGCGCTTCGTCGGCGCCCAAACATTGATCAGGGCGACCAAGCAGAGCAATAGCGCCCTTCCCGACATTGATCTCAATGGACGGGCTACGACGATGACAAATGCACGGTCGGCCGGGGTGCGCCTTGGACAACACGACCGGCGAAAAGGGGATAGATCATGAAGTTTACGAAGTTTGCCGCCGTCTCTAGTGCGGCCGGCCTGGCATTTGCAGCCGCCGGCGCTGCCCGCGCCGACGACACGCCGGCCGCCGCACCTGCAGGCCCAACAGCGCTGGCGTCGCCAGCGATGTCGGCCTCGCTTTCATCCAACGCCGATCCCTTGAACGCCGACCTTGGCCCGCTGGGCAAGATCTGGGTGAGCGGCCAGGTGACCGCCTTTGGGGTTTCTCAGACCGCGGCTCCCTCGGCCAGTGAGAAGCGCAAGGGCGATATCTCCAACCTGCAGCTGGAAATCCAGAAGACCGACGGCGTCTTCCAGTTCTATATTCAGACTGGCGACTACAACCTGCCTTCGCTGGGAACCCCGTTCTTCACCTCCCCCAAGCTGACCGAGGCCACCTATAAGTATGTGCCGGTCGCTTACATCAAGATCGTGCCCAACTCGTCGTTCAGCGTCGAAATTGGCGAGCTGCCGACCCTGATCGGAGCGGAATACACCTTCACCTTCCAGAACCTGAACATTGAGCGCGGTTTGCTCTGGAACCAGGAGCCGGCGATCAGCCGCGGCGTGCAGGCCAACTACACCCAAGGCCCGATCGCGGTTTCCGTTTCAGTGAACGACGGCTACTTCTCCGAGCACTATTCCACGGTCTCGGGCCTGGTGACCTGGACCGCCACGCCGAAGGACTCGCTCGCTTTTGCGGCTCAGGGCAACCTCGACAAGACTTCGCGCAACACCTTCGTGACGCCGGTGGCGCAGAACAACGGCTCGATATGGAACCTGCTGTGGACCCACACTGACGGGCCGTGGGTGCTCAATCCGTACCTTCAGTACACCACCACGCCCAGCGACCGGGCCTTGGGCCTGAACGGCTCGGCCTCGACGTTCGGAGGCGCGGTGCTCACCAAATATTCCTTCAACCCGCTCTTCAACCTGGCCGGTCGGGTGGAATACACCTCCTCCTCCGGCTCCCAGGTGAACCTGCTCTATGGGACCAAGAGCGACGCCTGGTCCTTCACGCTGACGCCGACGTTGCAGTTCAAGACCTACTTCGTGCGCGGCGAGTTCTCCTACACCAAGATCGAATCGGGCACGCCCGGCTCGGAGTTCGGCAAGTTCGGGAACAAGACCGAGCAGTCTCGCGCCCTGATCGAAACCGGTGTTCTTTTCTAGGACTTCTCTAGGAGGCGGCGGCCCTCGCCGCCGCCTCTTTTCAAAGTTTGGTCTGCGGGTAGACGACGCGCCCCAACGCTCCGCGTCGCTCGCTCCCTAAGCGCCTCGACCAATCTCCCGCATTGGCGCGGCTTTGTTCGCTTGCATCCTTGCTGACCCGTCCCTAGCGTGCGCCCGCTTTTCGGATGCGATGAAACGTGCGCGGCAGGCAACACTCTCAGCTGAAGTGATTGACCCAGTTGGTTTAGGTGGACGCTTGCGGCCTCAAGTTTATGTTGAAGTCTCGCAGCAATGGAGCGCGACGCATGGAGCGTATGGCTTTTCGGGCCCAGACCATCGTCGCCGACGTCAGCCTGGCAGCCGTAGCCTTTGCTCTCGCCTTCCTTGTGCCGTCTTCTGGCCTACCTGCGGCGCAAGTCGCTGGGATCACGTCGTTAAATCTGCCTCAGCTGGTTGTTCTCTACGCCGTCATCGCCGGCGGCTTTACGATGCTTTTCAGGCGCGAACTCTCCCCGTGGCGGTTCGCCTCTATTCCCGACGCCTTGGTGTTGGCCAGGATTGCGGTGCTCACGGTCAGTGTTTTTCTGCTCTGGGTCTTCGTCATTGATCGCGCCCACGGCCTTCCGCGCTCGACCATCTTCCTTGCGCCGATGTTCCAGATGGTCAGCACCGTTGGGGTGCGCATCCTTCGCCGCGCGCTGCATGAGCATGCGCTGGCGTCATTCTCGCCGCTTAAGACGACGCTCGACCGGATTACACAGTCGCCGTCTCTGCTCCTGATCGGCCCTCCTGCGCTGGCCGACAGTTATTTGCGCGATATCGCGCGCAACCACGATCGCAGCTACACGCCCGTGGGCATCGTCGGCACCGACAGCCGTGACGTCGGCCAGCAGGTTCGGGGCGTCTGCGTTATCGAGAGCCTCGAAAAACTCGATGAGGCCCTGGCCGACCTGCGCCGCTGGAACCGCTACCCGCGTGCGATCCTGTTCCTCGAGGAGCCGGCGCGTCTCAAGGGGCTTACCGCTGACCAGCTTGGCCGGCTCAAGAACGACGGAATTCGGCTCTTGCGGCTTCCTTCAATTGTCGAGCTTCCCCAGCATGACGGCGTCACGCTGTTGCCAATGCGCGATATCAACATCGAAGAGCTCTTGGCGCGTGAGCCCATCGAGCTTGACCGTGCAGCGATCGGCAACCTGATCCGCGGGCGACGTTTGCTGATCACCGGCGCCGGCGGCTCCATCGGGAGCGAGCTTTGTCGTCAGGTGGCGGCGTTCCACTGCGGTCACCTGACCTTGCTGGACTATTCGGAAACCGCGCTTTTCGAGATCGAGCGCGAAATAGCCGAAACCTTCCCGCACCTGTCCTGCAATGCGGTTCTTTGTGATGTTCGGAACTTCGCCCGCGTCAATCAAGCGCTGGCGACCCATAAGCCAGACCTGGTCTTCCACGCCGCAGCTCTGAAACATGTCTCGATGGTCGAACAGCACCCTTGCGAGGGTGTTTTGACCAATGTCATCGGCACCTGGAACGTGGCGGAGGCCTCCAAGGCCTGCGGAGCGGGCCAGATGGTGTTGATCTCCACTGACAAGGCCGTCGACCCGACCAACGTCATGGGGGCGACTAAGCGCTTGGCTGAGTCAGTCATTCAATCGCAGCAGAATGCCGGCCAAGGCGCACGCTTTTCTGCAGTGCGCTTTGGAAATGTCCTGGGTTCTGCAGGCTCGGTCGTGCCGATCTTTAAATCCCAGATCGAGCGTGGCGGTCCCGTCACCGTGACCCATCCGGACATGGAACGGTTCTTCATGACCATTCCGGAAGCGAGCCAACTGGTCCTACACGCCACCGCGACCTGCGCTGAGGGCGAAGGGCGAGACGCGCGGCTCTTCCTTTTGGAAATGGGCGAACCGGTGCGGATCATGGATCTCGCCCGTCAGATGATTGCGCTCTCGGGCGCCACGCCAGGCAAGTCGATCGATATCGAGATTACCGGCCTGCGTCCCGGCGAAAAGCTCACCGAGGCGCTGCTTGATGAGACGGAGCGCTCACTACCCTGCGCTCACAAGGTGCTGGAGGTGGTTTCAAATTCCGCGTTGCGCATTTCGCCGGCTCATATCGCCGAACTGGAGACTCTGGCGGAACAGGGAGACGTCGACGGCGTTCGTCGCGCGCTCTTCGATATTGTCGGCCAGATCCGTGGTGAGCGCGCAGCCGGCGCGCCCAACCTTCGCGTCGTGGCCAACGCCTGACGCTGCATCAGCGCAAAAGAGGCCGCGATCTCCCGCGGCCTTTTTCTTCTCTCGCCGCTGAACTGCGGTCTCTACTCGGCCGCCACCATGGCAGGCTTGCGCGCTGGCTCTCCCAGACGCGCCCTAAGCGCGTCGAGTTCCGCCCAGAGCGCGGCCGGAAGACGCTCGCCAAAGCGCTCATAGAACGCAGGCACCAAGGCTGCTTCCTGGCGCCAGATGTCCTCGTCCACGGTCATCAAGAGGTCGAGTTGAGCTTGGCTCAAGCCAAGGCCGGAAACGTCCAGACTGCCCGGGGCCGGAAGCAGGCCGATCGGCGTATCTATCGCCTCGGCCCGACCTTCGAGGCGGTCGACAATCCACTTCAGAACCCGCGAATTTTCGCCATAGCCTGGCCAGACAAACTTGCCGCGCTCGTCCTTGCGGAACCAGTTCACGAAATAGATGCGGGGCAGCCGGCTGGGATCGCGTTGAGCCCCCATGGCCAGCCAATGGGCGAAATAGTCACCCATGTTGTAGCCGCAGAATGGCAACATCGCGAAGGGATCACGCCGAAGCTCACCAATGGCGCCTTCCGCGGCTGCGGTTCCCTCAGACGCCACGTTGGAGGCCATGAAGACGCCATGGGCCCAATCGCGGGCTTCATTGACGAGCGGTATGGCGCTGGCGCGCCTTCCGCCAAAGAGGATGGCTGAAATCGGGACGCCAGCGGGGTCTTCCCACTCGTCGGCGATGACCGGCGTTTGACAGGCCGGCACCGTGAAGCGCGCGTTCGGATGGGCGGCGGGTTCTGGGCTCTCAGGGGTCCAGTCACGGCCACGCCAATCGATCAGCTTGGCCGGGACTTCGTCGGTCAAGCCTTCCCACCAGACGTCGTCGTCATGGGTCAGCGCCACGTTTGTGAAGATGCAGTTGGCGTGAAGTGCGGAGATGGCGTTCTTGTTCGTGGTGTCGCCGGTGCCCGGCGCAACCCCGAAGAAACCGGCCTCCGGGTTCACCGCATAGAGCCGCCCATCGTCGCCGAAGCGCATCCAGCAGATGTCGTCGCCGATCGTCTCGGCCTTCCAGCCAATGAGCGTTGGCTGCAGCATGGCCATGTTGGTCTTGCCGCAGGCGCTGGGGAATGCAGCGGCGACGAAGCGGACATCGTTCTGCGGCGATGTCAGCTTCAAGATCAGCATATGCTCGGCGAACCAGCCTTCGTCGCGCGCCATCACCGAGGCGATGCGCAAGGCAAAGCACTTCTTTCCCAAGAGCGCATTGCCGCCGTAGCCGGAACCGTATGACCAGATCTCGCGGGTCTCGGGGAAGTGGACGATGTATTTGATTTCGTTACAGGGCCAGGCGACGTCCTTTTGGCCGTCGACCAGCGGCATGCCGACCGAATGTACGGCGGGTACAAAAAAGCCGTCCTCGCCGAGCTGGTCGAGGGCGGCTTGGCCCATGCGGGTCATGATCTTCATGGATACGGCGACATAGGCCGAATCCGTGATCTCTACGCCGATCGCGCTGATCTTCGAGCCCAGCGGGCCCATGCAGAACGGCACCACATACATGGTGCGCCCCCGCATGCAGCCTTTGAAGAGATCCTTCAGGTCCGCGCGCATCTCTCCTGGCTCAAGCCAGTTATTCGTCGGGCCCGCATCTTCCGGTTTTTCAGAGCAGATGAACGTCCGGCTTTCGACACGCGCAACATCGCGCGGGTCGGAGGCTGCGTAGAATGAATTGGGCCGCTTGGCCGGATTGAGCGGCTTTAGCGTGCCAGATTCGACCAATGCACCCGTCAGCTCGGACCATTCGGCCTCTGAGCCGTCACACCAACGAATCCGATCTGGCTGCGTCAACGCCGCGATTTCGCCGACCCATTGCAGCAGCTTCGCGTTTTTCGTCGGCGCCGGAACAAGGCCCGGAACGCTAAGTTGGCTCATATTGACGCTCCCTGGCCCCAACATCGCGCGGAATCAACGCCCCGCCGCGGTCAAAGTTGAACAATCTTCTAATTGCAGAACACGCACCTGCATACTACGGGCCAGCAAATCCCGCCGGCTTGGCCCAAACGCAGAACCAGGCGATCGGATCTACCAAAGCCCTGATAGCGAACATCACTTTGTTGTGGCGGGGCCTCCTGGCGCATCCTTCAGGTAATGCGCGAGCCAGGCGTCGACCTCCGCATAGAAATGCCGGCTATCTTCGGGCTTCAAGATCCAGTGCCAGGCGTCTGGCCAGACCAGCAGGCGGCTTGGCACCCTCATGCGCTGAAGGGTCGACCAGTTCTCAAGGGTGTTGCCAATCGGCACGCGGAAATCGCGTTCTCCGATCGACAGCAGCATGGGGGTCTTCCAGTTTTTCGCATAGGTGATCGGGCTTTGTTCGCGCCAGATGGGGTTACCTTCCCAGGGCGGTCCCCCATTGGTCACTTCGCGGTTGTAAATGCCGTCGGACGAACCCCACTGGGTTTCGAGATCGACCTCTCCTGCATGGCTGACCAGGCACTTGTAGCGGGTGGTCGTAGCCTCCAGCCAATTGACCAAGTGACCGCCATAGCTCGCGCCTAAGGCGCACATCTTCGATCCATCGATATAGGAATAGCGCTTAAGCGCCTCATTGACCGCCTGGTCGATCTCCAGGCCAGGCGTCTTCAGCGGGTCGAGTTTGATCGCCTGGGCGAACTTCTCTCCATAGCCCGTCGAGCCCGTGTAATCGCTCATCAGCATCACATAGCCTGGCGCCGTCAGCAGGTGATAATTCCACCTAAGACTGATGGCGTCGGTGTTCATGCTGGCCGCTCCCCCGTGGATAAAGACCAAGAGCGGGTACTTCTTCGAAGGATCGAAGTTGGGGGGCAGGAAGATCATGTTGTGGATCCGCCGCCCGCCCGCGCTGGTGAAATCAAAGTGGATGGGCGGCGCCCAATCAAAGCCGGCGGCTTCAGCGGTATCGACATTGGTCAGATTGGCGTGGGTCTTGGTCGCCGGGTCGATGCGCACGATTTCCTGGGGGCTCACCGAACTCGAATAGTTGGCGATCAGGAGCGGCTTGGCCGTCTTTTGCGGAATTGTCAGCGCGCCATATCCGCCATTGGGAGGCTCGACCACCAGGATCGGCTTTCCGCCGGATGTCGGCACGCTATAGAGGTTGGTCTTCCCGGCCTCCGGAACCAGAATATAGGCGGTCTTGCCGTCAGGGGTGATCTGGAAACGCTCAGGCTCGCGGTCGAAGTCCTTGGCGACGACGCTCATTTCGCCGCCCGCCGGCCAAGCGACCTTTGAGAACCGGGCGAGGTTGTAGACCTCTTCAGTGCGCGGCGCGAAATTGAAGAAGAGCGTCTTACCGTCAGCGCTGAAGGTGGGTTCCCGGAAACCGCCCTTGGCTGGCGTGATCGGCGTCGCCTCACCGCCATCGGCCGGCAGGCGGTAGAGCTGGTAGTTCACTTCGCTGAACGCTGAATTCCACCGCTCGACCGTTGCGGAAAACACAACTTCCCTTCCATCCGGGCTCCAGATCGGCGACAGCGAAATGCTGGTCTCGCCTTCTGGCCCGGAGAAGCCCGGCGTGTGGGCCAGCTGCGTCGCCGACAGGATGTCCTTAGGCTTGGCGCCGGGCTCGAGGCCAACCACCTCGATGGTCGGCAGCCGCTCGTCCAGCCACTCATTCCAATAGCGGATAGGAAAATGCTCGTAGGTGCGGACATTGTATTTCCGCGCCTTCTTGGCCGCGATCGCCTTCTTATTGGCCTCATCGTCAAGCGCGCCTGGGTAGACGCTGGTCTCAAACAGGATCGCTTGGCCATCGGGTCGCCATTTCGGATTGGCGGCGGCCGTCGAAAGGCTTGTCACGCGCCGCGCTTCGCCGCCCGATGCGATATCAAGGACATAAACCTGATCGACGTCATCGCCTTCGCGCTTGGTGGTAAAGGCGATCATTCGGCTGTCTGGCGACCAGGCGACGCCGTTCTCACTCGCCTTGGTGTTGGTGAGGCGTCTGGGTGGAGCGGCGCCCGCGGTTGGCGCAATCCACAGATCACTGACGGCCTTGTCCGGCTCATAGGACGGCTCGGTGATCGAGAAGATCACCCACTTTCCATCAGGGCTCACCACGGGCGAACCCACCCGCTTCATCATCCAAAGCGCCTCGTGGGTGAGCACGGTCTTGGCCGGAGCGGCCGATGCAAGACCAAAGGCTGCGACCACTGCAGTCGCAAGAAGGGTGGAAATCTTCATGTCGCCCCCACGAAGCTGGAATCTCGAATGTCGGACCCTAGCGAATGATTTTGCGCGCGTCCTGAGCCTTTGACGTTGGGATTTGCTGTTCGGAGCTTGCGGTGGCACAGCCACCTCTTTGGGCACAGGAACTCAGCACGGCATGACAACCTTGATCACCGGCTCGGCCGGCTTCATCGGCTTTCATCTGGCCCGACGCCTGCTCGAGCGCGGCGATAGCGTCGTTGGCCTCGACGACCTCAACGCCTATTACGATCCCGCCTTAAAGACCGCCCGGCTTACGATCCTTGAGGCCTACCCACGCTATCGCCACGCCAGGCTCGATTTGGCCGACCGCGAGCGAGTTCCAGGCCTCTTCGCGGAAGTCAAACCCGAGATCGTGGTCAATCTCGCAGCACAAGCCGGTGTCCGATATAGCCTCGAGAGCCCAACAACCTACGTGGACTCAAACGTCGTCGGCTTCCTGAACATCTTAGAAGGCTGCCGCGCTGTGCAGCCCAGACACCTTGTCTATGCCTCGACCAGTTCGGTCTATGGCGCAAACGGCAACCTGCCCTTCAGCGTCCACAATGGGGCCAACCACCCGATCACCCTCTACGCCGCAACCAAGATCGCCAATGAGGCGATGGCTCACAGCTACTCCCATCTCTTCGGTGTCCCCTCCACGGGCTTTCGCTTTTTCACGGTCTATGGGCCGTGGGGCAGACCCGATATGGCGCTCTTCAAGTTCACCGAGGCGATGCTTGCTGGAAAACCCATCGACGTATACGGGCACGGCAAGATGCAGCGCGACTTCACCTACGTCGCCGACATCGTCGATGGTCTTGTGGCCGCCATCGACCGACCCGCGCAGATCAATTCGGAGTGGAACCCGCAGGCGCCGGACCCTGCGACAAGCGGCGTGGCGCCTTGGCGGGTGCTCAATCTTGGGAACAACCAACGCGTTGAGCTGATGCGCTATATCCAGGTCCTTGAGGAAAAACTGGGCGTCAAGGCCGAGCTGAACCTCTTGCCTATGCAGCCAGGCGATGTCGCGCGCACCGAGGCCGACGTCGAAGAAACCAAGCGTGCGCTGGCTTATGCGCCCTCCACCCCGATCGAGGTGGGCGTGGGCGCCTTTGTCGACTGGTACCGCGACTACTATCGCCGCTAACGAACCTGCCTAGAGCGGGTTGCGATTAGACGACTCCATAGCCTGAGTTTTGCAGGTAGTTGGTGCATTCGGCGGGCGAGTAGGTGTCGAGCAGCTCGGCGACCGCGGTGAGCAGGCCGTCGTAGGATC
>Ga0070730_10002865_pt1 | contig 15627 bp, 11 predicted proteins | sample Coa_R1_3_FD_66447 | JGI IMG/M metagenome (GOLD analysis project Ga0070730, IMG submission 66447) | Surface soil microbial communities from Centralia Pennsylvania, which are recovering from an underground coalmine fire - Coalmine... | ecosystem: Environmental > Terrestrial > Soil > Unclassified ...
TCGCCGTCAGCCCCCGATATTTCATCATGGCGTCGATGGTGGGCGGCCTGCCCCGCCATGCAACATACATCGCGGCCGGGTCCTCCGTGTTCCCGCGGGATAGAACCATTCGACGGAACCGGTCGCCATTGGCGCGTGTAAGGCCGCCATGCTCTTCGAACCACTGATAGGCATCGTCATCCAGCATCTGCGTCCACAGATACGCGTAATAGCCCGCTGAATATCCGCTGCTCCAGATGTGGCTGAAGTAGCTGGAGCGATAGCGCGGCGGCACGGCATGGATATCCAGGTGCGCCCGCGACAGCGCCTGCTTTTCGAACGCGTCGGGATCTTGCAGCGGCGCACTCGCGTCAAGAAGATGCCACCGAATGTCGAGTTCCGCGGCGGCGAGCACCTCGGTCAAGCGGTATCCTTCATTGAAATTCTCCGCCTTCTCGAGCTTCTCGATCAGGTCGGCGGGCATGGCCTGGCCCGTTTTGTAGTGCCTGGCGAAGTGGTTGAAGACCGCCGGATAACTCGCCCAATGCTCGTTGAACTGGGAGGGAAACTCCACGAAATCCCGGGCGGTTGCCGTGCCCGACAGACTCGGATAGAGGGTATTCGCCAGCATGCCATGCAGCGCATGACCAAACTCATGGAACATGGTACGGACATCCTCGAAGCCGAGGAGAGCGGGTTCGCCGGCAGCGGGCTTCGGAAAATTCGCGACATTGTAGACCACGGGCAGCGTGCCCAGCAGTTTGGACTGATCCACGAACGACGACATCCATGCGCCGCCATTCTTGTTGTCGCGTTTGAAGTAGTCGCAATAAAAGAGCGCGAGCGGCTTGCCGTCGACGTCGCGAACTTCGAAAACGCGCATGTCGGATTGATACACCGGAATGTCCTTGCGCTCTCGGAACGTGATGCCATAGAGCTGATTCGCGGCGTAGAAGACCCCATTCTCCAGCACACCGCCAAGTTCAAAATAGGGTTTGATCTGCGCGTCGTCGAGACTGTACCTGGCCTTGCGAACCTGCTCGCCATAGAACTCCCAATCCCACGGCTCCAGCGTGAAACCGCCGTGTTGTTCATCGATCAACGCCTGTATGTCGGCGCCCTCCTGCGCGACCTTTGCCGTCGCTACCGGGACCAGAGCATCCATGAAATCAAGCGCGGCCTCCGGCGTCTTCGCCATTTGGTCCTGCAACTTCCACGCGGCATGGTTCGGATAGCCAAGCAGGGCGGCTCTTTCGGCTCGCAGCTGGGCGAGCCGCGCAATGGTGGCCCGCGTATCATTGGCGTCGCCACGCTCCGTCCGGCCCCACGAGTTCTCGTAGATCGTCTGCCTGGTCGCGCGGTCCCGTAATGATACGAAAGCGGGTTGTTGGGTCGTGTTCTGCAATACCAGAACATAGCCGTCGACTTCGCGGCTGCGCGCGGCCTGCGCCATGGCGGCGATCTCCGCATCGCTCGATCCCGACAGCGCAGCGGGCGACTGCGTATGAAAGGCGGCCTCCTTGGTCGCTGCCAGCAGCTTCGTCGTGAACGTGTCGGACAGCTTCGATGCTTCCTCGTTCAACGTTCTCAATTTGGCCTTGCCGGCATCCGTGAGCTTCGCTCCCGAGTGCACGAACTCATCGTAGGTGAACTCGATCAGCCGGCGGGACTCCGGGTCGAAGTTATGGGAATCGCGCTGTTGGTAGACCGAGGCAACGCGGGCGAACAGCGTTGGATTCAAATAGATTGCATCGTGATGTGCCGCAAGCTTCGGCGCCAATGCCGCCTTCACCGCCTGCAGCCGGGGGTTGGTATTGGCCTGGGAGACGGCATCGAAGGCCGCGCTGGCGCGTTCCAAGAGGAGTCCGCTTTTTTCAAACGGCACGAGTGTATTCTCGAACGTCGGCTTTGCCCGGCTCCCGGCGATGGTTCGAATTTCCGCCAGCTGGCGCCGCATCCCGGCTTCGATGGCCGGTTGGTAGTGCTCATCCCTGATCCGATCGAATGGCGGCGCCCGGAACGGTAGCTTACTGGCCGAATAAAACGGATTGGAAGGTCCGAATCCGGTTTCTGCCGCGGTCGAATGCGTCGCCGGCGCAGCGGCGATGACGGCCCAGGCGGCCAGCAATGCACGAATCTGATTCGACATGTATTCCTCCAAAGGTCGCCCGTGATCATACTCCGGTACATATCCGTCCCTGTTTCACGACGCCGAAGGCCCCCACGCCCACGGTCTCGATGAACGGATACGTGTGCGTTCGCTCGTGGACGGGCGGCGCTTTCTCTATGAAGCGGTGAAGCTGTACGCCGACGGCGGAGATTGACGGGCCGCAGTCCCGATTATGTCAAGAGAAGCGATCGCCAAACAATGCGAGCGATGAGCGCCTAGGCGTCAACGGGCGGCGGCGCCGCCGCCCAGGTCGACGGCTTGGGCCCCATGACGACTGCCCTGATCTCCCTGGGAACGCGGATTCATCGGACGCCGGTCGAAACTCGTTATACTTGGCCCCGCCTTCGTCAAGGAACTAGGAAAAAAATGGATGCGCCGCTCGCCATCAAGTCGCCGCTCGTTCTTGAGCCGCCGCTTGCTGTTCAGTCTCCGCTTGTTCTTGAGTCTTCGATTGCCGTTGAGTCTTCGATTGCCGTTGAGTCTTCGATTGCCGTTGAGTCTTCGCTTGCTGTTGAGTCGCCAATCGCTCTTGAGTCGCCGCTTGCTGTTGTCGAGTCAACGATCACTCGTGTCCGCAATGACCTGTTCGATGCGCGGGAGGGACTGGACCGCGGACGATCGAAGCTGGCCGAGACGGTCTGGTACCTGTGCAAATGCGTCTTTTTCCTGAGTCCGTTGCCGTTTCCGACAGGGTTCAAATGCAGATTACTCCGTTGGTTCGGCGCGCAAGTGGGGCGGGGAGTCGTCATCAAACCCCGCGTGAACATTCACTTTCCGTGGAAGCTTTCAGTGGGCGATTTCACGTGGATCGGCGAGGAGGTGTTCATCTTGAATTTCGCACCGGTGCGCATTGGAGCACAAAGCTGTGTCTCTCAACGCGCTTTCCTATGCGCCGGAAACCATGACTATCGCCGGCCGGACATGCCCTATCGAAACGCGCCGATCATCGTGGGAGACGGCGCATGGATTGGGGCGCAATGCTTTGTCGGTCCGGGGGTCACGATCGGAAGGGAAACCGTCATTACCGCCGGGTCCATCGTGGCCAAGAGCCAGCCTCCCGGAAAAGTGTGCGGAGGCAACCCCTGCGCCGTGATCAAGGATCGCTGGCCCCCATCATTGAAGTCATGAACATCATCGTCCGGAGCATACATCGCTCGCTTTAGCTGATCGGTGCGGCAAACCCCATAATGCCGCGCCGTGCGAACCTCCGGCGGCACCTTGGCATTGGCTGCGAGCCGGAGTTCTTTGAGAAGATATTGACGGCGCCAGTGTCCTTAGGCGTCAGCTCGCCACCGCCGCGGGCTTGCCCGCCTCCGCAATCACTTCGTCGGCGACGTTGCGCGGTACCGGCTCATAGTGCGAAAACTCCATGGTGTATGAGGCGCGGCCGCTGGTCATACCGCGCAGCTGGCCGATGTAGCCGAACATCTCCGACAGGGGCACGGTCGCCACCACCGCGATGTTGGTGCCGCGCTCCAGCTGATCCTGGATCATGCCGCGGCGCCGGTTGATGTCGCCGATCACGTCGCCGAGATAGTCGCCCGGAGTCACCGTCTCCACCTTCATGACCGGCTCCAGAAGAATCGGACCCGCTTTGCGGATTCCCTCGCGAAATGCCGCCTTGGCGGCGATCTCGAAGGTCAGCGCATTGGAATCGACATCGTGGTAGCTGCCGTCCGTCAGCGTCGCGCGGAAATCGACGGTCGGATACTTGGCCAATACCCCGGCTTCCTTCTGGATCTTCAGGCCCTTCTCGACGGCGGGTACGAATTCCTTGGGCACCGAGCCGCCGACGGTCTTGTCGACGAACTCGAACCCGGCGCTTCGTTCGAGCGGCTCGAACGTGATCCATACTTCGGCGAACTGGCCGGAACCGCCGGTCTGCTTCTTGTGGATGTACTGCTCGTCGACCTTCTTGGTGATGGTCTCGCGGTAGGCCACCTGCGGCTCGCCCATGGTCCCCTCGACACCGAACTCGGTGCGCATGCGATCCAAGGTCACTTCGAGATGCAGTTCGCCCATGCCGCGCAGGATGGTCTGGCCGGTCTCACGGTCCGTTTCCAGGTGCAAGGAAGGATCGGCGCGGACCATCTTGCCGAGCGCCGCGCCGAATTTTTCCTGCTCGGCCTTGAGCTTCGATTTCACCGACACACTGATGACCGGGTCCGGAAAGCGCATGCGTTCCAATACCACCGGATTTGCGGTATCGCAGAGCGTATCGCCGGTTTCCGTATCCGCAAGGGACACCAGCGCGATGATGTCGCCGGCGCGCGCCTCTTCCACGGGATTGGCTTCCTTGGCGAACATCTCGACCATGCGGCCGATCTTCTCGCGCTTGCCGCGCGTTGAATTCTGCACCGAGGCACCCTTGGTCAGCACGCCGGAATACACCCGAATGAAAGTGAGTGCGCCGTAAACATCGTTGATGACCTTGAAAGCCAGCGCGGAAAACGGCTCGTCGTCGGAGCACTTGCGTTCGCCGATGGGTTCGCCGTCGGCATCGACGGTCTTGATGGCCGGCACATCGGTGGGGGCCGGGAGATAATCGACCACCGCGTCCAGCACCTGCTGCACGCCTTTGTTCTTGTACGACGATCCGCAAAGCACGATGGTGAACGACGTGTTCAAGGTGCCCTTGCGCAGCGCCTGGCGCAGCACGTCGCCGGACGGCACCGTACCGTCGGTGAGGTACGCCTCCATCGCCTCGTCGTCCTGTTCGAGACAGGTATCGATCAGCTCCGTGCGGTACTTGTCGATGGACGCGAGAATCGCGCGGTCGCTGGGCGTGGTGATCTTGAGCTTGTCCGCGAGATCCGGAGTGATGTCGAGCACCTGCCAAACGGCATCCTTGTCGTCGGAGTCCCACACCAGGGCCTTCATTTCGACCAGGTCGATCATGCCCTTGAAGTTGTCTTCCGAGCCGATCGGCAGTTGGACAGGCAACGGACGCGCGCCCAGGCGCTTCTTGATCATGTCGACGCAGCGCAGAAAATTGGCGCCGCTGCGGTCCATTTTGTTGACGTAGCACATGCGCGGGACGTGGTAGTTGTCGGCAAGGCGCCAGTTGGTCTCCGATTGCGGCTCGACGCCCGCGACACCGTCGAACACCACGACCGCCCCGTCCAGGACGCGCAGCGACCGGTTGACCTCGATGGTGAAGTCCACGTGTCCCGGCGTGTCGATGAGGTTGATCTTCTTGTCGCGCCAGAACGCCGACACGGCGGCGCTCTGGATGGTGATGCCGCGCTTCTGTTCCTGTTCCAGGTAGTCGGTCGTCGTCGACGTCTTAAGATCCTTCGTGTCGTGAATGTCAATGATGGTGTGCTTACGCCCCGTGTAATACAGGATGCGCTCGGTCGTCGTCGTCTTGCCGGCGTCGACGTGGGCGATGATGCCGATATTGCGAATATCGGAGAGAGGGGTTGTACGGGCCATATCAAACTTCCATGACAGTTTCAGGATAAAAAGGGGTCTACCGGAATTAGCCCAACGGCGCTGCCGCGCGATATATAGACGGTCACGTGCTTGAGTTTCGCGTCTACGCTGGCTGCTAAAGGGCGCAGAGTTTGACACGGCGACGCCGAAGTGTCGAAAAAAAATGCGCCTTTTCCGTCCTAAGTCACGATTCAAGCCCCTGGAAGCCCGATTTGGCCGTTCTTGGGACCCGCCCGGACCCCTGCAACCTGCCGGAGCTGTGCCGGAGCGCACGGCGCCGTACCGGAATGGGCGCGTCCCACCCGTGGCCGCTGCCGGCCGCACCGCAGGCGCGCGTGAGACCCTCCGCGGGGTCGTGGCGGCCGCGGCGGCCGGCAGGTTTGTGTTCCAGCATTCCCAGCCCATTCGATGCCCGATCCCATTGCTCGTCGATGAGACCGGGCGCGCATGGCGCGCCTTCTCGAGGCGGGCGGCCTCGAACTCCCGCAGCGCCGCTCTCGGTCCGCGCCTCTGTGCGGTGCGCACTTACCGGATTGCTGCACCGAAAGGAGCAGCGGCCTGCGCCACTCTTGTTGCCCCGATATACATGTGGTAACTACTCACGAGCCCGCGGCGGCGCCGCGCGCTCGTACCAATCACCGGAGTGTTAATGGAAAACGCCTCCCTCACGCCTGAGCTGAGCCGCCGCGATCTACTGCGCATGATCGGCGTAACCGCCGGCGCCGCCACGATGTATCAGGCGATGAGCACGCTCGGCATCGCCGCCGATTCCCCATATAGAGGGGCCATCGAATTGCAGGGGGCGCCGAAGGGCGCGTCGGTGTTGATCCTGGGCGCCGGTATGGCGGGCATGACGGCGGCCTATGAGTTGCGCAACGCCGGCTACGCGGTACAGGTGTTGGAATACAACGGCCGCGCCGGCGGCCGCAACTGGACGTGGCGTGGCGGCGACCGCTACACCGAACTCGGCGGAGCCGAGCAGGAGTGCCGGTTCGACAAGGATTTGTACGTCAACCCGGGTCCGTGGCGCATCCCCTACCACCATCGCGGCGTGCTGAGCTATTGCAAACGGCTGGGAGTTCCGCTCGAGGCCTTCGTCCAGGTCAATTACAACGCCTATCTGCACAGCAGCCATGCGTTCGGCGGCAAGCCGCGGCGTTTTCGGGAGGTGAAGGCGGACTATCACGGACATGTGGCCGAACTCCTGGCCAAGGCGACACGTCAGAACGCATTGGATTCGGCGGTGAGCAAGGAGGACCGGGAGAAGCTGCTCGAATCGCTGCGCGCATGGGGCGCGCTCGACAAGGACTTTACGTACGCCGCGAGCGAAGCCGGCAGCGAGCGTCGCGGCTTCACGAAAAAGCCCGGGGGCGGCCTGTCGGGGCGCCCGATCCCGTCAGATCCCGTCGGACTGACCGATGTGCTGCAGTCCGGCTTGTGGCGAAGTCTCACCGCCGGGGACGAGCTGGACATGCAAACCGCATTGTTTCAGCCGGTGGGAGGCATGGGACGAATCGGCGAGGCCTTCGGCCGAGAACTCGGCTCCTTGATCCGCTACAACGCGAAGGTGGTCGACATTCACCAGGACCAGCAGGGCGTCATCGCCACCTATGAAGATACCCGCAGCCCGGGCGCCAAATTGACCGCCAAGGCGGATTGGTGCTTGTGCACGATTCCACTGCCCATTTTGGCTCAGATTCCGATGAATGTGGGGCCCGCTCTGGGGGCGGCGATTTCCGCCGTTCCCTACGCAGCGGCGGTGAAGGTGGGGCTTCAATTCAAACGCCGCTTTTGGGAGGAAGACGAGCACATCTATGGCGGCATCACCTATACCGACTTGCCGATCATGAATATCGGCTATCCCAACACCGGCTATCACAGCGGCGGTAAGGGCGTTTTGTTGGGCGCCTACATCTTCGGCATCAACGCGATGGATTTCACCGCCATGCCGCCCGAGGAGCGGGTGCGTAAGGCTATCGAGTACGGCAGCCGGATCCACCCTCAATACCACGAGGAATTCGATAACGGCGTGGCGATGGCGTGGCATCGATCGCCGTTCACCATGGGATGTTTCGGCATGTGGAGCGACGAGTCGCGCGCCGCGCATTACGACAATTTGTGCCAGATCGACGGGCGCATTGCCCTCGCCGGCGAACACGCCTCCTTCCTCGGCGGCTGGCAGGAAGGCGCCGTGACCTCCGCTCTCGACGCGATCAGCCGGCTGCATCAACGCGCGCTCGCGCAGGGAGAAAGAGCATGAAGCTGCCATTCGAGCGACGTATCATTCGCCGGGTCGGCCTCACCCTGTTGGCCGCGGTCCTCGCCGCTGCCGCCGCCGCGGATGACAATTCGGTCACCCCGGCCGCCACCGGGTTCGGAAAAGCCGGTGGAGCCGAAATCTACGGTCATATTTGTCAGGGATGTCACATGCCGGATGCGCAGGGCGCCGCCGGCGCGGGCCATTATCCAAAGCTGGCAGGCGATCCCGCACTCGTATCCTGGCAGTACGCGGCACTCACGGTGCTGCACGGCAAGAACGGCATGCCCGCCTTCGGTCAACGGCCGACGGGTGAAGTCATGGATTTTCTTCTGGTGCACTTGAGCGACGCTCAAGTCGCCGATGTCGTCAATTACATCCGAAGCAATTTCGGCAATCATTACAAGGGGAACGTCACCGCCGCGCAGGTCGCGGCATTGCCGCACCCGGGCGCCGCCACGCCGGCGAGCCGAAAATAATCCCCGATGACCACCCTGCCGTCCAACTGCCGCGTCCGCGGTGAGCTCGGCATGGGCGAAATCGTCGACGCGCTGAACTGGACGGTGTCGTTGCACTTTCCGCGAACCATGTTCGGCTGACCGGGAGTCGCATGGACTGGAGAATCTATGCCTTCGGGTCGGCGGTATTTGCCGCGTTGACGGCGATTTTCGGCAAGGTGGGGGTCACCGAACTCAACTCGGATTTGGCGACGTTCATTCGCACGATCGTTATCCTGGCCGTGAGCGCGCTCCTGGTCTGGGCGCGCGGCGAATGGCAGCGGCCGGATATGCTGTCGCCGAAAGGCCTGGCCTTTCTGGTCTTGTCCGGCGCTGCGACCGGATTGTCATGGCTCTGCTATTACCGCGCCCTGCAATTGGCGCCGGCATCCCGTGTGGCACCGATCGACAAGTTGAGCGTGGTGCTGGTCGTGATCTTCGCGGTGGCATTCTTGGGCGAGCATTTGACTTGGAAGGTCGGGATCGGCGCGGCCTTCGTTGCCGCCGGGGCCCTGCTCATGGCGCTGTGAATTGTTCATTGACAGGAAAAGGCGCCGGCTTGCTGCCGCACCACCGGCTCTTTCGCCGCACGCCGTGAATTGTTCTGGGCACGTCAATGGCTCGGCGCCGTCAATGGTCATCGCGTTGCTCTGACGCTGTGCTGTTCAAGGATTATTCATCGTGCCGTGTACTGTGCGGAGGATCACAGATCGACCGATAGGACACATGAATGAATATGAAGCGCCCGCAAGAAATTCTCGTTTGTCTGCGGACCGGCCGCCCGATAAGGTGCCGCCGTACAGGAGAATCATATGCGCAACGCCGTCGAACACATCAAGTCAAGTCGCATCCCCGCGGCCGCTCTCGCCGTGGCGGGACTCTTCACCGTTGGTATCGCAAGCGCCGCGGCCACGGTTGATTTTGCGAATCCCGCCGTCGCCATGTCGAGCGAGGCGCTGATCGCCTCCGGTACGTGCATCGCGAAGTATGCCGCGGCTCTCGACGATCAATCGAAACCCGCCGCTGAGATTGGCCAGAAAGTGGCCAGGCGTTGCGCCAGACAGATCTCCCGGTCGGCCGGCCTGGCAGCCTGGATGGCCGGGAATCCTGAGAATTTTGCGAAGAACCTGAAGTACACGCAGCAGGACCTCACCACCAACACGGTGCTTCGGTACCGGGCCGGTTTGTAGAATGGGAGCACCCGCTCGGTAGAGTCGATCAGGTCCGCGCCCACGGACGCACAGATACCAGGAGAGCCACTTTCGTTGCTATAGTGGTCTGGACTTGGGGTTCGAGGGTTGTGAGGAATGCCGCCTGTGGTACGACGCCGCGAATTGCTGGCAGGCGCCGGCGCTGCGCTGATCGTGGGCGCCTTGCAGGGCTGCACCATCCCGCTGCGCGACTCGGCGCAAGGTTCATCGTCCGACAGACTGGTATTTCCCAGGCTGCGCGCCAGTGTCGACCGCATCACGCGCATAACGGTCTGCACACGGCCCTTTCGGGCGCAGGGCCCGCGGCTGGACACCGAACAGATCGGCCACAAAACCGTCGTGCACAACTATGGCCACGGCGGCAGCGGTTGGTCGCTGTCGTGGGGTTCGAGCGCGATCGCGGTTCAACAGGCGATGGCGACCGGCGAGCGCGACATCGCGGTCATCGGTTGCGGCGCCCTGGGACTCACCTCGGCGATTCTGCTGCAGCGTGCGGGAGCGCAGGTGACCATCTATGCCAAGGACCTCCCTCCCAACGTCCGATCCTCGCTGGCCACGGGCCTGTGGACCCCTGACTCTCGCATCTGCCTCGAGCAGCACGCCACGCCGGCGTTCAAGCAGACGTGGCAATCCATGGCGCGAAACTCCTTCCAGACCTATCAAACCTTGCTGGGATTGCCGGGTAATCCGGTGGAGTTCATCGACTCCTATGTCGTCTCGGACAACTCGGACACCGAACGCCACCACGCTTCGGCGAACGATCAACGGCCGAAATTCGCGGAGCTTCAGCGCGAACTCGTCGGTGAAACGATTCCGAAGAGCGAAGAATATGGACCGGGCCGGCATCCCTTTGCGCAGCGCTATCTTCGGCGCAACACGCTGATGATGTTCAATCTCGCCGCCTATTCGCGGATGCTGCTGTCGGACTTCGCCGCCGGCGGCGGCAAGATCGAAATCGCCGAGTTTCATGCTCCGGCCGAACTCGCAGCGCTGCGGCAGAAGACGCTGATCAACGCCACCGGCTACGGATCCCGGGCCCTGTTCAATGATCAATCAATCACGCCGGTGCGCGGCCAATTGGCGCGCATGATTCCTCAACCCGAGGTCAATTACGGGCTGTTCTACAAGGGCGTCTCGTTCGTACCGCGGCGCGATGGCCTGGTGTTCCAGGTCGTCGGCGAAGATGACTACTACGGCTTCGACGATCCGACCGCGGATCCCGATCCGGCGGAAGCGGCATTTGCCGTCAACACCATCGCGGGGCTGTTCAACGGCGCGTAAGAATCCCTTCAACAACGCGTGAAGACCATGACGGCCGCCGTTGTTTAAATGCCCGACTCGACCCGTGCGGCGCCGTGCGTATACTTCGAGGATGATCCCGATCATCCGCCTGCCGCGCAGCATGCAGCAGAGTCTCGAATCGACGGCTCGAGCCCTCCTGCAGCCGCCCGGCGGCCGGCGAATTGATTTCACCCGACCCGCGGGGGAAGAGGCACTGGTGGCGCATGACTCGACGTCATGGCGCATTTTCAAGAACCCCATCGCCCTGCTCGTGGGCGGCATGGCGGCCGTCGTCCTGGAACTGGCGGAGCCCGCTGTACGGACGGGCGTATGGAAGCATTCGACGTTTCTCGCCGACCCCATGGGCCGCTTGCGCCGCACGGGCCTCGCCGCCATGGTGACGGTCTATGGCGCGCGCAGCATGGCAGTGCCCATGATCGAGGGCGTGGTTCGCATGCATGGCCGTGTCGTCGGCAAAACGCCCGCCGGCGAGCCGTTCAGTGCAAACGACCCGCGGCTCTTGACGTGGGTCCACGCGACCGCGAGTTTCGGCTTCGGGGAGGCGTACAGCCGTTACGTGGCTCTTCTCAATTCGCGTGAGATGGATGCGTTGTATCGAGAAGGACTGCCGGCCTCGCGCCTGTACGGCGCCGTCGGCGCGCCCGAAACGGAAGCGGAGCTGCGTGCGTTGTTCGATTCCATGCGGGGAACGCTCGAGCCCTCCGAGATCGTGTTCGAATTCTTGAGGATCATGTACCGGACGCGCGCGCTCCCGGCGCCTCTTCGATGGCTGCAACCGCTGTTGGTACGGGCAGCCGTCGATTTGATCCCGGACTGGATACGGGCGTGCATCGGGCTCACCGCGGCCCATGGGTTGCGCCCCGGGGAAGGAATTCTCGTGAGGATGGCCGGCGCCGTCGCGGACAGGATCGTTCTACCCGACAGCCCCCCTTCGCAAGCGTGCCACCGTCTCGGATTGCCTAAAGCCTATCTCTTCGCGCCAAAGCCCCGCCTCTGCCGATAAGGGGCGAATCCTACGGGGCGATGCCCCGCGCGGCGAACGTTCGTAGAACGTCTCTCGAGCTGACGATCCCGACCGGCTTGAATGCCTCGTTGACGATGGGAATGCAGGAAACCGAGTGCTGCAGGAACAACCCGATCGCATCGGAAACGGTCGCCTGCGCAGTCAGCGTGATGGGATTGTGGAGAAGGCCGAGCACACTATACAACCGGCTTGCGCGACCGGGCCGAAACCGTATACTTTGTGGTGCAAAGCTAGTGGAACCGCCATGACAAGAACCCTGCTGCTCGTGCTGCTGCTCGTCCCGAGCCTTGGTTTTGCGGGGTTCGATCACGAATTGGCACTCGACCAAGGCGGCATCTGGGCGCGGCAATATCAAAACGGCCTCCAGTACGGCGTGATTGCGGTCGAGGTCGCGGGCAGCCTATGGTTTGGAAACGACACCGAATTGGGCCATACCTTCTGGCAGACGATGGATGCATCCGTAATTTCCGGGATCGGCGCGACGCTTCTCAAGCGCGGCTCCGGCCGCGCACGTCCCAATCAGGGCGGTCCCAATGAATGGTTCAAAGGCAGCTGCTGCGAAAGTTTCCCCAGCGGCGAAGTCACCTTGCAGGCAAGCTTCGTAACCCCATTCATCGCGAACTATGCAAGGCAAAATCCCTGGGTTTGGACTCTCGAGGTGCTCCCCGTCTATGATGGAATCGCACGCATGAAGAGCCAGGCGCATTGGCAATCCGACATCATCGCCGGTTGGGTTTTAGGCTCCGCCGTCGGTTATTGGACCACGACCCGGGAAACACCGTTCTCGGTGCAGATCCTGCCTCGCGGGGTGTCGGCCGGCTTTTACAAACGATTCTAGCGAGGTCGCACTCGCAATTTTCACAACTTGGACGACGCTGAACCATGCCCACCGATCCGTTGGAGACTCTGCAACCTTTATCAACCGCGGGACGCTATGGGCGCGGTGCGATGGCGTTTCATTGGTCGATGTTCATCCTGGTGGTCGTCGTCGGAATCCTGGGACTACTGCACGACGATTGGCCGAAGCGGACTCAGGCGTTTTGGATCAACGTGCATGCCATGATCGGTATTCTCTTGTGGCTCGTGCTCGTCGCACGGATCGGCTGGCGTATCCGCCATGTACCGCCGGACCTCCCTTCGGACATAGGCGCCCTCTCGCGCCGCTTATCGAGTCCCGTGCATCGGACGTTATATTTTTTGCTGTTCATCACTCCCCTCATCGGGGTGGTCACCTTCGTCTATCACGGACGGGTGTTCGATTTCGGCCTTTTTCGGATCGATCCGGGGGTCAAATCCAACCGGGCGATCTTCCACCCGACGGAAGACATCCATGGCTACCTGGCTTATGCGATCTTCGCCCTCGCCGGACTGCATGCGCTTGCGGCCTTGTGGCACCGCTTCGTCCTTCATGACGGGGTGCTCGCGCGCATGTGGCCATCCGGTTCCACGAAACTGTCTTCTACGCCGCAGCCCCCGTCTCGACGAGGAGAACTCTAAGATCGGCGGCCGCCGACTCGAATTCCGAGCTGATGACGGTCAGTTCCCTTTCGTCGACGGCGCTCACCGAGCTGATCAAGCAGGCCCGATCCCGCCCGCGGCGCTTTGCCTCGTAGAGTGCCTTGTCGACGAGGCTGATGGCATTCTCCAGCGAAATCTCCGTCGCCGAGCCAATCATCGGGAAGAATGCGTATCCGATCGAAATCGTGCATTGGATGGCTTGACCATTCCACAGCACCGGATCCCGGCGCACCGTTTGCAGCAGCCTCTCCACCGTCGAATCCGCCTGTTCGCGCGTGATCGGATCAAGAATGGCGAGAAATTCCTCCCCGCCCCAGCGCACCAGTTTGTCGCTTTCGCGCAGCGCGGCGGAGAGACGATGACTCACGGTCGCCAATACCGCGTCGCCGGCGGGGTGCCCCAAGGTGTCGTTGATCCGCTTGAAGTGGTCGAGATCCGCCAGCAATACACAGCCGCCCACCGGCCGGGCACCGTCGACCGACAGCACGTATTCGTTGAAATAGCGGCGATTGCGCAACCCTGTCAGCGCATCGCGCTCGCTGTCGAAGCGCAGGCGATTATTGGCTTTACGCACGCGCGCGAACGCCCACAGCAGCGCCGCGCATAAACATGTCACGAAGAGTGCGCCCGCCAGAATGAGCTGCAGCCGGAGTCGCTGGCCGTGCATCTCCGACACCTTGAGCGCATTGTCACGCCGCAACAGCTCGAGTTCCCGAGCCCGGCGTTCATCATCGAACTTCGCCGATAGTTCGAGAAAGGCCCGCTGACGAGTGATCGTCATGATTTTCTCGCTGACCTCTTCGTAACGATGATAAACCTGGATTGCCATCATCAAATATCCGGCATGCTCCAACGCATCGGCGTATTCGCGCAGGAGCTCCTTGACGTCGAGGAGGCTGTCCCCGGCGGTGGCTACGGCGATCGCATCTTCCGCCAGCTTTTCGCCGGGCTTTATGTTGCCGAGACCGATGTACGCCAGCCCTTCGTTGAACATGACTATCGGAGTGTCGCCGCCCTCACGCAGTCGAAGGACGATGGGCAGCGCTTGTTTGGAATACTTCAGCGACTCGGCGAAGTCGCGGGTCTTCAGATACGAATCACCCAAATTGACGAGCGCAGTGGCGAGCCATTTGTTGCTCCCGGCGCGCTTGGCGTGATCAAGCGCCGCCAGACTGGCGCGGCGTTCCTCGGCACGATTGCCTTGGCGGTCCGCGACGTCCGATGCGCACCGCTCGATTTCGACCAGCGCCGCCTCATCGCCCAGCATCATCGCCAGACGCCGCGCACCCGCCAGCTGAGCGGCCGCGCGCTCCAGATTGCCGGTATTCAGGAAAATGTGCGTCAGCCACAGCATCGCGTGCAGGCCGCGTACTTCGTCCTGCATTTCACGCGCCAGGTCCAGGCCCCGCTCGAGGAATGGCAACGCCGCCTCAGCTTGTCCCAGCATGCGCAGCGTGTTGCCGTGAAGTATCGAAACCCGGTAGCGCTCGGCTGGGGTGGCGAGCGATTCGATGTCGATGTGCTTGAGTTCCTTCTCGGCGGCGGAATATTGGTCGCGCTGATAGAGGGAGTAGGCACGGACGTAGCGCTCGGCGGGCACTGCCGTCTTATCGCCTTGATGGGCCAACAGCTGCAGCCGGGCAATCGTCGCATCGACGTCCACGTCGCGGTGCACATCCGATAGCACCATCCCGCGAACTTCGAGCATCTGAACTTCCGGCGCGCGCCGTTCCGCGGGAGTCGGCACCGCGTCGATGAGTTGCGCCGCACGTTCGGGATCGGACCAATCGACCATCTCGATGCGGTCAACGAAACTTTGTTCGGCGGCAACGGCGGCGCCACCGGCGGCGCCGGCGGCCGCTCCCAAAACACAGACCAGTGCGCCGATCTTGATGTGCCGCATACTCGGTTAAAGCTTGACTGCAGTGCAGCGCGAATGAGCGATTGTGGTCATGCTGCCCCCGCCACGACGTGATGAAGGTCATTTACCTGCATGTTGAACCGGCTTGCCACCGACTATTGGCGCAGGTTGTGACTCGCGTCCAAATTCAGGGTTATCCCTACAACCAGATTCCTGATTTCACATAACGCGTCAACCCGGGATACTCCCATCTATGCAGGCTGCGGGCATTCGCACACTACATGAGTTCCGCCGCCTTGTCCGGAATCGATCGACAGCTCCGCCCCTATCAGCGATGCCCGATATCGCATGGTGCGTACACCGAGCCCGTTCG
>Ga0070730_10002866_pt1 | contig 15622 bp, 17 predicted proteins | sample Coa_R1_3_FD_66447 | JGI IMG/M metagenome (GOLD analysis project Ga0070730, IMG submission 66447) | Surface soil microbial communities from Centralia Pennsylvania, which are recovering from an underground coalmine fire - Coalmine... | ecosystem: Environmental > Terrestrial > Soil > Unclassified ...
CAGCGCCCGTGTCGTTCTCGCGCGTCGAGCCGCGCTGGTTCGGCGTCGCACCGCCCACCCTGTTGCTCAGCGTCGCGCTCGGCGCGGTCGTCGTCTCCGTCGTGGTCCTCGCCGGCGGCGGCCTGGCCTTCGGCCTGTTCCTGCTCGGCGTCGGCGCGCTCTTGCTCGCGCTGTATGTCGAGACGGCGCGACGCCGGCGCAACTCGCTCGTCGCGCGCGTGTCCGCCGACGTGCGCGATCGTGCCGGCAGTACCTGGGAATCGCTGCGTGCGCGCTCGGTCGTCGCAGTCGAATCGCGGCGTGTGCACGGCGAGCTCGCGGCGATCCGCATGCAGCGGCGCGACGCGCTCCTCGCGCTCGGCGAAGCGACACATCGCAGCGACGGCGAGGCGGCCGCCGAGGCGCAGAAGCGGCTCGCCGAGCTCGAGGAGCGCGAGACCGCTCTCGAAGCCCAGCTGCAAGCGCAGGTCGAGGAAGCGGGGGAGCGAATCCGCAAGGCCCGGCTCTCGGTCGATCGGACCGTGGTGGCGCCCCCAGAGGAGTAGTTTGGGGGAGGGACGGACGGCGTCCCGACGAACGTTTCCCTCATGGCGAGACGCCTTTCGCTTCTGCTCGTCCTCGCAGCCGCGCTCGCGGCGCCCGCGCTTGCCGGCGACAACTACGGCCAGCAGAAAGCGAGCCTCGACGCGAAGCTTTCGGCCGTCGAGGCGAAGATCGCCGCCGCGCGCGCGAAGGAGACTGCGCTCAACCAGCAGATCGGCGGGCTGACGAGCCAGATCCAGTCGCTCGAGGGCCGCGTCGGCGACATGGCGAGCCATCTCTCTGCGCTGCGCGCCGACCTGCGGCTGCGGCAGCGTCGCCTGACGAAGCTCAATCAGCTGTACACGCTGCAGACAGTGCGCTTCCACGCGCTGAAGCAGCAATACACGCTTGCGGTCGAGCGGCTCGACCAGCGACTCATCGCGATCTACAAGCAAAGCCCGCCGACGACGGTCGATCTGCTGCTGTCGGCGGAGAGCTTCCAGGACGTGCTCGACCAGGTCGACTACTTCGGCGCGATCGCCGCGCAGGACAAGCGCGTCGCCGCCGAGGTCGCGGCCGCGAAGCGGCAGATCAAGATTGCGCGAATCAAGACGGCGAAGGCGCGGCAGGGCGTGCAACAGCAGGAGCGCGCGATCAACGCGCGCGTGCAACAACAGGCGTACCTCGTCGGCCAGCTCGTGACGAGCCAGCACAAGCTCGCCGGCGCCGCCGCGAGCAAGGCGAGCCTCCTCGTGCGGACGAAGGCGCAGGAGCGAGCGGACATCGCCGAGTCGGATGCGATCAAGGCGGCGAGCGCGGCCCTCGAGGCCAAGATCCAGGCCGCCCAGACCGGCGACGGGCCCCCGGCATCCGCGAGCGCGGCGGGGTTCATCTGGCCCGTCTCCGGGCCGATCACGAGCCCCTTCGGCCCGCGCTGGGGGAGCTTCCACCCTGGGATCGACATCGGCGTCCCGTCGGGTACTCCGATTCACGCCGCCGCGGCCGGGACGGTCATCTGGTGCGGCTGGGAGTCGGGCTACGGGAATCTCGTGGTCATCGACCACCACAACGGCCTCGCGACCGCCTACGGCCATCAGAGCCGGGTCGAGGTCGCCTGCAACACGGATGTCGCCCAAGGCCAGACGATCGGCCTGTCGGGCTGCACGGGCTATTGCACGGGCCCGCACGTCCATTTCGAGGTGCGCGTGAACGGCAAGCCCGTCGATCCGCTCGGCTACCTGCCGTAACCCGGGCGGCCCGGCCCCCGTTTACGCTTTGTAAGGTGTAAACCGTCGTCTCCCGACGATGCCGGCCGCCTCCCCCGGGGCGGCCGGTCCATCTCAGGCCAGGCCGAAGGTCTGGCCCAGGAGATAGAGGTTGAGGACGATGATCAGGCCGGCCACGGCGGTGGCGGCCGCGGTCGTCAGGCGGCGGTTCACGAGCACGCCCATGAGCTCGCGGCGGCCGGTGAAGCGCACGAGCGGCACGAGCGCGAACGGGATCCCGAAGGAGAGGATCACCTGGCTCAGCACGAGCGTGTGCGACGGGTCGGCTCCGAGGCCGATCACGACGAACGCGGGAATCATCGTCACGAGCCGGCGCACGACGATCGGAATCCTGCGCCGGATGAATCCCTGCATGACGACCTGGCCCGAGAGCGTTCCGATCGCCGAGCTCGACAGCCCGGAGACGAGCAACGCCAACGCGAAGAGCGTGCTCGACGCGCCGCCGAGCAGCGGCACGAGCGTCTTGTGCGCGTTGTCGAGCGACTCCACGTTGTGCAGGCCGTGCTTGAAGAACGTGCTCGCCGCCATGACGAGCATTGCGACGTTGATCAGCCCCGCGATCGACATGGCGATGAGCACGTCGATCGTCGTGAACCGCATGAGGCGGCGCGCCTGCTCGTCGTTCTGCGGCCGGATGCGGTCCTGCATGAGCGCGGAGTGCAGCCAGATGACGTGCGGCATCACGGTGGCGCCGAGGATCCCGACGGCGAGCACGATCGAGCCACTGCCGGCGAACTGTGGGACGACGGCGTGGTGCGCGACCGCGGCGAAGTTCGGCTTCGCCTTGAACAGCTCGACGACGTAGCAGACACCGATTACGCCGACGAGCACGACGATGGTCGCCTCGAGCGGCCGGAAGCCGAAGCGCTGCAGGCCGAGGATGAGGAAGGCGGCGACCGCCGTCAGCAGGGCGGCGGGGAAGAGGCCTATGCCCGTCAGCAGATGGAAGCCGAGCGCGGCGCCAAGGAACTCGGCGAGGTCGGTGGCGATCGCGATCAGCTCCGCCTGTGCCCAGAGGCCGAGGGTGACGCGCCGCGGCAACTGGTCGCGGCACACCTCGGCGAGGTTGCGGCCCGTCGCCACGCCGAGCTTCGCCGACAGCGTCTGGACGAGCATCGCCATGAGGTTCGAGGCGACGATCACCCAGACGAGCGTGTAGCCGTACTTCGAGCCGCCGGCGATGTTCGTTGCGAAGTTGCCGGGGTCGATGTACGCGACGCTGGCGATGAACGCGGGGCCGAGGAAGGGGAGGATGCGGAAGGCTGCCGTGCGGCGCCGCGACCCGATGCGCTGGAGCACGTGCTCGCCGCGCGTGCGCGCAGGCTGCAGGCGCTCTGCTCGAGTCACTCCCACAAAAGTTAGTCTAGTCTAACTCTGGTCCCGTACAATCGGGGATGCTCGAGCGGGCTCAAGTTCGGACGCTTCCGCTGCTCAATCGCGGCGTCGAGCTCACGCCCGCGCTCAACGCCTGCTGCGGGGTCTGCCGTACCTGCCTGACCTCCAACGCTCTCACGGTCGCCGGGGCGGGGATCGTCGGCGCGGCGGTCTATCTGCGGCGCTTCGCCGGCCGCTTCCCACGCCGAGACTAAGCCGGGCGCAGCAGGCGGAGCTCGCCGAGGTGGCGCCAGTTCTCCTCGAGGTCGAATCCGTAGCCGACGAAGAGCTCGTCCGGGACGACGAAGCCGACGTATTTCACCGGTAGGTCGTCGACGAGCCGGCGGTACGGCCGATCGAGGAGCGTCACGGCGGCAATCGACCGCGGCGCGCGCAGCTCGAACGTCCGCGTGAGGTAGTTGAGGGTCAGACCGGTGTCGATGACGTCCTCGACGACGAGGACGTCGCGGTCGGTGACGTCCATGTCGAGGTCCTTGAGCACGCGGATCTGCTCATGGCCGCCCATCTGCGCGCTGCCGTAGCCGGCGAGCTCGATGAAGTCGAGCGCGTGCAAGATCGGGATCGCGCGCGAGAGGTCGGCGATGAAGGGAACGCTCGCCTTGAGCGAGCCGACGAGGACCGGCTCGCGGCCGGCGTAGTCGCGGCTGATCTCGGCGCCCAGCTCGCGGACGCGCGCCGCCAGCTCCCCCGCCGAGAGGTAGACGTCCCCGATCCGGGGATCCACCGGTGGACGCGGCCGCAAGGGCGGGTTGTCCCCTCTGCCGGCTGCAAACCGTCGCATCCCGGCGTCCTCAGTCGCGTGGCTAGCGATGGCTAGCCACGCTCCCTGCGTCCTTGGGCTGCTCGGTTTTCGCTCGGCAGAGTGGGAACGACCTCGCAGCCGCGCCCACTAGCTGGCCAGGTCTAGATGGAAGTGCTGGGCGAGCCGTTCGAGGTCTCGTTTGTAGAAGAGCTTGATCTTCACGTGCGGGTAGCGCTCGCGCAGCTTGCGGAGCTTGCGGTTCTTGCGCGTCACGAGCGACTGTTTCATCACCGTCAGCTCGACGTACAAATCCTGGTCGGGGAGGTAGAAGTCGGGCGCGAAGGCCTCGGTCACCCGGCCGGTCTCGTCCTGCTCGAGGACGAACGTCTTCGGCTCGTATTCCCAGGGCACCCCGTAGTAGTCGAGGACTTTGGCGCATTCGAGCTCCGCCTGGCTGGCGAAACGCGGTGGCTCGTTCCCCCGAAATACCTGGAAAACAGGTGTTTCGAACCCCATCTGCACTGGACGGTACTGACCGCATCGGACGGCGAACCCATGTAAACAACGGGTGGCAGGTGGCCCGGATCAACCTCATCCCGCAGAAGCGCGAGTTCTTCGTCCTCTACAACCGGGCGGCGGAGAACGCCGTCGCGATCGCTGCAGCCCTCATCGAGCTGCTCGCCCACTATCCCGTGGACGCCGACCGGAGGGCGCGTGACATCAAGGATCTGGAGCACGAGGGCGACCGGCTGACGCACGAGGTCGTCGACCTGCTCAACCGCACGTTCGTGACGCCGTTCGACCGCGACGACATGTATAGGCTCGCCGGTGCGCTCGACGACATCTGCGACCACATCGACGAATCGACGGGGAAGATCATCGGCTACGGCGTGCAGGAGGTGCACGAGGTCGCGCGGGAACAGGCGAGCATCATCCACCGCGCATCGGTCAAGCTCAGCGAGGCGATCGCCCGGCTCGAAGGCTTCAAGGACTCACGCCGCCAGCTCATCGAGCTGCGCGAGCTCGAGGACGAAGGTGACCGCCTCGAGCGTGAGGCGATCTCGGAGCTGTTCAGCGGACATGTCGATCCGATAACGCTCGTCCGCTGGAAGGACATTCACGAGCAGCTCGAGGAAGCGGTCGACGCGTGCGAGAACGCGGCCGACGTGCTCGAGGCGATCCTCGTCAAGAACCGTTAGGGCAGCGTGGGGACGACCCTTCTGGTCGTTGTCATCGCGGTCGGGCTCGCGTTCGACTTCACGAACGGCTTCCACGACACCGCGAACTACGTCGCAACGTGGGTCGGTACACGCGCGATCTCTCCGCGCAAGGCTGTTGCCATCTCGGCTGGGGCGAACCTTGCGGGCGCGTTCGTGACGACCGCCGTTGCGAAGACGGTGGGCAAGGGGATCATCGACTCGCACCTCGCGAATGAGAAGACGGTTCTCGCTGCGCTGCTCGGTGCGATCGCATGGAACCTCTTCACCTGGCGACTCGGCCTTCCGTCGAGCTCGACGCACGCGCTCATCGGCGGCCTCTTGGGCGCGGCTCTCGTGCAGTCGGGCTCGGCCGGCGTCCAGTGGCACGGCGTCTGGGAGAAGGTCGCGCTGCCCGCGCTCGCGTCACCCGCGATCGGGTTCGCCGGCGCGTTCCTGTTGATCGTCGTGATCTACCGCGTGTTCTTCCGGGTCTCGCCGGGGGTCGGGAACCGTGGCTTCCGGCTCGGCCAGCTCCTGTCGGGAACCTGGGTCGCGTTCACGCATGGAGCGAACGACGCGCAGAAGACGATGGGCGTGATCGCGCTCGCGCTCCTTGCGAACGGGAACATCTCGCACTTCTACATCCCGGCCTGGGTCAAGATCTCGGCCGGCCTGACGATCGCGGCCGGCACGTACGTCGGCGGCTGGCGCATCATCCGAACGCTCGGGCAACGGGTGTACAAGCTCCAGCCCGAGCACGGGTTCGCCGCTCAGATTGCCGCGGGCACGACCCTCTGGGCGGGCACGCATTACGGCTTCCCGATCTCGACCACCCACGTGGTCACGGGCTCGGTGATGGGGGCGGGCGCGAGCCGGCGGCTCTCCGCGGTTCGTTGGGGCGTAGCGGGGAACATCGCCTTCGCATGGGTGTTGACCTTGCCCGCCGCGGGTCTCGTCGCGGCGGCGTTCTTCTATCCGGTTCGGTGGATTTTCTAGGGTTCCGACATGAACGGCGCGTTCACGATCGTCCAGCTCTCCGACCTGCACTGCGGGCAGCAGTTCTTCCTGCCGAATCTCCTCGAGCGCGCGATCGCCGAGGTGAACGAGCTGGCGCCCGACGTCGTCGTCATCTCCGGCGACCTCACCTCGCACGGCTTCAAGCCGGAGTACGAGCTTGCGAAGGAGTACATCGACCGGGTCGAGTGCGAGTCGATCGTCGTCATTCCCGGCAACCACGACTCGCGCAACGTCGGCTACGTCCACTTCGAGGAGATGTTCGGCGATCGCAACTCCGTCCTGCGGAAAGACGGCGTGACGATCGTCTCCGTCGACTCGACCGAGCCCGACCTCGACAACGGGCAGATCGGCCGCGGACGCTACAAGTGGATCGCCGAGCAGTTCGCGGAGCCGGCCGACCTGCGTGTGTTCGTCCTGCATCACCATCTGCTGCCGGTGCCCGGCACCGGCCGCGAGCGCAACATCGTGAACGACGCGGGCGACGCGATCGAGGCGTTGCAGCACGCGGGTGTCGACCTCGTGCTCTGCGGCCACAAGCACGTGCCGTACGCGTGGCGGCTCGAGGATCTCTTCATCGTCAACGCCGGCACGGTGTCGTCGTCGCGCCTGAGAGGGAACGGCCGCCCCTGTTACAACCTCATCGAGGTCGAGGGGAATCACGTGTCCGTTTGGCGGAAATATCCGTTCCACGGACAGGAACGGATCATCCAGTTCTCCACCGACACGAAGACCTACGAGAAGTACACCGCCCGCATCGAGGACGAGGTGACCTCGCGATGAAGGCTCTGGCGATCGTCGACGGCGAGCACTATCCGGACGTCGTGCGTGCGGCGCTCGAGGAGCTACCGTACGAGTTCGTCGGCGTCATGCTCGTCGGCGGCTCGGAGAAGCTGCGCGGGACGCCCGACTACGGCGTTCCGCTGCGCGACGACGCCGGCGACGCGGAGATCGCCGTCGATCTCTCCGACGAGCCGGTGCTCTCACCGTCGCGCCGGTTCGCGCTCGCGTCGCGCTTCCTCGCCGAGGGGATCCCGTACGTCGGCGCCGACTTCCGCTTCGACCCGCCCACGTACCATCCCTTCGAGCTGCCGTCGATCGCGGTGATCGGAACCGGCAAGCGCGTCGGCAAGACCGCCGTCGCCGGTCATGTCGCGCGCCTCCTCGCGCGCGATCGTGAGGTCGTCGTCGTCGCGATGGGGAGGGGCGGCCCGGCGGAGCCGGAAGTGATCTCGTCGCCGCCGACGGCGGAGGAGCTGCTCGAGCTGTCGCGCGCCGGACGGCACGCGGCCTCCGATCATCTCGAGACTGCCGCACTGGTCGGAGCGACCACGATCGGGTGCCGTCGCGCGGGCGGCGGTCTCGCCGGCGCGCCCTTCGCGTCGAACGTACTCGAGGGCGCACGGATCGCCGTCGACCTCGACCCCGACGTCGTCGTCTTCGACGGCAGCGGCGCGGCGATCCCGCCGATCGATGTCGACGCCCGCATCCTCGTCGCGCACGATCTCGACTCCGGCCTCAATCCGTACCGCGCGCTCATCAGCGACATCGTGCTGCGCGTCGGCGAGGACTTCACGCTTCGCCTGCGGCCGCTCGAAGAGCTCGAGGGGCGCGTAGCGGTGTTCACCACCGGGCCGGCCCCGACGGACCACCTCGACGCAGATGTCGTCCACGTCTCGCGCAATCTCGCGCGGCGCGACGAGCTGCACGCCGAGCTCGAATCGATTCACGCGGATACGTACCTCGTCGAGCTGAAGGCGGCGGCGATCGACGTCGTCGCCGAGCATGCAGTCGCGCACGGCGCGCGCATCGTCCTCGCCGAGAACGAGGTCGTCGCCGACGGGCTCGACGACAAGATCCTCGCGCTCCTGCCGGCGGCGGTTCGCGCATGACCCAGCCGCGTCGGATCACGCCGTTGCCCCTCGGCGGCGAGCACGGCCTCCCATACTCGCGCGGCCTCATGGCGCGCGCGCTGATGGCGCTCGGCGTCGCGGCCGACCGCGCGTACGCGCTCGCCCGCCGCGTCGGCGACGACCTCGCCTACCGGGGCAGCGAAGTAGTCGACCTCGACCGCCTCCAAGGGCTCGCGGTCGAGATGCTCGGCGAGGTCGAGGGCACCGAGGCCGTTCGCCAGCTGAAGCGCTACCAGGAGTTGCGCGAGCTCGACCTGCCGATCGTCATCCTCGTCGGTGGCGCCACGGGCACCGGCAAGTCGACCGTCGCGACAGAGCTCGCGTACCGGCTCGGCATCACGCGCGTCACGTCGACCGACTTCGTGCGGCAGACGATGCGCGCGTTCTTCTCGCACGAGTTCATGCCGTCGATCCACTACTCGAGCTTCGAGGCCGGCAACGCCGTCCCCGACGCGGACGATCCACTCGTCGCCGGGTTCCTCGAGCAAGCGCGCCAGGTGCTGGTCGGCGTGCAGGCGTCGATCGAGCGCGCGCTCGAGGAGGGATGGTCGATGGTGCTCGAGGGCGTGCATCTCGTTCCCGGCCTGCTCCCCGACCCAGGGCGCGAGGCGCTCGTCACCTCCTGCGTGCTGAAGATCGAAGACGAGACCGCGCACGCGCAGCACTTCTTCACGCGCGCGACAGGCGACTCGCGGCCGATGACGAAGTACCTCGACCACTTCGAGGAGATCCGCCGGTTGCAACGCTTCATCGTCGGCCGTGCCGAGCGCGAAGGCGCGGCGGTCATCGAGAACGATTCCGCCGATCGGGCCACCGCGACCGTCGCCGATCTCGTCCTCTCGGCCGCCGAACGTGTGTGCGTGTGACCGAATCCCCCGAAGGCACGCAGATCACGTGCCACTGCCAGTCGTTCCTGCGCGCGACCGAGCGTGCGGCGCTGGCCGGCGCGCGCTGGCTCGGCCGCGCCGATCAGGAAGGAGCCGAGACGGCCGCTGCGACGGGCATGCGCGCGACACTCGACCTGCTCCCGATCCGCGGCCGGATCGTGCTCGGTGCGTTCGACGACTCGGAGGATCCGACGATCGGCGCCGGCGGGGTGGAGGTCGATCTCGCGCTCGACCCGCTCGAAGGCCGAGGTGTCGTCGCGCGCGGCGGCAACGGCGCGATGTCGATGATCGCCGTCGGCGAGCCCGGCATGTTCATGGCGCTACCCGACATGTACATGCGCAAGATGGCAGTCGGCCCACGTGCTCGCGGCTCGATCGACCTGCTGCGGCCGGTCGGCGACAACGTGCGCGCGATCGCCGAGGCGTTCGGTCGCCGCGTCAACGATGTGACGACGATCATCCTCGACCGCCCGCGCCACCACGACCTCATCGAGGAGATCCGCGAGTCGGGCGCGCGCATCAAGCTCATCCAGGACGGCGACGTCACCGCCTCGATCTCCGCCGCGATCCGCGGCACGAACGACCACCTCGCCATCGGCATCGGCGGTACGCGGCAGGCCGTGCTGTCGGCGGCTGCGCTTCGTTGTCTCGGCGGGGAGCTGCAGGCGCAGTTCTGGCCGACGTCGCGGCGCGAGATCGACGAGCTGCGCGAGCGGGGGATCGAGGACTACGGGCGTGTCTTCAGCACCGACGATCTCGCGCCGGGCGAAGTCATCGTGGCCGCGACGGGCGTGTCCAACGGAGACTTGCTGCGTGGCGTGCGCTTCCTGGCCGACAGCGCCCGCACGCACTCGCTGCTCATGTGCACCCGCTGCAACTGGGTGCGCTTCGTCGACGGCGTCCACTTCTTCGCGCGCGAGCGGCGCGAGGAAGTCCGTCTGCTCGGGTACTAGCGCGCGAGGGACGATGGGTATGGAAAGGTTCCCGCGCCCGGTGTCACAGCAGCCACTCCACTACGCCGTCGTCTCTCGGCTGCGGGAGATCCTCGACGAACGACCTGCTACCGAGGTCGAGCTGCGCTCGGTCACCGAGCAGGCCGACGGCCTCGTCCGTCTCCTGGTCGCGCAGATCGAGGCGAGCGAGCGGCGTCTCACTGAGCTGGCGGCCGAGCCGGATAGCTCGCTCTCGGAGGTGGCCGACGAGCTTCGCCGCGTCGAGGAGCTCCGGCCGTCCCTCGCCGAGGTTCGCTCCTTGGTCGGCGATCTCGAAGAACGCGCAAGACGTCTGCGGACGAACTGGCTGCTGCACCAGGGCGAGCAGTAGGCACCCGGCGGCTCGTTACGAAGCTCGCCGCTCGTTAGCTTCGCGCTCGTCGTTCCGCCTCCCGGCGCGCAGGAAGTACCACGCGAGCACGATGACGATCAACGGCGGCACGATCGCCGACGCGAGCAGCACTGCGTTCACGGCGGACACAACCGGATCGTAAATACACTGGCCTCGTGCCCACGAAGGAAGAAATGCTCGAAGCGCTGCGCCAGGTCGAGGACCCGGAGCTCGGCATGGACATCGTCGATCTCGGGCTGCTCTACGAGGTCGAGGTCGAAGGCCCGAAGGTGAAGCTGACCTACTCGCTCACCTCGATGGGCTGCCCCGCCGGACCGCTCATCGCCGGCGACATCGAGCGCGTCGCGCGCGAGGTGCCGGGTGTCGAGGACGTCGAGCTGGAGCTCGTGTTCGACCCGCCGTGGACGCCGGACAAGATGTCCGACGACGCGAAGTTTATCCTCGGCTTCGGCTAGAAGGGTGGAACAAAGGCAGGTCGGATTCCCATCCGGCCCGCAGCACGTCGACGGTTGACGGCGGCGTGACGAGCGTTGCGGCTCCGCCGCCGCGTGCGCGCCGCTCGGTGTAGCCGCCGGGCGTCCAGCGCAGGAGCTCGTCCCCGAGGACGAGGAACGGCGCATCGTCCTCGAGCACGAAGGCGCCGTCGGGCAGATCCTCGAGCCGCGCTGCGTGGAACCGCTGCATGCGCTCCTCGTGCAGCTGCGCGTCGATCGCGTCGGCGCGCGCACCGAAGACCGAGCAGTACCGGTTATACGCTTCGCGCCGGCACTCGGCGCACGGCCGGTGACCCGCGGCGAAGGCGGTCGCCTCGTCGAGGAAGAAGAGGCCCGTGTACCTCCCGGGCGGCGTCGGACCCGCGGCACGACGGCGGCCGCGGAACTCGAGCCGGCACGCGATCCACCGCTTCACCTGGAACTGAAGGCGAATGCGCTGCTGCGCGTCGTGCAGGCAGCCTCGGTTGCCGTACACGAGCCCGCGATACGGCACCGCGATCAGGTCGCCGAGCGGCGTGACGCGGTTCTGCAGCGCCACTAGATGGAAAGCACGATCTTGCCGAGCTGTTCGCCCGCCTCGAGCCGCTCGTGCGCGGCGCGGATCTCGGCGAGCGGGAACACCTCGTCGACGACGGGGCGCGCGCGACCGCTCGCGATCAGCTCGTACACGGCTTCGAAGTCCTCCCTCGTGCCCATCGTCGAGCCGAGGATCGAGAGCTGCTTCCACCAGATGCGGTGCAGTGCAGCGGGCGGATTCGGCCCCGATGTCGCGCCGCAGACGACGATGCGCCCACCCGGCGCCGCGACGTCGAGCGACGTTCGCCATGTCGCCTCCCCGACGTGGTCGATGACGATGTCGACGCCGCGGCCGGTCGTCTCCTTCACGAACGCCTTCACATCGCTGTCGGTCCGAACGGCGAAGTCGGCGCCGAGCTCGGCCGCGCGCGCGAGCTTCGCGTCACTTGTCGACGTCACGATCGTCTTCGCGCCGAGCGCGCGTGCGATCGCGAGGCCGGCCGTCGACACGCCGCTGCCGATGCCCCAGAGGAGCACCCACTCGCCCGCGCGCAACCCTGCGCGGGTGACGAGCATCCGGTACGCGGTCTCGAAGACGAGCGGGAACGCCGCTGCCTCCTCGAACGTGAGATCGCCGGGGATGGGATAGACATTCGTCTCGGGCACCGCAATGAGCTCGGCGTTCGTGCCGTCGCCGTGCTCGCCGATCACGTGAATCGTCCCGTTGCCGGCCTCGATCCCAGGATTGATCACGATCCGCTCCCCCGTGTCGACGCGGACCCCCGCCCCGTCCGCGCCGAGGATGCGCGGCTTCGGCACGGAGGGAAGGCCCTTGCGGATCCACACGTCGAGGTGGTTGAGCGCAGATGCGTGCAGCCGGACGAGCACCTCGCCCGGGCCCGCAACCGGATCGGGGACGTCCTCGAGCACGAGCACCTCGGGGCCGCCGTCTTCGTGGATGCGCACTGCCTTCACGCGGGGCACACTATCCCTGTGACGCGGGACGAACTGGAGTCGCTTGCCGAACGGCTCGGTCTCGACGCCGTCGGCGCGGCACCCGCGGAACCGTACGCCGAGACGGAGCGGCACATCCGAGAGCGGCGCGCACGCGGCCTCTTCGCCGACATGAAGTTCACGATGGCGCACCCGGAGGAGTCGTGCCACCCCGAGACGCTGCTGCCGGGCGCGCGCACGGTCGTCTCCGCAGCGCTGTGCTACTACGCGCCGGAGCCCGAGCGGCCCGCGGGGCACGGCCGCCTGCCGCGCTACGCGTGGTACGACGCATATGCCGAGCTGCGCGAGAAGCTGGACCGGCTCGGCCGCGCGCTCGGCGGCGAATATCGCGTCCTCGTCGACGCGAACCAGCACGTCGACCGCGAGGGCGCCGCCCGCAGCGGCGTCGGCTTCTACGGGAAGAACACGCTGCTCATCACGCGCATGCACGGCTCGTGGGTCGTCCTCGGGACGCTCGTCACCGACGTGGAGCTCGAACCGACGCCGCCGCTCGACCTCGACTGCGGCTCGTGCCGCCTCTGCATCGACGCCTGCCCGACCCGGGCGCTGGACGAGCCGGGCACGCTCGACTCGACGAAGTGCCTCTCGTACTGGACGCAATCGGCGCACGCCATGCCTGACGACTACCGCGCCAAGCTCGGCGCGCAGGTGTACGGCTGCGACATCTGCCAGGACGTCTGCCCGTGGAACCGCGGCGTCGAGAAGCGCCGGGCCGGCGCGCCCGTGAAGGGCGAGCCGCACGTCTCCCTCGTCGACTGGCTGCGCGCCGACGACAGCGAGCTGCGACGGCGGTACGCCCGCCTGTACGTGCCGCGCAACGACGGCAGCCTGCTCAAGCGGAACGCGGCGATCGTCGCCGCGAACATCGGCGATGCATAGCCGGCGCGCACTCCTCCTCCGCGACCTCGAAACGTGGATGGCGTGGGTCCGCGTCGCGGGCGTCGTCTTCGCCGCGCTCGAGATCGGTGTCTTCACGACGCACTTCCCGCCCGGCTACAAGACCGCCGGCTGGGTCACCACCGGCGCCTTCGGCGTCGGCGCGCTCGCGCTCTTCCGTCTCGCGATGGCCCCGCGGCCGGCCTGGCGCGTCGCACTCGGCTTTTCGGCGCTCATGTTCGACACGATCGTCATTGCGGCCTACTCGACGGTCTTCTCGTACGAGTACGGCAACCAGACGCACTGGGCGCTTGTCATCGCCGTCGTCGAGGCAGCCCTGCGCTACGGGTTGTGGGGCGGCGCCGGACTATCGGTCGCGCTCATCCCGTTCTACGTGTTCCTCGAATGGTGGCGTGCGCACAAGTTCGGGCCGCCCGGCTTCTACTCCGACCGCGTCTCGTTTCCCGCCGGCGTCACGTTCTTCATCGGCCTCATAGTCGGCTGGCTCGTTCACCACCTCGAGGTCGAGGCGCGCGTGAGCGCCGAGCGCGCAGCCGAGGCGGAGGCACTCCGCGATGCGCTCGGTCAGCGCGTCGACACGCTCGAAGCCGCAAACCGCTGCGCGCGCGCACTCGGATCGTCACTCGACGTCGAGGAGGCGTTCGGCGCGTTCATCCGCGAGCTCGGCGGGCTCATACCGTTCGACCGCACTGCGATCGTGCTCGTCGACGGCGACCAGGCCACGACGATGGCGACCGCGGGCCGGGGCGCGCGCAAGGTCTTCCCGCCCGGCTACGTCGGCAGCCTGCGCGGATCGGTGCTCGAGCGCGCGCTCGGCGGCGAGGTCGTCGTCCGCCACGACCTCGCGGAGACGGCGTACCCGGAGGACGACCCACTCGTCCAGCTCGGCCTGCACAGCGAGCTCGTCGCGCCGCTTCTCATCGGCGCGCGCCCGATCGGGATGCTCTCGGTCGCCCGCGCCCGCGTCGACGCGTTCAGCGACGAGGAAATCGAGCTGCTCGCGCTGCTCGGGCGGCTCGTCGCGACCGCGGTGCAGAACATCCGCGCGTACGAGGCCGAACGGCATACGGTCGAGGAGCTGCGCCGGCTCTCGGCGCTGCGCGCCGACTTCGTCTCACTCGTCTCGCACGAGCTGCGCAGCCCGATGGCCGCCGTCATCGGCGCAGCGCGCACGCTGCAAGACCGCTGGCGCACGCTCCAGCCCGAGCAGCGCGAAGCGTTCCTCGCGCTCATCGGCGACGAGACGAGCCGGCTCGCCGTGCTCATCGGCGACGTGCTCGACACCTCGCGCATCGAAGCCGGGACGTTCAGCTACAGCTTCGGCCAGGTCGACCTCGACCGGCTGATCGAAGACGCGGTCGCAGGGGCGAGCGTCGGGCAGGACGCCGTGCGTGTGCACGCGACCGTGGCCGCCCCGATGCCGCGCATCCACGGCGACGCCGAGCGGCTCCGGCAGGTGCTCGGCAACCTCATCGACAACGCGATCAAGTACTCCCCCGAAGGCGACGAGGTGCAGATCGCCGCCCGGCAGGAAAACGGAGTCGTGCACATCTCCGTCGCCGACCACGGCCCCGGCATCGCGCGCGACCAGCAGCGGCTCATCTTCGAGAAGTTCGGTCGCGCCGCCGTCCCCGGCGGCCAGAAGCCCGGCTCCGGGCTCGGCCTCTTCATCGCACGTTCGATCGCCGAGGCGCACGGCGGCTCGCTCGACGTCCTCTCACAGCCCGAGAAGGGCGCGACCTTCACGCTGACGCTGCCTATCGAGAGCTAGGCACGCGCAGGCGCTCGACGCCGAGCTCCTTCGCGAGCGTGCGCGCCCGCGCGGCGATGCGGTCGCGCAGCTCGGCGGGCTCGAGCACCGTCGCCTCGCCGCGCTTGCTGAGGATGTCGCTCTCGAGCCATTCGTCGCTGCCGACCGGGATCTCGCGCACCGCGTGCCCGCCGGTGAGACGGACCGCGCCGCGCTCGATCTCGTAGAGCGCGATCGCCGGGGAATAGAGGACGCGTGCGCTGCGCGCACCGCGCAGCCGTGTCGGCTCGAAGCCCTCCCGCGGCTCGAACTTCTCCTTCGTCAGCTTCGCGTTCTTCATCCGGTCGAGACGGAACGAGCGCTCGGCGTCGCTGGAGCGGTCCCACGTGTGCACGTACCAGTTCGGCAGCTGCCGCTCGAGCGAGTACGGCTCGACGAGCCGCGTCGACGTCTGCGATTCCATCTCCTTCTGGTACTCGATCTCGACGAGCCGGAGCTCGCGCATGCCGCGCGCCAGCGTGGAGATCAGATCTTCCTCGGCGCGCTCGACCTGCGGATGCGGCGCCTGGTCGAGCTCGAAGACGCCGAACGTCTCCTCGAGCTTCTTGCGCACGCGGGCGAGCGGGGTATGCGCGTCGGCCGCGATCAT
>Ga0070730_10002867_pt1 | contig 15622 bp, 19 predicted proteins | sample Coa_R1_3_FD_66447 | JGI IMG/M metagenome (GOLD analysis project Ga0070730, IMG submission 66447) | Surface soil microbial communities from Centralia Pennsylvania, which are recovering from an underground coalmine fire - Coalmine... | ecosystem: Environmental > Terrestrial > Soil > Unclassified ...
GCAGGGGGAAACTTCTTATTGGTGAGGAAATACCACTCATCGGAGAGATAGAGAAATGGCTCGCCCGTCTCAGCCTCAAAGCGCTTCTGCCAGCCCTGTGCCTGCTTCACAATCGCCCGCGCCTCCTCCGCCGTGTACGGGCGCAGCGCGGGCAGGTCGCCCACCTTAAGCATATTGTTATGCTTCGTCAGGCCAACGGGCACAGCGGCGATGCTCTGCACTATCGGGCGCATCGCCGCCAGGTCCGCGATGCTCCTGTCCAGCCAGGAGCCATCGTTGATCTCCGGGCAGAGGACCAGTTGCGTATGCGCCTGAATGCCCATCTGGCCCAGCCGCGCCAGATGCTCCAGCACCTCGCCCGCGCGCGGTCCATCAACCATCTTGCGCCGCAGTTCCGCGTCGGTGACATGCACCGAAACATACAGCGGACTCAGGCGCTGTTCTTCCAGACGCTGCCAGTCCTTCTCTTTCAGGTTGGTCAGCGTGATGAAGTTGCCGAAGAGGAACGAATAGCGGTAATCGTCATCCTTGATATATAAAGATGAGCGCATCCCCAGCGGCAGGCCACGCTGCGGCTGATGGCGCTCCGGCAGACCCTTGATAAAGCAAAAGACGCACTTATTGGCGCACTGGCGAATAAACGGCGCGGGTTCCTCGCCAAAGAGGACGCCCAGGTCTTCATCGGCATCCTTCGCCACGCGCAGCTCCACCTGCGTGGTCTGCCCATGCACCGGGCGCTCCAGCAGCAGCGCGAGTTCTTCATCCGCCTGGTAAAAACGATAATCGACCAGATCGCGCACCGTCTGGCCGTTAATGCTGCGCAGCAGATCGCCGGGCTGCACCCCGACCAGATCAGCCGGGCTATCGGGAATCACCTCGCGCACCCAACCATACCAGCGTGGCATCACACCTCCCCAGGAAATGAAAAGACCAGAGCGAGAGCATCGGTCAAAAGTCGTGTTTTCGTCTTAGCCCGCGTAGGCGGCCTTCGTGGCGCCGCAGCACCTCCAGGCGCGGCCTTCAGCCGCCAGCCACCCGGCTTTTGACTAGCGTTCTAGAGCATCACCGGTCCAGCAATGAATTATAGCCCGCCGGAGCGTCGGGCGTCAAACCAGCAGGCGCATTTCTCGCTGGATTTTAACCTCCTACTCAGCTTCCTCTAAGGCTTGTGCTGCATGCTAGTATCAAGAGAAAAACGAGTAAGGCGCAGCAGCAATCTGGACCGGGGAAATCGTTCTCGGAGGAAGTCTTATGAAGACCAGTGATCCCTCGCAACCATCATCACCCTATGAGGACCAGCCCACCCAACCGTTGGGGCCGGGCGAATCCTTTGGGCCAGCGTTCGACGCTGAGAGCGATGCCGACCTCATGCCCATCGGCGCAGCCCTTCCGCCCGACAGCACACAGCCCACACTGGGCCAGGGCAACACCGACGCCTGGCTGCGACAGACCGGGCCAATGCCGGGCGTGAACAGCGCGGGCGCCAGCCAGACCGCCCGCATCGCGGGCACGAGCGCCAGACAAAACAGCAATCCCCCACACTGGAAGGCGAAACGGGGCGGGCCGCTCGTCTCGCGCCGCACCCTGCTGGTCGGCGCGGGCATTGCCGGGCTGGGCGTCGCCGCCGCAGCCACTGGCGTGGGCCTGCATAGCATCTTCAGCAGACAGAACAAGAACGCTGTCGCGCCCGCTGGCAACCAGCAGATCGCCCACCTGCTGCGCCGCGCAGGCTTTGGCGCGGCTCCCGGCGAGCTTGAAACCTATAGCGCCCTGGGCATCAACGGCGCGGTTGATCGCCTGCTCAATTACCAGAACATCCCCAATACCGACATGGACCAGCGCATCGCTGCCGCCAACTTCAACTTCGGCAAAATCCAGGATACCCTGAACTGGTGGCTGGCGCGCATGACCTATAGCACACATCCGCTGGAAGAAAAGATGACCCTCTTCTGGCACGGCCTGCTCACCAGCAGCTTCCGCAAAGTTGGCGGCCAGCGCGGCTTTCCATTCATCAAACAGAACAATGATTTTCTGCGCCAGAACGCCTTTGGCCGCTTCGATGATATTCTGGCAGGCATCACCATCGACCCGGCGATGCTCATCTGGCTGGATGGCAACGGCAGCCGCACTGGCGCCCCCAACGAGAACTTTGCGCGCGAGGAGATGGAACTCTTCTCGCTGGGCATCGGCAACTACACCCAAACGGACATCGAGCAATCCGCGCGCGCCCTCACCGGCTGGCGGATCAGCCCCCTTACCGGGAAGGCGGTCTTAATACCCAGGCTCCATGATACCGGCCAGAAGACCTTCCTGGGGCAGACGGGCAACTTTGATTATAAGGACATCGCTCGCATCATCTGCGCGCAGCCCGCCGCGCCCACATTCCTGGCGACGCGGCTCTGGCGCTTCTTCGCCTACGAGAATCCCAGCGCCAGCGATATTCAGCCGCTCGTGGATGCCTATCACAACAACAATCACAGCGTCGGCGCGATGATGCGCGCGCTGCTCACCTCGCCCGCCTTCTACTCGCCCCAGGCGTATCGGGCGCGCATCAAGAGTCCAGTCGAGTTTGTCGCTGGGGCCTTCCGCAATCTGGGGCTGGGCGGCATCGAGCAAAGCAAAGGAAGCATCATAGGCGCGCTGGAGGTCATGGGCGAACTGCCCTATGATCCGCCCAACGTGGCCGGCTGGCCGGGCGATCAGGTCAGCGGCAACTGGATCAACACGGGCGCCTGGATGACCCGCGTCAACGCTGTCAACGCGCTGGTCGAATATATGAGCAAATCGCCCACCTTCATCCAGCGCGTGCAGGCGGATATACAAAAACAGCAGATCAACACATCCGACAAGTTTGTGGATTATGTGCTGACCCAGTTGATTGACGGCCAGATCGACAGCGCGCGCCGCCAGATGCTGATTGACTATGTAAATAGCAGCAACTCCAGCGGGGGCGAAGGCATCACCCTCGTCGGTGGCAAGTCCCTGTCGGGCGACAGCGTGCGCGGCCTGTACTATCTGGTCATGTCCATGCCAGAGTACCAACTAGACTAGTTTCACGAGCCGCTTTGCGGCTCGTCATGTCCCGTTTATCGCGGCGCGCCAGCCCTGGGACATTGTCCCAGAGCATGCCAACCAGGTCAATTGATGTCACACGAGGGAGGTCTCGCATGTTTAATATTTCACGCCGGGCTATGATGAAAGATGGCCTGCTGGTGGTCACGGCTGGCATGATTATGCCGTCGATCTTTGGCCGCGCCGTGCGCGCCGCCCACAACGCCATCGAGGAAGGCGACCACTACGCCTTCGATGCCCAGGGCCGCACCCTGATTGTCGTCCAGATGGCGGGCGGCAACGATGGCCTCAATACCATCGTGCCCTATACCGACAGCCTCTATTATCAGGCGCGGCCCAACCTCGCCATCCAACAAAAGGACGTGCTGACCCTGAATGATCGCCTGGGCTTCAATCCCGCCTTGCAGACGATGAAGTCCTTCTGGGATGCGGGCAAGGTGGCAGTCGTCGAGGGCGTCGGCTATCCCAATCCCAGCCTCTCGCACTTCCAGGCGATGGACATCTGGCAGAGCCTGGACCTCAACGGCCAGGGCACCGAAGGCTGGCTGGGCAAATACGTCGCCGGGCTGGTAGACAAGGACGGCCACCCCTTCCAATCACTGGACATCGGCGTGCAACTCCCCGCCGCGCTGCGGGCGATCAACGCGCAAGTCCCCACCGTCGCGCAGCCGAAAACCTATCAGCTTGCCCCCGACCCGGCCAACCCGCGCGGGACAAATGCGCGCACCCAGGCGCTCCTGCGCCTCTACGATTCCTATCCCAAGACAGCGCCCTACGCCGCGCTGCTCGACGCCACCGCCCAGAATGCCCAACAAGGCTCGCAGCAATTGCAAGCCGCCGATGCTGCCTACCAGCCCGCCGCGCAATACCCCACCGGGCCATTCGCCGACGGCCTGAAGGTGCTGGCCGAAGCCATCGTCCAGGGGCTGGGTCTGCGCGTCGGCTACATCACCCTGGGCGGCTTCGACACCCACGCCAATCAGATCAAAGATCAACCCACGCTGCTTCAGACGCTGGCTGAGGGCGTCAGCGCCTTCTATAACGATCTGGCCGCGCATGGCAAGGCCGATGATGTCGTCGTTATGACGTGGTCGGAGTTTGGCCGCCGCGTCCACGAGAACGGCAACAACGGCACCGATCACGGCACCGCCGCCCCGCTCTTTGTGCTAGGCAACGCTGTCACTGGCGGCATCTATGGCGAGCCGCCCGACCTGGGCAACCTCGACCAAACCGGCAACCTCAAGTTCACCATCGACTTCCGCCAGGTCTACGCCACCGTCCTGGACCGCTGGCTCGGCGCGCCGTCGCAGGCGATCCTCGGCGGGTCGTTCGGCAACCAGAACTTCCTGCCCGCCGCCTGACAGAGTCCGTAGCGCGCCCTGGCTTCCACCCAGACCACAGGCCAACCAGTGTCCCTTTCCGCTGGTTGGCCTGTGGTCTTTCATCGCTCCCGACCCCCTTCCTGGCGCTGTACCACTTGTCATCGTCCGATCTTTGAGCTAGAATATGTACGTACCTTTTGATAATACTCCGTACATATATACGCCGAAAGTCAGGACTCCCCATGCCCAGGCAGATCACCTCAACAACAGCGATAAGCAGACCCACGACGATTGCGGCGCCTGTAGCAGATGAGGCCATGCCCTTGCACCAGCAGGTCACAGCAACCATCGTCCGACAGATCGAGCAGGGCAATCTGCGGCCAGGGATGATGCTGCCGTCGGAAACCGAACTGGCGCGCCAGTTCGGTGTCAGCCGCCAGACGATACGCGCCGGGCTGGAGGCGCTGGCGCGCGCGGGCCTGCTCGAACGCCATCGAGGCAGGGGCACGCTGATCAAACGCCCACCCATTCAGCAGAATCTGGCGCGCTTCTATAGCATTGCCCAGGAGATGCGGCGGCGCGGCGCCGCACTCACGACCCAGGTGCTGGCACGCGGACATCTGGCGGAAGGTGATGAACTGGCCGCCCCAGCCTGCAAGCATCTGGAGATGGCCGACCCTCAACAGGTGGGCTATCTGCTGCGCCTGCGGCTGGTTGATGGCACGCCACTCCTGCTGGAGACGCTGACCTTTCCCGTCGCTCTATGTCCAGACCTGCTCCAGATGCCTACCTCTGGAGGAGACGATCCGGGCGCCGCCTCATTCTACGAAGCGCTTGCCACCCGCGCCGGAAGACAGGTAAGTCGCGCACACGAAACCTTTCGCCCAGCACTGGTCAGAGGCTACGAGGCGCACCTGCTCAACGTCGCCCCCGGCACGCCGGTTTTTGAAGTCGAGCGGACCAGCTTCGTCGGCGAGCAGCCGGTGGAGTGGCGCCGCACCCTGGCGCGGGGGGATCGCTACAGCTACGCAGTTGATCTGCTCAATCCAGTCGAGCAAGGCGAGGTAGGGGAGTGAAAAACACGCAGAGCAACTGTACTATTTCCAAAAATCTTGCGCATCCAGGAGGGAGGAAACCAGGTGGCAGATCAACAGCAGTTGGAGACTCCAGCGCCAGCGGATCCGCGTGATAAGCTGATCCGCCAGGCCGAACTGGTCATCAGCAACGTGCTGCGAGGAGGCGTCCTGCTCAGTGGCGCCATCATCCTCATCGGCGTCATCCTCTTCTATATTCGCTATTTCTCGCCAGGTGGAGGCGGCACCAATGCCGCCAACTTTCCGCAGAGTTTTGTCGGCGTCGGCCAGGGACTGGCGCGTGGCGACCCGCTCGCCATCATCGTGCTGGGATTGTTGGTGCTGCTGGCAACGCCGGTCCTGCGCGTCGCCGTCTCCATTGTGGCCTTTGGCCTGGAGCGCGACTGGCGCTATGTAGTGATTACCAGCATCGTCCTGGCGATCCTGATGATTAGCTTTGTGCTGGGCAGAGGAGGAGCCTGATATGTTCGCCCCACCGCATTTACTCTTCTTCCTTCTTGTGTTCGCCGCTTCAATGGCCGCCGGACTGATCGGCTCGCTGGTTGGTCTGGGGGGCGGTGTCTTCGTCGTGCCCCTCCTGACCCTCGCGTTTGGCCTGCCCATTCACGAGGCCATCGGCGCCTCCATCGTGTCGGTCATTGCCACCTCCAGCGGAGCCGCCGCCGCCTATGTGCGCGACCGCATCACCAATCTGCGTGTGGGCATGTTCCTGGAGATTGCCACCACACTGGGCGCCATCACCGGCGCGTTCCTGGTCGTGATCGCGCCTACCGGCGTCCTCTTCATCGTCTTTGGCCTGGTTCTGATCATCTCCGCCGTGCCGCTGGCAATCAAGATTGGCGAGGAATTGCCCCAGGGCGTCAAGAGCGACCGCTGGGCGCGTACACTGGCGCTGGCCGGGAGCTATCCCGACCATAAGCTCGGTCGAGAAGTCTCCTACGAAGTCTCACACGTTCCGGCGGGCTTCTCGATGATGTATGTCGCCGGGTTGATCTCCGGCCTGCTGGGCATTGGCAGCGGCACCTTCAAAGTGCTGGCAATGGACACGGCCATGCGCCTGCCCATGAAGGTCTCCACCACCACCAGCAACTTTATGATCGGCGTGACCGCCGCTGCCAGCGCGGGCATCTACTTCGAGCGTGGCGACATCAACCCGCTGGTAGCTGCGCCAGTCGCCTTAGGCGTCCTGATTGGCGCAACGGTGGGGGCCAAAACGCTGGCGAAACTCTCGAACAGCGCCATCCGCAAAATCTTTATTCCACTGCTCGTGCTGATTGCTGTCGAGATGTTGATCCGGGGCGGGTCCGCCATCTTCTGACCTCGGGCGCCTGGGCGCATACCAAACCAGCGACGACTTCGGGCGCGGCGCCAGCCAAGCGGATAACCAGCAGGTTCAGGGTCTGGGGAAGGATGGCGGAGATTATGGAGCCACACCGGGCGGCGCGTACAGCGATACGGGCCAGGCGCCGGACAGCTCAGGCGGCGACCTGGGTCCGCTGGCAGACCCAGATCAATCCTCAAACCAGATCGACACGAGCAAGCAGTGATGTGTTGACCTGCTGATTGAACGAAACATTCTTTTCAAGCCCAGGCGCCGCAGCGTCGTTTGACGCTGCGGCGCCTGGTGTTTTGTCGCCCTCCAGGCCCTGCTTGGTCCTCGCTTCCTCCTGAACACAAGAGTCAGCTCCCTGGAGATAAGCGACTTACCCCTGGCGCTGTTGGGGAAGCGCAGACTCCAAGGCCTGATTCACCTGATCCTGCAAGGATTTGCGCAGCGGCTCCAGCGCCTGATCCACCTGCTTCTGGAGCGTCTCTTGCAGTGGTTGCAGCGCCTGATCCACCTGCTCCTGTAAGGATTTGCGCACTGGCTCCATTGCCTGCTCCACCTGCTCCTGCATGGTCTTATGGATCGGCTCCAATACCCCCTCCATCTGCTGCTGGAGACTCTGCCCAATTTGCTCGCGTAACTTGCCGATCACCGGCTGGAGTGCCTGCGACAGTTGCTCCTGTAAACCACCCAAGACCCCGCCCAATCCCTGGACGGCCCCACCAGCGCTTTTCGTCGCTCCTTCTTCCTGCTGTTCGCCGTTGTGGCCCTTTGCCTCAGCCTTCTGCTTTCCCTGTGGCTTTTGCTTCTCCGGCTGCTCGGCCTCCTGCTCGTCCTGCTGGTTTGTTGGCTTGCTCTGCCGTTCCTGCTCCTGGTCTTGCTGATCGTCCTGCTGCTCCTGCTGCTCGTCCTGCTCGTCGGCCATGCGAAACTTCCTTTCCCAAACTCTCAAAAAGCTGGTGGCCCACCACACTGGGCCAGGACACACGAGATCAAAGAGACCCCAAAGAGGCGACGCGCGCTTATCTGCGCACCGCCCTCTAGCCATTCTGGTCTGCAAGAGACCAACCCTTTTACCAGGGGAACAAATTGCAACTTTTATACCGCCGCTGGCTTAGCGAGGCTTCGCTTGCTCGCCAGGCACCCGATCCCGTCGTAGTGGCCCAGGCGGTGGACGCCGCCCGATTGGCCCTTTGGGCGCCAGCCCGCCAGGGCCTTGCTGGCGCTTGCTGAACTCCCGCAGCATCTCAAGGGGCGAGTCCTTGCCAACCAGCGCCTCCAACGGAGAGGAGCCGCCGTCCTCAGACTCTTGAGACGAAGAACCGCCGGTAAGCGCCTTCAAAGTGGAAGACAAACCACCCTTTCCTTGTTTGGATGATGAACCATCATCCTTTTCCTGCTGAGACGAAGAGCCGCCTCCCAGTCCCTGCATGGCCGTAGAAGCCCCTCGAAGTATTTGCCCCACACGCAGCAAAGAAGAGGCGCCACCCTGTCCCTGCTGGGATGAAGAGCCGCCTCCCAGCGCGTGCCCCAGCCCCTGTGCGAGTGATGATTCCCCACCCGATACAACGCTGCTGAGCGCCTGTATAGGTGAAGAACCATCACCCTGGTGGGACGAAGAGCCATCACCGAACACCTCGCTCAGTTCGTGCATGAGCGAGGTCGCGCTTTCAAAGATACGCCCCCAGCGCTGCAAGGAGGAAAGCCCGCTTGAATCACTACCCAGCGCCTCCACAAGCGTGGCGGCGTTCCCCACGATTTTGCCCCACTGCTGCACAGCGGCAAGCCCACCGTCATGCCCACCCAGCGCGTGGCTCAGCGTCTCCTTGACCGAAGCAGCGCCACCCGACACCGTTTCCCCAAGCTTCTGTAAGGGCGAACCCTCGCCCTCCTGCTCCTCTTGGGATGATTCGCCCTCTTGCTTCTCAGGAGAAGATGAGTCGCTATCCAGCAGATGACTCACCGTCTCTTTCAGTGAGGAAACTATATTCGAGAGCAGATCACCAAGCTTCTGGAAGAGCGACGGCCCCCCATCTTCCTCCTGTTGAGATGATGAATCGCCCTCTTGCTCTTTTTGGGACGACAAGTCGCCGCCGAATACCTGACCCAGCGCCTGCAAGAGCAAAGCAACACCTTCAAGCACCTCGCCCAGCGCCAGAACAATCAAGGCCGCGCCATCGAGGGTTTCACCCCACCGCTGGAGAGCAGACTCGCCATCCTGTGCCTGATAGGGAGCTACAGCCCTATCGCTTGCCTGATCTGGCGCCTGCGATGGTGAAGAAGCGCCTCCCCGCTGCGCGCCATCATCCCGCGCAGCGCTCTCTTGTTGGCCCGCTTCTCTAGACAGTGTGGCTCCCTGCTGAGCGGAGTCCTGCTCCTTTTGAGAGGTATCCTGCCCCTTGGGGGCGCCGTCCGCGCCGTCGGGCGCGGAAGGTCGAGACTGCTGCGGCTGGTGTGTCTCGCGTAATGGCCCCGCCAGTTGCTGCCCTGTCAGTTGCTGGATGTGCTCGCGCAGTGGCTCAAGCTGCTGCTCGGCGGCTTGCATCACCTGCTGCTGGATTTTGGCAACGGCTGGCTGCAATAGCCCGGCAATCTGCCGTTGCCAGTCTTCTCCCAGCGTATGCGTCCCATTTCCTGCTGGCTGGTTTTGTGTGTCCTGCTCAGCGGGCGGCGACGCAGAAGTGCTGGTCATATGCGCTTCCTTTCTCTGCCTGATCGCTTCCCGTCAGAATATCTTCATACGCTTGCTAGTAAAATTGTCTAGCAAAAGGAAGATGAGACCCTACCCATTGTTATTGGCACATTTCGAGCCTACACCCTCTCACGAGCTTGCCACAACCGTTCCCAGACAGCGCGCTATCATTTTCTGCTCGTCTCCCGCCAAAGCATCAGTATATTCGCAGTCTTGCAGCTTCAATTTTGCTCTATTCCTACGCTGATGCCAGGGCATAAAAGATGCTGGTATTCCCAAAACAAGTAGGAAAGGTTTTTATTGGGTGTCTGTTTATTGGAAAGGAGATAGGAATACATGGCTGTTGAGCGGAGGCAAATTGGGAGAACGCCAGGTCCAACCAGCCAATCAGGTCTGGCCGACCTGATTGATCGCATTCTGGACAAGGGGCTGGTCATTGATGCCTGGGTCAGAATCTCGCTGGTGGGCATTGAATTAATCACCATCGAGGCCCGTGTCGTCGTGGCTTCGGTGGATACCTACCTGAAGTATGCCGAGGCCATTGCGCAGACAGCGCTGGCCGCCGAGCCACGCGAAAATGGGCATCACGTGCAGCAGATTCCATCCGATGATGAGGTCGCCGCGTACCTGAACGACCACCCCGATGGCGCGCAACTCTCCGATCTGGAGCGCTACTTCGGCATCTCACGCAACGAACTGGAGCCGATGATCCAGCGCCTGACGTCAGGACCGCGCCTGCGCCGGGACGAAAAACAGCGTGACCGCTTGCTCCCGGCTGGCCGCGCAGAGAACACTGGGAAACAAGTGGCCGAGGACAGAAAGCAAACAGCAGAGGACAGGCAACAAGTGGCCGAGGGCACCAAGCAATAAGCATCATGCTCAAAGAGCGGGCTAGCCCAGTACATTGGGTACGAAAGGGATGAGGTCATGCCGTCATCCACGCCGCTGGGCGCCTACATCTACTGCATCGCCCACGCCCAGCCTTTTGAGAACGAGTACGCGCCTTTTCAGGCCCAGGCCATTGGTGGCCCAGAGCATCCGGCACGCCTCCTCCGCTTCGCCGACCTTGTAGCAGTCGTCAGTGATGCGCCCACGCAACGCTTGGACATCACGCGGGCGCATCTCCTGGCACACGAGGCGGTCATCCTGGAGACGATGGAGCAGAGTGAGGTCATCCCACTGAGCTTTGGCACCATCGCCAAAAACGATGCAGCGGTCATCGAACAGCTTCTGAAGGCCGCGTTCGATGACCTGCACAAGCAATTTGCAGCGATCCAGGGCTGCGTCGAGATGGATCTCAAGGTTCTCTGGAACCGCGAGCAGCTTTTCGAGGAGATCGTGGCTGAGCATGACCGGATACGTGCGCTGCGCGGCGGCATTGCGGGCGCTTCAGTCAACGAGCGCATTGAACTGGGCCAGCTTACCAGCGAGGCCATTGCCTGGAAAAGCGATCAAGAGGCGCAGGTACTCTTGGAAGAACTGGAGCCGCTCGCCATCGATCTTCGACTCAACCGACTGCTCAACGATACGATGATCATCAATGCCGCCTTCCTGGTAGAGAAAAATCACCTAGAGGCGTTTGATGTGCAGGTAAAAGCCCTCGCGGCTGCCCAGGAAGGCCGCCTCACCTTCCGCTATGCCGGGCCGGTGCCTCCCTATCATTTCGTTGATCTGAGCGTGCGTTGGGAGGAGGACGCTGATGGGTCTGCTTAGCGATGTCTTACTCTTCCCGATTACCGGGCCGGCGCGGGGGCTGGGCTTCATCTTTGAGCAAATCAAAGAGCAGGTGGACGAAGCATTACTGAGCGAGGGCAGTCGCATCGAAGAAGAACTCATGGGCCTGGGCACGCGCTATGAGCTTGGGGACATCTCTGAGCAGGAGTATGCCGCGCAGGAGGAAGCGCTCCTTCAGCAATTAAACGAAATTCGCAAAGAGCAGGAAGACTGGCTGCACACCGATGAGTGGGAGAGCGAGGCTGATGAAGCCGCCATCGAAGACAACGACTCCGCAGACGAATACTGAGAACGCGCCAGAGCCACGCGATGGTGAGTCGGGCTGGTATCTTTATGGCGTCACCCTGCGCCAGACCGCCTCCGAGGTCATTACCAACCAGGCGATGGACACGGGCGAGCCGCTGCTGGTCCTGGAGCAGGGCAAGCTTGCCGCTATTGTCAGGCCGGTACGGCTGGCTGAGTTCAGCGCGGAGGCGCTTCAGGCCCGCGCCCAGGATCTCGTCTGGCTGGAAGCAATGGTGCGCGAACAGAACCAGATCGTGGCGCGCGTCCACGAAGCAGGCGCCGTCTTGCCAGTCAAGTTTGGTTCCATCTACTCCAACAGCGAGGCTCTCCAGGCAGCCCTGGCCGCGATACACGACGCTTTGCTCGCGCAACTTCAGCGGCTTCAGGACTGCGATGAATGGGGGGTGCGCCTCTTTGCTAATCGCCAGGCCATGCAGCGCCTTGCCGCCGAACACCCGGCGCTTCAGCGGCACAAGGACGAGCTGGCCGCTGCCAGTCCAGGGCGCGCCTACCTGCTCAAGCGGAAGCTGGCCGATGAACTGGCCGCCATCACCGAAGAGGCATTGAGTCATCTGGCGCAGGCAAGTTATGCGCGCCTGATGCGCTATGCCGTTGCCGGACAGGCCAGCCCGCGCCCCCAGAAAGCCGCCGATGGAGCAGACGAGCGCGAGGCGCTGCATGCCACGTTTCTGGTGCAGCGTGCCAACGTGGATGGTTTTTTGGAGGAAGCGCAGCATCTGGCAGTGGAGCAGGAGGGGCTGCGTTGTGCATACAGCGGCCCCTGGCCGCCCTATAGCTTCGCCAGGCTTGCGGGGGAGGAAACGCTATGAGCAGCATGACGATTGAAGGCGCGGGCGTGGAAAGCAGAAACGTCACCTTGCTAGAGTTACTTGATCGCCTCATTGACTGTGGGGTCGTCCTGACCGGCGACCTGACCATCTCTGTCGCCGATGTGGACCTGATTACGCTGGGGCTGAACATCGTGCTTGCCTCGGTTGAGCGCATGGAACAACTCCGCGCGGGAGGAGAGTTGGGACGGGCCGAAGGGCTGCATGATGGATAGCTCCTGCTACGTCTATGCGATCCTCGCGCGCGATGTCAGCCTGCCAACTGGATTGCGCGGGCTGGACGACGCCCCGCTCTCGGCGGTCCCCTGGCGGGAGCTTGCGGCAGCCGTCAGCCCGATTGCGTCAGCGACGCTGCCCCCAACACCGGCCTCCCTGCTGCGCCATGAGGTTGTCGTGGAGGCGCTCTGTCAGGCAGGCTTGGCGCTTCCCGTGCGCTTTGGAGCCATCCTGGCCGACCCGGAGGCGGTGGCGCGGGCGCTCGCCAGGCAATACGACGTATTGCGCGCCGACCTGGCGCGCGTGGGCGACAAGGTCGAACTCGGCCTCACCATCCTCTGGGGAACAACAGCCAGGCAGAATGAGGCCAAAGACGAGCAGCCGATACCCTGGCCCACCGGCACGCCAGCGAGCAGCACGCCTGGCCCTGGAACACGCTATCTGCAAGCCAGGCTGGCGCACTATCAGCAGGAAGCAGCGCGGCAAACCCAGGTCAAAACACTGATCGCCGATCTGGAGCAGGCGCTTCACTCCTCTACGCTTGAGCAGCGCTACGCCATGCTCCCAGCCCCGCGCCTGGTTGTGCGCGCTGCCTATCTGGTCCACCACTGGCAGGTCAAAGACTTCCAGCAGGCAGTGGACCAGATGCGCCAGAGACGCCCCGACCTGCGCTGGCTCATCAGCGGCCCCTGGCCGCCATACAGCTTTGTGACCAGGGCTGGCAAGCCTTTCCAGCAACACCCTGGCCTGAAACTTGATAGTGTAGGAGAAGAAGGAGGGAAATCATGAGCATGGATTATTCCCGATCATTTGACCCAGGCACGATGGCGCGGCGAAACATGCTGCGCATGGCAAGAACACTGCGGGAGGAGGGCCATGTCTATCAGGCCATCTACCTGTTGAAACAGGTGCTGGCTGATTATCCAAATAATCCTGAGTCCCGCATCGCCGTGCAGGAATACGCAGCGCTCGGCGAGTTTCTGGAGAGCAAGGGCATGCCTCACACCGCCTTGAGCATGTATCAATGGCTGGGGCAACTCGCGTGAAGAGCGCGGAGTTAGATCAGCGCCTGCATGGCGATCTGGCTGCCCTGGATGAGTTTGCCGAACAACTCACCCAGGTTCAGCGGATGCGCCCGCAGCGGATTCAGGCGGATGAATCCAACGTGGAGCAGGGGCTGGCAAAGCTCGTGCTGACGCTGATCGAGTTGATTCGGCGGCTCCTGGAAAAGCAGGCCATCCGGCGCGTGGAGGCAGGCTCACTGACCGATGAGCAGATTGAGCGCGTGGGCGCCACCTTCCTGAAGCTGGAAGAGAAGATGGCTGAATTGAAGGGCACATTTGGCCTGGAAGATGAAGACCTCAACCTGAATCTGGGTCCGCTGGGCGACTTATTGTGAGCGTGATCGCCCCCAGTGGGAACAATGAACCCTGGTGGGCAGCGCAGGATGCAAAAGAAAGCTAGTGCTATGAGCTTCCCCGATCACCACCGGGTGGTTGACGCCACCCCACCGGATGGGCGTACCCGCCGCGTGGGCGCTTCCCAGACGGGCAATTTAGCTGACCTCCTTGAGCGCGTGCTGGACAAGGGTATTGTGATCGCAGGCGACATCACTGTTTCGCTCGGCGAAATTGAACTCTTGAATATTAAGGTTCGCCTGCTTATCGCCTCCATTGATAAAGCCCAGGAGATCGGCATCAACTGGTGGCAATCCGACCCGGCGCTCTCCTCGCGCGCGAAGAAGCTTGAAGAAGAGAACCACCTGCTGCGCGAGCGATTGGAGCGCCTGGAAAACCGGCTCGCCCCGCCAGCGCAGTCAGGCGAGCAGACGCCTCCGCTCCCGCTCAAGGACGACGCAGCGCAAGCAGAAACCCACCTGTGAGGGGTTTCAGAAAGGAGGAACCACCTAATGGCGAGACACAAGCGCAGCATTCCGCGCTACAAGTCTACCCTCTTTGGCATCGGCCTCCTGCTGGCCGAGCGGCAATTGCGCAAGAAAGCCGGGAGGCGTCTCTCCCGCCCGCTGGGCCAGTTGGGTCGGGGGCTGCTGTTGCGCCGCCCTGGCTATTACTCCCCCTCCGGCCTCGCCACACGGGCAGGCTGGAATCTGGCGCGGCGACGGATGCGCTAGCCATCCAGCGCATTGAGCGCGCGCCCACAAACTGCTAGCATACTTCATTTTGTGAAGGATGAGGCATGCAACCGCAACGCGCCGCCGGTATTGCCTGCGACGAACAGGACGGCGCGCTGCTTGTCCGCAACCCATCGGGCAACGCGGGTCTGGCTGCGAGCGACATAAAACTGCTCAGGAGGAGGCGCAGGCGAACGCGCAACGCCAAGACCCAATGAGGCGCCATCTACCATAAGGCCACCGGACACTCTTCTCGGCCCGATTTATGCGTAAGAGAGGGGTAACAGGTACTATGTGTTCCTGGCAGGTAAGACCAGGAGCCTGGAACCAGGAGGGCTATCAAAGCGACGAGCTTCTGATACTCCGCAGCGGAGGTTCATGGTCATGGTAAAAGTCCTGATCGTTGACGATGATGACGGCATTCGCTACATCCTGCGTGAATTGCTCGTGGAAGAAGGCTTTCAAGTCTGCACGGCAAGCAATGGCGCGGAGGCGCTCGAGTTTCTCCAGCGCGAGAGCCAGTGCATCATCTTGCTCGATATGCGTATGCCAGGCATGGATGGACGCGCCGTATTGCAGGAGCTGGAGAAGAATCCCCGCTTGAAGCGCAAGGCCAGGGTGGCGCTGATGTCGGCAGGATGGGGCCTGACACAGCCACGCCCGGAACCCCGGCCAGAGATGGTCCAGGCTATTCTGGAGAAGCCCTTTGAACTGGATACAGTGGTGCAGGTGGTGAGCAAGCTCGCCAGCTAACCTTCCCCACCCGTGATAGCATGCCACACCGGCAGCGCAGCGGCACAGGTCGCTGCGCTGCCGGTGTGGCGTCTGGCTTTTCAGATCTCACTCATACGTTGACACCATCTGGAAGGTCGAGAGCATCTGGGTGAAGGTTTGCTGGAAG
>Ga0070730_10002868_pt1 | contig 15620 bp, 16 predicted proteins | sample Coa_R1_3_FD_66447 | JGI IMG/M metagenome (GOLD analysis project Ga0070730, IMG submission 66447) | Surface soil microbial communities from Centralia Pennsylvania, which are recovering from an underground coalmine fire - Coalmine... | ecosystem: Environmental > Terrestrial > Soil > Unclassified ...
GTCAGCGCCCATTACTTTGGATAGCCGGTAGCGGCTCGGCGGCCTGTATCGCTTCGCTCTCTTCTTGGCGTGGCGCGCCGTTGCTCAGCGGATCAGCTTGCCCGCTACGCTGTGCTCGCTCGCGGACTGCACGTTGCGTCGCGAGGTGGATCGGGGGGAGTTTCTATTTCGCCGCTTTCCGGACCAACGGTCAGCGCTCGGGTGGGGGCTGCTGCGATGCCGGTGCCCGGAACTGCGGCTTGCCGACGGCTGCCTGCCGCAGCCAGTCCACGAAGCCGGGGCTGGAGCAGGCGAGGTCCCAGTCCATCTGCAGGTCGCTGGCGACGGCCTGGGCGGGGCCGGTGTTCAGACCTTCGGTGATCGCCAGGATGGCTTCGCCTAACGCGGCAGTGAAGGCGCCGGGATCCGGGTCGGCGGCGGCCACGTGGTCGAGCAGCTGAACCTTGAGGTGCTGGACGGGGCCCATCTGGACGTTGCGCTTCTTGCGCATCGCCATGCCAGCCACCAGCTGCCGCTCGAGCGCGCAGAACTCGGCGGGTCGCAACGCGCCTAACGTGTCAGCTGCCATCGCTGGCCCGCGGCCGGCGCTACCTGGGCTTTTGCGGCCAGCAATTCAAGGTTGGCGCGCACGTTGCGGCCCGCGGGCGCGAGGAGATTGGCGGCAACGCCCGTATAGATCGTCGCCACCAGTTCGTCGACGGTCGACGGCCCCCGCGCGGCGAGTGCGTCGAGGACCTGCTGCAGGCGCTGGCGGCGGTGGTCGATGTACTCGCGGAGCTTGCCGACGCCATCTTCGACCAGCGGCCCGTGGCCGGGATAGATCGCCTTCGGCGCGAGCGCCAGCAGCCGCTCGAGGGAGGCCATGTACTGCGTGAGCGCACCGGGCTGATCGTCGACGACGACGGTGCCGGTACCGACCACCAGGTCGCCCGTGAAGAGGATGCCGTCGGTCGGGTCCCAGAACGAGAGGCTCTCGCGGGTGTGGCCGGGTGTCTCGAGAGCGCGGAGCGGTCCGAAGCACACCTCGTCGTCGCCCACGGGTCGCTGGACGCCGGGCAGGTCAGCGTGGCCAACGAGCCGGGCGCCGGTGCGTTCGCACAAAGGAACCGCGGCGGGCAGGTGATCGCCGTGGCGATGCGTGACGAGGACCGTGGTGATCGTCCCGAGCGGCCGGGCCGCATCGAGGATGGCCGCCAGATGGGAAGCGGGGTCGTCTGGCCCGGGGTCGACGACGGCCAGGTGGCCGGCGCCATCGCCGACGAGATAGGAGTTGGTCCCGGTGAGCGTCATCGGGCCCGGGTTCGGGGCAACCACGCGCTGGATCAGCATGCGCCTCTAGCGTACCCAGGTCACCCCAGGTCGGGTAGTTGGATTTCGCCGTCGCCGACCACGCGCACGGGGATGCGCGCCACGCGCCAGTCCGTGCCGGGCCAGCAGTTGCGGCCGCTCGTCACGTCCCAGCGCCAGCCATGCCAGGGACACTCGAGCTCGCGTCCCACAAGCGTGCCTTTGGAGAGCGGGCCGCCGTTGTGCGGGCAATTGTTGTCGACGGCGTGCAGGGCGCCCTCCACATTTGCCAGTGCGTACCAGCGGTCGCCGGCGCAGACGGCGAGGACCGAGCCGGGCGGGACGTTTTCGAGGCGCGCCACGGTGACGTATTCGAGTTGGCGAGCCATCAGCTATGCAGCGGTCAGGCCCCGCCCGCTATGCGTCGACCAGGAGACGCTCGACGGTTTCGGCCTCTTCTGGCATGCCGGTCGCGTCGATCTCCTCGATATACCGGGTCGCGGCGACAGCGGCCGTCGTCGCGTCGCCGACGGCATTGGAGATCTGGCGCACGTACTGGCTGCGCACGTCGCCCACGACGTACAGCCCGGGCACGTGCGTCTCCATCTTGTCGTCGGTTTTGAGAAAGCCCTGCGGGTCCTTCTCGAAGTGGTCGCCAAACATCTGGCTGTTGGGCAGGAAACCTACGTAGATGAACACGCCGCCGACCGGGATCCGTTGCTCTTGGCCGCTGTTCAGATCGCGCACCCGCAGCCACTCCACTTTGGCCTGGCCGCCGATCTCATCGAGCGCCGAGTTCCAGATCGGCACGATCTTCGGGTTGGCGAGCGCACGCTCCTGGAGCAGCTTCTGCGCGCGCCACTCGCCGCGGCGATGGACGAGATAGACCTTCTCGGCGTAGCGAGTCAGGAACGTGGCTTCTTCGACGGCGCTGTCGCCGCCGCCGATCACCGCCAACACCTGGTTCTTGAAGAACGCGCCATCGCAAATGGCGCAGTAACTGACGCCGCGGCCAGCAAACTCCTCTTCGCCAGGCACGCCCAGTTTGCGGGGCATGCCGCCGGTCGAGACGATAACCGTCTTGGTGACGTATTCCTCGCCGTCCTCGATCTTGACCACCCGGCGATTGCCACGCACTTCAACGCCGACGACCTCGCCGAAGGTGATCTCGACCCCGAACTCACGGATCTGCTCCTCGAACGCCTGGGCCATGTCGCTGCCGGTGATGCTCTTGATGGCCGGGTAGTCCTCGATCAACTCCGTATTCATGAGTTGTCCGCCACCCGCGCCCGCGCGGTCCAGCAGCAGTGTCTTCAGTTTGGCGCGTCCGGTGTAGAGCGCGGCCGCCATGCCCGCGGGGCCGGCGCCGACGATGACCACGTCCCAGTCAGCAGAAGGAGTGCCAGTCGACGTCATTCAGTTGATTCGTCCCGTCGGGAGTATACGCATGACGTCTTTAACCATCGGGGAGACACGCGGATTCCCGTCCGCGAACTCGGACGGGTCGGGGGAGCCTGCGGCCCCTGCGACGGCGATTTGCGTCTCTCACGGACGCGATCGGGCCGTCGCCGCGGGGGCGACGGGGCGTGGCGTCGGCTTGGCTGTGGGCGCCAGCGTGGGTGCCCGTGTAGGCGCCGGCGTGGGCGCGGGGGGTGGCGGCAGGGTGGGCGCGGGGGGCGGGGGCAATGCTGGTTTCGGCTTCGCGACCGGCGTGGCGCGCTGGGGTGGGACAGGTACGGGGGTTGGCGTTGGCGAGGGCGCGGCCACGCCGGCCAGGACACGTGGGAGGTCGCGGACGACCGCGTCCAGCGTGGGATCAGGTGTCGGCTGGCGGATGGCGCCGAGGTCGGCGGTGGTGGCGCGCGGTCCGCTGCCGCAGGCAGCGCACAGGACCGCCGCGGCCGCAACGGCGGTCGCGAAGATGCGGCGGCGGCGGCAGAGCGGCATGCGGGGCTGAATTCATGCTAGGGCCGGCGATCGGCGCCACCCGGTTCGAGGCGTCGCAAACGCGTAACGTGTTTACGGCGTCGGCGTCGCCTTGGGCGGGATCTTCAGCGACATGCCGAGCTTGAGCTTGTCTGGGTCGGGGCCGATCGTGTCCTTATTCGCGTCGTAAATGCGACGCCACTGGGTGGTATCGCCCAACTGGTCGCGGGCGATCGACAGCAGCGTGTCGCCTGATTGCACCTCGTAGGTTTGGCCCGCGACTTCAGCGGTCGGCGGCACCGACGTCGCCGCCGGGGCCACCACGGCTGCCGGCGACGGCACCGGTGAAACCAGCGGCGGCCGCTGGGGGCTCGCGGCTGGGACGGCGGCGACCGTTGCGGCAGCGGGCACCGCGGTCGGCGTGGGCGCGGCCGCACCGGCGCCACACGCGACGCCAAAGCTGAGCGCCAGCGCCGCGCTCACGGTGCGCGCCGGCGCGTCAACTCGTATGCGGAGGGAACTACGGGTAAGACGCACATTCCCCTCCCGGGATGTCAAATCGAGTGGCAGTATATCCAGGCAACTCGCCGTACCGGTAGCCCCAATCTCACTGACTTGACATCATTGTTGCCCGAACGGCTAACTGGTCGCTGAGAACTACCGCTGTGCCTCGAGTATTACCGTTCGCGGGCCTGCGCTACGCCGCGCCATCACACGAGCTCGCCAGCCTCCTGAGCCCACCGTACGACGTCATCAGCCCCGAGGATCAGGCCCGGCTGCAGGCCCTGTCGCCTCACAATGCGAGTTATGTTGAGCTGCCGTCGGACGCGGGCGGCCCGCCCGGCGGCCGCTACCGACTGGCCGCCGAACGCCTGGCGGCCTGGCGGCGCGCAGGCGTGCTGCAGCCCGATCCGCGGCCGGCCTACTACCTCTCCGAGACGGAGTTTTCGTACGCCGGCCAGACGCTGCGGCGCCGCGACGTCCTGGCGTCGCTGGCGGTGGAGCCGTGGTCCAGCGGCGCGGTACTGCCGCACGAGCACACGCTGGCCGCGCCCAAGGCGGATCGGCTGGAACTGCTGCGGGCGACGCACCTGAACGCATCGCCGATCTGGGTGCTGCACACGGAGCGTCACGCGGCGCTCGATCGAGCCTGGGCAGACGCTGAAGCGCGACCGCCGACCGTTGAATTCGCGTGGCAGGCCGAACAGCACCGGCTGTGGCGGGTTGACGATCCGTCCACGGTCGAGGCGGTCCGCGCCGCGTTCGCGGCGGGCGGGCCGCTCTATATCGCCGACGGCCACCACCGCTATGAAACCGGCCTGGTCTTTCGCGCCGAGGCCGCGGCGGACGTGCCTGGCGCGACGGCGACGCTGGCGGCGCTGACGTGGGCCGAAGACCCGGGCCTGCTGGCGCTGCCCACCCATCGACTCCTGCACGCGCTCGATCCGGCGCTCACGCTCGAAGAAACCGAAACCCGCTGGGCGGAAGTATTCCACCAGGAGTACTACCCCGTCTGGGAGGACGCCCCGGTCGAGCAGATCGATGCGCTCATGCAGCAGGTGGCCAGCAGTGGCCGCGTGGCCCCGAGCTTCGGCCTGTATGGGCTCGGACAACTGGACCTGTTTGGCGTGCTCGAGATCCGCGGCCGCACCGTGCCAGATGGCCTGCTGCCGCCCGAGCGATCGGCGGCCTGGAAATCGCTCGACGTCAGTCTGCTGCACGCGCTCCTGGTCGATCCGCTGGTCGAGGCGTCGGGTCGACCCCGCGCCGACGTGCTCAGCTACACCCGCGATCCGCACGCGGCCGTGCTGGCCGTGCGCGAGGGGCGCGCTTCGGTCGCATTCTTTTTGAATGCCACACCGGTCAGCGGCGTGCTGGCAGTGGCCAACACGGAGGACCGAATGCCCGAAAAGTCGACGTACTTCCATCCCAAGCCACCCGCTGGCCTGGTCATGCGCGATCTCGACGCGCCCAGATGAGCGCGGGTCTCCGAGTGCGATCGCTCGAACCCGCCGATATCGGGCGCCTGCTCGACCTGATCGATGGCCTCGCCGACTACGAAAAACTCCCCCGGCCAGACGCCGACGCTCGCACGCGGCTGGCGGCGGATGCGTTCGCCGAGCCCGCGCGGTTTCACGTGTTGCTCGCCGATGTCGACGGCGCCAGCGTGGGCTACGCGTTCTACTTCTTCACGTATTCGACCTTCCTCGCCCGGCCGAGCCTGTACCTCGAAGACATCTTCGTGCAGCCGGCGGCGCGCGGCCTGGGCGCCGGCGTGGCGCTCTTTCGCGCGTGCGCCCGGACCGCCGTGCAGCTGGGCTGTGGACGCATGGAGTGGCAGGTACTGAGTTGGAACGAGCCGTCCATCCAGTTCTACGAGCGGCTCGGGGCCAGACACCTGGAGGGCTGGCTGCCGTTTCGCCTGGACGGACCGGCGCTCGCGCGGGTGGGCGACTCACCTCTCGAGAAGAGTTGAGTGCCGCTGCGGCGGTGTTTCCCCACAGAGATTGTCGGTGGAACTCTGCCGGAGGGACCGGTCACCTGTACGGTGAAGATCACCGAACCCGCCTGTACGCTTCGAACAGTGGGACGCACGGCTGATTCCGGGCTCGAGTCGAAACGTGGGCTGGGTGCAGAGTCGCCCGCGGTCGACCACGCGACAGGTGACGGCGTCGGTGAGGCGCTGCCGCTGTATTTGCGCGAGATTGGTCGAGTGCCGCTGCTCACTGGCAAAGATGAGGTGCGCCTCTCCCAGGCGATCGAGAACGGGCGCGACGCCGTCGAGCGGCTGCGCCTCGAGGTGCTCTCAGAGCAACAACGCCTCGAGCTCGAGACTGTCGCGCGGGCCGGGGACGCGGCTCGAGAGGCGCTGACCGATGCCAACCTGCGCCTGGTGGTGAGCGTCGCGCGGCGGTACTCAAACCGCGGGGTGCCGCTGATCGACCTGATCCAGGAAGGCAATCTCGGCCTGCTGCGTGCCGTGGAGAAGTTCGACTGGCGGCGCGGCTTCAAGTTCAGCACCTACGCCACGTGGTGGATCCGCCAGGCCGTGTCGCGGGCGATCGCCGACGACGCGCGCACGATTCGCATCCCGGTGCACCTGTACGACGTGGTCAATCGCATGGCGCGCATCGCCGGGCAACTGCATCAGGAGCTGGGGCGCGAGCCGACCGACGAGGAGGTCGGCGCGGCGCTCGAGATCTCGGCGGAACGCGTCCGCGAGTTGAACCAGGTGCTGCCTCAGCCGATCTCGCTCGACGGCTTCGTCGGCGAGGATCAGGACACGCGACTGTCCGACGTCGTCGCTGACGACAACGCGACAAGCCTGGAACTGGCCGCCGAGCAGCGGCTGCTGGCGGATCAGATCCGCGACACACTGCTGACGCTCACGCCCCGCGAGCGACACGTGATCGAGCGCCGCTTCGGGCTCACCGACGATACGGACGAAACGCTGACCTCGATCGGCCGCGATATCGGCGTGACGCGTGAGCGCATCCGCCAGATCGAGGCGACCGCCCTCCGCAAGCTGCGCCATCCCAGCCGCGCCAAACGCTTGCGCGGCTTCAACCTGTACTAGGTCCCGTCGCTCCGCTCGCTTCCATCAGAGTATCAAGTTTGGCGTCGGTCGGAACCCGAGGCCTGGGCGCGGGACGCGAATTCGGCGCTGCGCTTCATTCCACCCACGGAGTCAAGTGCGTGGTTGTGGTTGTCGGCAGACGTCGGACTGACGCGAGGAACGGCAACCTGGCGCTGTGCTTCGTTCCCACCACGGAGTCATTGCGTGGTTGTCCGGCGTCGGACTGACGCGAGGAACGGCAACCTGGCGCTGTGCTTCGTTTCCGCCAGGGAATGAAGTGTGTGGTTGTCCGACGTCGAACTGACGCGAGGAACGGCAACCCAGCGCTGTGCTTCGTTCCCGCCGGGGAATCAAGGGGCGTGGTTGTCTGCAGAAGTTGGACTGACGCGAGGGCCGGGAACCTCAGCGGGGGATGATCAGGCCGCTGGGGCGGGTTTCTATCTGGCTGTTGGGCTGACCCTCGCGCTGTTGGGTCGCGCGTTCGACGAGCTCCAGGAGGATTTCGCCGGCGCGGCGGCCGCCGATCGACTCGGTGCCGGTCAGGCGGGCCAGGCCTGAGGCCAGGAGCACGCGCACCAGTGGGTGACGCTCGGGCGCGACGCCGGCGTTGGCGGACGATTCGTCGAGCGCGCGCGCGGCGGCGACGGCTAATCGCGCGGCGGCCAGGCGCTCGGTGGCCACGAAGATGTAGCCCGTCTCTTCCAGGCGCCGCCGCAACGCGCGCCGCATGCCCGGCGCGAGCGCAAGCTGCGCGGCGTCGGCGAGCAACTGCTGCGCTTGCTGCTCAGGCGCACGCCCGGGCACGACCAGGGCGGCGCCTGCGCCGGCGGCCACCTCGAGGGCGCGGGCGCGCAACTCCGCGGGCACTGGCACGTACCAGCCCGCGACCTCTGGCTCGCCCAACAGGCGCGGTGACTCGTCCAGCCAGTCCGGATTGAAGTTCGCCTCGACCGCGCTGATCGTCTCGTAGACGAGCGCCCGTTCGGGCGGCCCGGGCGCCTCGCCGAACACGTCGCGCATGGCGCGATACCGCGTCGGCAGGCCAGCGCCCTGTTCGCGACTGATGTCGATGGCCTCACGCACGAGTCGCAGCGCGTACTCGCCCGGCAAACTGACCCACGTACCAGCCGACGCGCGGTTCTCGTCGAAGTCGCGGAGGTAGCGCTTGCGCGTGGTCTCCACCAGGCTCAACTCTTGGAAACCGCGCAGTTCATTCAAGAGCACCGCCGCAAACCAGACCCCGCCCAGGCGGCGCTCGCCGAGCAGCCACACCGCCCGTGAGCCGCTCGGGTCGATGTCCGTGGCCCACGCCTCGCTCACCTCGACAGTCGCTTCGGAAGCGGTCGCCGGCGGCTCAACCGCGGGCGGCGGCGGCGGCACGTAGATCCCCATCGAGCGGAGGCGGTGCAATTCCCGCCGCGCGGCTTTCTTCAGCGCTCGATCGTCGATCACCAGGTCGACGAGGCCGAGGACCTCGGCCGCCGCGGGCTCGCGATGATGGCCGAGCTGGGCCACGGCCGACTCCAGGGCAGCGTGATCGGCGGTGCGCATGAGGCGTTCGCGCTCGCTGGCACTGGCCTGGAGGAGGGCGGCGACGAGATCGGGGGTCTCAGAAACGGACACTGGACTGCGAGGGTAGCACTAAGCCTGATCGCCGCAGGCTCACCAGGGCTAGAATTCGCGCAGCGCGATGCACATCCCTCGGCCGGTTGTCATTGGCGGACTCGGGGTCGCCTTCGTGGCCGCCGCGGCCGCCGTCAGGTTCACGCTGCTGCAGCCCGCGGAGGGCGCGCCGACGATCGCCCGACCTGGGGCCCCCGCGCCTCAGATCAGCCTGCCCGTTGTGGGCGGTGGCACCTCGAATCTGGCCGCCGAGCACGGCAAAGTCGTGCTGGTCAACTTCTGGGCCACGTGGTGCGAGCCGTGCAAGGCCGAGATGCCCGGCCTGCAGCAGCTCGCGAACGAGCTGCACGATCGACCGTTCATGCTCTACTCGGTCGATCTGCAGGAAGACGCCGCCCAGGTCGAAACCTTTCAGCACGACTTTGGGCTGAGCCTGTACGCCCTTCTGGACCAGGACGGCGACATCACGCGGGCCTACGGGGTTCGGGCCCTGCCGGCCACGTTTGTGATCGACCAGCGTGGCGTGCTGCGCCAGCAACGTCTCGGTCCGCTGCTGCCTGGAGACGCGGCAACGACGTGGAGCGAAGCGTGGGTCGCGGCCCAGGTGCGCAGCTTGCTTGCCAGCGGATCGTCGGGCTGATCTGCGCGCCACGATGGCCCTCGAGTCTGCTCAGGGTTCGGTCGGCGAGGGCCTGCTCGCACTGGGGGACCGCGCCTATGGCTTCGTGGTAGCGCGCGGGCCAGTGTCGGAGGCAGCGCTGCTGACGCACGTGTACGGTGGGCCACCGCCGCCAGCGCTGATGGCGCGTCTGGCGGCGCCGCTACTCGACGATCCGCGGCTCGAGCGCCGGGCCGATGGTTCCTGGTCGGCCATCGGCGCGCAACCGCCAGGAGCACCCAGCAGACTCGGCGAACTGGAGTTGACGACACTCGCGATCGCGGCCACCGGACCGAACCCGGACCGCGGCCGCGTGGTACGCCTGTGCGCGCTGCGCGTCCGCAACGGGACAGCGCTCGAGCGCTTCGAGGTGACCGTGCATCCGGGCAAGCGAGTTCCGCGCTACGTCGCCGAGCGGCTCGCCCTGGCGCCCGAGGCGCTCGACGAGCTACCGCCGTTCGCCGCCATCCTCGACGACCTGGTTGCTTTCCTGGGCGCCCGGCCGGTGCTCGCTCAGGACGCTCGGCTGACCTGGTCCTTCGTTCGTGCCGAGGCCCGTCGCGCCGGTCGAGTGCTCGCCGAGCCGCCGCTCGTCGATGCCAACGGGCTGGCCACACGCTGGCTCAATCTGCAAAGCAAGCCGACGCTGGCGCTCGTGGCGGCGCACCTCGGGATTGGCACGTTGAGTCTCACCCGTCCCGACGAGGAAGCGCGCGTGCTGGGGCAGCTCGTGGCCCATCTGGTGGCCTCAGCCGACCGCGCGGGCCTCAGGAGCCTCGAAGCGCTCCTGCAGCTGACCGCCGAGCAGGCGAGTGCCCCGGATGAGCGTGGCCGTCGCCAGACAGCCCCGCTCCGCCGCGGCCAGACGGCGCGCGCGCAGCCAGACGCGCCCGGTGTCTACGTCTTGCGGGACGCCGAGCAGGCCGCGCTGTATGTCGGCAAGGCGCGGCGCCTGCGGTCGCGAGTGTCGGCCTACGTGCACCGCCCGTTGGGCACCCGGCGCCTGGAGGGACTCGTGGGGTCGGTCGAGGGCGTCGACTCCACGGTGTGCGCGACCGACCTGGAAGCGCTGGTCCTCGAGGACAGAGAAATCCGCCGGCTGCAGCCTCGCTTCAACACGGTTCGCCAGCAGCGGACGCCGCGACTGTGGATTCGGCTGCCGCCACTGCCAACCCCGCGGAGCGGCAAGCGTCAGCCCGCGCCGCGACGGCTCGAACCCAGCCTGGGACCGACCAGCGCCGACGGCGAATTCGTCGGACCGTTCCGCAACCAGACGCTCGCCGAGCACCTTCGACGGCTGGCCCGCGCCGTCTTCGAGCTGGACACGCTGCGACACGCCGATCTCCAGTTCTACGAAGAGCGCCTGGGGTTAGCCTGGCATTTTCTGCGATTCGGGGGCCAGTCTGAGGCAGCCGTCGATCAGGCGCGGCAGCGCTCGACGCGACTGTTGCACGCGGTGCTCGCGTGTGATCCAGCGGCGTTGCGGCTCCCGGTCGACCCGCGTGCGGCGACCTACGTCGTGGTGCGGCCCGGGCCAGCCGGGATCGAAGGCTTTCGGCTGGAGCGCGGCATCTTCCAGGGCTGGAGCGTTTTGACCCCAGACGGCGACGCGCGCCAGTTCGCCGCGGCTCTGCTCGCCCCGGCGGAGCCCCGCACCGCGCTCGAAGACGCCGACGTCGTGCTGCGCTGGTTCGGCGCCCAGCGACCGCCGGCACGCCTGATTCACGTGGCACAGGATTCGCTCGTAGCCGCCGACGCGATTGAAGCTGCCGCCTCAGATCTGGCCGACCGGCTTCTGCTGACGTGATCGGCCTGCCGCCAGGACGCGCTCGACCCGCTCCGGCACGCCGGCGCGGACGCGGCCGAGTTCACCTGCAATCCGGTCCACGGCGTGGTGCTCGGTCATGGCGGCCAGGTTGACTTCGACGTTGAGCGTGGCACTTGCGAGGCCTGCCTGGGCCAGTAGCGCGCCGACAAGTACGTCGGAGATGACCGCGACGTTGAGTATCGGCGCAGCTGCCTCGGCAACCTCGAGGACGTCGGCGCAGACGCGGGCGGTTTCGAGGGGTACGTCGGCCGCGGTCTGGAGCGCCGCCTGGACCGCCGCTGACCGAGCACGTTTTTCAGCGTCGTCCCCGCGGGGCAGCTTGTAGGCGGCGCTGACGCGCTCGAACGCTTCGATGTCGGCGTCGGCCAATCGCGCCAGCGTCGCGCGCAACTCGCCGGCGCGAGCCGCGATGCGGCGCGCCTGGTCCTCGACGTCCGCCAGCCTGGGTCGGCCGATGGTGAGGTTGGCCGTCATCTGCACCAGCGCGGCCCCGAGGGCGCCAACGACGGCCGCGGCTGCCCCGCCACCCGGGGCCGGGTCCGACGATCCGAGGCGTTCAAGGAACTCCCCGACCGTGAGGTTCAGGATCGAGTGCGGGTCCGAATGGTTCAATGCAGTCGGCAAGACAAGAGAGTGACTACGCGATGGTAAACGGGCCGGGCTCAGGTGGGTTGTCCTCAACGGCACTGGTCGAGTGTGTTCCCAACTTCAGCGAGGGGACCCGCCCGCGCGTCATGGATGCCATTCAGGCCGCCGCGCGGAGCGTGCGCGGCGCCGTGGTCCTCGACCGGCATGCTGACCCGGTGCACAACCGCATGGTGCTCACCATCGCCGGCTCGCCCGGCCCGGTCGCCGAGGCTGCGTTTCGCGCGACGGCGTGCGCCGCAACGCTGATCGATCTGAACGAGCACCGGGGCGTGCACCCGCGCATTGGCGCAACCGACGTCGTGCCATTTGTGCCGCTCGGGGCGACGAGCATGCAGGTGTGCATCGAGCTTGCCGTGCGCGTCGGGCGCCGAATCGCGGCCGAGCTCGAGCTGCCTGTCTACCTGTATGGCGAGGCAGCCCGGACGTCCGATCGACGGCGCCTGGCTGATCTGCGGCGTGGCGAGTTCGAGGGCCTGCGTACGCGACTGCCCGAGGACCCACGCCTGGCGCCCGATTTCGGGCCGGCCCGCCTCGGTCCCGCGGGTGCGACGGCGGTTGGGGCGCGCCCGCCCCTGATCGCCTTCAATGTGACCCTGGCGACTGGCGACCTGAGTATCGCCCGCGCCATCGCGCGCAGCATTCGCGAGTCCAGCGGCGGGCTGCCAGCCGTCCAGGCGCGGGGGTTTCGGACTGCCGATCCCGGGATCGTGCAGGTGTCGATGAACCTGCTGGACACCCGCCGCACACCGATGGCGACGGTCTTCGAACGCGTCCGCCTCGAAGCGATCCAGCTTGGCGTCGAAGTGCTCGAGAGCGAACTGGTCGGCATGGCGCCCGCCGAGGCGCTGGTCGACGTGGCTCGCCAGGCGCTGCACTGCCGTCGCCTGGATGCCGACGCCATCCTCGAAACGCGTCTGTTCGAGCACGCGCTCGACGTGCTCGGCGGTCCGTGAAGACCATCCGCCCGGTCCGGCCAGAGCTCGAGGTCGCGCGCGCTCCGATGCACCCGCGCGTGCATCCGCTGGTCGTGGTCGGGATCCTCGTGCTCGTCACGCTGGCACTCGCGTTGCGGCTCAGCTTGCTCGTCAGGTCGGGCTGGCTGCTGGAGGGCGACGACGCGCTCTCGGCACTGATGGCCATCCCGGTCATGGACGGCGATCGACCGATCATGCTCAAAAATCAGACGTATGCGGCCGCCTGGGAGCCGTACGCCATGGCCGTCACGTTCGCGCTTTTTGGCGTCTCGCGCGTGTCCGCCAAGCTACCGGCGCTGGTTGGGTCGCTGGCGCTGATCGGTACGACGTGGCTCCTGGCGCGCGAGGTCGCCGGGCGGACCGCGGCCTGGTTCGCCGCGGCCTTTGCCGCGCTGCCGCCGGCCTACGTCCTGGTGCTGTCGTTGAAACCGTGGGCACCCTACACCGAAGTCATCCTGCTCGGCTCGCTGTGTTTGACCTGCGCGATCCGGTTGGGCTGGCCGCGGGGCTTTCAACGCGACGGCCGCTGGGCCTTCGGCTGCGGCGCCGCCGGCGGACTGGCCCTGTGGATGCATCCGCTGGCGGTCTGGTACCTGAGCGCCGTGGCCGTGACACTCCTGGCGCGCGTCCGGGGAACGCGCTGGCCGCGCGTTGCCGGGGGCGGTCTGGCCGGGTTCGCCCTGGGCGCGGTGCCGATCTGGCTGTACAACCTGCAAACCGGCGGGGCGACGTTCCGGTTTGTCGTGGGCGGCACCAAGGGCCAGACCGCCGATCGAGCCGCGGTCCTCGGCGCGTGGTGGAACAACGACTTGCCGCGCGGTGCCGGCCTGTGGCACCCGTGGGGCCCGAGTCCGAACATCCTCGGCGTGGTGATGGCCCTCGCCGTCTGTGCAGCACTGGGGTGGGCGGTGTGCGCCGGCCGGCGGCGCGCGCCTTTCTCGACGCCGCTGGATGCCGTCCTGGTGCTGCTCGCGCTGATACCCACCCTGTTCGTGCTCAGCGGCTTCGGCGGCCCGGCGCTGAATCCGTGGGGTTTCGACGCCACGGGCCGCTACGCGCCGCCGATCTGGTATGGGCTCGCCGTCGTTCTGGCGGCGGCGGTGTCGGCAGTCTGGCGCGCGCGGCGGAGTATCGCTCTGCTGCTCGGCCTGGTACCCCTGGCCGTCAATCTGGCCGCGGTCGCGTCGATCGCGCCGGTCGAGGCTTTCCAGTCGCCGTACTGGAACCGGCTGCCAACCGACAACGGTCCGCTGCTGGCGACGCTCCGCGCCGAAAACGTCCAGTACGTGTGGATGAACCACTGGGCGGGCCAGCCGGTGATGTTCGACGCGCGCGCGGCCGGCCAAACGCTGCTGGCCTATGACTGGTACGACGTGCAAGCCGGCGGCATCGACCGCTTTCCTGAGTATCGCGCCCTGATTGAAAACGCGGATCGACCGGCGTTCGTGCTGGTGACCGACGAGGCGGAGCCCGAGCTCGAGCAGGCACTGCGGCGAATGGGCATCTCGTTTGCGGAACGCCGGGTCGCGCCGTACGTGGTCGTGATTCCGACGTCTGCCAGGGTGCATCCATCGGCCGTGACGGGCGCGCTGGACTATCGCTACTAAGGGTTCTATGCGTGGGGGAAATTCCTACCCGTTAAGGGACCTCCGACCGTCCCACGACACCAGCCGGGACGCTAAAGTAGAGATTACTCGCGGACCGCACCTCCCCCCGGGCGACCGCGAAACAGAGGCGGGTTCGGCTACTCCCCTGGCCGGGCTCGCACTTGAAAGGCCGACGCAACCTCCCCCCGCGTCGGCCTTTCCCTTTTAAACTGACGACAGGTGCCGCTGATCGCGTATCGGCTCCAACCGTGGGAATTCGTCGACCGCCTGGTCTTCGACCTGTGCCCGGGTGGATTTGTCGTCGAGCCGATGGCCCGCGACGCTTCACCGGACGATCGCCACCAGACGTTGGCCCGAGCCGACTTCCTGATGGGGTCGTGGGTCACCACCGCGGTGAAACTGACCGAGGACGATTTTCGCGCGGCTCGGCGGCTCAAGCTGGTGCAGTTGATGAGCGCCGGCTACGAGCACGTCGATCTGGACCTGGCGGCACGCCACGGCGTGCCGGTGGCTCACTTTGGCGACGCCATGGCCAGCGTGGTTGCCGAGCACACACTGCTGCTGATCCTGGCGGTCCTGCGCCGCCTGTTGCAGCTGGATGCGGCGGTGCGCTCGGGCGCGTGGCGAACCGGCGAGCCAGTCCTGCACGAGCTGCGCGGCCGCCGCGTCGGCCTGATTGGACTCGGCTTGATCGGACGCGAGGTCGCGCTGCGGCTGCGGGCATTCCAGGCCTCGGTTTGTTACGTTGCCCGCCGGCGCTTGTCGGCTGAAGAGGAGCAGAACCTCGACGTCGCGTACCTGCCCTTCGACGCGCTGCTCGCGCGCAGCGACATCGTGAGCCTGCACGTCCCGCTGGCGCCGTCGACGCGTGGCCTCATCGGCGAGCGCGCGCTCGGGCTGATGCAGCCCGGCGCGGTGCTCGTCAACACCAGCCGCGGCGCGGTGGTCGATCAGGCCGCGTTGGTCGCGGCGTTGCGATCCGGTCGGCTGGCGGGGGCTGGTCTGGACGTGCTCGACCCCGAACCACCTGCGCCAACGAGCCCGTTGCTCCAACTGCCGAATGTCGTCCTGTCACCGCACACCGCCGGGCAGGCTGACGAGGTCTGGCCGCGGATCGTGCGGACATGCTTCTCGAACATCGAGCGCGTCGCGCGCGGCGAGCCGCCGCTCCATCTCGCGCGCCCCCTCGACTAGAGTCGACCGCCACTTTTGCTAAAATGCGCCTGCCCGGCGGGGTAGCTCAGTGGTAGAGCAGCGGATTCATAAACCGCAGGTCGAGAGTCCGATCCTCTCCCCCGCTACCAATCCATAAGAGTTATTTATATCTTGAAGCGGGCACTGTCACGTGACGCTCCGCGTGACGCCTCGTGCGGATGATCGAGGCATGCCACTGAAGGACCCAGAAGCGCGGCGTGCCTATCACCGCGAGTACATGCGCAGTTGGTATCAGAAAAACCGTGAGATTCACATCGCGCGGGTGAATCGCGTGACG
>Ga0070730_10002869_pt1 | contig 15618 bp, 12 predicted proteins | sample Coa_R1_3_FD_66447 | JGI IMG/M metagenome (GOLD analysis project Ga0070730, IMG submission 66447) | Surface soil microbial communities from Centralia Pennsylvania, which are recovering from an underground coalmine fire - Coalmine... | ecosystem: Environmental > Terrestrial > Soil > Unclassified ...
GCAGCAGCTCGGCCTCGCGCGGATCGATGTGTACACAGTGGGCGGCGATGGTCCGAGGGCCCAGCAGGCCGTGCGCGTTGAGCCGGTCCACCACGCGCGTGCCGCTCTTTTTCTGACTGTCGTACTCGTCCACCTCGTGCTCGGCCACATGCACATGGAAGCCCCCATCGTAGGCGGCGCGGCAGGCATCCAGGGTCTCATCCGAAAGCGTCAGGCTGGCATGCAGGCCGAAGGTGGAGACCACACGCGGGCTAGTGGGTAATTGGTCATTAGTAATTGGTAATTGGTTATTCGTAACCCCCACGCTTACGCTGGGGGCAAGTGTAGGTAATTGGTAATTGGCTGCAAGTCTTTCGGCAAAGCGGACGTTCTCGAAGATGCCGGCCTGGGCGCGGGCGGGGCCGTCACGGTCACTGACCTCATAGCACAGGCAGGCGCGCAGCCCGGCCAACTGCACCGCCTCGTCGATCACGTCCAGCGAGCCATCGATGGCGTTGGGCGAGGCGTGGTGGTCGATGAGGGTGGTCGTGCCGTGCTTGATGGCATCCACCAGGCAGACCAGCGCAGAGTAGCGGACGTCGTCGAGCGTCAGCGCCTTGTCGAGCTGCCACCACAGCCGAGACAAGATTTCGGGGAAATCCTTGGGCGGGTCGCCGGGGATGGCCAGGCCGCGGGCAAAGGCGCCGTAGAAATGGGTGTGGGCGCACAGATTGCCTGGCATGACGTATTGGCCCTGGGCGTCGAGGATATCCTCATCCGGCCATTCGGCCAAGAGGACAACCGACGGGCCTACGGCGGCGATACGGTCGCCCTGCAGGCGCAGGGCCTGGTCGGGCAACACCTGGGGCGAGGGGCCCCAGGTAATCACCTTGGCATTGGTAATGAGCATGCGGTCAATTTTATCTCGGCGTTGGTCAACTATTCAAAGGCCGTTGGGCGCGCCGGGTCGTCTAAATGGGCAAAACACTCCGCCAGTTGGGCCGGCGTCGTGCGGTTGGGCGACAGCGCCGGCGGCGACTGGCGCTCGAAGAACGCCACCTCCAGAATTTCGTGGTCGGGCCGAGCCGCCCCGCCGGTGAGCTCGCACTCAAAGATGATCTTAAAGGCGTGGAAGGCCGACAAGGGCTCGCCGCCGCGGTTGGCATCGAAAACGCCAATCACTTTGCGCGCGGCGCAGGTAAAGCCGGCCTCTTCCAGCACCTCGCGCTCGGCGGCGGCCGCCGGCCGGTCGCCCACATCGGCCCAGCCGCCCGGCAGGCACCAGCCCCCATCCGACCGCTCACGCACCATCAGCAGGCGCCCATCCCGAAAGCACGCTGCCCGCACGTCCACCTTGGGCGTGGCATAGCCCGGCTGAACCGAAAACCAGCGCTCCAGCGTGGCCGGCGTTTCCCCGGTGTGCGCGGCAAACATCTCGACCGCCAGCGCCTCCAGCTTTTGATAGCGCTCGCGGTCAAAGGGGTTGTCCGAATAGGTCAGCCCGGTCTGGGCCACGGCCTGCACAAGGCGGGCCCAGTTCAGCCAGTCCGGCGTAACCGGTCGATCCGGGCTTAGGGCGTTCATTTGAACGCCCCTACCAGGCGTGATCGGTCCATCTGGCGTAGGGCGTTCATTTGAACGCCCCTACTGTTTCTCGGCGAGAGCCGCTTTGAGCCACCTCTTATCGGCCGGCAGGCGATAACAGCGCTGGCCGGTGGCAGTGTAGATGCCGTTCACGATGGCGGGTGTCGTCGGGATGGACGCCAATTCGCCCACGCCCTTAGCGCCATAAGGCCCTTCGCGGGTTTCGTCCTCCACGAAGAACGTGATGACCTCGGGCGTCTGGTCAATCGTCGGCAGGTGGCACTTATTCAGACTGTCGGTCAACACCTGGCCGTCGCGCATGACGAAGTTTTCCTGAAGCGCCATGCCCAGGCCCATCGAAATGCTGCCCTCCACCTGGCCCAATAGGGCCAGTGGGTTGATCACTCGGCCCACATCGCAGGCGGCAATGACCTTGAGCACCTTGGCCGCGCCGGTCTTCAGGTCCACTTCCACCAGCGCCGCCTGCGCGCCAAAGCCAAACGCGAAGTGGTGATACTGCGGCACCATCGGCGCCACGTATTGATAGCTGATCTTGGGCAGGCGTCCCTCGCGCCGGGCAGCGGTGACAACCTCGCTTAGGGGCACGCTGTGCCCGTTACTGCTCACCCGGCCATCGGCAAAGGCCAGGCTCTGTGGCGCCACGTCCAGCATCTCGGCCGCCGTCTGGCTCAGCAAAGCGCGCACCTCCTGGCTGGCGTGCCGGGCGGCGTTGCCGGTGACATAGGTCTGGCGTGAGGCGGTGGTGGCCGCGCCATCCAGGGTCAGGTCGGTGTCCGAGACCAACACATCCACCTGCTCGTAGGGCACACCCAATTCTTCCGTGACGATTTGGGCCAGCACGCCCACCAGCCCCTGGCCTATCTCCGCGGCCCCGGCGCGCACGCTGGCGCGCCCATTGGCAAATACTTCCACCTCGGCCCCGGCCGCGTCATAGGCGCCGCTGCCGAAGCCGGTGTTCTTGTAGGCGCAGGCCACGCCCCAGGCACGGCGTTTGTCGCCCTCCACCGCCACGAAGCTGTGGCGGTCCATCTCGGCCGCTACCTTTTCCAGGCAGTCGCCTAGCCCGCAGCTCTCGGTCATCTCCTGGCCGGAGAGAGTTTTCTTGCCATAGCGCAGAATGTTGCGCCGCCGCATTTCGAGCGGCGACAGGCCTAGCGCCTCGGCCAACTGATCCATATGGCTTTCCATGGCAAACGCGCTCTGGGTGACGCCAAAACCGCGGAAGGCGCCCGAGGGCACGTTGTTGGTGTACATGGCGTAGGTGTCCACCAGGGCGTTGGGCACCGCGTACGGACCGGCGGCGTGGGTGGTGGTGCGCAGCATGACGTGATTGCTCAGGCTGGCGTAGGCGCCGCCGTCGCCATAAATTTCGGCCTGGTGCGCCACCAGGGTGCCATCCTTTTTCGCGCCGGTCTTGAGTTTGATGATGGTGGCGTGGCGCTTGGGATGAACCAGGAGCGATTCTTTTCGGCTCAAGACCATCTTCACCGGCCGGCGCGTGGCCCAGGCCAGCAGCGCGGCATGGATCTGCACCGACACGTCCTCTTTGCCGCCAAACCCGCCGCCGATAAGGCAGTTTATGACCCTGATTCTGTCCTCGGGCAGGTTGAGGGTCGCGGCGATCTGAGCGCGGTCGCCAAAGGGAATTTGGCCGCCGGCGTAGACCGTGAAACGGCCATTGGCCTCCGGCATGGCCAGGCAGGCCTCCGGCTCGATAAACCCGTGCTCGACGGTCTGAGTGCTGTACTCGCGCTCCAGGATCACATCGGCATCGGCAAAGCCAGAGGCCACGTCGCCGTTTTGTAAATGGAAATGGGCCAGGAAATTGCCGGTGGCATGATGCTCGTGCAGCACCGGCGCGCCCGGCTGGGCGGCTTCCTTGGGGCCGGTCACAACCGGCAGGGGATCATACTCGACGTCGATCAGCTTGAGCGCCTGGGCGGCAATCGCCTCCGTCTCGGCGGCCACCAGCGCGACCGCGTCGCCCACATAGCGCACCTTGTCATAGCACAGCACCGGCCAATCAATCTCGTGCACGCCGCAATCTTTGCGGCCGGGAATGTCGCCGGCGGTGAGCACTGCCACGACGCCCGGCAGGGCGCGGGCTTTGGAGACGTCGACCTTGAGCAGGCGGGCGTGCGGGTAGCGGCTGCGCAGCGCGCGAGCGTACAGCATACCGGTGACGTATAGGTCATCGGCGTAGATCCCCTTGCCGGTTACCTTGTCCACGGCGTCTGGCCGCGGCAGCGGGCGGCTGATGGCCTTGAGCGGCTTCTTGACCGCGGGCAACGGCGGCACCGGCCGGCCGGCGGCCTGCTCGATGGCGCGCAGGATGGCGTTGTGGCCCGTGCAACGGCAAATGTTCCACTGGTGGCTGTCGTAAATTTCTTCCAGGCTGGGATTGGGGTTCTTATCCAGCAGCGCTTTGGTGGCCATGATGAAGCCCGGCGTGCAGAAGCCGCACTGTGTGGCGCCCTGGTCGATGTAGGCCTGTTGGACGAGGTGCAGCGCGCCATCTGGTGCGGTCACTCCCTCGATCGTGGTGATGTCAGCCCCGCCCGCGCGCTTCATCAGCACCAGGCACGAGCGCACTGCTTCACCATCCTTAATCACCATGCAACTGCCACAATGACCGGTGGCGCAGCCGTCCTTGACACCCGTCAGACGCAGGTCGTCGCGCAGCACATCCATCAGCAACGATTGGGGCTCCGCGGATACCTGGCGCGGCTGGCCGTTGACCGTCAGCGTATAAGTTTGTTTGTCAGACACGGTTTACACTCCTTGCCAGCAATCCGGGCCGGCGGCCCACAGCGTCAACCGATGGCAGTTTGATCGCGCAGCACTTGTCGACAGGTGGGGATACCTGACGCCGTCTCCGGCCCAACCGAAAGCCGACTGCGCGACCGAGGACCAGCGGATTGTAGCATGGCGAGCAAGCCGGAGCAAGACATTATCAATGATCTCATATTTCGCCCGCCCGGCGCAACGAATCAATTTGGGCTGGAAAATAGCCCAGCTCGCCCAAAATGGCGTCGGTGTGCTCGCCGAGCCGCGGCGGCGGCAGCCGGTACGAGGCCGGTGTATCGGACAGGCGCACCGGGTTGGCCAGCGAGCGAATGGGACCAGCGGTGGGGTGTTGCAGCTCGACGATATTGCCGCGCGCCAAATAGTGCGCGTCGGCCAGGCTGTCAGGCACCGCGTTGATCGGGCCGCAGGGGATCTCGGCCGCTTGCAGCCGGAGCAGGAGCTCGGTCGAGGGCATGGCCGACAGCCGGTCCTGCAGCAAGTCCACTACCAGCGCCCGGTGCGCCAACCGGGCGGGGTTGGTGGCGAAGCGCGCGTCGTCGCGCACCTCGGAGCCAAGGCCCAGCACCTCGCAAAATTGCGCCCACTGCCGGTCGGACCCCACCGCTATGATCACATCTTTGTCGGCGGTGTGAAAGACCTGGTAAGGCACGATGCCGGGATGCGTGTTGCCAATGGGGCGGGGCGGCTGTCCGGTGGCAAAGTAGTCGCCGGCCATCACGGTAAGATAGGCCGCCTGCGACTCGAGCAGGCTCTCGTCAATCACCTGCCCTTGCCCGGTCTGATCGCGCACGCGCAGCGCGGCCAGCACGCCAATGAGGGTGTACAGCCCGGTGGTCATGTCGGCTATTGGGATCGGAAAGCGAATGGGCCCGGAGTCTTCGGTGCCCGTGACCGACATCAGCCCGGCCTCGCCCTGGGCCACCAGGTCGTATCCCGAGCGGCCGGCGCTTGGCCCGCTGCGGCCATAACCGGTAATGGAGGCATAGATCAGTCGCGGAAATGCGGCCCGCAGGCTGGGCGCATCGAGCCCGGCCCGGCGCAGGCTCTCGTCGCGCGGGATGTTGCAGACAAAGATATCGGCCGTAGCCAGCAACTGCCGCATCACCTGCCGGCCGGTCTCCGAGCGTATGTCGAGCGTCAGACTGCGTTTGTTGCGGTTGGTGGCGCAAAAATAGGCGCTTTCACCGCCAGGCAGGCGCGCGCCCCAATGCCGGCTCTGGTCGCCGCTGCCGGGCCGCTCGATCTTAATCACGTCCGCGCCGAGGTCACCCATCAGCATGGAGCAATAGGGACCGGCCAGGGCTTCGGTCAGATCGACAACCCGCAGGTGATCCAATGGCAGCATATTCAGCCTGTGGCGATGAAATACTCGCTGGACAACGCGCGGGATTATAGCGGAATCGCTCAACCGGCGCTTTAAGTCCGGTTAACATAGCCCTTCTACAATCGTGTCACAACAAACCCATCAGGGGTGTTTCTTGTATTATCATGGGGTTGTCCGTCTCGTAAAACCTGTTTAGGAGTAAGAACTCATGGCTCAGGCACAACCCAAACGGCGCTCGCGCCTGTGGATCTTTATTGTGTTGATTCTCCTGCTCGGCCTGGGCGGGGGCTTTGCCTATCTGGTGGCCACCGGCAAAATTCAGCGGCCCGGGGCCAGTTCGGCCGTCATCCCCACCGGCACGGTCACCACCGTCACGGCTGTCAGCTCCGTCACCGATTCAGGACCGGTGGCCGCGCAGCAGTCGGGCGGTGTCTTCTGGCAAACCACGGGCATCGTGGCCGAGGTCCTGGTCAAGCCCGGCGACCACGTCAAGGCCGGCGATGTGCTCATGCGTCTGCAAACCGCCAGCGCGCCTGCGAGCATCATCCAGGCCGAGTCGGACCTGGTGTCGGCTCAAACGGCGCTGCACGATCTGCAGAACCCCAGCGCGCTGAGCCTGGCCAATGCCCAGCAGGCCATCACCACCGCTCAAGACAACCTGCAAAAGGCCCAGCGCGAGCTTCGGAACGCTGAAAATCCCGCTGGCCAGGTGTTGTATACCGCCGTCAGCGACACCAAACTGGCGCTCGACACCGCTTCGGCCAACGCCCAACTGGCGACGGTCAGCCAGCCAGTCCAAGACTACACCAACAGCTACTGGCTGACGGATTTTTACTGGAAACGCTATCAAGCGGCCCAGGCCAAATATGACGCCAATCCGACGCCCGAACAGTTGACGGTGGTCAACAACGCCTATAGCGACTATAAGATCCGCGCGGACCAGCAGGCCCAGCGCCAGCTCACCTTCACCACGGACGAGGCCAACAAGAACGACGCGGTAACCAAAGCCCAAAAAGCCTACAATGACGCGGTCAATAACCTGAACAACGCCCTGGCCGGGCCAGATCAGCTCAAGGTGGCCAAGGCGCAATCCGACGTCAATGTGGCCACCGCCGCCCTGGCGGATGCCCAGAGCAAGCTGGGCGATCTAAAGGCCGGCGGGGCGCCCGACGATGTGAAAGCGGCGCAAGCGCGTGTGGCCGCCGCCGAGGCCATCGTGGGCACGCTAGAGCTCAAGGCGCCCTTCGAAGGCGATGTCCTGGTTGTCAACGACCAACCTGGCGACACCGCTTCGCCGAGCGCCGCGGCCCTGACCCTGGCCAACCGCTCCCAATATCATGTGGATGTGCTGGTGGATGAGACGGAAGTGCCCAGCATCAAGCCGGGCAATCCGGCCCAGATCACGTTTAGCCCCCTGCCCGACCTGGTGCTGAGCGGCACCGTCATGACGATTGAGCCTTCCGGCCAAACCGTGCAGGGCCTGGTCAAATATTCGGTGCGGGTCAACCTCAACCAGCCGGACCCGCGCGTGCTGCTGGGCATGACGGCGAATGTCAATATCGTCACGGCCAGCCAGGCCAACGCGCTGGCGGTGCCGCTGGATGCCGTGCAGCTCGACACACAGGGCGAGTATGTCAACCGGGTTAACGGGCCCGGGCTCATCGAGCGCGTGCCGGTGGTCAGCGGCGCGGTGCAAGACACCCTGGTTATCGTGAAAGGCAATCTGAAGCCTGGCGACAAGGTGCAGCTGATCAAGCCCGTGCCCACCAGCAGCGGATCGCCTTTTGGCGGCTAGCCGGCAGATACCATCCGAACCGCTGTGCCCAACTACATGTTCGCGCATCCGGTGTTGGGCCTGGCGGCCGTGACACTGATTCTGGCCGCATTCACCATGAAGGCCGGCCAGCACAAATTCTGGTCCCTGCACTACCTCACCGGGCTGCTGGCCGGGGCGGTGGGGGTCGCCGCGTTTTCGGCGGCGATTCTGGTCGTGGCCCGGCGCTATGCCGAGACCGGCGGGCATCCGAATTTGCCGTTGGTGGCGAACGCGCATCTGGCGCTGGCCACGCTGGGTTTGCTAGCGCTGCTGGTGCAGGTGGGGCTGGGTTTGGCAGTACACTATGTTCTCGGTGGGCCGCCGCGGTTTCTGCGCTTCCATCGACGCAACGGGCGGCTGCTGGTAGTATTAGCCATCGGCATTTTGCTTCTAGGGCTGGCCACGCTCAGCGCGCTTATGGTGTGACATGATCGATATCAAGAATATCTCCAAGGTGTATCTGTTGGGCGATAACGAGGTGCGGGCGCTGGACGGGGTCAACCTGCATATCGACAAGGGCGAGATGATGGCGATCATGGGCCCGTCGGGCTCGGGCAAGAGCACATTGATGGCCATCCTGGGCTGCCTGGACGTGCCAACCAGCGGCACGTACACCCTCGACGGCGAAAGCGTGGAAAAGCTCAGCGAGAACCAGCTGGCCGATATCCGCAGCCGCAAGATTGGCTTTGTGTTCCAACAGTTCAATCTGTTGTCGCGCACGTCGGCCCTGGACAACGTCATGCTGCCCCTCACCTACGCCGGCGTCAGCGGGCGCGACCGGCGCCGGCTGGCGACCGAGGCCCTGCAAAAAGTGGGCCTGGGTGACCGGCTGCACCACCGCCCGAATGAGCTATCCGGCGGCCAGCAGCAGCGCGTGGCCATCGCGCGCTCATTGGTCAATAGCCCGGCGATCTTGTTAGCCGACGAGCCCACCGGCGCGCTCGACAGCAAGACCGGGGCCGAAATCATCGGCCTGTTCCAGCGCCTGCACGCCGAGTTGGGCCAGACGGTGATCTATGTCACCCACGACCCGTTTATCGCCCGACACACCGCCCGCGTGGTGCGCATTGCCGACGGCCGGATCGTCGGGGACGAAGTGATTGAACATCCCCTGGCCGCCGGCACGCCCCGCCCCAGCGAACAGGCCCTGACGGAAAATGCCGCCGCGGCCGGTGTGGCGGCGCCTGCCGTGGAGCCTGCGGCAGCGCCGCCAGTGGCACCAACCCCGGCCGCCAAGACGGCGGCTTGAGTCCCTCTCCAAGAGACGTGATATGAATTTTGCGGAAAATGTTCGCATCGCCCTGCGGGCGCTGGCCGCCAATAAGCTGCGCTCGGCGCTGACCATGCTGGGCATCATTATCGGGGTGGGCGCTGTCGTGGCCCTGATGGCGATCGGCACTGGAGCGACGGCCAGCATCACCCAGCAGGTGCAAGGCATCGGGTCGAATGTCGTGGTCGTTTTTCCGGGCAAACTGCGGCGCGGCCGGGCCCCCACCAGCGAGGCCGCCTTCATGTATTACACTGACTACGAGGCGCTGCTCAAAAACCTAAGCGGCATCACCGGGATCGTCGCCTCGTATCAGATCCCGGGTGAGACGGTCACCTATGGCAAGACCAGTGTCACGCCTTCCATTGTGGCCACCACACCATCCTACAGCCAGGTGCGCTCGGCCACCGTGGCGCATGGCCGCTTCATTACCGAGGGTGACCGCTCGGTGCGGGCGCGGGTGGCGGTGATTGGCCCGACGACCGCCTCTAATTTGTTTGCCGGGCTCAATCCCGTTGGGCGCACCATTCAAATCGCAGGCGTGCCGTTTGAGGTGGTGGGAGAGCTCACCTCAAAAGGCGCCTCCGGCTTTGGCAACGGCGATGACATTGTGATCCTGCCGCTGGAGACCGCCTACGACCGGCTGCTGGGCTCCAAGGCCGTGGTCAATGGCAAACGCGAAGTGACTGACATCAGCATGTCGGCCGTTACCGGTGATGCGGTGAACGACGTGATGGTGCAGACCGAACGCATCATGCGCCGCCAGCACGGACTCAAGCTCACCGACGCCCTCGATTTCACCGTCCTCAGCCAGGCCCAATTCTTGAGCGCCCTGACAGCCATCACCGCCACCCTGACGGTGTTCCTGGGCGCGATTGCCGGCATCTCGCTGCTGGTAGGCGGCATCGGCATCATGAACATCATGCTGGTGTCGGTCACCGAGCGCACGCGCGAAATTGGGCTGCGCAAGGCGGTGGGGGCGCGGCAATCGATTATCCTCATCCAGTTCCTCGTCGAAACCCTGGTCCTGAGCCTGACTGGCGGCCTGATGGGTGTTGGCCTCGGCTGGGGCATCGCCGCCGTGCTGTCGGCGGCCAATGTGATCCAGGCGCGGGTCACCCCCAACTCCGTGGCCCTGGCGTTCATTTTCTCCGCCGCGGTCGGCGTGTTCTTTGGCATCTACCCCGCCTACCGGGCAGCTCGGCTGCGGCCCATCGACGCCTTACGATACGAGTAGCGAAGATACGAGTAGCGCAGATACGAGTAGCGCAGATGCGAAGCAACCCCCCGTTTCTCATCAAACTCTAGGGATCATTTGGCCTCTTCTTCACAATTGCTCGCTAATCTGGGCGAAACTACCCCGCCGCTCCATGAACTGGGGTAGGGGCGTTCAACACCTGCCCAGACCGCAGGTGCTGGGTTGAACGCCTCTACGGTGGTTGGGCAAAACGCGCTGTATATTGGACAGAAACTCGCTCCAGAGATAGCTAATGATCGACATCAATGCAGTTACAAAGATTTATCAACTGGGTGAAACAGAAGTCAGAGCCCTGGATGGCGTGGACCTCCACATTGCCAAGGGCGAAATGACGGCCATTATGGGCCCGTCTGGCTCGGGCAAGAGCACTTTGCTGGCAATTCTTGGCTGTCTGGACGTGCCGACCAGCGGCACTTATCAACTCGACGGCATCAACGTCGAGAAAATGACGGACGATCAACTGGCGACCGTTCGGCGGCAGAAGATCGGCTTCGTTTTCCAGCAATTCAATCTGCTGTCGCGTGTGTCCGCGCTCGACAACGTTATGTTGCCTTTAACTTATGCCGGCATCGGGGGCCGCGACCGCAAGAAACGCGCGACCGAGGCGCTGGAGCGCGTGGGTTTGGGCGACCGGCTGCATCATCGCCCCAAGGAGCTCTCGGGCGGGCAGCAGCAGCGTGTGGCCATCGCGCGGGCCCTGGCCAATCAGCCGGCTATTATTTTGGCCGACGAGCCAACCGGCGCGCTCGACAGCAAAACCGGCACCGAAATCATCGCTCTGTTTCAACAGTTGCATCGTGACAGCGGACAGACCGTGATTTATGTCACCCATGACCCGTTTATCGCTCGCCACACCAACCGCATCATTCGCGTCGGGGACGGCCTGATTATCGGCGACGAGCGCGTCAATAATCCGCTCCAGGCAGGCGCAATCCGTCCCAGCGACGCCGAATTGATGGCCTCTGTGGCAGTTCCCGCGTAGCCTTCGCGTCCTGAAAAATCACAGGCGACGGCCATGTTTCTCCTGGCTGTCGCCTTTTGCTTAACCTGGCGGTTGCCCCAAACCTCCGCGACTCCTCGATAAATTCTTCACAAACGGGGCCTACATTTAGGATGATCAAAATCCTGATTGGAGACTTCGAAAATGAGAGCAAGAAACTTATTGTTGTTGGGGGGCGCGGCCGTCATTGTGGCCGCTGGGGCAGTTTTTGGGTTGCCCGCCCTGCGGCAGGCGCGGCAGGCCCAGGCCGCCAGCGCGGTGCCGGTGACCGCGCAGGTCACCACGCTCACGGCCGTGAGTTCCATCGACTCCACCGGCGCGGTCGAGCCCGAGCAGAGCGCGTCATTAAGCCTGAAAACTTCTGGCACGGTGGCGACGGTGCCGGTAAAAGTGGGCGATCACGTCAAAGCGGGTGATGTGCTCGTCACGCTGGACCCGGCCTCAGCGCCCACCAACGTCATTCAGGCCCAGGCCGATCTGTCGTCTGCCAAAACGAACCTCGACGATTTGCTGCACCCGAGCGCGCTGACGCTGGCTAACGCTAAAAAGGCCGTGGCCGACGACCAGACCGCCCTGGACAAAGCCCAGCGCACCCTGCGGAACACGCAGAACCCGGTGGGGCAGAGCCTGACCGACACGGTCGACAGCAAGAAGCTGGCGCTGGATACGGCCATTACCAACCAGACCCTATCGACGGTCAGCGCCGACGCCCAGGCGCTCGTGCAGGCCACCTCCGACACCAATATTGCCTTTAGCCGCTATCAAAATTATCAGGCCAAATGGGACGCCGGCGACCACGGCGACGCTCTGTACAGGATACTCCAGGCTAGTCAATCCGCTTATCAATCCGCGCTCGACAAGAAAACGCAGCTTGAGCTGCGCATTAACAGCGACCAGGCCAACCAGGCCGACGCGGTTAAGACGGCGCAGAAAAACTATGACGACTCGGTAGCGAACCTCAACTCGGCCATCCGCGGCCCGGACGCTATCAAACTGGCCCAGGCCCAGGCCGACGAAGCGTTGGCACAAAGCAATCTGGCCGATGCGCAGGACAAGCTGAGCCATCTGCAGAACGGCGCCAAGCCCGAGGATATCCTGGCCGCGCAAGTGCGGGTGCAGGTGGCCCAGGCCACCCTCGATACGCTCACCTTGCGCGCCCCGTTTGATGGCGACGTGCTGGCCGTTAATTACAAGCCCGGTGATCCGGCCTCCCCATCCCAGGCGGCCATCACCCTGGCCGACCGCTCCAAGCTGCACGTGAGCGTGTCGGTGGATGAGACCGCCATCGGCGCGATTGCCAGCGGCAACCCGGTGACGTTGACCCTGGATGCCCTACCCGGCGTGGCGCTCAACGGCCGCGTGTACTCGATTGAGCCCTTTGGGCAAACGGTGCAGGGCCTGGTGCGCTACAACGTGCGCGTGGACCTGGGCCAGACCGACCCGCGGCTGCTGCTGTACATGACCGCCAACGCCACCATTGTGACCCATGTGGAGCAGAACGCGCTGGCGGTGCCGCTGTCGGCTATCCAGTACGATAACCAGGGCGAGTTCGTCAACCGCGTGAATTCCGCCGGCGCGCTGGAGCGCGTCAACGTCACCAGCGGGCAAAGCATCAACGACCTGGTCGTCGTCAAGGGCAGCCTGACTCCGGGCGACAATGTGGAAGTTATCGCCGCCGCGCCAGCCAGCGCGCCGAAAAGCCCCTTCGGGGGCGGCTAATCGCCTTAAATCAAGGTCGGGGCGGCCCGGCGTGGCCGCCCGACCAGACAAGAGACCATCAATGATTGACATCGAAAACGTTTCAAAGGTATACACCCTGGGCGAAAGCGAAGTGCGGGCGCTGGATGACATCAGCCTGCACATTGCCCAGGGCGAAATGACCGCCATCATGGGGCCCTCCGGCTCGGGCAAGAGCACCCTGCTGGCGATCCTGGGCTGCCTGGATGTGCCCAGCAGCGGCGCTTACAAACTGGACGGCGTCAGCGTCGAAAAGTTGAACGACGACCAACTGGCCGCCGTGCGCAGCCGCAAGATTGGTTTTGTCTTTCAACAATTCAATCTGTTGTCGCGCACCAGCGCGCTCGATAACGTCATGCTGCCCCTCACCTACGCGGGCGTGGGCGGCAAGCAGCGGCGCCGGCTGGCAACCGAGGCGCTGCAAAAGGTGGGCCTGGGCGACCGGCTGCACCACCGCCCGAACGAGCTTTCGGGCGGCCAGCAGCAGCGCGTGGCCATTGCCCGCGCGCTGGTCAACAGCCCGGCCATCTTGCTGGCCGACGAGCCCACCGGCGCGCTCGACAGCAAAACCGGCGACGAGATCATCAGCTTGTTCCAGCAATTGCATCGGGACCTGGGCCAGACGGTGATCTACGTCACCCACGACCCGTTTATTGCGCGACACACCGGCCGCATCGTGCGCATCGCCGATGGGCGCATCGCCGGCGACGATCAGGTGGAGCATCCGCTGGCGGCGGGAACGCCCCGGCCGAGCGATCTGGCGCTGCCGAATGGACCAGCCCCCGCGCCGCAAACCGCGGCCACTCAGCCGGCGGCATTGACACTCCCGGCCCAGTTGCCCGTGGCGGCTTAGGCAGGTAAACAAACATGGACCTTTTAGACAATTTCCGCATCGCGCTCCGGGCGCTGTCAGCCAATAAGCTGCGCTCGGCGTTGACGATGCTCGGCATCATCATCGGGGTGGCGTCGGTGGTAGCCCTGATGGCCATCGGCACGGGCGCCACCGCCAGCATCACCGGCCAGGTGCAGGGCACCGGCTCGAACCTTGTCTCCGTTTCTCCCGGCCAACTGCGGGCGGGGCCGGCCGCTGCCAGCGCCAATACCGCCATCCTGTACTTATCGGACGCACACGCCCTGCAGGCTGGCTTGCCGGATGCCAAATATGTGCTGCCCATATTCCAGGGCAGCACCACGAGCACCTATCAGCAAAATTCGGTACGGGTGAACACTATCGCGTCCCTGCCCACCTATCCCACCGTGCGCAATCTCTCGCTGGCCCACGGCCGGCTGCTCACCGATGGCGACGAGCGCGACGTGTCGCGCGTGGCGGTGCTGGGGTCGCAAACCGCCACCGACCTGTTTGGCCCGCGCGATCCGCTCGGCCAGAGCATCAAGATCAATGGCACGTCCTTCAAAGTTGTGGGTGTGCTCGTCTCCAGCGGCGCTTCGGGCTTTAGCAACACCGACCAGTCGATCCTGGTGCCATTGGAAACAGGCTACGAGAAACTGTTTGGCGTGGCTGCCAACACCACCGGCCGGCGGCAGGTGAGCAGCGTCCTGATCTCGGCCAAGACGCCCGAGTCGGTTAACGGGATTCTGGTCAAGGCCGACACCATCTTGCGCCGGGCCCATGGGCTGACGCCCACCGCCGACGCCGACTTTTCGGTGCTCAGCCAGCAGCAACTGCTGCAGACGCTGACCACGATCACCACCACCCTGACCATCTTCCTGGGCGCCATTGCCGGCATATCGCTGTTGGTGGGCGGCATCGGCATCATGAACATCATGCTGGTGTCGGTTACCGAGCGCACGCGCGAGATTGGCCTGCGCAAGGCGGTCGGGGCCCGGCGCAACGTCATCCTGCTGCAATTCTTGATTGAAACGCTTTTCTTGAGTCTCATCGGCGGCATGCTGGGCATCGGCTTGGGCTGGGCCATCGCCGAGGCGGTGACCTTGAGCAAACTGATCACCACCTCCGTGACCCCCACCTCGGTGGCGCTGGCATTTCTGTTTTCCTCGGCCGTGGGTGTATTCTTTGGACTGTACCCGGCGTACCGCGCTTCGCGGCTGCGCCCGATCGAAGCCTTGAGGTATGAGTAAGTCTGTCCTGGTCATCGACGACGAGCCCAAGATCGCCGAGCTATGCCGCGACTATCTGCTGGCCGCCGGTTATAGCGTGCTGACCGCGGCCGATGGACCGCTGGGCCTGGCGCTGGCGCGTCGCGAGCGGCCGGACCTGGTGGTGCTGGACCTGATGCTGCCAGGCATGGACGGGCTGGACGTGTGCCGCGAGCTGCGGCGCGACAGCAGTGTGCCGATCATCATGCTCACGGCGCGCGTGGACGAAACAGACCGGCTGGTGGGGCTGGAGCTGGGCGCGGACGATTACCTCAGCAAGCCCTTCAGCCCGCGCGAGCTGGTGGCGCGGGTGCGCACGGTGCTACGGCGCGCCAGCGGGACGGCGGCGCCGGCCGAGGTGATCCGGGCCGGCGGGCTAACCCTGGACCGAACGCGCTTTAAGGTCAACCTGCCAGACCGCGAGATTACGCTCACCCCGACCGAATTCGAAATTCTGGCCGTCATGGCGGCACAACCGGGGCGCGTATTCTCGCGCGCCCAACTGCTGACGGCGGCGCACGGCCTGGCCTTTGAAAGCTATGAACGCGCCATCGATTCGCATATCCGCAACTTGCGCCGCAAGCTGCAAGCCGGCAGCGACGAGCCGGAGTACATCCAGACCGTCCACGGCATCGGGTATAAATTCGCCGAATGAGCGCGCCGATCGAGCCGCGTGAGTCGCAGCGCCTGATCCGCCGCCGGCTGT
>Ga0070730_10002870_pt1 | contig 15615 bp, 15 predicted proteins | sample Coa_R1_3_FD_66447 | JGI IMG/M metagenome (GOLD analysis project Ga0070730, IMG submission 66447) | Surface soil microbial communities from Centralia Pennsylvania, which are recovering from an underground coalmine fire - Coalmine... | ecosystem: Environmental > Terrestrial > Soil > Unclassified ...
GCGGCGATGCATTCGGCGAAAAGCTTGGCGACTTCTTCAGCGGTGGCCGCATCGACCACGCGATTGAAGGCCAGGACTCCTCCGAAGGCGGAAATGGGATCGCAGGCCAGGGCTTTCAGGTAGGCATCGCGCAAAGTTTCCTGCTCGGCGGTGCCGCAGGGATTGTTGTGCTTGATGATTACGGCGGCGGGATTGCGGAATTCGGCAGCGAGGCTGCGCGCGGCTTCCAGGTCCACAAAATTATTGTAAGAAAGCTCCTTGCCTTGCAGTTGCTTGGCTGCGGCAAGGCCTGCGGGCGCGCGGCCTGCGGGAACGTAGAGGGCGGCGGCTTGGTGCGGATTTTCGCCATAGCGCAGCTCTTGCTGGCGGCGCAACGCGATGTGAACACGTTCGGGAAGAATGGGCTTCTCGCCGAGGGCGATGTGGGGGGAAGCGGCGAGGCGCTCGAGCTCGGTGGTAATCATTCCATCGTAGCGCGAGGTGGTGGCGAAGACCCCGCGTGCGAGTTCGAGGCGGGTGGGCAGCGAGGTTTCACGGGAACTCTCGAGCTCGGAGGCGATTCGATCGTAATCGCCGGGATCGGTTACTACGGTGACGCTCTCGAAATTTTTGGCGGCGGAGCGCAGCATGGTGGGTCCGCCGATGTCGATGTTTTCGATGAGCTCTTCCGCGGTTAGTCCTTTTTTTGCGGCGGTGGCTTCAAAGGGATATAGGTTGACGACCACGAGGTCAATCGGGGCGATGCCATGTTCCTTGGCTTGCTTTTGATCTTCAGAATGATTGCGGCGAAACAACAAGCCGCCATGCACCTTGGGGTGCAATGTCTTAACGCGTCCGCCGAGCATTTCCGGCCAGCCGGTGAAATCGGAGACGTCGCGCACGATGACGCCGGCCTCGCGCAAAAGCTTGGACGTGCCGCCGGTGGAAAGAATCTCGATGCGCAGCGCCGCGAGCCGTTTCGCGAAGTCCACGATGCCAGTCTTGTCGAAAACACTGATGAGCGCGCGCTCCACTGCCATGGATTCCCTCCGGAGGAAAAGCACAACAGTGTAAGCGGCTGGTGAGAAATGTAAAAGCGGAAAGGCAGGGCTTGATTGGAGGGCTGAGGAAAAATCGGAACCAGCAGAGTGAGAATCGACGAGTCTTGGATCGGGTAGCTCTGCCTACCTGGCTGCATCGGGACCGGCGCAGCATGCTGCGCCGCTAACAAGGGAAGGAGGGTCAGGCCTTGACCAGAGCTTTTAGCTTGACCTCGCCGTTCACTACCTCCACGACGTATTCCACTTCGCGGCAATTTTTCTGCTTTTGCAGCTCTTTCGTTTTCTTGCTAACGAATTCGTTGAAGCTCGCGCGCGACAGCTTGGCGCCTCCTCCGGTCTGCTGGTTGGCCTGCTGAAAGGCTTGAAACAGCTGTTCGACCTTGTCGGATTCCTGCTCCGGCTGGGAACACACCATGCGAAATGCGCTGGCCGCCTCGGGCGGCTTTTCTGCTGCAGCCTTCGCGCGCTCGGCCTCGATCGCCTTGGCAGCCGCGCCGAAGTGCCGCTGGACTTTTCCCTCTTCCTTCTGCTGCGTTCTCTTGCGGAAGATGTCTTTATATTTGGCGTAGGTTTGCGTGAGGTTGTTGTAGCGAAAGCGCTGGCCGAATTTCAAATCGCCGGCGCGCTCGCCGTACCGCTTGACCAGCAGCTCGATGCGCCATTCGATTTCGGTCGGCGGACGCTTACGGCCGCCGCCAAAAAATTGATCGTATTCGATTTTGAGCTGGCGGATGTCCTTTTCGAGCTGCGCCAGTTCTTCGTCGATCGTAGCCATGGCGAAAGGACCCCTGTTGCACCATGCTAGGAGGAGGAGGGGGCGGCGTCAACAAGATGCGTGGAGGAGTGGAGCCGATTCAGCACGGTAACTGGATGCGTTTGGGCAAAGGCCTAGTTTCAGACGAGACATGGGGCGTTGTGGGTCCCCCGCCCCGTCCGCCCGGTTGTCCGGTAAGGGGCAGAGGCGGCGAACTATTTTGCTGCCGGAACAGTCCCGCCTGAAATGAAACGAGACCCAACACCGTATATAGAAGCAGCGCCTGAGGTGTCGGCGCCAAATCTGCACAGTCAGGAGAATGAAATGAAATTCTACGCCATTGCGTCAGCAGTTGTGCTGTTCCTGGTATCCACGGCGGCTTTCGCACAGGATTCCAAGACTCCGCAGGGGTCTCCGAACAGCAAGGCAGAACAGGCTTCGCAAGGTCCGTTCAGCACCTACAATAAATTCTTTTATGCAAGGATGAAGACTGTCCTCGTCAGTTCCGCTGAGAAAATGCCGGAAGAGAATTACAACTTCAAGCCCACCGAGGCGGTCCGCAGCTACGGCCAAATTGTGGGACATCTCGCGGACGCGCAATATAACTTCTGTTCGATGGCACTGGGAGAGACCAATCCCGGCCTGAAAATTGAGGAGACCAAGACCACAAAAGCCGATCTGGTTGCCGCGCTCAAAGGCGCGCTGGCCTACTGCGACAAGGCCTATGACAGTGCGACCGATGCGTCTGGCATACAAACTGTGAAGCTCTTTGGCATGGACATGCCCAAATTCGGCGTGCTGAACATTAACAACGCGCACGACATGGAACACTACGGCAATCTTGTGACCTACATGCGGCTCAAGAACATTGTTCCCCCAACGAGCGAACAGGCCCCGCCAGCACAGCAGAAAAAGTAATCGGGCAGTAGGAAGACGTCGATGTTGTGGCGCCCACGCTGGCGGCCGAGATTGGCGGGCATTGAATCCTTCGCTAGTGCAGCAAGGGAGGCAGCACCTTATCGAGTTCCGCGTCGGAGAACGACGGGAGCTTCACGTTGCGGACCAGGCTCCAGCGTTCGACGTGGGTGGCGCTGCCGTTTGGTTCGACCCTGGTCATCGGACCCAACGTTTCGATTTCCAGAAATTCGGCGTTGGTGAAGGTCTCAAAGGAGGCGCCGAAGTCCGGGTAGGTTTTGCCAGGCTCGGCTTGATACCGCTTGAGGAACAAGTCGTCATGCACGAGGTAAGCCGCCCAGGTGTTGGCGTTGAAAAGACCAAGTTTCTGCGGCTCGGGATTGGCAGGATCCTGACGCAAACCGAGGTACTTCTTGGTGAAAAGCCAGCGCTTGTCGGATAGGTCGGAGTAGGCCCACATGACCAGAGGATTGGTGGCCGCCAGCACTTCCGGATGCTTGCCGCGCGGCGGGAATCCGGTAACGGCGATGCCTCCCGGAGTCATCATGCTAATGGCCCACACCGAGAATTCGAAGGGAAACAAGCCGCGATTGTAAATCCGGTGGGTCACGGTTACTTCGCTTCCTTCCGGAGCCAGCGCGATCTCCATCTCCTTTTGCAGGCCGGTGAGTGGTTCGACCGGTTCCCGAGCCACTAGCCCTTGCGGGGTGATTTGGACCTGCACGGAAACGTTGTCCGGAGCCCAGGTAGCAATGGGATCTTCCGGCGCCTTCCAAACACGATGGCCGCCGCGGAGCTGAAACTTTTGCTCGCCGCTCTTTCCGAGTTGGTCGGCGAATTCCTTGAACAGATTTTCCCCACCGACGAAAGCGTAGCGCATGATCCGCGGCCCGACATCACTGGTAACGATGAGCTCCACGGTGCCATTGCTGACCCGGTAACAGTTGGGCCAGCCCTGCCAGGCGACCTTCTCGACCTTGACGGCGGCACTGGCTGTCGAAGCGAACAGAGTGATGGTTAGGAGCAGTCGCGCAGTTTGAAGTATTGCCAGTTTCATGCGGCCCTCGCACGCAGGTGCGGCGGGTGAATATCCCCCTCGCCGCTACGGAGTTTAATCGCAGCGTGAGCATGCCGGCAAGCGGGACCCGGCGCGCCCACCTCAAAGTAGTGAAAGATGTCCCAACTCTTCCCTGAGAGGATTGAAACACTTGGGCTGCGGCGCCCGTATATATCTACAAGAAGGGGCCATGTCCTATTCACCTACACTGCTTGTGCATATCTGCGCTGGGACCTTGGGGTTGGTTTCCGGGACGGCGGCAATGTCTTTCCGCAAAGGTTCGCCGCGCCATGTGCTGGCTGGAAGGATCTTTGTCGCATCGATGCTCACCATGGGCGCCTTCGCGGTGTACCTTGCGTTCGTGCGGCATCAACCCAATAACGTCGGCGGCGGGATTATAACTTTTTATCTAATCGGAACGGCATGGCTTACCGCCAGGCGCAGAGACGGAGAAACGAGCCGTTACGATTGGGTTTTGTTTCTGGTTCCCTTGGTGCTCGGCATCCTCACCTGGATGAATGGTATTAACGTTGTGCGTAGCGGAGAGAGCTCACAAGACGGAGTTCCTGTCGGAATGACCTTTTTCATGGGTTCCGTGGAGCTGCTGGCTGCCGCGGGGGACCTTCGCATGCTGGTGGGCGGCGGTGTTTTTGGAGTGAAGCGCATCTCACGGCATCTCTGGCGTATGTGCTTTGGGCTGTTCATCGCATCAGGGTCTTTTTTCCTGGGACCCTCAAACCGCCCAGTGCGATTGCTTTCGGCAGTGGGGCTCGGGCGGCATCTATCCCCGGCTTTATTTAGCACCAGCTTGTATTTATTTCTCACCGTTCTGCCTTTGATTTTGCTGATTTTCTGGCTAGTACGAGTGCGCTTCACAGATGCATACAAGGGGAAGTCGATACAAGTTGCATCCACGAGTTCTGATTAGGCGGGCCTGCCGATATTTGAGTCCCAGTACATTCCCTTGAATCGCGCACGCTAAGGGCGGCGCTCCCTGGCAGTCATTCTGAGACTTTTCATGCGCATACTTCGTAACAAAGGGTGAGGGAGGAATCGCGATGAAATCCTCTTTGACCTTGCTTGTGGTTGTCCTGCTGTTGCTGAACATTCTGGCTGGATGTGCTGCGGGACATAACCAATTCAAAGGAACGGCGAGCGAACATGATGTGGTTGCGGGCTTCTGGCTTGGGCTCTGGCACGGTTTCATTGCGCCGTTCGTGTTTGTGGCCTCGCTGTTCAAAAACAACCTCAATATCTACGAGATCCACAACAACGGAGCTTGGTACAACTTTGGTTACCTGTTCGGCTTGGCTTGCTTCTTCGGTGGCGGCGGCAACCGGACGGCACGTCGGAAGTAAGTCTCGGCACTAAGTGCCTGGCAAGAGGCGCAAGCCGGATAAGCGGGCGGGGCGGCTGCCCCCCAGGGATCTGGTGACGGCACATTGAAATCTTCGGTGGTTGATACCCCCCTCCCCCCATTTTTTGTAAGTGCGCATTCTAAAGGAGTTACAGCGGCAGTGTCTGTAAGTGCAGAATCTAAAGGACTTATTTGCACCAAAATGGTGCAATTTTTAGGGGTGCTTGGAACTGCGCATTCTAAAGGACTTGCTGGGCTCGGCAGACAGGCACGGGTGTCCCGTGCCCCTACCAGAGGCGGGATTGGGACAACAACGGGCACTGGCAGCTTGCGAACACAAAGAGGCACGGTCCTTGGAGCTATTGGTAGACATGGAAGTCTTCAGAAAAGAGATTCGATTTTGGATTTATTGGGGAGCTTCGCTGGAGACGAGACGCACTTCTCAACGGAAATAGTTTAGCAAAGCTGCGGTTACGGGGTCAATAAAATTAAATTGCGGGGCGTTGCGGGTGGAGCGGGGGTGTGCTGAAATGGCGGCATGGATTCTCGGGCGAAACGCGCGCTTTCTGTGGATCAGGCGGAACTGTTGCGGCAGATTCCTTCGGTGGATGAGCTGCTGGTGCAGCCGCGGCTGGCGGCATTGGCGGAGCGCGTGGATCGCGGAGTGCTTGTGGAAGTGACGCGAACGGTGCTGGCTGATTTGCGGGCACGGATCACTGGGGAGCCCACGACCGCGGTGCTGACGGTGGGCGCGGCATCGCTTGAGGAACGAATCGCTGAGATAGTCGAACGAGTTCTGGCGTCTTCGCTCGAGCCGGTGATCAACGCTACGGGCGTGATCCTGCACACGAATTTGGGGCGCGCGCCGCTCAGCGCGGCGGTGATCGAAGAATTTCGGCGCAGCGCCACGAGTTACAGCAACCTGGAATACGACCTGGAGGCTGGCGCGCGGGGCAAACGCGATGTGCACTTGGCGCAAATGCTGGAGCGGCTGACGCGCGGGGAGTCCGCCATTGTGGTGAACAATTGCGCCGCCGCGGTGCTGCTGGTGCTGGCGGCACTGGCTAAGGGCGGCGAGGTGATTGTCTCGCGAGGTGAACTGATCGAGATTGGGGACGGCTTCCGGATTCCGGAGATTATGGCGCAAAGCGGGGCGATTCTGCGGGAGGTGGGCACCACGAACCGGACGCGGATCGCGGACTACGAAAACGCAATCAATGAGAACACGCGGCTGCTGCTCCGGGTGCATCCCTCGAACTTCACGATTACCGGCTTCGCGGAGAAACCCACACTTGAGGAACTGGTGGCGCTCAGCGAGCGGAGCGGACTGCCGCTGGCCGAGGACCTGGGCTCGGGGTGCCTGGTCGATCTTTCCGAGGCGGGAATCACCGAGCCGTTGGTACGGCAAAGCATTGAAGCGGGAGTTTCGCTCGTGATGTTCAGCGGGGATAAATTGCTGGGCGGACCGCAGGCGGGCATCATCGCGGGGAAGAAGGAATTGGTGGGCCGCGTTAGGAGGCATCCGTTGTTTCGGGCGCTGCGGGTGGATAAGCTCACTACCGCGGCGCTGGCTGCGACGCTGGGCGCTTATTTGCGCGGCGCGGTGGAGGAGATTCCCGCGCTGCGGATGATTCGCATGAGCGCGCAGGAAATCAAGCGGCGCGCGGAGAATTTTTTGCGCGAGCTGACGCCGGAATTACCGCTCGGCGAAGTGGAAGTGGAAATTGTCGACGGCACGTCGCTGGCGGGCGGCGGGTCTACTCCCGCGCAGTCGCTGCCCAGCAAGATTATTCGCATCGCCAGCGCGCGGCATTCGGCGTCGCAGATCGAGCAGCGTTTGCGGCGTGCGCCCGCGGGGATTTCGGTGATTGCGCGGGTGGAGGAAGACCGCCTGATCCTCGATCTTCGTACAGTATTCCCGGAACAAGAACCCTTACTCGTTAAGTCCGTCGCGGCCGCATTACGCTAGGCCGCGCGAATCCTTGCAGCATCAGGAAGCAGCACCGGCGCGAGCGGTGACGGAGCGAAGCGCTTCGACCGCGGAGGCGAGTTCGTCTTCCGTATTGTAATAATGCGGGGAGAGGCGGAGGGCAGAGGCGGCGCGTTTCTCGTCCATGTCAATGACCGCGTGGGCGCGGAGGGAGGCGGAGGTGTTGATGCCGCGTTTGCGCATGAGCTTGGAGAGTTCGGTGGCGTCCCAGCCGGGGACCTCGATGGTGACGAGGGCGGCGAGTGGATTGCCGCGATCCAGGACGCGAACGCCTGGCACGGTTTTGAGTTTGTCGCGAAGCTGCGCGGCGAGCTGACGCGCACGGCCGCCGCCACGCTCGATGCCAACGGCTAGGGCATAGCGCGCGGCTTCGCCTAGACCGAGCACGAGGCTGTACGGGAATTCCCAATTTTCAAAGCGGCGCGCATCGGGGGCGGGCTGGAAATTATCAGCGGAGACCCAGTCGGCTCCGCGCATGTCGATGTACAGCGGAAAATCGCCGCGCTTTAGAGCGCGATCGGAAACATACAGGAATCCGATACCGCGCGGGCCGCGGAGAAACTTTCGCCCGGTGGCGGAGAGAAAATCACATTTTAATTTGGAGACATCGATAGGAATCTGGCCGATGGCCTGGCAGGCGTCCACTAGATACGGCACGCCCGAGGCTTCCGCGATTTGTCCCAATGCTTCGACCGGCTGCATCAGACCGGAGTTGGTGGGCACCCAAGTGACGGCGAGCAAGCGGACACGCTTATCGCGAAGCGAATCCTGCACCGACTGGGGATCGGCGCCTCCGTTGGGGAGGTCCGCGGCGCGGCGCAGCTCGACGCCATGGCGGCGTGCCAGCGAAAGATAGGCGAGCTGATTGGAGATGTAGTCGTTGCGCGTGGTGATGATGACATCGCCGGGCTTGAAATCGAAGGCGGAGAGCGCCTGAAAAAATGCCACCGTGGAATTTTCAACGATGGCGACATTGCGGGGCTGCGCGCCCAAGAGTTTGGAGATGTTGACATAGGCTTCGCTGAAAGCGGCCTCGGTATCGTCCGCGCTTTCGTAGCCGCCAAACTTGGCTTCGCGATTCAAATGGCTGACGATGGCATCGAGCACCGAACGCGGCATGAGACCGGCGCCGGCATTATTCAGATGGATTTGGTTGGTGCAACCGGGCGTGTCGTCACGCCATTGCTGGAGAAGCGGATCCATGGGTCACCATTGTAAACGCGCGGATGAACGGAAAGGATAGACCGAGGAGGAGCTTAAGGAGAAGGGACAATTTGGTCTCGCGCTGGAGCGAGGCGCTCGCGCTTGCGAGTGGCCTGCGCCGCGAGAAAATCGAGAATCGCGGCGTGCGCGCCTTCGGGCTGATCGGTGACGAAAATATGGCTCGCGTTGGGAATCAGGACCAGCTTTGCACCGGGTATGCGGGCGGCGATGAGTTTTCCGTTTTCCGGGGGCACGAGTTTGTCGTTCTCGCCATGGATTACCAAGGTGGGCACGGCGATCTGGGCGATGCGACTGTAGGACTCCCAGGCCAGAATGGCTTGCAACTGCGCGGAGTAGGCATCTGCGGCGGGATACCACTTCCTGCGCACTTCGGTGTCTTCCGCGACGCGCTGCGGCGGAGTTCCGCGGTCATAGATGAACGGGCTGATGGCTTTGGCGAACTCGTCGGGATTGGGACTGCGGGTCATCAACACTTGCAGGGCTGACTGGTCGGCGCGCACAGCCTCGGGCCCGCCTGCGGCGGTGCAGCCGAGAATCAGGGAACGCACTTTTTGCGGGTATTGGAGCGCAAACTCTTGCGCGATCATGCCGCCCATGGATACGCCAAAAATGTGCGCGGCGTTCACTTTCGCGGCGGCAAGTACGGCTGCGGCATCGGAAGCCATCTGCGCGATGGAATAGGGGCCCGGCGGAGCATCGCTTTGCCCTACACCGCGATTATCGAAGGCGATGGTGCGATACCGCTGGCTCAAGATGGGTCGGGTGCGATACCACGCGTGGGAAGACCAACCCAGGCCCATGATCAGCAGTAATGGCGCGCCGCTGCCCTGCTCGTCCCAATAGATCCGGACGCCCTGATTTTCCACGAAGGCCATGGCCCGGCTCCCGCGAGATTTGATTCACCGGATGGGGACGCACCCGGTGATTGCCCAAGAGATTGTCTCAAAAAGTGTTTACAGGCAAGACGAGAATATGCATTTTTTCAGCGCGACAACGAATATGAAACGTGTGTTCCCGGAGGAATGTACTGTTGGATACCCTACTTTGCTTTCTCGAGCGCCTCGGTGAGTGCAGGCATGATCTCGAAGATGTCGCCGACGATGCCGTAGTCGGCGATTTCAAAGATGGGAGCGTTCTGGTCTTTGTTGACGGCGACGATGGTGCGCGCGCCCTTCATGCCCACGACGTGTTGAATGGCGCCGCTGATTCCCAGCGCTAGATAGAGTTTGGGGGCGACGGTTTGGCCGGAGCTGCCGATTTGGCGTTCCATCGGGAGCCAACCCTCGTCGCAAATGGGGCGCGAGGCCGCGATTTCCGCGCCGAGGGCCTTGGCCAGCGCTTGCGCTTGCGGAATATTTTCGGGCGCTTTGATGCCGCGGCCGATGGCGACGATGAGCGGGGCCTGGGTCAAATCGACGGCAGATTTTGCTTCCTTGAACAAATCGAGAGGCGTGGTGCGAATCTGCTCGGGATTCAACTCAACGCTGACGGCATTGACCGGAGCTTTGCCGGAGGGATGCGCGGCGACAAGGTCCGCGCGAAACGCGCCCGCTTGAAAGGAAGCGAACCACGGCGCGGAGCCTTGAAAGGTAACGTCGGCGGCGGTCTTGCCCTGAAACATCTGGCGCACGAAAATCAGCTTGCCGGCTTCGCTACGATAGCCTACGCAGTCGCCAATCATTCCCTTGCCTAGCATGGCGGCAAGTTTGGGCGCGAAGTCGCGAACCTGGTACGTGTGGGGGAACAGTACTAAGTCGGGTTTGGCGGAGTTGATGACTTGTGAGAGAGCAACGCAGTATCCATCGGGCGTGTACGCATCCAGCAAATCGTGTTGAACGAGCAGCACCTCGGCAACATTTTTCGCCGCGAGTTCATCAGCAAAGCCGGAGACGGCTTTGCCAATCACCAAGCCGGTCACGGTGCTGGAGGTATCCTTGGCGATTTGCTGGGCGGCGGCGAGCGTCTCGAAACTGGTGTTGTTCCACTTGCCTTGCCGGTGTTCGGCGATGACCAGGATTTTCATTTTCAAATCACCCGGGCTTCAAACTTAAGTTTCTCGACTAACTTAGCGGCGACTTCCTTAGGCTGACCCGTCAGGAATTCGGTTTTTTTCGTTTTTGTCGGGACGTAGATTTTTTCCACGCGCTGCGTGGGTTCCACGGAGACTCCGAGCGATTCGCGGGTAATGACTGTGATCTCCTTTTTCTTTGCGGCCATGATGCCCTTCAGAGTGGCGTAGCGAACTTTGTTGATTCCGGATTGAATGGAGAGGACCGCGGGAAGCGGGCATTCCAAGTGCTGGAACCAGCCGGCTTCCAGTTCGCGTTTGAGCTTCAGTTTTCCGTCGGCTACTTCAATGGCCATGATGATGGTGGCATGCGGACGATCTAGCAATGCGGCAATTAGCACGCCGCTCTGGCCAAAACCGTGATCGTCGCTCTGCAAACCGGTCAGCACGAGATCGCATTGCTGCTGCTTGATGGCGGCGGCCAGAGATTTTGCGGAGCCGAGCGGATCGAGCTGGGCGAAATTGTCGTCGGAAACGTGAATCGCGCGATCGGCGCCTTTAGCGAGCGCTTCCTTGATCGTTTGCTTGACGCGCTCCGGTCCCATGGAGAGAACGATCACTTCGCCGCCGTGCTTTTCCTTGAGGCGCAAAGCTTCCTCGAGGGCGTAACTATCCGGCTCGTTCATCTCGAAACCGATGTCCGATTCGCGAATCCAGTTTCCGGCAATGGTTAGCGGGGCGTCTTTGGCGGGGACCTGTTTGATGCAGACGATAATGTTCATAGGAGCTTTCTTATTTGGCGCGATCTCGCACGCCCCTCATTACTTGGACGCGCTAAAGTTGAGATGCTTCGCTTCGCTCAGGATGACACACGCGGGAAGCGGCGTATGCCACTGGCCGGACGACTGTGTCACTTGCCGGACCAGCGCTTAAAAATGAGCGCGGCGTTGGTGCCGCCGAATCCGAAGGAGTTGGAAAGCGCGTACTCGAGTGAGGCCTTGCGCGCATGGTTCGGCACGTAGTCCAAATCGCAAGCGGGGTCCGGCGTCTCCTGGTTGATCGTCGGAGGCAGAATCTGGTCGCGTAGCGCCAGGACGCTGATGCCTGCTTCGAGTCCGCCCGCACCGCCGAGCAAATGTCCGGTCATCGATTTTGTGGAGCTGACAGGCACTTGCTTGGCGCGTTCGCCGAAGACTCTCTTCAGAGCAATGGTTTCGAGGCAATCACCGAGGGGAGTGGAAGTGCCGTGCGCGTTCACGTATCCGATATCTTCAGGTGCTAACTTGGCATCCTTGAGAGCCGCACGCATGACGCGAAATGCGCCGTCGCCATTTTCCGCGGGCTGCGTGATGTGATAAGCGTCGCCGGACATGCCATAGCCGACAATTTCGCCGAGGATTTGTGCGCCGCGTTTCTGGGCGTGCTCGAGCGACTCGAGAATCAAGATGCCCGCGCCCTCGCCTACGACAAAGCCGTCGCGCTGTGCGTCGAAGGGCCGGCTGGCGTGCGAGGGATCATCGTTGCGCGTGGAGAGCGCTTTCATCGAGGCGAACCCGCCGATGCCCATGGGCGTGATGGTCGCTTCCGTGCCGCCGCAGATCATCATTTCCGCCGCGCCACGCTCAATGATTTTGAAGGAATCGCCGATGGCGTGCGCCGAAGCGGAACAGGCCGTGGCTGTAGCGGAATTAGGGCCACGCGCGCCATAGCGAATGGATACGTGACCCGACGCGAGATTCACGATAGCGGAAGGTATGAAGAAGGGAGAGATCTTGCCGGGTCCGCCGTTGAGCAGCTTGCCGTGCTCGCGCTCGATGATGTCGAACCCACCGATCCCGGAGGAAATGTACACGCCGACTTCGTCGAGGTCGGACTGCTCCGGCTTCCAATTGGACATTCGGACCGCGAAATCCGCGCCGGCCAGAGCGACCTGAATGAAGCGGCCCATTTTCTTGAGTTCTTTTTTCTCGATCCAGCGAAAGGGGTCGAAGTTTTTGATTTCGCCGGCGATACGGCAATCGAAGCCGGAAGTGTCAAAACTGGTGATGGTAGCGATACCGCTGACCCCGGCGAGAAGATTCTTCCAGCTTTCTTCCGTGCCGATGCCCAGCGCGCAAACCAATCCAACACCCGTGACGACAACTCGGCGAGTCAACGATTCCAGCTCCCTAGTGAAGTGGTGAGGCCCAGCGGCGTTACTTCCCTTTGGCGTGTTTGTCGATGTACTCGACCGCGTCTTTGACAGTGGTCATCTTCTCGGCGTCTTCGTCGGGCACTTCGATGCCGAAGGCTTCCTCGAAGGCCATCACCAATTCCACCTGGTCCAGCGAGTCTGCGCCCAAGTCATCCACAAAGGAAGCCGTGGGCGTCACTTCCGCTTCATCCACGCCGAGCTGCTCGACAATAATCTGCTTTACGCGTTCTTCCACGCTGGCCATTCGCTATTCCTCCGAAATCTCTATCACTGGTGCTGATTAAACCTGAACTCGGGATTGCTCGGCCGAACGGACGGCCCACGCACGGTTAGCCCCTGTCAATGCAACCTGCCCATTCTAGTTAGGCTGTGTGACAAGGTCAACTTTGCGGCTCATCTTCACTGTCGCCCGTGTCAGTCATCAGGAATTCCTCGTCTGCGATTTGGATTCCAAACTCCTCCTCAAGGGCCATTGCGAGTTCCACCCGGTCAAGAGGGTCAGATTCTGGGAGTTGCTCGATCTGAGCTTCGGTCCAGCCTCTTTTTTCTCTTAGAGCGCGTCGCAGAGTCCAACGCTCTGGGTCCGAATCAGAAAGGGCTACGATTCGCATCTTGATTATGCCAAATGCAGGCCGCCGTTTATGTTGAGGACGTGGCCGGTGATGTAGGCCGCTTCGTCGCTGGCCAGGAAGACGATAGCGGCGGCTATCTCGCGAGGTGAACCCATGCGGCCGAGCGGGATGCGCGTCTTCATTTCTTCCTTTACTTTGTCGGGTAGAACAGCGGTCATGGGAGTTTCGATGAAGCCGGGGGCTACGGCGTTCACCGTGATGTTGCGCGAAGCGATTTCAATGGCGATGGCTTTGGTCAGCCCGATGAGTCCGGCTTTTGCGGCGACGTAGTTTGCTTGGCCGGCGTTGCCGGACTGCGCGACTACGGAACTGATGTTGATGATACGGCCCGCGCGGGCTTTCATCATGGGAGGGAGAGCTTGCTGAATGCACAGATGCGCGCCGGTGAGATTGGTACGCAGGACGGCTTCCCAGTCGTCGGGCTTCATGCGCATGGCCAACCCGTCGCGGGTGATGGCGGCGTTGTTGACGAGGATATCCAGGCGGCCGAATCTCTCTAGAACTTGCTTGAAACCGGCTTTGACTTGCTCGGCGTCGGCCACGTCCATTTTTACCGCGAATGCAATGCCGCCCGCATTGGTGATCTCGGCAACCAGTGCAGACAACCTTTCCTCATTGCGCGCAGCAACGGCTACCTTTGCTCCCGCCTCGAAAAGCGCTAGCGCGGTGTCGCGGCCGATGCCTTGCGATGCACCGGTGACCAAGGCAACTTTGTCTTTTAACCTGAACATTTAGGCGGCGTCAGCGCGAGATTGCGCGATTTTGTCCATGGTGGTTGAGAGGCTTTTTTCGCCCTCGACGTTCAGGGCGCTTACGCTGCGCTCGATCTGGCGCAGCAGGCCGACCAGCACGCGGCCCGGGCCGACTTCCACGAAGGTGCTCACGCCCTCATCGATCAGCAGGCGCATAGAGTCCAGCCAACGCACGGGCATAGTCACCTGACGAATCAGTGCTTCACGAGCTTCCTCGCCGGTGGTAATGGTGTCGGCGTCCACGTTGGTTACCAGGGGAACCTGCAGATTCGAGAATTCCGTCTTGCGCAGATCGTGTTCGAGGCGTTCCTGGGCCGGCATCATCATGGCGCAATGGAAAGGCGCGGACACCGCGAGAATGACAGCGCGCTTGGCACCTTGTTGGGAGGCAATTTCGACGGCGCGTTTGACCGCGCCGGCGTGGCCGGAAATCACCGTTTGCTCGGGCGAATTCAGGTTGGCGGGAGAGCACACTTCGGCTTCGGCGGCGCGCTTGCACGCGTCCGTCACAACGGCAGGAGACAAGCCCATAATGGCGGCCATCGCGCCCTGACCCGCGGGGACGGCTTCCTGCATATAGGTGCCGCGCTTGCGCACCAACTTCACTGCGTCAGAAAACTTTAGAGCGCCTGCGGCGACCAGCGCCGAGTATTCACCCAGGCTGTGGCCGGCAACAAAATCGGGCGTAACGCCCTTTCCGGCGAGCACGCGCTGCACGGCTACGGAACAGGTAAGAATCGCGGGCTGCGTGTTGGCGGTGTGCTTGAGGTCTTCTTCGCTGCCGGTAAAGCACATTTGCGATATGGAAAAACCGAGCGCTTTGTCAGCTTCGTCGAAGACGGCACGAGCCTCCGGGAAGTTTTCGGCAAGCTCTTTGCCCATGCCGGGATATTGCGAAGCTTGCCCGGGAAATATGAATGCGATTTTGCCCATCGTTGGTCCTTGTCGCTCTTTCAGCTACGCGGCTGTGACCTTAAGCGGTCACGCTGGCCATGGAGAGCTCCTCTTCAATTTTTTCGTTGATGTGGGCTTTAGAAAGCCCGGCCGCCACGCGAATGGCGTTCTTAATGGCATTGGCATTGGAACGCCCGTGAGCGATGACACACACGCCGCGAACACCAAGCAGCGGCGCGCCACCGGATTCCGCGTAGTCAATCTTCTTCTTCAGTCCTTTCAGCGCGCCGCGGGAAAAGAGAAATCCCACCTGCGAGGCCAGCGAACTATTGATCGATTTTCGCAATAGTCCAAAAATCTGGAAGGCCAGTCCCTCGCAAATCTTCAACGCGATATTTCCGACGAATCCATCGCAGACGATGACATCCACCTCGCCCGAAAACAGGTCGCCGCCCTCGACGTTGCCCACAAAATGCACCGGACTCTTCTTTAATCGCGTATAGACTTCGCGGGTCAACTCGTTGCCCTTAATCTCTTCCTCGCCAATGGAGAGCAAGCCCACGCGCGGCCGGCGATGTCCAAAGGTCGCCCGATAATAAATCTCTCCCATGACCGCAAACTGCACCAGATGCTCCGGCTTGGAATCGACATTCGCGCCCACATCCAGCAACACGGAAACGCCGCCTTTGGCATTCGGGAACGGGGCGGCGAGGGCGACGCGGTCCACAGACTCGAGCGCGCCGAGCAAGAATCGCGCCACGGTCATCACCGCGCCGGTATTTCCGGCGCTTACCAAAC